>Ga0134128_10000098_pt1 | contig 119001 bp, 101 predicted proteins | sample KB31754_FD_96462 | JGI IMG/M metagenome (GOLD analysis project Ga0134128, IMG submission 96462) | Terrestrial soil microbial communities with excess Nitrogen fertilizer from Kellogg Biological Station, Michigan, USA - KB3-175-4 | ecosystem: Environmental > Terrestrial > Soil > Unclassified ... | reverse complement strand
GTGATCGGGTTAAACGGCGACGACGTCCTTGCGACCTCGTTGCCTCTTATCAACGAGCCCTTCGGGCTCCAAACCGGAGGGAGCCTATAGTTTCAATTGGCTCAGTTTTGGGGGGCATGTCAAGTGGAGAATGAGGCCGCTTTCCAACTCTCGCAGACCCCGCCCGACGATGACGAACCATACGAGCTGGTACCGCGCGCCGGAAGCCTCGGAGAGGCTGACTCAGAGCGCGTACTTCTCCGAAATCCATTGACAGTGGGCGCGGCGTGGTCATCTGCCGTTGCCACACCGGCCGTCAATGGTACCGACGGTTTTACTGTCAGATCGGTACGCGGACCCTGCAAGTCCGGTCAGCTGCAATTCGACAACTGCGCGGTAATTGCTGAGCGCAACTCGGCTTTGAGCTTGACCATTATCACGACGTATGCCATTGGCGTGGGACCCGTGGAATACAGGTACGACGGCATTAACGGGCGGCATGCGCATACGGTCCTGACCCTGGAGAAATGGCACGTTGACAAATAGGACCGGCTCGCTAGATTCCCGTACAGATTTTTTCCACGCGAACGCCACAGATTACGATCTCACCATGGCGCGGTATTCGACTTCCGATTGGTCCGGCATTAACACCCACAAGGTATAAATTCCGAGCGCCGTGCCGAGGGGGATGCTGATCAGGTTGATCACACCCATGACGATCGCGAGCATCCGTCCCCAGCTTTGGGCCTGCAGCAACCCGACCCCCACGATCGCCGAGACAACCGCGAAGACGATGATTCCCCACCCGATACCGCCCAGCAGCGGGCCCAGAAATAGTGGAAACTGGCCATGCGAAAACGGAGCGCCCCACATGCCATCCATCCGGAATTGGTGAAAGCTGGAAAAACCGACCAGGACCAACCCGCCCGGCAGTGTAAACAGCGCGCGGACCAGCCAGAGCGCGCCGAGGATGTTGCGGTGCCTGGCCACCCGACCGACCGCCGAGGGCACAGCCGCAACGGCCGGCGGCATGGGAGCGGGCGCCGTCCCCACCGCACGCCCACAATTGGGGCAAAAAACGACACCGGGCGTCAGCGCCGAACCGCATTGGTTGCAAAACATGGTTAATCTCCCCTTGCCATCACTTCCACAGTACGCAAACCGCGACCGGGGGGTTCGGAAAATTCAACCCCGCCTGCCGCAACCGGCATGACCCGATCCTTGTATCTGAGCAGCGGCGCCTCCAGCCATTGCCACGAAGCCGCCGCCACGAGCAGGCTGGCGGACAGGCTTCCCCAATGCCCAATCCGGCTCGCCAGCAGCATCACGATCGGATAATGCACCAAGTACAGCGTATAGCTCACCTTGCCGATGTACCGCGCCGGCCTCAGCCGCAGCAGGCGGCAGGCCCAGGCATCGCTCCGCGACCGCATCACGGTCCAGCCGACCAGGGCCGCGAAAGCCGCCGCCGCCGCCGAATACCCGAACGTAGCGAACCAAAGGCTCTCCCGCCGACCGCCGGTGATTGCGAGCAGCGCCGCCAACGCCACCACAGCCGCGGCGGCGAGCCAGCGACACGCGCGGAGCAAACGATCGGGGTCGGCGGCACAATGCGCCATTCCCAACGCCAGAGCCGCGCCCCATGCCAGGCTATCGAGCCGCGCCGGAAAGAAACGGTACTCGCGAGCCGCGGCCGTATGTATCCAAAACCGCAGCACCGGCGCGGCGACGATGATCACCGCCAAGAACCGCGCCAGCATCCGCTCCCGCATAAAACGCACGATTGGCGCCCACAGCAAATAGAACTGCTCTTCGATGGAGAGGGTCCACAACACCGTCACGCCGCCATACACAAAGGTCGGAGCGGCGAATGACCAGAAATGGAAATACTCAGCGGTGCTGGACAAAAACGCCGCATGCATGGCCCAGTAGCTCCACGGCTGCGGTCCACCTCCCACGCGCGCGGCGATGGCATAGGTCGCGAGGAGCAAAAAATAGACAGGAAAAATCCTGAGGGTCCGCCGCAGGTAGAACGTCCGAAAATACGCCGGCCCCGCTTTCGCCCTCAACAAAATGCCGGTGATCAGGAAACCGGAGAGGACAAAAAACAAGTCCACCCCCATCCACCCCAGCCTGGCAACGGGATTGGCGAAACGCGTGTTCAGCGTGTAGTGAAACGCGATGACCGCGGCGACCGCCAGGGCCCGCAATCCATCCAACTCTGGCACCCGCCTCATATCGGCACGTTATCATTAAAGGTCATGCCCAATACTGAAAACCGCGCGGCGATCGAGCACGCGTGGGATAGAGCCAAGCTGCGCCGCCTGGGCCGCGCCTTCAGCGATTGGGCGGCCGACGAGCTCACCCATAGCGGCCGGGGCCCCGTGCGGCCACCAGATTTCCATGCCCGCGCCCGCGCCCTGACCCGCGTGAAAGGCGGCGCCGCCAGCACCCCGGCATGGCTGCGCCAGTTGGGCGCGGCCGGCATGCATATTAATCACCCGGCGTTCATGGCGCAGCAGGTGGCGGCGCCGATCCCGCTGGCGGCGATGATCGAATCCGCCGTTGCCACACTCAACCAAAGCATTGCGGTTTGGGAGATGTCGCCGGCCGCCATGCTCATCGATCGGCAGGTTCTCGACCGGTGCAAGAAGCTGTTCGGATATCCCGCCTCGGCGGAGGGATCGCTCACGCCCGGCGGCAGTTTCGCCAACCTGACCGCGATGCTCGCCGCCCGGGCCGCGCTCGCGCCCAAGGCCTGGCAAAGCGGCGCTCCGAACCGCATCGCCATCCTGGCCGGCGCCCAGACGCATTACTCGATCGCCCGCGCCGCCGGCATCATGGGCATGGGCGCCCAATGCGTGTTTGCCATCCCCACCGACGCCGCCCACCGCACCGATACGGGCGCCATTCCGGAGGCCGCGCGACGGGCCCGCCGCGCCGGCTACCGCCGATTTATCCTGGTTGCCACCTGCGGCTCGACTCCGACCGGGAGTCTCGATGACCTCGAAGGTTTCGCCAACGCCGCGCGCGGGCTCGACGCCTGGTTCCATATTGATGCCGCCCACGGCGGCGGACTCATGTTCTCGCCCCGTCTCCGCCGCCGGCTGCGCGGTATCGCGGCGGCCGATTCGATCGCTTTCGATCCGCACAAAATGATGTTTATGCCGCTCGCCGCCGGCGCGGTGCTGGTGCGCCATGGATCGCAACTCACCGGCGCCTTCGAGCAGCATGCGCCGTACCTTTTCCATCCGCCCAGCGAAGCGCCGCGCGCCGTGGCCGACGTGGGCCCGTTCACGCTCGCCTGCTCGCAGCGCTTCGACGCGCTCAAAATCTGGATGGTCTGGAACGCCTATGGCCCCGGGCTGTTCGCCGCCCTTGCCGACGCGACCTGCGCCACCGCCCGCGCCGCATTCGATTATTGCCGGCGCTCGAAGCTGCTCGCCCCGCTGCACCAGCCCGACAGCAACATCCTCTGCTTCGGCTTGCGCCAGCCGGTGGCCAACGCCGATCACACGCACTGGGTAATCAAAGAAGCCGTCAACGCCACCGGACGCGCCTACATCAGCTCCACTGTGCTCGAGGGCCGGCGCTGCTTCCGCGTCGTCATCATGAACCCGCGCTCGACTGAAGAGCACGTCAAGCGCGTGCTGGGCACGGTCGAACGCGAGGCCCGCCGCGCTTTGGGCGGTGAAAGGAAAAAGTGAACTCGACCGAGCGCTTCCACAACGCCTGCCGGTCGCTTCCCGTGGACCGCCCCCCGATCTGGCTGATGCGCCAGGCCGGGCGCTACATGCCCGAGTACCAGGCGGTGCGCGCGCGTCACTCGCTGCTGGAGATCTGCCGCACGCCCACGCTGGCCGCCGAAGTCACGATTACGGCCGCCGAGCGACTGGGCGTCGATGCCGCCATTATCTTCGCCGACCTGCTTCTCCCCGCCGATCCGCTCGGTCTCACCCTCGAATTCACCTCGGGCGAAGGCCCGCGGATTACTCCGCCGCTCCGCACCGCCGAGCAGATTGCCGCGCTGCCCGCGACGTGGCCCGGCGCGCTCGGTTTCGTCAGCGATGCGATCGCGCGCGTGGTCGCGCATTTTCACGGCGCCATGCCGGTGATCGGCTTCGCCGGGGCGCCCTTCACCCTTGCCAGCTACCTCATCGAAGGGGGCAGCTCGCGCCATTTTGCCGAGACCAAGCTGCTCATGCACACCCAGCCCGACGCCTGGCACGCTCTGATGGAGAAGCTCACCTCGGGCCTCGCCGGCTACCTCGCCGAACAGGCCGCGGCCGGCGCCGCCGCCCTGCAACTCTTCGATAGCTGGGTCGGCGCGCTCAGCGAACCCGACTACCGCCAGTTCGTGCTGCCCTACAATCAGCGCCTGGCCGCCGGCATTCAGTCGCTCGGCATTCCCGCCATTTATTTCTCCACCGGCACCTCGGGGTATCTCGAAACCGTGGCCGAGGTCGGCGCGCAAGTCCTGAGCCTCGACTGGCGGATAACGCTCGCCGACGCCTTCCAGCGTCTGCGCAAATTGCCGCGACCCATGCCGGCGTTACAGGGCAATCTCGATCCGGTTCTCCTGATCGCCGGCGGCGCGGCCCTGCGCGACGCGGTCGACCAACAGCTTCGCGCCATGGCGGGCAAGAATGGCTACATCTTCAACCTCGGGCACGGCATCCTGCCGGAAACGCCGGTCGAAAACGTCCTGGCCGTGATCGCGCAGGTCAGGCAACTTCCCACGGCCAATATGGGCAGCGCCAAGAAATGAAGGCTTACCCGCAAGGCTCGATTGACGTCCACGGCGCGCGCGTCCACAACCTGAAGCGCCTCAGCGTCGCCATTCCGCTGAACGCGCTGACCGTCGTCACCGGCGTCAGCGGTTCAGGCAAGAGCAGCCTCGCCTTCGATACCCTCTATGCCGAAGGGCAGCGCCGCTATGTCGAGTCCCTCTCCGCCTATGCGCGCCAGTTTCTCGAGCGCATGGAGAAGCCCGAAGCCGACTCCATCGATGGCATCGCGCCCGCCGTCGCCATCCGCCAAAAAGCCGGCAGCCGCAACCCGCGCTCCACCGTCGCCACCACGACCGAAATCTTCGATTACCTGCGGCTGCTGTTCGCCCGCGTTGGCGAAACCTACTGCCCCGATTGCGAACTCCCGGTCACGCGCAACGACGTGGACAGCGCCGTCGAGACGCTGCTCACCACCGCCGCCGGGCGCCGCGCGCTTCTGCTCTTCCCGGTCCGCGAGGACATCGCGCCGCTGAAGCAACAGCTCGGCGAGCTTCGCTCCAAGGGATTCAACCGACTCTGGCAGAACGGCACCATGGTCGAGTTCTCCACTCCGGAATCGCTGCTCCAACTCGATCTCACGAAGCCGGTGTTCGTGCTGGTCGACCGGCTCGCGATTGACCCGGAATCCGATGCCCGCGCCCGCCTGGTCGACGCCATCGAGATCGCCTACCGCGAGGCGGGCGAAGTCACGGTCTTTTTCCCCGACGGCGAAGGTTCGGTACGCTTCAACGAACGCTTCGAGTGCAAGCGCTGCGGTCGCACCTTCGCCGCCCCCGAGCCGCGTTTGTTCTCCTTCAACAATCCCTACGGCGCCTGCCCGCGCTGCCAGGGCTTCGGTAATACGACCGACATTGGCGAAGATAAGGTCGTTCCGAACCCCGCGCTCAGCCTCAGCCAGGGCGCCATCGAGTGCTTCACCAAGCCGCGCTGGGTCAAGTGGCAGGCCGCCATGAAGCGCTTCGCCGCCGACCGCGCCATCCCCTGGCTGCGTCCATGGCGCGAGTTGACGGCCGAGCAGCGCGCGCTGATCTGGAATGGGGCCGGAAAATTCCCCGGCGTCACCGGTTTCTTCGAGCGCCTTGAACGGAAGAAATACAAGGTTCACGTCCGCGTATTCCTCAGCCGCTATCGCGGCTACGCGCTCTGCCCCGAGTGCCACGGAGCCCGCCTGCGCCCGGAAGCGCTCTGCGTCTACCTGCACTCCGCGACCAAACCACCGGTGCGCCACAACATCGCCTCCGTACTCGCGCTCACCGTGGATCAAGCGCACCAATTTTTCAACTCGCTCCGCCTCAGCCCCGAGCAGGCCGCCATCGCCGCCGCCATCCTGGTCGAGGTGCGCCGGCGGCTTGAGTTCCTGGTCAAGGTCGGGCTCGAATACCTGACCCTCGATCGCACCGCCCAAACCCTCTCCGGCGGCGAGGCTCAGCGCATTCAACTCGCCACCTGCCTCGGATCTCAACTCGTCGGCGCTTTCTACATTCTCGACGAACCATCGATCGGCTTGCATCCGCGCGACACCCACCGTCTCATCACCATCCTTAAAGATCTCCGCGATCTGGGCAACACCATGCTTGTGGTGGAGCACGATGCCGACGTCATGCGCGCCAGCGACCAGCTTCTCGATCTCGGCCCGGGCGCGGGCGAACTGGGAGGCGAGCTCATCGCAGCCGGCAGCTTTGCCGAGGTGCGCGATCATCCCGCCTCGCTCACCGGCCAGTACCTGCGCGGCGCCAAGTCCATCCCCGTGCCCAGCATGCGCCGCAACCCCGGCCGCCGCGAGTTGGTTGTTGTCGGCGCCACAGCTCACAACCTTCAAAATCTCGATATCGAGATCCCGCTCGGCCTATTGGTCGCCGTCACCGGTGTCTCCGGCAGCGGCAAGAGCACGCTGGTGCACGATGTGCTCCACCAGAACCTGAAGCGCTATCTGCATGGCGGCGGCTCCGAGGACTCGCCCGAGTTCACCGGTTGCCGCGCCATCAAAGGCGCCCACCATCTCAACGATGTGGTGCTGGTTGATCAATCGCCCATCGGGCGGACGCCCCGCTCCAACCCGGTCACCTACCTCAAGGCCTTTGACGGCATCCGCGAGCTGATGGCACAGCAGCCGGAAGCCCGCAAGCGCGGCTACCGCGCCGGCCATTTTTCCTTCAACGTTCCCGGCGGACGCTGCGAAACCTGCCAGGGCGATGGCGTCGTCACCGTGGACATGCAATTTCTCGCCGACGTCGAGCTGGTCTGCGAGGATTGCGGCGGCACGCGCTATCAACCAGGAATACTCCAGGTTCGCTTCAACGACCGCAATATCCACGAAATTCTACAAATGAGCGTGCACGCCGCGCTCGCCTTTTTCCAGAAGTTCCCTAAAATCGCGCGACCTCTTCGCCTGCTTGAGGAGATAGGCCTGGGCTACCTTCATCTGGGCCAGTCGGCCACGACTCTCTCCGGCGGCGAGGCCCAGCGCATGAAACTCGCGGCCCACCTCTCCCAGCCGCGCACCGCCGACCGGACGCTCTTTTTGTTCGACGAGCCCACCACCGGCCTCCATTTCGACGACATCGCCAAACTGCTCGCCGCCCTCCAGCGCCTGATTGAAGCGGGCGGATCGGTAGTCGTCATCGAGCACAATCTCGACGTGCTCAAGACCGCCGACTGGATTATTGACCTTGGTCCGGAGGCCGGCGCCCAGGGCGGCCAACTGGTGGTCGAGGGCACGCCTGAGATGGTGGCCGCTTGTGCCCGCTCCCGCACCGCGCCTTTTCTCGCGCCGCTGTTGCCCGCCGGCCCATCTTCGCTATAGTTTGTAAGTAGAGACTGCCATGCTGTTGCCCGCCATCGCCTTGCTGCTGTTAGCGCCGATTTCTCCAGTACGCCAAAGTCCCAAGCAAGCCCAGGACTACGCCAAGCTGCAGTCGGAGACCGCCGCCGCCCGAGGCGTCAAACAGGCCGAAGATCTCGCCAAGATGGCGGAGCTCGAGTTCGACTTCGCCCGCCAAGCCTTCGTCAGCGGCAAGCCTGGCGATGCGGGCGTCACCCAGCTTAATCTCGCCACCCAGCACGCCGACCAGGCCATGGCCAATCTGCGCGCCGAAGCCGCGCTCGGCCACAAGAATGGCATGAAGAACGTCGAGAGCTCGCTGCAGCGAATCGGTTTTGGGTTGAAGGATCTTGCCCAACAAGTTCGTTTCGAAGATCGCCCCAAAGTTGAAGCGGCGCGCGACCACATCTCCGACCTTCGCGCCGAACTGCTGCAGATGATATTCGCCCCCAAGCCCAAAAAGCCTGAAGCAGAGCCGCGCTTGATGCCGATCGGTTTCGTCTTCCACCGTCAACAGCAGCGCGACCCGCTGACTCCAGTCGAGGCCGACCGCATTCGCGACACGGCGGGCTCGCTCGACCAGCGGGTGGCGGTGCTGCTGCAATTTGCCCAAGCACGGCTCACTCAGTTTGACAAAGTGCGCAATGCCAGCCCCCGGCCGCCCGACCGCGAAACCAAGCTCTATGAGTTGCTGCGGCAGTACAACGCGATTCTTCCGGAAGCCGAGGATGCGCTCGACGATGTGCTGAGCGGAGGCGGCACCAGCGCCACCTCGAGCGACTCCGCGGTTAAGAAATACAACGTCCCCAAAGTGCTCAAAGCCACCCTTGCTTCGCTCAGCCGTTTAAGCGCCGATCTCCAGCGTATTCAATCCAGTTCGACGCCGGCCGACCTCGCCACCTACCACTTTGTTCTCGACGACTGCCTCAGCATAACCAACGATTTTCTTCAGGACGCAGGCCAAGCAAAGCCCAATGGCAACTAGCCCCGTTCTCAAGCGCGACCTGCACCCTACGTTCCTGGCGGTGTTCCGCGAATTAAAGCCCCGCACGCCTTTTCCCGAGCTCGACATTCAGTTCTATCCCTACGCCCACGTCACCAGCACGATTCGATTGCGCGAAGGTAAGGTGCTTGTCCGCATGAGCGATCTGCTGGAAGCGGCGCCGGAGCCGGTGATCGAGGCGCTGGCGCAAATTCTGATGCGCAAGCTGTACCGGGTTCGTATCCCTGAGATGTACAACGCCCGCTATCGCCGTTTTGCCGGGCAGAAAGATATTGTCGCCAAGGCGCACCTCATCCGCCAAATCAGGGGACGCAAACAGCTTTCGTCGGCGCAAGGGCGGCACTACGACCTGCACCAGATTTTTGACGAGCTCAATGCCGCCTACTTTCAGGGTTGGCTGGCGCGCCCCGAGATGAGCTGGGCCCGTAGTGCATCGCGCCAAAGCCTGGGGCACTACGATGCCGCGCACAATGCGATCCTAATTAGCCGCATCTTCGATTCACTGCGCGTGCCACGCTTCGTGCTCGAGTACGTGGTATATCACGAAATGCTGCATTTGCGCTTCCCGGTGCGGATGCGCGGCTCGCGCCGGTGCGTCCATTCCGCCGAATTCCGCCAGGAAGAGCGCAAATTCCCGCGCTGGGCCGAGGCCGAAGCCGCGCTCAAAAGTTTGTAGACGCTGGTTGGAACCAACCGCGCATTCGCAACATCTGTATTAACATAGAGGTAAGCTGTCCCGGTCAGTCTCCTGCCGTATGGAACGTCATCTTGTCCGCCGTCTAATTCAATTCGCCACCCTGATCGTAGTTGCCAGCGCGGCCGGCAGTTTCCACCTGCGCGCCCAGGGAACACAGCAGCAAACCGGTCCGGTCATCATTCCGAAGAAAGCTCCGGCCCCCGCTGTCACGCCGGCGCCGCCACCGCCAACGCCCGAGCAGCAAGTTCAAAAGCCGCAGTACAGCTATTCGGTCACCGTGCCGGACGTTGAAATACCGGTCACGGTGCAGACTCAGAACGGCCAATTCGTGCCCAACCTGACCGAAAAGCAGTTCGCGATCTACGAAGACGGCGTGCCGCAGAAAATCGAAAAAGTCTCGGTCACCAACGATGCGCCGATGACCACGGTCATGCTGGTCGAGTTCCGCAACACCTGGTACCAGTTTCTCTACAACATCCTCGAGGCTTCGTACGTTTTCACCGGCCAATTGCAGCCTCAGGATTGGGTGGCGCTGGTCACCTACGATCTCAAGCCGACCGTCGTGGTTGACTTCACCCACGACAAGCGCGCCATCTATGGCGGGCTGAATTCCCTGCATTTCGCCGATTTCAGTGAAGCCGACCTGTTCGATTCGCTGTCGGACACCATTGACCGGCTTGATTCCATCCCCGGCCACAAGAACATTGTCCTCATCAGCACCGGCTTCAATACGTTCAGCCACATGACCTTCGATCAACTGCGCAAGAAGATCCAGGCCACCCAGGGCATCACGATCTACACCGTGAGCATGGCCTGGTCGCTGGAGCAGTGGCTGACCGGCAATGGTTACGGCCAGCAGATGCAGGAGATGGCGATTCTCCAAGGCAACAATGAGCTGCGCTACTTCGCCGAAGCCACCGGCGGCCGCTTCTACGAGCCCCGCTTCGAGGGCGCTTACAACGACGTATTTCAGGAGATCGCCGGCTCGGTACGCAGTCAGTACACCATCAGTTACGTGCCGACCGACCGCAAGATGGATGGCACCACGCGCAAGGTCAAGGTCGAGCTGGTCGCACCCGACGGCAAGCCGCTGAAAATGGTGGACCAAAAAGGCAAGACCGTGAAGTACGAAATCTCTTACCGCAATACGTACACCTCGCGGCACGTTGTCGAGTAGGCGCCCGAAAGTTTTCTTCCAATTGCCATAGCCACGCCGCGCAGGCTGGGCATCATGTGCGCCAGCGCTTGCGGCGTGATGGCCTGGTCGCGGTCGGAAATCGAAGCGTCGGGTTCGGGGTGAACTTCAACACATACGCCGTCGGCGCCGGCCGCCACCGCCGCCCGCGCCATCGGCGTAATCAAGTCCCGGCGGCCGGTCGCATGGCTGGGGTCGGCGACCACCGGCAAGTGAGTCAACTCACGCAGCGCCGCCAGCGCGCCCAAATCGAATGTGTTGCGGGTCTGACTGTCGAAGCCGCGAATTCCGCGCTCGCAGAGCACCACTTGGTCGTTGCCCCGCGCCAACACGTATTCGGCCGCACCCAGCCATTCCCGAAGGGAAGCGCTGGGCGCGCGCTTCAGAAGCACTGGTTTCCGCTGCCCGCCCAGTCGCTTCAATAAAGGATAGTTCTGCATATTGCGCGCGCCTACCTGCAGCATGTCGGCGAATTCGGCGACCAGCGGCACGTCCTCGGCGGTCATGACCTCGGTCACCACCGGCAGCCCGTAGCGCGCCCCGGCTTCGGCCAGCAGCTCGAGGCCGCGCGGACCCAACCCCTGGAACTCGTAGGTCGAGGTGCGCGGCTTGTACGCGCCGCCACGCAATAAATGGCCGCCGGCGGCCCGCACCCCTTGAGCAGACTCCATGATTTGGTCGAACGACTCGACCGAACACGGCCCGGCGATGACGACGACCTCCTCACCGCCAATCTCCACGTCGCCCACCCGCACCCGTGTCCCCTGGGGCCGCCACCGGCGCTCACACAAACCATACCCATCGATGACTTCAATCCTTGCCAGGTGGCCAAAGTCAAATCCGGCCGCTTGAATGGCGCCGGCGTTCTGTGCCGGCACCGCGGCGTACGCGCCCGCGCCCATATAGGCGAGCGCATGGGTTTCGAATCCGGCGGAGTGCAACTGTTCACGCACGGAATTGACTTCGTGCGCGGTGGCGTGGGGATGAATTCGCAGCAGCATAAAAATAAAAAACCCGCTGAAGGTTTGCTTCAGCGGGTTCGAGTTGCCTTTATAAACTTGGTATTGGTCTAAGGCAGACTCCTCCCGCCGCTGGGATAGTACCAATACGTAAATCGAATGGCGGCGAAGAGGTTCATGCCTAAGGTGCTCAGTCTACCACAATCTCCATCAGCATTTTCGGAGCAGGCCGACCACCCGCCCCTGAATCTCGACGCGTTTGGCGTCAACCCGAATCGGTGGCATGGTGGCATTCGAAGGCTGCAGGCGCACGATGCCGCCTCGTTCACGGTACAGACGCTTGAGGGTGGCTTCGTTGCCGTCCACCAGGGCAACTACGATCTGGCCGTCGTCGGCGTGGCTGCAGCGCTCGACCATGACGTAGTCGCCCTCCATGATGTGGTCGTCGATCATGCTTTGACCACGAACTTCCAAAACGAAACTGGCGCGGTTGCGGGTGATGTCGCCCAGCGAAATCTGGCGCGCGTCCTCGACCGCCTCCATCGGCTGCCCGGCGGCGATGCGACCGACCAGCGGCAGCGAGTCTCCGGACCGCGCCGCAACGGCGCGCCTGGACTCGGCGGTGCGCCGTATCTCGATCGAGCGGCTCTGGTTGAACCCGCGCCGGAGGAAGCCCTTCTTCTCGAGCGTGGCGATGTGCGCGTGCACGGTCGCGAGCGAAGTCAGGTTCAGCCCCTCGGCGATTTCCTCAAAACTGGGGCAGAACCCGCGCTCATCCATGAATCGCTGCAAAAAGCTCAACACCTCGTGCTGCCGCTTGGTCAGTACCATGGCTGCCACTATAAGCGAACAAAAACCGAAATGTCAAGGGGAGGGTGCCGGCTCGAAGGCGTTACCGCACGTCGCTAAGGATCTCGCGCGCGGCGTTGTGGCCGGGGGCGCCGGTGACACCGCCACCTGGGTGCGTGCCCGAGCCGCACATGTACAACGCTTTGATCGGGGTGCGGTAATTGCCGAATCCCAGGGCCGGGCGGGCCGAGAACAACTGGTCAATCGCCAGCACGCCGTGAAAAATGTCGCCGCCCGTGAGCCCGAACGACCGCTCCAAATCGAGCGGGCTCAATATGCGCCGTCCGAGTACGCTGGCCTTGAAGTTGGGCGCGTACTGGTTCACCGTCGCGATCATCAGATCGGCGACCTCCTCGCGATGCGCGTCCCAACTCGATCCGCCGGGGAAGCCCTCGGGCAGCTTCGGCGCCACGTGCTGGCAAAACAAACTGGCGACGTGTCGTCCGCGCGGCGCGAGCGAATCGTCGATCGTCGACGGCACCAGCATCTCGACGATGGGCCGCCGCGACCAGCCATGTGTGCGCGCGTCGAAATAGGCCTTTTCCATGTAGTCGAGCGTGGGCGCCATGATGATGCCGCCGGTGAGATGATCGCCGGCGCCGGGCAGGCAGGTAAAGTTTGGCAGCTCCGAGAGCGCGACGTTCACGTGAAAGGTTCCGCTGCCGTTGCGCCATTGCCGCATGGCGCCCAGGAAATCCGGCGGTAGCGCGCCCTCCGGAACCAGCTTGGTAAAAAACAGCTTGGGATTGAGATTGGATACCACGGTCCGCGCGCGCAGCTCTTCGCCGGCCTCGGTCACCACGCCCACCGCGCGTCCGCGCTCGACCAGCAGTTCGCGCACGGGCGCGTCAACGCGAATCTCCACGCCACGCGCGGCCGCCGAGCGCGCCATGGCCTGGGTGATGGCGCCCATGCCACCGACCGCGTGCCCCCAAACGCCCTTTTTTCCGTTGGTCTCGCCGAAAACATGGTGCAGCAAGACGTACGCCGAGCCCGGTGTATAGGGGCTCGCATAATTGCCAACAATACTGTCGAACCCGAAAACGGCCTTGATCGGATCGCTCTCGAACCACTGGTCGAGGTAGTCGCCGGCCGAGATTGCGAACAGCCGCAGCAGCTCCCGCTGCGCCGCGAGATCGAGCCGCCGCAAACGCCCGGCGAGTTTGGCCGCGCGCACCAGTTCCGGCAGCGCCTGCCGCAAGCCGCCGCTGGGGAGGTTGGGTGGCGTCACCAACACCAACTCGCGCAGCACGTCGGCGAATTGGTCAAGCTGACGTCCGTAGTCGTCGAGGCGCGCGGCGTCGCGAGCCGAGAATTTCGCCACCTCGGCCTGCGTGCGCCCAGGTCCGGTCAGCAGCGAGCGCCCGTCTTCGCCGGGCAGGAAGTTCGCCACCTTGCGTTCAATGATCCGCAGCCCGTGCCGGGCCAGCTCGAGGTCCGCGATCACCTTGGGGTTGAGCAGCGACACCGTGTATGCCGCGCCCGAATTGCGGAACCCCGGATGAAACTCCTCGGTCACCACCGCTCCGCCCACCACGCTCCGCGCCTCGAGCACGGTGACCGTGAGTCCCGCCTGCGCGAGATAGGCGGCGCAAACCAGGCCATTGTGCCCGGCGCCAATAATCACAACGTCGCACATGTGTGCAGTATGCGCCCTAAATTGTGTAAGCTTGCCTTGTTTGGGCAAAGGAGGATGGCAATGGGCTTCGGCGCTTTATGGCTCGCGATCCTGGTCTCGGCAGTGTTGGTGTTTCTCGCCAGTTCTGTCATTCACATGGCGTCACCATGGCACAAGGGCGATTATCCCAAGCTGGCCAACGAGGACGAGGTCATGACCGCGCTCCGTTCCACGGGCCTTCCGCCTGGGGACTACTTCGTGCCGCGCCCGAGCAGCATGGCGAACATGAAGTCACCCGAGTTCACCGCCAAGTTGAAACTGGGTCCGCGGGTCGTATTCACGATCATGGATGGCAGCGGCACGTCGATGGCGCCGCAGCTGATCCAGTGGTTCATCTTCGTGCTGGTGGTTTCGATCGTAGCCGGCGGCGTTTCGGGCGCCGTTCTCGGGCGCGACGCCAGCTCCCACACCATCTTCCATGAGGTTGGGCTCACCACCTGGGCCGCTTACGCGGCAGCGCTCTGGCCGCTCTCCATCTGGTACCGACGCAGTTGGAGCATCACACTCAAGGCCACGGTGGACGGCCTGATCTATGCCCTCATCACCGCCGGCGTCTTCATCTGGCTCTGGCCACGCTAAACTTGGGGGTGCAACTCAGGCGTTGGCTGTTGGTCTTGTGGGTGGCGGCGGCGGCGGTCGCGCTCTACTTCTATTTCTTTCACCGCGCCTTGCTCGGCGATGCCGTCCATTCCGGCGGTTGGGCCGCGATTGCCGTGTACTTGCTGCTGGGTAGTGTTCGCGGCATAAGCCTGGTGCCGGCAACCTACCTCGTTCTCGCCGGCATTGGGTTTTTCCCTCCCACCGAGCTCTGGCTGTTGACGCTGATCGGCATTGCGATCTCCTCCGCCAGCCTCTATTGGTTCGCCGAAACTCTCGGCCTGGGCGACGCGATTGAACGCCGCCACCCCGCACAACTCGGCCGCCTGCGCGCGGCGCTACAGCGCCACGAGTTCAGCGTCATTGTGGTCTGGAGCTTTCTTCCGATCGCCCCCACCGATGTGATTTGTTACGTATGCGGCGGCTTGCGCCTGCGCTTCGTCCGCTTCCTGACCGCGGTGGTGATCGGCGAAGGCGCGGTCTGCGCGCTCTACATTTATGGCGCGCATTGGGGCGCGCATTGGTTACTCTGAAGCTATCCATGGGTCCACGCTCGTTCGGCCGACGCATTGCATACCGCCTTTTGCCAGCGCCGCTGTATCGTGGCGCACAAGCCTGGGCCGCCGCAGTCGATATCCGCAACGGGCGCTATTACGAGCCCGAGCTCGATCTGATCCCGCTCGCCCTCGGCAGCGGCGAAACCGCGATCGATATCGGCGCCAATTTCGGGCTTTACAGCTACTACATGGACCGGTCGGTGTCGCCCGGCGGCAGGGTGTACGCATTCGAACCCGTGGCCTTTACCAGCAAAACGCTTCGGCTGGTGGCGCGCCGGCTGCATTTCCAGAATGTGACGATACTCGCGGTGGGTTGCAGCGATCGCGCCGGCGCGATCGATTTCACCGTGCCGGCGCAGGCCGGCGGCGGCATCGCCGCCGGCCTTGCGCACATCGCCGCGCGCGACCACAACGATCCTCGTCAGGAGTGGAACCGAACCCGCCCGCAAACCTGCGAAGTGGTCGCGATCGACCAGGTGTTGCCGCCGCTGCCCACATTGAGCCTGATCAAATGCGATATCGAGGGAGCGGAATTGCCCGCCCTTCGCGGCGCAAGCCGCCTCATCCGTGCCACGCGCCCCACGGTCATCTGCGAAATCGACCGCAATTTTCTGGCCGGCTTCGGCATTCGGTTGGCCGACCTGCTGGAGTTTTTTTTCGCGTTGGAGTATCTGCTGTTTCGCTACGCCGGCGACCATGGCCGCGGCCGGCTGCATCCCGCCACCCACGCCGATGTCGAAGCCGGAAATTTTGTCTTTATTCATCCCACTCGACTTGACCGATTCCGGAGTGTTGTGGGCTAGAGCAGTTTGTAAACAGCCGCCAGTGCGGGCGTGAGCACTTTTAGTCGCCGCCCTGCGCCACCGGCTGGCGCAGGCCGGCAAATCCAAATAAGCGCCGCACGGCTGACTGCAGCCGATCCATGTAGAGATACACCACCGGCGTCGTGAACAGCGTCAGCATCTGGCTGACCAGCAAACCGCCGACAATGGTTATCCCCAGCGGCTGCCGCAACTCACTGCCCGTGCCGCCGCCGATGGCGAGCGGCAGAGCGCCCAGCATCGCCGCCAGAGTTGTCATCATAATCGGACGGAAGCGCAACACCGCCGCGGCGTGAATGGCGTCGAGCGGTTTCATGTGTTCAACCCGCTCGCAATGAAGCGCGAAGTCGATCATCATGATTGCGTTCTTCTTCACAATCCCGATCAAGAGAATGATGCCGATCAGCGCCATGAAGTTGAGGTCGCTGCGGAAGTACATCAGCGCCAACAGCGCGCCCACGCCGGCCGAGGGCAGCGTCGAAAGAATGGTGATGGGGTGGATGTAGCTCTCGTACAGCATGCCGAGCACGATATACACCGCCGCCAACGCAAAACCGATCAGCCACGGTTCGCTGGCCAGAGAACTCTGAAACGCCTGCGCCGTGCCCTGGAAGCTGCCGTGCACGGTGTCGGGCATGCCGATGGCGGCCTCGGCGGAGGCAACGTCGGTTACGGCGTTGCCCAGCGCCGTTCCCGGCGCGAGGTTAAACGAAAGTGTGATGGCCGGCGATTGGCCCTGGTGGTTGACCGACAGTGAAAGCTGGGTGGTTTCGTAATGCGCAAACGCGCTCACCGGCACCAGCGTGCCGCGCGAGTTGGAGACGTAAATGTCCTTCAGCGTATCGGGCGATGCCTGAAACTGCGGATCCACGGTCAGGATCACGTGGTACTGGTTGATGCCTTCATAGATGTTCGACACCTGACGCTGGCCGAAGGCGTCGTTGAGCGTCGCGTCCACCGCCTGCATGGAAAGCCCGAGGCGGCTGGCGAGATCGCGATCCACCACCAGCGACGCCTGCAGACCGTGCGTCTGCTGGTCGCTGTTGACGTCGCGCAACTCGGGAATCGAGCGCAAGCGGGCCATCAGCAGCGGGGCCCAGTGGTTGAGATCGGTCAGGTTCTCCGCCTGCAGCGTGTACTGGAACTGCGCGTTGCTTCCCCGCCCGCCCACCGACACGTCCTGAAACGATTGAAGAAACAACTGCGCGCCCGGCACCGAGCTGGTCTTGCGCCGCAGCCGCGCGATCACCTGGTCGGCCGAGATCTTGCGCACGCTGATCGGCTTCAACTGCACCTGCAGACGCGCGGTATTCGTGCTGTTGCCGCCGGTGTAGGCGGTGATGGTATCGACCGCCGGGTCCTTCATGACGATGTTCACGAACTGATCCAGCTTGTCGCGCATGGCGGCGAAGGACAGATCCTGGTCACCCACGATATTGCCGCCCAAGCGGCCGGTGTCCTGCTGCGGGAAAAAGCCCTTGGGGATGACCAGGAACATGTAGGCGCTCAGCCCCACCGTCGCCAGCAGCATGGTCAGCGTCAGCCCCTGGTGGCGGAGCACCCAGCTGAGGGCGTGGTCGTAGTCGCGCTTCATGGTCTCAAACCCGTTCTCAAACCAGCGATACAGCCGCCCATGCCGGCCGCTCTCGTGGCGCAGGAAGCGGGCGCAGAGCATGGGCGTGGTGGTGAGCGAAATCAGCAGAGAGAACAAGATCGCGATCGAGAGCGTCACGGCGAATTCACGGAACAACCGCCCAATAATGCCGCCCATCAACAGAATTGGCGTGAACACCGCAATCAGCGACGTGGACATCGACAGCACGGTGAAGCCCATCTCCTTGGCCCCGCGCAGCGCCGCGGTGAAGGGCGCCATGCCGCCCTCGATATGGCGGGCGATATTTTCAATCACCACGATGGCGTCGTCCACCACGAATCCGGTGGCGATGGTTAGCGCCATGAGGGATAAATTGTCAATGCTGTAGTTCAGCAGGTACATCACCGCGAAGGTGCCCATCAACGACAGCGGCACGGCCACCGAGGGGATCGCGGTGGCGCGCCAGTCGCGCAGGAACGCGAACACCACCAGCACCACCAGGATGATCGCCACGATCAGGGTGATCTCCACGTCGTCAATCGACGCCCGGATGGTCGGCGAGCGATCCTGCGACACGATGATGTGCATGTTCTGCGGAATTGAGGCGCGCAGCGCCGGGAGCTGCGCCAGCACCGCATCCACGGTTTGCAGAATGTTCGCGCCCGGCTGCCGGAACACCGCCACCGTCACCGCCGGCTCGCCGTTGGCGCTGCCGTCGTTGCGGTAATCGGCGGTGCCGTCATAGACGTGGGCGATGTCGCGCAGCCGCACCGCCGCGCCGTTTTTCCAGGCCACAATCAGCGGCTGGTACTCGGCGGCGGTGAACAACTGGTCGCTGCTGTTGATCTCGAAGGAGCGCTCCCCGTTGGCACCGAGCATGCCCTTGGGACGGTTCGCGTTGGCGTTGTTGAGCACCGTGCGCACCTGCTCGAGGTTGATGCCGTAGCTGTTCAACTCGAGTGGGTTGGCCTCGACCCGCACCGCCGGCTGCGAGCTGCCGTAGACGAACACCCCGCCCACCCCCACCACCTGGGCGATCTTTTGCGCGACAATCGAGTCCGCCATGTCGTAGACGTGCGGCATGTCAGCGACCTTGGAACTCATCGCCAAATTCAGAATCGGGGCGTCGGCGGGGTTCTGCTTGCGATAGTGCGGGTTGCCGGGCAGGTTGGCGGGCAACTGCCCGCGGGCGGCGTTGATCGCCGCCTCGACATCGCGCGCCGCCGCATTCACGTCGCGGTTCAAATCGAACTGCAGCGTGATGTTCGTCGAGCCCAGCGAACTCGACGACGTCATTTGCGTGACGCCGGCGATGCGCCCGAACTGCCGCTCCAGCGGCGTCGCCACCGCCGAGGCCATGGTCTCGGGGCTCGCGCCGGGCAGGCCCGTCGAGACGCTGATGGTGGGGAAATCCATCTGCGGCAGCGGCGCAACGGGTAGATGGAGATAGCCGATGATGCCGGCCAGCAGCAGCGCGGCCGTCAACAGCGAGGTCGCCACCGGGCGGCGAATGAAGGGAGCGGATACGCTGCTAACGCCGAAGTCCATGGCAGGGTCTCTCGCTAGTCGGTCGCCATCCCGGGTTCCAGCCGCGGTGATTTCCTCCGTAAACGCTGGCTCAGCCAGTCAAACGCAAGGTAAACCACCGGGGTCGTATAAAGCGTCAGCACCTGGCTGACCAGAAGTCCGCCGACGATCGCGATGCCCAATGGACGCCGCAATTCGCTGCCGGTGCCGTGGCCCAGCGCCAGCGGAATGCCGCCCATCATGGCCGCCAGCGTGGTCATCAGAATGGGGCGGAATCGAAGCAGACATGCCTCGTAAATCGCGTCGAGCGGCGACTTGCCTTCCTTGCGCTCGGCCTCCAGCGCAAAGTCAATCATCATGATGGCGTTCTTCTGCACGATGCCTATAAGCAGGATCAATCCGATCAGGGCAATGATGCTGAACTCGATGTGGAACAGCATCAGCGCCAGAATCGCGCCGACGCCCGCCGAGGGCAGCGTGGAGAGAATCGTGATCGGGTGGATGTAGCTCTCGTACAGCACGCCCAGCACGATGTACACGGTGATCAGCGCAGCCAGGATCAGGATCGGCTCATTGGCCAATGAATTGATGAACGCCGCCGCCGTGCCCTGAAAACTGGGCTGCACCGAGGGCGGCAGGTTGATTTGCTGTTCGGCGGTGTTGATCGCGGTGACGGCGTCACCGAGCGACGCGCCGGGCGCCAGGTTAAACGACAGCGTCACCACCGGAAACTGGCCCTGGTGGTTGATCGTCAACGGCGCGCTCTCCTGCTGCGTGGTCGTGAAGGTATCGAGCGGCACTTCCGTGCCCTGCGCGGTCGAGACGCCGGTGAGCGTTGCGGTTCCGCTGACCGTGCCGGCGGCCGCCGTGCCCACCGAGGCGGCACCGCCGCCGCCCGAGGCTCCGGAGTTGACGTAGATTTCGTTCAGAGAATTCGGCGATTTTTGATATTTCGGGTCGACCTCAAGAATCACGTGGTACTGATTCTGCTGGGTGAAAATGGTTGACACCTGGCGCTGGCCAAAGGCGTCGTAGAGCGTGTTGTCGATGTTGGCGGGGATAATGCCCAGGCGCGAGGCGGAATCGCGGTTGATTGTGACGACGGCCTGCAAACCCTGGTTCTGCTGGTCGCTGGCCACGTCGCGCAGCGCGGGCATGGCCTGCAGTTTGGCGATGAGCTTCGGCACCCATTGCTGGAGCTCGGCCGCATTGGCGTCCTCCACGCTGTACTGAAACTCGGTGCGGCTGATGCGGTCTTCCACGCTCAAATCCTGCACCGGCTGCATGTAGAGCGCGATGCCCGGCACCTTCGCCACCTTGGGTTCCAAGCGCAAAATCACATCGCTCGCCGACACGTAGCCGCGCTTTTCGATGGGTTTCAGGTTGATCTGGATGCGGCCGTCGTTCATGGTCGTATTGGTGCCATCGACGCCGATGAACGAGGAGAGGCTTTCGACCGCCGGATCCTGCAAGATCACCTTCCCGAGCGCCTGCTGGCGGTCGCTCATGGCCTGGAAGCTGATATCCTGCGGGCCTTCGGAAATACCCAGAATCACGCCGGTATCCTGTACCGGGAAAAATCCCTTGGGCACGATCACGTAGAGGTAAATGGTCAGCACGAGCGTGCCGGCGGCGACCAGCAGGGTGGCGATGCGGTGCCGGAGGACCATCTCCAGAGTGCGTCCATAGAAACGAATGATGGCCTGGAAGCCGGCCTCGGATTTTTGGAAGAGCCAGTTCTCCCTGGCCGCGCCGGCGGCGTGGGCCGGCTTTAACAGGCGCGCGCACATCATCGGCGTCAGGGTCAGCGATACAAACGCCGACATGAGGATGGTCACCGTCAGGGTCAGCGCGAACTCGCGGAACAGGCGGCCGACGATGTCGCCCATGAAAAGCAATGGAATCAACACGGCGATCAGCGAGAAGGTAATTGAAATAATGGTGAAACCGATCTGCTCGGAGCCGTGCAGCGCCGCCTCCATCGGGGGCATACCCTCCTCGATGAAGCGGGTGATGTTCTCGATCATTACGATGGCGTCGTCGACGACAAACCCGGTCGAGATAGTCAGCGCCATCAGCGACAGGTTGTCGAGCGAGAAGCCGAGCAAATACATGAACGCGAAGGTTCCGACCAGCGACAACGGCACGGCGATGCTGGGAATGATGGTCGCCGACACGCTGCGCAGGAAAATGAAGATCACCAGCACCACCAACACCACGGTGAGGATCAGTTCCCACTGCACGTCGCTGACCGAGGCGCGAATGGTAATGGTGCGGTCGGTCAGCGTGTGGACCTGCACCGATGAGGGCAGCGAGGCTTGCAGCCGCGGCAACAGCGCCTGGACCTCGTTCACGACGCCAATGATGTTGGCGCCCGGCTGGCGCTGGATATTGATGATGACAGCGGGCGAGGTATTGGCCCACGCCGCCTGATTGACGTTCTCCGCACCGTCCACGACGTTGGCGACGTCCTGCAGCCGCACCGGGTTGCCGTTGCGGTAGGCGACCACGAGCGGCCGGTAGTCGGCGCTCGAACGCAGTTGGTCGTTGTCGCCGATGGTGTAGGCCTGGTGCGGGCCGTCAAAAAATCCTTTGGCCTGGTCGACGTTGGCCTGCGACAACGCGGTACGCAAATCCTCGAGCGACATGCCATAGCTGGCCAGCGCCGAGGGGTTCACCTGCACCCGCACCGCCGGCCGCTGGCCGCCTGAAATGCTCACCAGGCCAACGCCCGAAAGTTGTGAAATTTTTTGCGAGATGGAGGTGTCCGCCAAATCCTCGACTTGCGAAAGCGGAAGCGTGTCACTGGTCAGCGCGATAGTCAGGATGGGCGCATCCGCCGGGTTGCTCTTGGAGTAAATCGGCGGGTTGGGCAGGTCGGGCGGCAGCAGCGTGCCCGCGCCGTTGATGGCGGCTTGCACCTCCTGCTCGGCCACGTCAATGTCGAGATTCAGAACGAATTGCAGGGTGATGATCGAACTCCCGAAGGAGCTGATCGAGGTCATCTGATTCAACCCCGGGATTTGACCCAACTGCCGCTCCAGCGGCGCGGTGACGGAGGAGGTCATGACCTCCGGGCTGGCGCCGGGGTAGAACGTTTGCACCTGCATGGTGGGGTAATCCACCTGCGGCAGCGCCGACACGGGGAGTTGTTCGTACGCGATGAAGCCGGCCAGCAGCACCGCAACCATCAACAGGCTGGTGGCAATAGGACGGAGAATGAATGGGCGACTGGGGTTCACGAGTTTGCGCCTGACCTTCTAACTCTGTCTAACGACCCGGGCGGGAAGCCGGATTGCCGGCCGCCGTGCGCGGCTTGTGCTGGCGTCCCTTGCCGGCCGCCGACACGGGTGTGGGCGCCGGTGCGGCTGGATCCGGCGGCGCGGCGGCTGCGGGCGTCGCATCCGCCGGCGCGGCCGAGGCGCTCTCGGAGCTGGCCTCCACCTTCGTCCCGTCCTGTAGTTTGTCGGCGCCATCGACCACGACGTGCTCGCCAGCGTTCAGACCCGCCGACAGCCCCACCTGACTGCCTTCGGTACGGGCCACGGTCACGGGGCGGCTGCTCACTGTGTCGTTGTCCGCGACTACGAATACGTACGTCCCCTGGGGTCCGCGCTGAATGGCAGGCGGCGGAACGATGGTCAGACCATTATCGGTGCCGACCTCCATGCGCGCATTCACGAATTGGTTGGGAAACAGCGCGTTGTCCTGGTTGTTGAACATCGCCTTCGATTTGAAAGTGCCAGTGGTGGCGTCGATTGAATTGTCAATCGTAAGCAGGGTGCCCACCGCCAGTTGCTTGGTGTTGGTGCTATCAAATGCCACCACGGGCGGATGATGCCCCTCGCGCAGTTGGGTATAAACCTGGGGCAAATCCTCTTGCGGCAGACTGAACAGCACCGCAATTGGCTGAACCTGAGTGATGACCGCCAGGCCTTGAGTATCGTTGGCGTGCACAATATTGCCGGGATCAACCAGCCGCAGGCCGATGCGCCCGTCAATGGGCGCGGTCACGTGGGTATAAGAGACGTTCAACTTCGCGGTTTCAATCGCCGCCTGGTCGGCCGCCATGGCACCTTTGTATTCATTGACCAGGGCCGCCTGGGTGTCGACCTGCTGCTGCGATACGATCTTCTGGTTGTACAAGGTCAGGTAGCGCTGATAGTCGAGCTCATCGTCATTGTAAAGCGCCGTGTCATGCGCCAGCGTGCCTTGCACCTGGGCCAGTGTCGCCTCGTACGGCCGCGGGTCAATTTCAACCAGCAAATCGCCAGCGTGAACGAACTGCCCTTCGGTGAAATGCACGCTCATGATCTGGCCATCCACGCGGGAATGCAGCGTGACCGTTAACGCCGGCGCTACCGTGCCAATGCCGCGCAGGTAAATGGGGATGCTTCCCTTGGATGCGGTTGCCTCGACGACTGGCACCACGGCGTTGGCGGCGCCGCGACCGCCGCGACCTCCCGCCGTTGCAGTGCCGCCTGCCGTCCGCGCCGGTGCTGGGCGAAAATGCCAGCCCAAATAGACGGCTGCGGCCAGTACCGCGAGCCAAATCCATACTTTTCGCCTACCCATCTTAACTAGAACGAACCCGCGGCGCTGACGGTTACGTCAACTCGCAACTTTCCTTGTAGACCTGCAGGGTTGCCTCGATGGCATGGTCCCAGGTTAGCTCCTGCGCCTTGGTGAAGCCCGCCTCTGCCATGCGGCGCCTGCGGCCAGGGTCGCCTAGCAGGGTTGCCATTGCGTCTGCCAGGGCACCGGCATTGCGCACCGGGACCACCTCGATTTCGATGCCTGGTTTCAGCAAGTCGGCGGCCCCCACGCCATCCGTACACACCACCGGCAACCGCTGGCTGAGCGCCTCGATGACCACGAGCCCGAAACCCTCGAAGTTCGAGGGGCAAACCAATAGGTCATGACTGCGATATAAGCCGAATACGAAGTCCTGGTCGTCCGTGCGCATGAGTATGCGCAGACCCGGGCGGCACTCGGGGGCAAACATGGCCTCGATTTCGAAGGTCTCGCGGTCCATGTCTTCGGTGGCGCTGAGCAGGGTCAGCGGAACCCGCACGCCGCGCGCCCAGAGTTGGCGATAGGCCTCGGCCAGATAGTGGATGCCCTTCACAGCCTGCCAGTAACCTGAGAATAAAATGCCGCCCCCGCGCTCCGCGTCGGCGGGCGGCGCTTCGGCAATGCGGCTGGCGAGCGCCCCATGCGGAATGAGGTGGACCCGTTCCGGCGGCTGCCAGCCTGAATCGATGACCAAGTTGCGCCCGCGCCGGTTGAGTACCAACACCCGATCGGCGAGCCGCATTGCGCCCCGCTCCTGACTCAGCCGGGCCAACGGAAAAAGGATGCGCCGGGGCCACGGTTTGCGTCCGTGCCCGGCGTGGTGATCATCGAGCAGGCTGCGGTACCAGAACCGGTCGAAACCGTGGCTGCGAACGACGATGCGCGCTTTGCGGTAACAGCTTATCCAGCGCAATAACGCCAGGGCAAAGCCCTCGGCGCCCGCGGCATCGATCACGTCGAAGGCGCCGGTCTCCTTCCAGGCCTGGATCACCGCCCGCCGCACCACCCAAGGCGACAAAAAAAGCCGCAAACGCTCGTTGTGCGGGCGGGCGCCCACCTCGGCGCGCCAAATCAGGGTGCACTCGTGGCCGCGCGCACGCAACCCCTCAGCCAGCCGCATGGTGGCTTTGACCGCGCCTACACGGATATCTTGATCGTCATCGCTGGCAAACAGAATGCGCACGGCCTCTCATAACTATGCCACGCCGCGATGGGTCTGATGATGGAACAATCATTGATTGGCGCAGGGCCCCGCGCGGCTGTCGCCGCGCGACCCGCTTAGGCGCAACGCCGGAGTGGGGACCCCAGCAGCCCCTCTCCGGCGTTGCGCGGCGATGTATCAGCCATCGTGCTACGCTTCCGCCATGGACACCATAGTCGCGGTGCCGGCGGTGCGCACCCAGGGCCTGACCCGCCGGTTTGGTCAACTCACCGCCGTCGAGTCGGTGGACCTCACCGTCGCGCCGGGCCAGTTCTTCGGCTTTCTCGGCCCCAACGGCGCCGGCAAATCGACCACCATCAAGATGCTGACCGGGCTGCTTGCGCCAAGCGCCGGCTCCATCGAAGTTCTCGAGCTTGACCTGGTCAGCCATCCCGTCGAGGTCAAGCGCCAGATTGGCGTCGTGCCCGAGGGTATGGCGCTGTTCGGCCGCCTCACGGGTAGCGAATACCTTAACTTCGTTGGCCGCATGTATGGACTTGACCGCACCACCGCCGCCCAGCGCACGGTCGAGCTGCTCGAGTTCATGCACCTCGCCAACGAGACCAAGAAACTGGTCACCGACTACTCCCACGGGATGCAAAAAAAGCTCGCCCTGGCGGCGGCAGTGATCCACGGTCCGCGCGTACTATTTCTCGACGAACCCTTCGAGGGTGTGGACGCCGTCGCCGCCGTTACCCTCAAGGCCATGCTGCAAAACATGATCGCCCGCGGCGCGACCATTTTCCTTACCAGCCACGTCCTCGAGATTGTCGAGCGCTTGTGCAGCCACATCGCCATCATTGATCACGGGCGCCTGGTCGCGCAGGGCTCACAAGAGGAGCTGCGGCGCGGCGGGGAATCGAGCCTCGAGCAAATCTTCCTTCGAATTGTCCGGGGAGACGCGGCGAATGCGGCCGCCGACAGCGCCCCCGAACCGGAGTTGTCGTGGCTGAGCTAGCGCCGCGTCTGCGCGGACAACTAGCGGCGATTGCCCAGGCTCGCTGGCGGCTCATGGTCAACTCGGTGCGCACGACACGGGGCGCACTGGAGTTGGTCTCCCGCATTTGGGTCGGCTTTTGGTTCGCGATGCTCGCCCTCGGTGCGGGCGTCGGCAGCGGCTTTGCCGCCTGGTATTTCATTTCCTCCGGCCACGCCGAGCGCATCGCTTACATCCTCTGGATCGCCTTCGCATTCTGGCAGGTGTTCCCCCTGGCGGCGAGCGCTTTCAGCGAACACGTGGATTCGTCGTATCTCGCGCGTTTTCCGCTGAGCTACCGCGCCTACGCGGTCATTCGTGTCGCCTTCGGAACGCTCGACGTCGCCACCCTGGTCGGGACGATGGTCACACTCGGCCTGGCCATCGGCGTGGCCGTGGCGCGCCCCGGGCTGCTTCTCGTGGCGCTGCTGGCGCTGGTTGGGTTTGTACTTTTCAACATCCTGCTCGCGCAAATGATCTTCGCCTGGCTGGAACGCTGGCTGGCGCAGCGCCGCACCCGCGAGGTGCTGGGGGTTTTGTTTCTTCTTGCCATCTTCGGCTTCAATTTCATCGGCCCCGCCATCCGCCGTATGAACCGCGGCCATGTGGGCACCGCTGTCACCATGCGGCAACTCCGCGCCTGGATGCCGCTCGAGCGATGGCTGCCCCCCGGCATGAGCGCGCATGCCATCGCCGCGGCCGCCGCCGGCGCGTTCGCGACTACCTTCGCGGCTTTGGCCGCACTCTGGGCGCTGGCGGCGGCGATCTTCTGGCTCCTGCACCTGCGGTTGCAAGCTGAGTATCGCGGCGAGAACCTGAGCGAAGCCGCGGCGCCGGCCCGGCGCGCCGCCACGCCTCGTCACGCCATCCGCGCCGCGGCCGCAACCACCCCGCGGCGGTTCGCCGGCGGACCCGTTGCCGCCATCGCGCAAAAAGAGCTGCGCTATTTGCTGCGCAGCCCCATGATGTTTTTCACCCTGGTGGTTCCGGTGATCATGATTTTCTTTATCCGCAGCGGCATGCAGGGCGGCCAGCGCCCCGGCGGTTTCCATTGGAATACCGCTGGCTTGGGCTTTCCCATCGGCGTCGCCTACGCCCTATTGGTGCTCACGGGATTGGTTTACAACACCATGGCCACCGACACCGGCGGCGTGCAGTTCTACTTCCTGGCGCCAGTGCCGTTCCGCCAGGTTATGCTCGGCAAGAACTTAGCCTATGCGGCGATACTGGCTTTCGAAGCCGTGCTGCTCTATGTGGCCACAGTGTTTATTGATGGGCCGCCTCCGCCGCAATTATTTGCCTACACGCTGCTCGGCCTGGTTTTCGCAACGTTGTGCGATTTCAGTTGTGGCAACCTGCTGTCGCTCATTATGCCCAAGAAAATCAACTTGGCGCGCCTGGGCCGCCAATCCGGGCGCGGCACCAGCAGCCTCATCGCTATCGCTCTGCAGGCGGCGCTGCTGCTGCTCATCGTCATCGCGGTAGCCGGCGGAACAGTCCTGCGGCTGCCATGGCTCACGCCGGCCCTGTTGCTGCTGCTGATCGCCGCCGCCGTCGCCGTCTACATGATTGTGCTCTCCCGCTGCGACGCGGTTGCGCTCGCGCACCGCGAAACCCTCACCACCGAGCTTGCCAAGGCGTAGAGCACCCCATTCAGGCAGCCTTAATGTTGGCGTTTTTACGCTTCTGATGGAGGAAAATCAGCGTGCGAGTACAATCCGTTGCTCGAATTCTCCCATTGGCCATCCTTGGTTTGATGGTCGCTGCCCAGACCGGTAGTAATCGTCCCGGCGGATACCACGTCGCACAATCGGTGGCGCTTGAAGGCAGCGGCTGGGATTACCTCGGCATTGACGCTCCGGCGCACAAGCTCTACATTTCCGCCGGCGACGCCGAAGACGTGGTGGACACGCGCACTAATAAGGTCATCGGCCAGGTCACCGGCCTCAAGGGCACTCACGGCGTCGCCATCTCCGATAAGGACGGCCACGGCTTCACCAGCAATGGCGGGGGCAACAGCTTCACCATGTTCGACCTCAAGACGCTGGCCACGATCAAGGAGATTCCACTGCCCATCCAGCGGCCCGACGGCATTATTTACGATGATGCCACCGACCGCGTTTTCGCTTTCAACCATGATTCGAAAGCGGTCGCGGTGGACGCCAAAACCGGCGACGTTGTGGGCACGGTGGATCTGCCCAGCAAGGCCAGCGAATACGCCGTGGCCGACGGGCAAGGGCACGTCTACAACAACATGGAAGACTCCAGCGTCGAGATCGAAATTGACGCCCAGACCCTTAAAATTACCCATCAGTGGCCGCTCGCGCCCTGCGAAAACCCCTCCGGCTTGGCCATGGATCGCAAGACTCGCCGTCTCTTCATCGGCTGCCACAACGGCATGATGGCCATGATGAACGCCGACAACGGCAAGATCGAATCGTTCGTGACCATCGGCTCGGGCGTGGACGCCAACCGCTTCGACCCTGTCACCAAGCTCGCCTTCAGCTCCAACGGCGGCGGCACCGGGACCATCACCGTCGCCCACGAAGACACGCCCAACAAACTCAGCCTGGTGGGCAACATTCCCACCGAAGCCGGCGCGCGCACCATGGAGCTCGACCCCAACACCCACACGCTCTACACCGTCACCGCCAAGTTCGCGCCCGCTCCGCCCGCCGCGCCAGGGGCCGCGCGCGGAGGCCGCGGCCCGCGACGCCAAATGGAGCCCGGCAGCTTCCACCTATTGGTCATTCCCAATCATTAGTCCAGTCATAGGAGATAATTAAAACCCATGTCTTACTCACGCATTCTGACTGTCGCCGCGCTGGCGCTCTTCGCCACCGCATTCGCCGCCGCGCCCCATGCCACCGCCCAGGTTGAGGGCTATCACATCTCCAAGACCGTGCCCTTGCCGGGCAACGGCGGCTGGGATTACCTTGCCGGCGATCCCGCCAACAATCGCCTTTATATTTCCCACGGCGATGAGGTCCTGGTTCTAAACATGTCCGATGCCAAGCTGGTAGGCACCATTAGCGGCCTGCACAGCACCCATGGTATCGCCGTCTCCGACAAGGACGGCCACGGTTTCATCACCAACGGCGGCAACCAGACGGTCACGGAATTCGACATCAAGACGCTGGCCAAGCTGAAGGATATTCCCGCACCCAAGGACGTGGATGGCATCATTTACGACCCTTCCACCGACCGCGTTTTCGCTTTCTGCGGCGATGCCAACCAGGCGATAGCCATTGACGCCAAGACCGGCGATGTGGCCGGAACCATTGATCTCGGCGGCGGCCCCGAGTTCGCCGCCGCCGATGGCCGCGGCCACGTCTTCAACGTGCTCGAGGACAAGAGCGAAATTTTGGACATCGACGCCCACTCGCTGAAGATCCTCAACCGCTATCCGCTCGCGCCCTGCGAAGGGCCGTCCGGCGTTTCGATCGATGCCGAGCATCACCGCGTTTTCGCCGGCTGCCACAATGGCGTGGTCGCCATCGTAAACGCCGACACCGGCAAAGTGATCGCCACCCCCAAAATCGGGGTCGGCGTTGATGCCTCTCGCTTCGACCCGAATCAACAGTTGCTGTTCACCTCGCAGCGCGACGGCACGATCAGCGTGTTCCACGAGGACAGCCCCGATCAGTTCAAATCGCTGGGCGACATCAAGACCGAGACTGGCGCCCGCACCATGGAGATCAATCCGAAGACCGGCACCATCTACACAGTGACGGCCAAGTCTGGCCAAGCTCCGGCTGCCGCGCCCGGCGGACGCCGCCAGCGTCCGCCCATGGTCCCCGGCAGTTTCCACCTGCTCGTAATTACCAAGTAGTAATCGCCTGTAACGGAATGCCGGCCCAACCTGGGCGATGGGCCAGCTCGTAACTCAACTCGTATACCGCCTTCTCGCGCTCGAAGAACCCAAGCGCGCGCACGAAGGCGTCCGCTTCACCGGGAACGAGCCCGGGCGCCAACGCGCCGATGGTCTCGCCGTAAGCTGCAAGAAATGCCGGCCGCGCGCTGAGGTCCCATCCACTGCGTTCGGCCGTGACGGCGGCATAACTGAACGACCGCAGCATCCCCGCGACATCCTGCAGGGCGCAGCCGCGCCGCCGCCGCTCGGCAATGGGACGAAGTGGCTCGCCCTCGAAATCGAAGATCACGAAGTCATCGTCCGTCTTCAGCACCTGCCCCAGATGGTAGTCGCCGTGCATTCGGATCTTGGCGAGCCCGAGGGTGGCTTCAACGCCACTCGTGTTTTGTTCCAAATGAGTAATCCACGGCGCGAGAGCGTCGCGGTGGCCGGCGAGATCGGGCGCGTTGGCGCCCGCCTTCGCCCGCGCCATCCAGTGCCGCACGTCGTCGTCGCCAATCGTTTCAGCGCCGAATGCCTGCGCCAGCGCGGCGTGCAACTCCGCCGTCCGCCGCCCCAACAGGGAGACGTCGGCTAGGAGATCGTCCCCCGCCCGCAACCTCCGCAGCGCAAACTCCCACCCATCCCCGTTATTGGCGACAAACTCCTCCGCCAGGGCCAGCGTCGTGTCACCCCGCCGAATCTCGCCAACAACCATTGGGACATTCCGAAACGACGTCAACCGGTTCAGGCCCGAAAGAATCTCATGCTCCGGATTCTCTCCCGCCATGAGCCGCCGGAACAGCTTCAGGATCCATGCCGGCTTGCCTTCCCGGTCGAAATAGAGCAAGGACGAATTACTCTGCTCCGCCCCTAACATCTTGCTGCCGCTCGACTCGAGTCTTCCTTCTGTAGCAAGCTCAAACAACCGTGTTCGCAGCCCGTCACTCTTGAGCCCATCAAGCTCGTCCCCCGCAACCGCCAACAAGTAGCGGTCCACAAGCTCCACCGCGCGCCGAACCTCGACGATTAGCAACCGGCCGAACCCGCCGAGAGCCAACTCGTCCGCGATGGCGACCGATGAAATCGTTGCTCCCGAGCGCGCAAACCACCGTTGCCGCGGCAACCACTCCCGCAAATCCTCCTCCAGCCGCGGCGTCATAGCCATTGATTCAATGGTAAGCCCGCCCAACCGGCGCTCACATCAATTCTCGATATGGCATGATCTATGGATAGGCAGTGCCCATGAAACATTTCGCTCTTGGCCTTTCACTGTTTTTTGCCGCTGGCTTGGTTGCCCAGACTCACGCCATTACGGTGCCTCAGATCGCCTTCACCCAGTTCACGCTCTCGAATGGGCTGCGCGTCGTCCTCTCCGAGGATCATTCGCTGCCGGTGGTGACGGAGAGCTTGCTTTTCAACGTCGGCGGACGGGTCGAGCACAAGGGCCGCAGCGGTTTCGCGCATCTCTTCGAACATTTGATGTTCGAGGGCTCCGCGCACGCGCCCAAGGGAACATTCGATCACCTCGTGGAAGGCTACGGCGGCAACGATAACGCCAGCACTCATGAGGATTACACGATCTATTACGAAAACGTTCCCAGCAACGCGCTGGCCACGGTCATGTGGCTCGACGCCGACCGCATGGCGTCGCTTCAGGTCACTCAAGCGAACATGAAAAACCAGATTGCGGTCGTCGAGGAGGAAAAGCGCATGCGGGTCGACAACGCTCCGTACGGCCCGCTTCTCTACGTGGATTTGGCGCAAGCGGCATTCTCGAACTGGCAGAACTCGCATCCGGTGATTGGTTCCAATGCCGATCTCGACGCCGCCACGCTGCAGGACGTGCAGGCGTTTTTCGAAGCCTACTATGCTCCACGCAACGCGGTTCTGACCATCGTCGGCGATATGGATCCGGTCAAGACCAAGGCCATGGTCGAACAGTATTTCGGCTGGATTCCGAACCGGGGCACGATCGTTCCGGTGAACACCGACGAGACGCCGCAGACGGCCGAGAAGACGATCACGGTTCACGATCCTCAGGCCAAGTTGCCGGCGCTGGCGCTCGCCTGGCATGCGCCGGCGCGCGACACGAAAGACTACTACGCCATGGTCATGCTGAGCCAACTGCTCTTCAACGGCGAAAGTTCGCGCCTGTACCAATCGCTGGTCAAGACCAACGCCGTCGCCATCGAGGTGGATGGCGGCGTGGGTTTCCCCAGCGCCGATTACACCGACTACCGCGCGCCCGGACTTTTTTCCGGGCTGGTCATCTATAAACCGAATGCCACAGCGGAGCAGATCGAGGGGCTGGTGTTTCAGCAAATTCAGCAGCTCGAGGCCACCGGGGTGACTCCAGCCGAGTTGGACCGGCTTAAGACGAAGTTCAGTTCCGACTGGATCCAATCGCAACAGACGACGCTCGACCGCGCCGAACTTCTGGGGTTGGCCACGCTCTTCGACGGTAAGCCGGAGGCGGCCAACACCGAGTTGGCGAATTTCATGGCGGTCACACCCGCCGACTTGCAGCGGGCGGCGAGCACCTATTTGATTCATGCACAAACCACGGTGGTGCGCGATGTGCCGGGCCCGGCGCCGGCGCCGGCCGGCGGGAGCGGGAGGCAGCAATGAAGACGCCGCAATTCATACCGGTTCTTATGGGCGCGGTGATCGTTTGTACGCTCGGCCTTGCCGCGCCAGCACATGCGCAAACACCGTCGCCGACAGTGGACATGACCAAGCCGCCGACGATCGGCCCGGTCAAACCGTATACGCCGCCCGCCAGTCATGCCGATCAACTGCCCAATGGCATGAAGATCGTAGTGATCGAAGATCACCGCTTTCCGTTGATCAGCGTGCGCATGGCGCTGCGCGCCGGCAGCTCGCGGCTCAAGCCCGATGAGGCCGGACTCGCCAGCGCCGAGGCGGACCTGCTCACCGAGGGCACGCCCACACGCACCGCGCTGCAGATCGCGCAGGCGACCGACGCGCTCGGCGGCGACATTGGCGCCAGCGTCGGACCCGACTTCCTAACCGTCAGCGCCGATGCGCTTAGCAGCCACGCCCGGGAGCTCTTCGAACTGATGGCCGATGTGGTGCTGCATCCCAGCTTTCCCGAAAACGAAGTGCAACTACGGAAGGCCAACATGCTGCAGGAACTCGCGGCCAGCCGCGCCAACGCGGGGTTTCTGGCGTCGGTCGAGTTCAACAAGCTGCTGTACGGGCAGCACCCATATGCCATAACGGCGCCGACCGAGGCTTCCATCGCCAAGATTGACCGGGCCGCGCTACAGCAATTCCACGACACGTATTTTTTGCCCAACAACCAGACCGAAGTGGTCGTCGCGGGCGACATTAGCGCCGCCCGCGCCCACAACCTGGTGCAGCAATATTTTAGCGATTGGAAACTGGGCCAGCCCACGCCTCCGCCGTCGCCCGCGGTGGCTCCGCCCGCCGGGCGCCGCATTTACCTGATCGAGCGCCCGGGCTCGGCGCAGTCAACCATTTTGCTGGGAAATTTGGGACTGACGCGAACCGCGCCCGATTACTTTCCGTTTCTGGTGGTGAACGAGGTGCTCGGCGGCAGCTTCAACTCGCGCCTTATCGCCGACGTGCGCGAAAGACTTGGCTATACCTACGGCATTTCCAGCGGCAATGTGCCCAACCGCGACCTCGGATCATGGCTTGTATCGACCGAGGTCAGGACGGCGGTCACCGCTGACGCGCTGAAGGAGATCTTTGTCCAGCTCGACAAGATTCGCTCGGCGCCGGTGACGGAACAGGAGCTGCTGCAGGCTAAGAATTTTCTGACCGGCAATTTCGTGCTCGGCCTGCAAACCCAGGGCGAGGTTGCCAACCAGTTCCTCACCACCGGCATTTACGGACTGCCCAGCGACCGGCTGGCCACCTGGGTTGACAACGTCGAGGCGGTGACCGCCGACCAGGCTCAGTCGGCGGCGGAGCAGTACATTCACCCCGACCGTGACATCGTGGTGGTGGTGGGCGACGTGAAGCAGATCGAAGCTCCGCTGGCGAACCTCGTCCCCGGAACCATGATGACGATCTTCAATGACAAGGGCGACGTGGTCGGTTCCTACCCTCCCGAAGGCCCTGCCCGGGGCGGCAAACACCAGCGCGTGCACTGATGCTCGCTCTGCTGCTCGCCGCCGCGCTCTCAGTCCCCGCCCCGCAGCACCCACTGCCCCAGGCCGACGTCGCCGCCCAACTCAAGGCCCGCTGGCAAGGCAAAACGTTCTACCTCCGCGGGTTCCCCGCGAGCGACCGTTGGCGAACCGACGACCGCGGCCGCCCGCTGACGCCCCTTCCGCCCGAGTCATGGACGCTCGCAGGCATCCATGTGGACAATGTTCGCCGCAAAGGTTCCGAATTGCGCATCGATGGCACCCGCGTGTTCTATACCTTCGACGGCGATCACCACACATGGCTGGCCACGATCGCGCCCGATTCAGAGCGGATTGAGATCGATGTCGCCTCCCCGGTCGATCTTGACGCGCTCCAGTCGGGGCTATTCCTCACCAGCCTTTCCGAGTTGAGCGCCAATGTTCCGGATGAATGGAAGCCGGTTCTCTCCGGCGCTTCTCAAGACGAAATCTTAAATATGTTCATCGTTGCCGCCGGTCTCGACCCGAATGCACCGGCCGCCGGCGCCTTTCCGAAAAAGTTAAATGAGGTGGATCCGCAATACTCGGACGCTGCGCGTCAACTTCGATTGCAGGGGATCGTCGAGATTGCGTTCTCGGTTGGCGTCAATGGCACAGTGACGCGAGCAATCCTGCTCCGACCGCTGGGCGCCGGCCTCGATGAAACTGCGCTTGCAGCCGTGAGAGCTTGGCGTTATGAGCCAACGCAGGAAACCGGCGCTCAACTCAAGCCTCGGGTAGCCCGGGCCGAAATGGGCTTCAAGGCGCCTCGGTGAGGCGCCTGGGCCGCAGCGCGGCATGTGCGTTGCTGCTCGCGTTTTTGGCTGCCATCTTGAGCGCCGCCGCGCCGCGGCCGCTGCCCCAGACCGACGTTGTTGCCCAACTCAAGGCGCGCTGGCAGGATAAGAACTTCTACCTACGCGGGTTCCCCGCCAGTGATCATTACCAAACCGACGACCGCGGGCTTCCGCTGAAGCCGCTCGCATCTGAGTCGTGGACCGAGGCCGGCATTCACGTAACCGGCGTGCATCGGAAGGGATCGACTTTGCGGGTCGACGGCGACCGGGTATTCTTCGTCTACGATCTTGCTCACAAACGCTGGCGTGCCCGCCTGGTGCCCGACGGCGAACGCGTTCAGATTGACGTCTCGCCGATTCCGGCCGATCTTGATGCCCTGCAATCAGGCCTGTTCCTCACCGGCAACACCGAACTTTACGCCAATGTTCCCGAGGAATGGAAGCCCGTCCTCTCCGGCGCGAGTCACGACGAGATCCTGGCCGCATTCACGGCGGGTGCGGGCGTGGCTCCGGTTCCAAAGGATCCATCCAAGCGAATCGCGCCCAAGTCGTTGTATGCGCCCGATCCCGATTTCACCGGCATCGCGCACAAAAGCGAACTGCAGGGCAATCTGTCGATCGCAATCCTGATCGGCGCCGATGGAGCGGTTAAGCGGGAGGTCATCACCCAGCCACTGGGTGCCGGCTTGGATGACGCCGCGGTTGCGGCGATCAGAACGTGGCGTTTTTCGCCGGTTTTGGGCAAGGACGGCTCACCACAGCCGTGCGCGGCTGAGGTCCAATTCAGTTTTAGTCAGTATTAGTCAGTTCCGTCCAGGCTGGCCGCAACCGCGCTTGTGATTTCGTCCGTCGTGGCAAACGGCGCGCCCGCCGGCACAAGGTCACGGCCGAGCGTCCCGGCCTGAAGCGTCCGCTCCACAGCTTGCTCAATCGCGGCAGCGGCGGGCTCAAGGTTGAATGAATGCCGCAGCATGAGCGCGGCCGAGAGAATCGCGCCAATCGGGTTGGCCCAGCCCTTGCCCGCAATGTCGGGCGCCGAACCGTGCACGGGCTCGTAAAGCGCCACCCGGCCGCCGAGCGAGGCTGACGGCAGCAGACCGAGCGAACCGGCAAGGACCCCGGCCTCGTCGCTCAATATGTCGCCAAAGAGATTCTCGGTCGCCAGCACGTCAAAAAACCTGGGTCGAAGGACGAGCTGCATAGCGCAGTTATCCACGTACATGTGGTCGAGCGCAACGTCGGGATATTCGGTTCCCACTCGCACGAAAACCTCGCGCCAGAGCTGGCTGGTCTCGAGCACGTTTGCCTTGTCCACGCTTGTGAGATGGTGGCGCCGCTTCCGCGCCAGCTCAAACCCGAAGCGTGCCAGACGCTCAATCTCGCTGACGGAATAGCGCAGCGTATTGAAGCCCTCATCGCGCGTGGGCGAAAATCCGCGCGGAGCGCCGAAATACAGCCCGCCGGTGAGCTCGCGCAGCACGACCAGGTCGGCGCCGGCCACCACCTCCTCGCGCAGCGGCGTCACGCCGGCGCCGGCAATCCGCCGCACCGGCCGCAGGTTGGCCCAGCACCCCAATCGTTGGCGCAAGGCAAGCAATCCCGTCTCCGGCTTGCGCGCCGGCGGCTCGCGATCAAATTCGGGCGCGCCCACAGCGCCGAGAAACACCGCGGCGGCGCGCTCGACGGCGGCGATCGTCGCCGCAGGCAGCGGTGAGCCGGCGGCGTGTAGGGCCGCGCCACCGATGAGCTGACTCGTACTCTCGACGGAAAACCCGAACCGCGGGCCGGCCGCGTCCAGAACCTCGACTACCGCCTGCGTGACCTCCGGGCCAATGCCGTCGCCCGGCAGTAGACAGATGTTCAGGATCATGCGGCGGGCGCTCTCAAACTCCCCAGAGCGCGCGTTCGCCGCACTCCGGATAAACCATCAGGTCGGTGTCCTGCATGGCATCAAGAGTATAAGCAATGCCGGCCGGAATCGCCACCGCGTCGCTGGCCCGCAGCCAAACCGGAGTAGGCGCGCGTTCCATGGTCAATCGTAATCGTCCGCGAATCACGGCCACCACCGAATCGGCGCCGTGCTCCTGCGTCAGACTATCGCCTCCCGCCAGACTTTCAAGTTCGACCGTCATCGGCCCGCTCCCACGCGCAGCGCCAGTTCGCGAAGATCGCCGTCCCCAACCGGCTGGCGGCGCTCGGCCAGGGTGAGGAATCGAGCGTAGGCCACTTCGATCTCGCTCGCCTTGAAGTCAAAGCCGAGCGTCTCCAGGCGCGATTGCAGCGCATGCCGCCCGGAGTGCTTGCCCAGCACCAGTTCGTGCCCGGCGCGGCCCACTGTGCGCGGCGTCATGATTTCGTACGTGAGCGGCGATTTCAACATCCCGTCCTGGTGTATGCCGGCTTCGTGGGCAAAGGCATTGCGGCCGACGATGGCCTTGTTAGGCTGCACCTCGACGCCGGTAATCGCGCTCAGGAGACGGCTGGTTGGATGCAGTTGATTCAGTTGAACGCCACTCTTGAACGGCATGGCATCGCGCCGAACGTAGAGCGCCATCACCAACTCCTCCAGTGCGGCGTTCCCGGCGCGCTCACCGATGCCGTTGATGGTGCACTCGATTTGGCGCGCGCCGGCGGCAACCGCGGCCAGCGAATTGGCGACCGCCAAACCCAAATCGTTGTGGCAATGGACGCTGAAAGTAGCGGCGGTCCCCAGCTTTTCACGCAAGAAACCAATCAGGTCGGCATACTCCGTGGGAACGGTAAAGCCAACCGTATCGGGAATGTTGAGCGTGGTCGCGCCCGACGCTGCCGCAACGGCCAGCACGGACGCCAGAAAGTCGCGGTCGCTGCGCGTTGCGTCCTCGGCCGAAAACTCGACGTCGTCGGTAAACTCCCGCGCCAAGGCCACCGCCTCGGCGACGTCGGCCAGCACCTGCTCGCGACTGCGGCGCAGCTTGTGCTGTAGGTGAATATCGCTGGTGGCGATGAAAACGTGCAGCCGCGGGCGGTTGGCTTCGGCCAGGGCCGCGCCGGCGCGGCGCACATCGGCGGCGACGGCGCGCGCCAACGCGGCGACACCGACCTCCCGGCAGTGGCGGGCCACCAGTTCAACACCCTGGTAGTCGCCCTCCGAGGCTACCGGAAACCCCGCTTCGATGATATCCACCCCCAACTCCTGCAACTGGCGAGCGAGGCGCAGCTTCTCGTCTGGGCTCATGCTGAACCCGGGCGCCTGCTCGCCGTCGCGCAGGGTGGTGTCGAAAATCAACACTCTCTCAGGCATGTATGCAGTGTGCTGTCGCAGCGGGCAGAAGTCCAATTTATAGTTTTTCTATTTTCATAAGTATTGGTTATGGAAGCAACTCAGGTAGATCATCTATGGTAGAGTGGGGCCATGCCCAAGCGCGGCGCTCCGCCTCTCGAAGCCGACCTGCTGCAGGGGACCCTTGATCTGCTCATCCTCCGCACCCTGCTGAGCGGACCGGCGCATGGCCACACCATCGCCCACATCATCCAACACCAGTCCGAGGCTGTTCTCCAGGTCGAACACGGCTCGCTCTACCCCGCGCTGCACCGCTTGGAAGATCGCGGCTGGATCGCTTCGCAATGGGGTATCTCCGAGAACAACCGCAAGGCGCGCTTCTACCGGCTGACGGCCGCCGGCAAGGCCCAGCTCAGTGCGCAAACCAATCGCTGGGGCGAGTTGGTGGCGGCGGTCAATCGCGTGCTCCATCCGCGCGCGGCGGAGTAATCATGGCGATTTCCTGGCGCAACCGGTTTCGACGCCGCCGCTGGCACGATGAGCGAAAACGCGAACTCGAGACCTACATTGAAATCGAGGCCGACGCGCTCCGCGCCCAGGGCTACACCCCGGCTGATGCCCGCCACGCCGCTGAACGGAAACTCGGCAACCGCACACTTCTACTGGAGGATATATACCTCATGAACAGCGCCGGATGGTTCGATCGCACGGTGCAGGATCTGCGCCTCAGTCTCCGCCTCTTGCGCAAGGCGCCGGCTTTCTCCCTGGTGGTCATATTCACTCTGGCGCTCGGCATCGGCGCCAGCACGGCAATCTTCAGCGTCATGGATACGGTACTGCTCAAACCGCTGCCGTACCCCGACGCCGAACGCATCGTGATGCCGCTGCGCCAAGTCCCGCCCCATATCCAGCTCGGCTATGACGCTATTCCCTGGGGCGTGAACGATTACAAGGACCTCTCCTCCAGCCCGACGTTCGCGGCGGTAGGCGCGTTCAAGCCCGACGCTTTTAATTTGACCGGCGCGGGCGCACCGTCGCGCCTCGACGGCGTGCGCGCCAGCGCCGGGTTATGGCCGGCCCTCGGCCTAACCGCGGCCCTGGGAAGAACGTTTAACGCTACCGAAGACCAGCCCGGCCACGAACACGTGGTGGTTCTCGGTAATGCCGTATGGCGAAAAAACTTCAACGCCGACCGGGCCATCGTCGGGCGGACCATTGACCTCAACGCGACTCCGTACACGGTCGTCGGAGTCATGCCCGCGGGCTTTGACTTCCCGCGTGCGGCCGAAATGCCGCCGGTCTTCAACTTCGCTCGATCCACTCAGATCTGGGTACCGCTCGCTCCCACGCCGCCGGGGCCGAACGCGCCCGACGAGTTGGCCGTAATTGCCCGCCTCGCGCCCGGCGCCGCGCTGGCCCAGGCGCAGGCCGCCATGCGGTTATTCACAGCACGCCGCATCCAACAAAACCCGCGCGCGGCGGACTGGTACAACTCCGATATACAGAGCTTGGGGCGTACCATGGCCGGGGACACACGCCGGCCGCTGTTGCTGCTTCAAGCGGCGGTGCTTCTCTTGTTATCGACCGCTTGCGCCAACGTCGCCAACCTATTGCTCACGCGGGGCCTGGCGCGCAAGCGAGAGTTCACGCTGCGCGCCGCGCTGGGCGCTCCCCGCGGCCGCCTGGTGCGCCAGTTGCTCAGCGAAAGTATCGTGCTATCGGCCTGCGGCGGCCTCGCCGGCGTTTTCATGGCTGAGATGGCGGTAGCGGCGGCGCGGCGCTTCGGCCCTGAAAATTTGCCGCGCTTGCGCGAGGTTGGCTTGAACCCAATGGTACTGGGGTTTGCCGTGGCGCTCAGCTTTGCCACTGGAATCCTGTTCGGCTTGGCGCCGGCCCTATCGGCCGCGCGGGTGCGGCTGGCCGCCGCGTTAAACTCGGGCGGCACGCGTGTCAGTGGCGGCACTCACACGCGACTCCGGCAGGCATTGTTGGTCGCGGAAGTCGCCCTGGCGTTGGTGCTGGTGGCCGGCGCCGGGTTGTTGTCGCGCAGCTTCGAAAATCTACTGCGCGCCGACGGCGGTTTTAGGCCCGATCGGGTGGTGAGTTTCGAACTAACGCTCCCCGCCCAAACCTATACGGCGGACGCGCAGATTCCACCCGTCTACCAGCGCATTCTGGAGGAATTGCGCCGGCTGCCTGGCGTGCGCGCGGCTGGTCTCGCCGCAGTTGTTCCCATGGCGGGCGCGGCCAACAGTACCGGCATTCGCCTCCCCGGCCACACTCTGCCCCCCCATCAGCGGCCGTTCGCCGCCTACACAATTGTTTCCGCCGGGTATTTTGCCGCGGCGGGCACTCCGCTGTTGCGTGGTCGCGATTTTGCCCCCACCGACGGAGAAGCCTCACCACCCGTTACCGTGATTAGCGCCACCATGGCGGCACGTTTCTGGCCGGGGCAGAACCCCATCGGCCAAATGGTCGGCCCAGGATCCGCCCAATACCCGCTCACCCGCATCATTGGCATTGTCGCCGACACCAAGCGGCTCTCGATGAGCGAAGTGCCAGGGCCGGAAATGTTTGTGCTCTACAACCAGCATCCCTGGCCGGACATGCACACCATGGATTTTCTGGTGCGCAGCGACGCGTCCGCCCTGACCCTTGGCCCAGCCCTCGCCGCGGCGGTGCATCGGGTTGACCCCAACCTGCCGCTGGCCAACCTGAGAACCATTGCCGAGTTGGTTTCCGAATCCATGGCGGGGGCCCGGATGGCGCTGGCGCTGATGGCCGCCTTCGGTTTCCTGGCGCTACTTACCGCCGTGGTCGGCATGTACAGCGTCACCGCCTTCGGGGTACGGCAGCGAGAGAAGGACATCGGCATCCGCATGGCTCTCGGCGCGCGGCCGCAGGACGTCTTCACCGCCGTGCTGCGCCAGGGCGCCGCCCTCGCCGCGCTGGGCGTGGTGGTGGGCTTGCTCGCCGCGCTGGGCCTGACGCGCCTGTTCGCCGCGCTGCTCTATGACGTCGCGCCTGGAGATCCAGCGACGTTTGCGGTTGTGGCGGCGATCCTAATGGCGACCGCGCTCGCCGCCTGCTACATTCCGGCCCGCCGCGCCACCCGCCTCGATCCGCTCGCCGCCCTGCGCGCCGAATAATCCAAGTCGTTATTATGGAAGCGTGAATCTGGCCGACCTTGAAACCCTCCTCGCCGTGGCGCGCGAGCGCAGCTTCTCGCGGGCGGCGGAGAAGCTGCGGCGCACCCAGCCGGCGGTTTCACTCGCCATCCGCAGGCTCGAGGAGGCGGCGGGCGACCGCCTGCTCGACCGCTCCGGCAAGCTGGTCCGGCTGACGGCGGCGGGCGAGCTGGTTGTCCGCCGCGCCGAATTCATGATCGAGCAGCGCGGGCGCATGGAGCAGGACTTGCTCGAGCTCCGCGACAAACACCAGGGCAAGGTCACCGTCGGCGCCAACGAAAGCACAGCGTTCTTCCTGCTGCCCGTCATCGAAGCCTTCCATCGCCGCTTCCCCCGCATCAAGATCGAGGTCCGCCGGAGCCTCTCCCGCAACATTCCCGCCGAGGTGCTGGCCGGCAATCTGGATTTGGGCATCGTTGCGTATGATCCCGAACAGCGCGAGCTACGCTGCGAGGTGGTCTGCAACGACAAATTGGCGTTCATCGTTTATCCCGCCCACCCGCTGGCCCATTCGCGGCGGCCGATCGCGATCGAGCGGCTGGGAAGAGAGCGCTTTATCGCCCACAACGTCGAATCCCCCTATCGCGAATTCACCATCGCGACGTTCCGGCGGGCCCACGTGCCGCTCCATATCACGCTCGAGATGCCGACCGTCGAGGGCATCAAGCACCTGGTTGCGCGCGGCCTGGGCGTGGCGTTCGTGCCGCGCATCTCGGTCGCAGCCGAGCTGGAAGCCAAGCGCCTGGTCGAAGTCACCGTGCGCAATCTGAATGTCGCCCGCCCGCTGCGCCTGCTCGCCGCGCGGCGATTGACGCTCTCGCCGGCGGCGCAAGCGTTTTGGGATCAAGCCGTCCAGCTATAATTAAGTACTAGACCATGATCCAGTTGGCCGGCGCCGCCAAGCACTTTGGCGGGCGCACCCTCTTCAGCAACACCGACCTGCTCATCCCCGACCGCGCCCGTGTGGGCGTGGTGGGCGCGAACGGCAGCGGCAAGACCACGCTGCTCCGCATCCTCGCCGGCATCGAGCCGCTCGACGAAGGCAAGGTCCTGCAGAACAAGGACCAGACACTCGGCTACCTCCCCCAGGAAGGGTTGCGCATGGCCGGCCGTTCGCTCCTGGACGAATGCCGTTCCGTGTTTGCCGGCCTGATGGCGATCGAGCGCGAAATCCAGGAACTCGAAGGCCAGCTCGAACATACCGACGACCTCAGGCTGTTCGAGCGCTACTCCGACCTGCAGCACCAGTTTCAAGTCGCGGGCGGCCCCTCGCTGGAGGCGAAAATTGGAACCATCCTGAGCGGGCTCGCCTTTCTGCCCAGCGATCTGAATCGCCAGTGCGAGGAGTTCAGCGGCGGGTGGCAAATGCGCATCGCTCTCGCCAAGCTGCTGTTGCAGGAGCCTCGGGTGCTGCTGCTTGACGAGCCCACCAACCATCTCGATCTTGAAACCCGCAACTGGCTGGAGGAGTACCTCAACCGCTATCCCCACGCCTGCCTGCTTGTCTCCCACGACCGCTATTTTCTTGACGCGGTCGTGGATCGCATCGTGGATCTGGCGCAATCGAAGATCACCCTCTACACCGGCAACTACACCAGCTTTCTGCACCAGAAAGAGGATCGCCTGGTGCAGATTCGCGCCGCTTACGCCAACCAAAAGGAGCGTCGCGAGCAGCTCGAGGTTTTTATCAACCGCTTCCGCTATACCGCCACCAAGGCGAGCCAGGTGCAGAGCCGCATCAAGGAAATGGAGCGGATGGAATTGATCGAAGTGCCGCCGAACGAGGAGACGATTCACTTTTCATTTCCCCAGCCCAAGCCCAGCGGCCGGCGCGTGCTGGAACTGCGCCAGGCCTCGAAACACTACGGCAGCAAACGCGTCTTCGACGGACTCGATCTGGTGCTCGACCGCGGCGACCGCATAGGCCTGATCGGCCAGAACGGCGCCGGCAAGAGCACGCTGCTGCGGCTGCTTTCCGGCACCGAAGCGCCCGACAGCGGCGAGCGCATTGTCGGCCATCAAGTCACGCTCGACTTTTTCGCCCAGGATCAGTACAAGGTGCTCGACGAGAATGCCCGCATCCTCGACGACCTTACGTCGGTCAGCCCGACGCTGATGGTGCCGCAACTGCGCACCCTGCTCGGAAGTTTTCTCTTTCATGGCGACGACGTGTTCAAGCGCATCGGCGTGCTCAGCGGCGGCGAGCGCAACCGTTACGCACTGGCGCGCATGCTGCTGCGCCCGGCGAACTGCCTGCTGCTCGACGAGCCCACCAACCATCTCGACTTGCAGGCCAAGGAGGTATTACTCGAGGCGCTGCGCCAGTACACCGGCACCGTGATCTTCGTCTCCCACGATCGCGCCTTCATCGATGGCCTCGCGAATAAGATCATTCACGTCACGCCCAGCGAGACGGGTGGCGGAGTCGAGCTCTATCCCGGCAATTACGAGGAGTACCGTTACCACGCCGGCCTGCAAGCCGATGGGGCACGCGCGGCGGCGCCGCAGGCCGCGGCCGCGCCCAGCGCCGCGCCCCCGAGCGCGCCCAAGGCGCGCGTCAATCCCCAGCGCCAGCAGGCGCTGAAGAACGCGGTGTCGGCGCTCGAGGCTGAAATCGCCACTGTGGAAGAAGAGGTTAAGACGCTCGAAGCGGCGCTCGGCGACGAGGCGACGTTTCGCGACGCGCAGCTTTCGCAGGAGACGCTGGCGCGCTACAAATCCCAATCCGAGCGCCGCGCGGCGCTGTACGCCGAGTGGGAAGAGAAAACCGCCGCCTTGGCCGCGCTCTAGTTGATTGGCGCCGGCGGCGCGGCTGCCGCCGCGCGCGGCTCGCACTGTTTATTGCTCGGCTTGTTTCAGCGATACCGTCTCGCCGATGGTGGCGCCGGCGGTGGCCGGCGAATGGCGATAGGAGTCAATGATCTCGCGCTCGGAATCATGCAGCGCGGCGCGCAGGCTGAGGCCGATCTTCTTGTCATGCGGGCTGAGCTTGATGATCTTGAACTCGTACTCGCGCCCCACCACCAGCGGACCACCCTCGGTGACTTCCGGGTTGATCTCGGAGTTGTGGCACAGACCCTCGATGCCGCCCTCCATCTCGACGAAGGCGCCAAACGCGGCCAGCCGCAGCACCTTGCCGGGCAGCACTTCACCCAGTTGCCGATGAGCGAAAAACGTCTCCCACGCGTCGGGCTCGAGCTGCCGGATGCCCAGCGAGAGACGGCGATTGTCAACGTCAATGCTGAGAATCTTGGCCCGGACCTTATCGCCCTTCTTCACCACTTCGGAAGGATGCTGAATGCGCTTGGTCCAGGAGAAATCGGAAATGTGCACCAGTCCGTCAATGCCGTCCTCGATCTCGACAAACGCGCCGAAATCGGTCAGGTTCCGCACCCGGCCCTCGACGATGCTGCCGGGGGCGAAGCGCTCGGGCAGAGATTCCCACGGGTTGCTCTGCGCCTGGCGCAGCGACAACGACATCCGCCGGTCGTTGGGATTGACATCGAGCACCACCGCCTCGAGCGGCTGCTCCAGCGAAACGATCTTGCCGGGATGCTTGGTGCGCTTCGACCACGACAGCTCGGAGATATGGATCAACCCCTCGATGCCCTGTTCGAGCTCTACAAAGCAGCCGTAGTCGGTAATGCTGACCACCTTGCCGTGAACATGGGCGCCGACCGGATAGCGTTCTTTCGCGTCGGCCCACGGATCGGGCAGCAATTGCTTGAAGCCGAGCGATACGCGCAGCTTGGCCCGGTCGAACTTCAACACCTTGACGGTGATCTCGTCGTTGGGCTGCACCATCTCGTTCGGATGAGCCACCCTGCCCCACGACAGGTCGCTGACGTGCAGCAGGCCGTCGAGTCCGCCGACATCAACGAAGACGCCGTACTCGGTGACATTCTTGACCACGCCGGTGACCACCTGGCCCTCGGCCAGTGTCTCAAGCGTTTGGGCGCGCCGGGCTTCGAGTTCTTCCTGCAGCACGGCTTTGCGCGAGACGACGATGTTGCCCCGCTTTTTGTTGAGCTTGATCACCCGCACCCGCACGTCGGTGCCGATGAACGCGTCAAGATTGCGCACCGGGCGCACATCGAGCTGCGAGCCGGGCAGAAACGCCTTCACGCCAATGTCGCACGCCAGCCCGCCCTTGGTGCGTTCCGTTACGCGACCGTGGATGATGGTGGCCTGGTCGGCGGCGTGCTCGAGCTCGTCCCACAGGCGCAGCCGCGCGGCTTTCTCATGGGAGAGGCGCAAACCGCGTTCGCCGGATTCGCGTTCGATAACGACGTCAATGACATCGCCGGGGTGGACTTGCGCCACGCCCGTGGCGTCGACAAACTCGCGCAGGCGGACGATGCCCTCGGACTTGAGTCCGACATCGACCACCACATCTTCGCCATCAATTTTTAGGACTGTGCCTTTGAGGACTTCGCCTTCGGCGGCTTGGTTCTGTTGTTCAAAGGATTCGAGGAGTTGTTCAAAATCTTCCATGGGGTTGAAAGGAATGATTTGGCGTCACCATCCACCGGCGTGCCGCCGCTTCAAGCGCAATGATCATAATAGCACACTGTGCGGCAACCGGCGTTAGATCAGCGGATTGCGTGTCTTGATCCCAGAGGCGCGGGAAAAGTCGCGGTCGGCGGTCCAGAGTTCGGTGACGCCGTGCTCGCGGCAGAGGGCGGCAATGCGGGCGTCGTGGACACCGCCGCCGGTGATTTTCCCCGTGACCAGTACCGATTTCAGCTCACTCCAGTGGCCGTGAAGCTCGCCCAACAGACGCAGCGCCGGCGACTCCATCCAGGCCTCAACCTGCTCGATCGAAGCTCCCAGCGAATTTGCACCGCGAAACAGCCTAGGATTTGTCGTTACCGCCAGGAATTCGTGAATGCACGGCCAGGGAATTGCCCACGGCGCGCCGGACGAGCCAAGACCCTCAATTTGCCGGCGCGCGTCGCGATGCCATTCCGAGCCGCGATGGTGCGCATACACAAGGATGTTGGTATCAACGGCGACGAAAGTGCCGCTAACTCGCCGCGGCCTTCATAAATAATCTTCCGAATCTCGGGCCACGAATCGGGCACGAGCATCTCGCCCAGATCGCGGCTCGCATCGCGCAGACGAAAAGGCTTGCTCGCCGCACGGTCACGATCAATGGCCATCCGCAACCCCTCCTCCACAAGTTGGCGCAGCGGGATGTGGCGCGCCCGCGCCCGCACCTTGGCTTCGGCAAGAAGCGATGGCGGAAGATCGAGGGTCGTCTTCACAAAACCATACTGCCATATTTTTGTAGCAACATCAATTGATAGGCGCGGGGCCGGAATCGGGACCCCTGAGCCCAATCCGGCGCCGCGGCTCCCGCGTATGGGTGCGACTGGACTTCTTCATTCAATGCACATCGAAATACGCGCGCGTGGCGGGATCTGGACAATGCCGCCATTCGCAACCTGTTCGCGCTCTTCCCGTGGGAGTGGCTGCTGGCGGAGTTTCCGGACGCGATTCTTGCCACCGCGCACGAGGTCAATTGGATCGAGCCTATTTGGAAGATGGGGCAGCGCCGTTCCAACCTAGATCTTTGGCCAGCAGTCCCACGGTTTGAAGCCCGGCGCTTTGGGCTGTGTCGCGCAGATAGGAGACCGTCATGACGTCTTCGAGATCGTCGGCGTGCACAAAGTGCACCACGCCACCCGGCAGATACGCTTTCAAATCCTGCCACTTGGCCATCAATTTGTCGTGAATCGAGTTGAACTGGTCAGCCGCCGGCCGCACCGCTGTAGCGCAACTGGCCTGGCTGCGGCGCGAGGGCGGATTTAAGGTACCACGGTCAACGCACCACGGCCGCCGCGGTTTCGCGGCGGAAGTCGCGACCATGCATGGCGACGAACACGCACATTTCATAGAGCCGCGAGCGCAGGCGCTCGCCCAGCGCCTGGGCCAGGGTGCCTGGGGCGCTATACTCGCTGCCGTCGCTCATGCGCGCCGTACGGGGCTCGGCATCTTCCAGATTGGTCGTGAGAATGGTCGCGAGCTTATGGCTGTAGCGGTGGTTGAGCAGGTAGTGCAGCGTCTCCTGCGCCCATTCGGTCGAGCGGCCGACGCCGAGATCGTCGAGCACGAGCACCTCGGCCGAGAGCAGCGGCGCCACGATGCCCTGCTCGGTGGCGGGGTTCGCGGGATCGTAGCTGGCCTGGATCTGCTTCAGCAGGGCGCGATAGTCAGCGAAGCGGCAGGCGAAGCCGCGCTCGAGCAAGTTCTGGGCAATCGCCACCGCCAAGTGGGTCTTGCCCACGCCCACATTGCCGAAGAGAAGCAAGCCGGTGCGGTCGCGGTCGGCCAATGCGCCGGGAAAATCGCGGGCGTAGGTGGCCGCCAGCCGGTGCGCCAGGATCAGCTCACGCGCGCCCGCGGGCAGGTCAAAATTCTCCAGCGTGCAGTGTTGATACCGCTTGGGAATCTGCGCGGCGTCGAGCAGCTCGGACAAACGCCTCGTCTCATCACATTCGCAGCGCACCACCGCCGTGGGCAACAAAGCCTCGCCCGAGCCGGACGCCTGGGCCAGCCGCCACCCCGTATCGCCACAGTGCGCGCAAGCCACGAGTCAAATACCTACGCCGGCTGCGGATGTTCGCCGGGAGCGCGCACCGGGGCCCGGCCGGGCTCCGGGCGCAGGATTTCCTGCACGCCATCGGCCTGCCCGCCCTGCATCGGCGGCAGCGTCTTACCGGCCAGCAGCGCCTTGATTTCGTCCGCATCCAGACTCTCGCGGTCGAGCAAATTGTCGGCCAGGCGCCGCAGCATCTCGGCGTTCTCAACCAAAATCTTGCGGGCGCGGTCGTAGCCCTCCATCACCAGCCGGCGCACTTCCTGGTCGATGCGGATGGCCGTGTCCTCGGAAAAATCGCGGTGCTGTGAAATCTCACGTCCCAGGAAGATCTGCTCTTCCTTCTTTCCGAACGTCAGTGGTCCGAGCTCGCTCATGCCCCACTCGCACACCATCTTGCGGGCGAGGTCGGTGGCCTGCTCGATGTCGTTGCCGGCGCCGGTCGTCATGTGGTCCATGTACAACTCTTCGGCGATACGGCCGCCCATCATCACCGCCAGCCGCGCCTGCAAATAATCGCGGGTATAGGTGTACTTGTCGTCGGTGGGCAGTTGCATGGTCACGCCCAGCGCCATGCCGCGCGGGATAATGGTGACCTTGTGCAGGGGGTCGGAGTGCGGCGTCATCGCCGCGACCAGCGCATGCCCGGCCTCGTGATACGCGGTATTTTTCTTCTCTTCGTCGGTGAGGATCATCGAGCGCCGCTCGGCACCCATCAAGACCTTGTCCTTGGCGCCTTCGAGGTCGGCCATGATCACCGTCTTACGGTTGAAGCGGGCGGCGGAGAGAGCGGCTTCGTTGATCAAGTTGGCGAGATCGGCGCCGGTGAATCCCGGTGTGCCGCGCGCCAACACGGCCAGGTTAACTTCCTCGGCCAGCGGGATGCGGCGGGCGTGGACCCGCAGAATCTCCTCACGTCCGCGAAGATCGGGGCGCGGCACCACCACGCGGCGGTCAAAGCGGCCAGGCCGCAGCAGGGCCGGGTCGAGCACGTCGGGACGGTTGGTCGAGGCAATCAGGATCACGCCCTCGTTACTCTCAAAGCCATCCATCTCGACCAGCAACTGGTTGAGCGTCTGTTCGCGCTCGTCGTGGCCGCCGCCCAGCCCGGCTCCGCGATGGCGCCCGACGGCGTCAATTTCGTCAATGAAAATAATGCAAGGCGCGTTTTTCTTGCCCTGCTCGAATAGATCACGCACACGGCTGGCGCCGACGCCGACGAACATCTCGACGAAATCCGAACCTGAAATCGAGAAGAACGGAACGTTCGCCTCGCCCGCAATCGCCCGCGCTAGCAACGTCTTGCCGGTGCCGGGAGGGCCCACCAACAGCACGCCCTTGGGAATGCGGCCGCCGAGTTTCTGGAACTTTTGCGGTTCTTTTAGAAATTCTATGATTTCCCTAAGCTCGTCTTTGGCCTCGTTCACTCCCGCGACGTCCTTGAACGTCACCTTCTTCTGCTGGGTCGAAAGCAGCCGCGCCCTGCTCTTGCCGAAAGACAACGCCTTGTTGCCGCCGTTCTGCATCTGCCGCATCATGAAAATCCAGAGTGCGATGATCAGCAGTATCGGCACACCGTCAATCAGCAGATTCGCCCACGAAGTGTTCGAAGGCTCCTTGATATTGACCGCGACGCCCTTGTCCTGGAGAATTTTGTACAGGTCCGGATAGTTGGCCGGAATGACGCTGTGGAAGGTCTCGTCCTTTGGAGTGCGCACCTGCCCATGAACGTCGTTACCGGTGATGGTCACCGCCGTGACGTTGCCATCCTGCGCCTGGTTCATGAATTGGGAAAAGCTGATCTCCTGTTCCTTCGCTGCCGTGCCGCCCACTTTTACCACCTGCCACAGGACCACGGCAACGGCCACCAGCACTACCCAAAGAACAACGGTTTTTACGGTTGAATTCAAAGACCCTTCTTTTGTCCGCAGCAAGAGGGCTACGGGCGTATTCAGTTAGATGTTCCGCTGGCCAAATCGTTCCAGCTTAATACCTACAGTCCTTGGCCTGAGGAGCGCAAGCCATTCCTGATTATAGCGGCTTTTTCCCTACCGGCGCCGATGCCGCGCCAATTTCAATTTTTTGGGATGTCAGTTTGCATTCGAGCCGACCTAGCGGCATTCGCCGCGGATGCCGCCCGGCGTCGCGCATGCCCCCGACTACGCGCTCAAGGGCAGCAAAGTCCACGCCCAACAGGTCGCCCTGGACCTTCTCGACCGCTGCCCGAAGCAGGCGCCGTGACAGCGCCAGCGGCAATTTGCGCACGGCCGCGCGGTCGGCAACCAGGGAACCTGCGGATGACAAATGCCACATGTTAGCCAGGATCGGCGCCACGGTCGCCTGCCAAAACTCCTCTTCGGCGCGCGCCACCTCGGCGAGGCTCCCGAGCCGGGCCACGAGTTCAGGCTGTTCCTTTAGCAGGGCCGGGATGATTTGGTGTCGCATCCGAGTCCGTCCAAAGGCGGTGTCAAGATTGGTCGCGTCTTCGCGCCACACCTCATTCCGATGTTCGAGCCAATTGCGAAGCTCGGCGCGCGTGGCGCACAGCAGCGGACGTACCAAACTGGTAACCCCCGAATCGCGATCGAACCCACGCGCCGGCAGAATGCCGGCCAGTCCCCGGGTGCCCGAACCGCGCAGTACGCGCATGAGCACGGTTTCGGCCTGATCGTCGGCGGTGTGCCCGGTCGCCACGCGCGTCGCTTTGCCGGCGGCGACGAGCCCGTCTAAAAAAGTGTAGCGTCCGCGCCGCGCCGCCTGTTCGCGGTCGGCTCCGGCGCTGGGAGCCTCAGCGCGTCCCAGCACAAAGGGGAGCGATAAGCGCGAGGCCAGCGCTTCAACCCAATGCGCATCGGCGCTCGAATCGGCACGCCAGCCATGATCATAGTGGGCGACCGTAAGCTGCCAGCCTTCGGTTTCTCGCAGCGAATGCAACAGCAGCAGCAACGCCAACGAATCGGATCCTCCGGAAACCGCGACCGCGATGCGATCCCCCGGCGCCGCCATTTGGTGCAGGCGCATCCATCGAACTACGCGCTCGGACAAAGCGAAGGAACTCTTGGACGCAATCATGACAGCATGGCGCGCAGGCCGGCTTCCACCGTCCAGCGCGGAGCAAAGCCCAGGCGTTGGCGCGCCTTGCCGATATCGGCGAGCGAATGCACGATATCGCCGGCGCGCGCCGGTTCGAAGCGCGGCGCGCGGTCTCCGGTACCGGTCAATTGAGCCAGCAGTTCCGCAATTTGTAACAGCGAGGTCGCCTCGCCCCGCCCGACATTGAACACTTCGCCCGCCAATCCCGGCGCCTCCTGGGCGAGCAGATTGGCGCGCGCGACGTCCTCGACATAAATGAAGTCGCGAGTCTGGCGGCCGTCGCCAAAAATCGTCACCGGTTCGCCGCGCCGCGTTGCGTCCATGAAGCGTGACAGTACGCCGCTGTACGGCGAGTTCGGATCCTGTCGCGGCCCGAACACATTGAAGTAACGCAGCGCCACCGCCTCCAACCCGTAGGCCGCGGAAAACATGCGCGCGTACAGTTCGCCCGCGCACTTCGAAACGCCATAGGGCGACAACGGTCTAGGCGCCTCCGATTCGACCAGCGGCAGGCGCGGGTTGTCGCCATAAACCGCGGCTGAACTCGAGTACACCAATCGCCCCACTCCCGCCGCCGCCGCGGCTTGCAATAGACGCAAGGTCCCTTCACAGTTCGTGCGCTGATCCTCGAGCGGCATTGCGACCGATTGCGGCACTGAAACTTTGGCGGCCAGATGAAACACCGCCTCTCTGCCCGCCACGGCGCGGCGCAGGGCGTCGGCATCCAATAGATCACCTGCGAGAATCTCGACGGCGCCAGCCAGGCCGGTGAGATTTTCCCGCTTTCCGGTCGAAAAATTGTCCAACACGCGCACTTCGTCGCCGCGCGCCAAGAGCGCTCGCACGACGGCCGAACCAATGAAACCCGCGCCCCCGGTGACTAAACTGCGCATATGGTAAGTCTTGCATGTTCCTTGAGTTTCGGTGTAGCTTGTACGTGCAGTACTACCACACGAGGCCCCGTCGCAGTTGACGGGGTTTTCGTGTTTATCCACCATGATTCATCCATCAATTTTCAAGAGTTACGACATTCGCGGCATCTACCCCACCCAGCTCGATGAAGCCGGCGCGCGCGCGATTGCCCGCGCGCTGGTACAGGTGACTGGCGCCCGCACCATGGTAGTAGGCAAGGACGTTCGCGCCTCCGGCCCCGCGCTGGCGCAAGCGGCCATCGATGCCCTGCTTGAGGCCGGGACCAATGTAGTGGATATCGGCACGGTTTCTACCGACATGTTCTATTTCGCAGTAGCCACCCTTGATGTGGATGGCGGCTTTACAATTTCGGCGTCGCACAATCCCGGCAATTGGAATGGCTTTAACTGCTGCCGCCGCGGCGCCGTGCCGCTCTCGCTCGCCAGCGGACTCGACCAGGTACGCGACCTGGCGATGGCCGACTCCGGTACCGTCGTGAAGGCATCCCGCAAAGGCACTTACACCCAACACGACGTATGGGACGAATTTGCCGATTACGTGCTCAGCTATGTTGATCGCTCGCTGATCCGACCCACACGCCTCGTTGCCAATGGCAATTGCGGATTGCAAGTCGAGGCGCTGCGGCGCGTGGTGGCGCGCGGCCGGCTGCCGCTCACCATTCACGGTATTTACGACAAGCCCGATGGCAGCTTTCCGGTGCCGGGAGGCGTGCCCAACCCGCTACTTCCAGCCAATCAGGGCGAACTCGTGGCCACGGTTCTCGCCGATCGCGCCGACCTCGGCGTCGCCTGGGACGCTGATGGTGACCGTTGCTTCTTCGTGGATGAGACCGGCTATTTCCTCTCCGGCTACTTCACCACCGCGATCCTGGCGCGCTCGATTCTCAGCCACAATCCTGGCGCCACAGTGGTGATCGATCCCCGCAGCATCTGGGCAACGCAGGAGACGATCGCTACACTCGGCGGCAAGACCGTGCTCAGCCGCGCCGGCATGACGATCATTCCCGGCAAAATGCGCGATGTGGATGCCGCCTTCGCCGGCGAGATGTCGGCCCATTTCTACTTTGCCCGCAACTGGTACCGCGACAACGGCATGATTCCGCTCCTGCTCATGCTAGAACTGCTGGGACGCGAAAACAAGCCGCTCTCAGCCTTGGTCGCCCCCTTGCGCCAGCGTTATTTCGCCAGCGGCGAAATCAACTTCATCGTGCCCGATGCGCCCGCGACCATCGCCAAAGTCGAAGACCAATTCCGCGACGGCGAGCGCGACCATACCGACGGACTCTCCGTCGCCTACCCCGATTGGCGTTTCAATCTGCGCTCGTCGAACACTGAACCTCTGCTGCGTCTCAATGTCGAAGCCCGCAGCCACGAAGCCCTGGATCGCGGTCTCGCCCGTGTCGAATCCCTGCTTGGCAATCGCGCCGAGGGCCACTGAGCGGAACAACTATCGGTTAGCAATTACGGTGTTTGTATCAACATGGCGTGCGCCACTTAACAGCGGCTAAGCCGTGCTTTCGGCCGCGAAAAAGCTCTCGACCTGCTCCAGCACTTCGGCTTCGCCGCGGGCATGGTAGACAGTTTGGCGCAGCCGAGCGCCGTCCTCAACGCCGTGGGTGAACCATGTGACGAACTGCTTCATCTTGCCCAGCGCGCCCGGCGTCGGTTGCCGGACTAAGCGCGAAAAATAATCCAGCATCAGCTCGGCGCGATCGCCGGCTTGGGGCTGGCTATACGCGCCGGTTCGGCGGAACGACTCAATCTGCCGGAAAATCCACGGGTTCGAAGCCGCCGCGCGCCCGATCATGACTCCATCGCATCCGGTCTGCTCAATCATGGCCGCGGCGTCCTCGGGTGTGCGCACGTCGCCATTGCCGAACACAGGAATCGTCACCGCCTGCTTAACTTCGGCGATCCATCGCCACTGCGCCTCTCCCGAATACCCCTGCTCCCGGGTGCGGGCGTGCAGCGCCAGTCCGTTGACGCCGCAGCTCTCGGCCAGCCGCGCCAGCGCGACGTGCACCAGTTGCTCCTCGTCCCACCCCGCGCGAAATTTCACTGTAAAAGGCAGCGACACCGCCGACCGAATGCTCTCGAACAGTCTGCCTAGCAGCGGTAAGTCGCGCAGCAGTCCGGAGCCGCCGTTGCACTTGACGACTTTTTTCGCCGGGCATCCGAGGTTGAGGTCGATCGAGTCGAACCCCATCGCCTCCACCACCCGCGCCGCCTCGCCCATCACTTCCGGGTCGCTGCCGAACAACTGCGCCGCGATCGGGCGTTCCGGCTCGTCGAAGCTCAAGTACCGGCGGGCCACTTTTTCCGAGCGCACAATGCCGTCGCCCGACGTGAACTCGGTCATGATCAATCCGCACCCTCCGAGGTCGCGGATGAAACGTCGGAAAACCGTGTCGGTGATGCCCGCCATCGGCGCCAGCACCGTCGCCGGCTCGACCCGTACCCGGCGCGCGCCATGCGCGATCTCAACCGCGCCCGGCAGCGATTCCGGCCGGCCCGCCGTTTTCCGGGTCAGCGCATTGTCCCAGCTCTTCCGCACCCTTTCATTCTAGCTTCGCATTAAGCAATGCGGATAATCTTGCGCTTGATTGCATACTGCACCAGTTGCGCCTTATTGTGAATGTCGAGCTTGCGCATGAGGTTGAACTTGTGCGCTTCGACGGTTTTCACGCTCAAATTCAGCGCTACCGCGATCTCTTTCACCGACATACCCTCAGCCAAAAACTTTATGGTCTCGTTCTCGCGCGGCGTCAACGTGCCCAGGCGCGGCTTGAAGCGTTCCGCCGGATCGCGCTCGGTGATGTCCTCCACCAGCTTTGAGAGCACGCGCGGGCTGAGGTACTTGCCGCCGCGCCGCACTTCACGAATCGCGCCGACGAGTTGATCGGCGGGGCTGTCCTTCAGCATGTAGCCGGAGGCGCCGGCCTCGAGGCTCTGCTGCAGGTAATCCTCGTCGTCGTACATGCTGAGGAACATGATCTTGATCTCCGGGCGCTGTTTGCGAATCTGCCGCACGGCTTCGAAGCTGGTCAGGCCGGGCATGCCGATATCCATCAGCACCAGGTCGGGCTTTAGTTCGGCCGCCTTGGCGACCGCGTCGGCTCCGTCGTGGGCTTCGCCGACGACTTGCATGTCATATTCGGCTTCGAGAAGATTCTTCAGCCCTTGACGGAAGAGGGTGTGGTCATCAGTGAGGAGAATGCGGAATTTCATCATAGTGGTAGTTGGGTGGTGAAGCTAAGAAGCTCTTTGAATGTCCACAGTTTTATTCGGCACCGCCACGGGTACCCGAATCGAAAGGCGCACCCCGCGGCCGCCATTCGTCCCGATATCGAGCTGACCGCCGGCAAGGCGCACGCGTTCGCGCATGCCCGAGAGTCCGAAGCGCGAGTGATTGTTCGCGACGGGTGCCTGCGGCATGCCACAGCCATCGTCGCTGAGGCGGATGCGCAACTCGCCCGCCCGCACGGCGATCTCCAAATCGACGCGCCGCGCCTGAGCGTGCCGGGCAATGTTGCGCAGACCTTCGAGCACAACCCTGTAAATCATGGATTGCAGGCTGCGCTCCAGCTCAATGCCTTCGGTAAAGCAGCGGAAACGCGTTTGCCAACGCTGTTCCGCCCGCAGCTTGCGCAGCTCGACCCGGAGCGCCGCCTCGAGGCCGAGCTCGTCCAGCAGGAGCGGCGAGAGCTGGGCCAGTATGCGACGCAATTCGGCGACGCTGTCGTCCACCAGATTCACACTCTTGCGCAGCCAGGCGCGGGTCGCGGCGCGCGTTGGCTGGCGCAGCCCCATTTCGAGGTATAAGCGGAGGGCGAGAAGCGATTGGCCGGTTTCGTCGTGCAGATCGCGACTGATGCGGCGGCGCTCCTCGTCCTGCGCGTCGAGCAGTTTGCGCGACAGCTCGAGCACGCGCTTTTGCTGCCGTCCCAAACGGTCGGCCATACGCGTGCGCTCGATCGCCATGGTCAGCCGTTCGGCGAGGGCGAGCAGCAGCTCCCGTTCCTGCGGCAGGCATTCATAGACGCGGTCAAACGCGAGCACCAGCACGCCCATCGGCTCGGTCTTGGACTGGCCCACGTGGCGGGCCAGCGGCACCGCCCAAACCGAGTGCCAACCTTGCGCTTGCATCTCCTGATCGCAAAGGAACACTGGCGTGCCGCCGCCCAGCACGCTGGCCAGCAGTGCCGCGCTCGGCTCCTGGAGCGAACCGACGCCCGCCGCGCGCGCCAATCCTGGCGCCCGCCGGGCGGCGCTGCGCTCGTCCAGCAGAAAGATCTGTCCGTTCTGAAATGGAAACAACTGCGCCGCCTGCTCCAGCACCCGCTGCAGCAGCTCGGCCATTCCGGCCGAGTTTAATTCCGCATCGAGCACCGCCAGTAGCGCCTGAGCGGCCTTGCTTTGAGCGCCAACATAGGCTTCGGCCACCGCCAGCGAAATCCGCTGCTCGATCCAGGCCTGCATAGCGCGAGCCGCCCGCGGACCAAATTTAGGACGCAAACTCTCCAGCGACAACCCGCGAAAGTCGCGCGCCGCACTCAATACCTGCTCCATCGGAATGCCGAGTTTGGCCAGCCGCGTAGCGACGTACCGGAAGTGCTCATCCTCGGCACCCGGAGGCGGCATCAATAGTTGTTCGAGCGCAAATAGGCCGCGCGCCGACAGCGGCAGGCGCATCGCGTATTGCTTGCGCCATGTCCGACGCAGTGCCAAGTGATCCGTCGTCAGGCACATTTGTGCCTGACGCATGGCGTCGTGTGGAAATAGATGGAATACTTCTGCGCTCACCGGAAAACCACTGGGACGAAGGCGGGCGAACACCTGCTTACACTTGCTGGTGAAGCGAGTATATCAGGTAAGATGAACCTACAAACCTAGCGCCGTAGTGCTTTTTTGTCCGGCGCCGGCGATGCCGCAAAACCATTGCACAATTTCACCTGCATTTCTGATTCCACTCCTAATTCAATCGTCGTGTCAGGGCCCACCGCCAGCGGCAAGACGGCGCTCGCTTTGGCGCTCGCGCGACAATTGGGAGGCACCGGCTCCGTCGAGGTCGTCAACTTCGATTCGGTGCAGCTCTACCGCGACTTCGATCTGGGTACGGCAAAACCTACCACCTCCGAGCTGGAAGAGGTTCCGCATCACCTTATCGGCGTAGCGGACGCGGCATCGCCCTGGACGGCCGGCGAGTACGCCCGCAGGGCGCGTCCGATCGTGGCCGACATTCTGCGCCGCGGTAAACTTCCGATTCTCGTCGGCGGCACCGGCTTCTACTTGCGGGCGCTGCTCGACGGTTTGTCGGCGCTTCCGCAATCGTCACGAGAACTGCGCCATCGTCTGGCCGCCCACCCACGTTTGCACGAACTGCTGCGCCGACTCGATCCCGGAGCCGCGGCGCGCATCGCGCCTGGCGATCGCGAAAAGATTGTCCGCGCCGTGGAAGTGCGGCTACTCACCCGCCGCCCTGTGGCGGACGCCTGGCAAGCCGCGCCGCGGGAGCCGTTCGCTGAAATTCGAGCGCTCAAGTTCGCGCTGCGCCCGGAGCGCGCCCAGCTTTACGAACGCATCGATCGACGCGCGGAAATCATGTTCTCGGGAGGAATTCAGGAGGAAACTCGCCGCCTGCTGCGCCGCTATCCAGCCGACGTTCGCATTTGGATTGCGCATGGCTACAAGCAAGCCTGCGACATCGTGCTGCGCGGAGTGCCCGAGGCGCAGGCCCTCGCCGAAGCTCAGCAAGAGCAGCGCCGCTATGCCAAGCGCCAGTGGACCTGGCTGCGTTCCGACCCCGATTACCACTGGCTTGATGGATTCGGCGACGACCCCGTCATCCAGCAAACCGCCGCCAACCAAACAAAAGCCGCGCTCAATCTACAGGCGGATTGAGCGCGGCGCGGAAGGTTCCCCGTGGGTTAATCGGTTCTTACCAGTTAAACTCCGTCCGCAGCAGAATGGTCCGTGTGCTGCTTCCGGTGGTCGAGGTGATGAGTCCGAAGCTGCTGCTAGTCGGTGAAGTATTGGCGAGATTGAAAAAGGGATGGTTCAGGAAGTTGATGTCCTCCACCCGCAGATTCAATCCAGCGCGTTCGCTGATCCTAATCTGCTTATTCAGGCTCATGTTCAACGACACATTGGGCACATTGCGCAGAAACGCGATTTGACCATACGACCCCGGCGTCGAAGCCGGACCGTACGTGCTCGGATTCGGGATTCCGCCCGTGCCCAGTATCTGGTCCCGTGCCGCCGTGCCCAGACTGCCGTTCACCACCTTGCCATCCCTCGTCGTCAGTGATTGCTGCAACTGCGACGTCGGCAAGCTCAGCGCCACTCCGCTGCTGGCCAGGTCGCTGACCGTGTCCCGCCCGCTCGTCAGTAGCACGGGCGTCCCCGTCTCAATCTGTTCCGTACCGCCCAGCGTCCAACCGCCGATGGCGTTGTTCACCAGGTCGCTGCCGGACGAGATCAGCCGTCCCCGCCCCAGCGGCAGGTCGTAGGTCCAGAACGAGTTCCAGGCAAAGCGCTGATCGAACGGCGTGGGACCGTAACTCAGGCGCGCGTTGTGGATATCCAACCACTGGTCCCCGGCCGTCTGGTCGCTCGCGTTTAATAAATCTCCCAGGGAGTGGCTCCAAACAAAATTGGCGTTGTAGCTTAGGCCATGCCCAAAGGTGTGGCGCACCTCAAGTTGCAGGCCGTTGTAGTTGTTGTCTCCGTTATCGTCTTGATAGAACATGCCGCCACTGCGACTATTAAATCCGCCCGCGTACGGGTTGGGGCTGAACAGTGTTGCCGTGTAGGCTCCCGGCGCGCTGTATCCGAACTGCGCGCACGGGCTGAAGTTTGTCCCCACCAGGTTGCAGTAGTACCCCGCCCCGAAAGTCGAGGTCTGTGACAGCACGCCGGCCATCGTACCCGCCACACCTTGCTGCAGGTCCACGATCAAGCTGCCGCTACTATAGCCCTGGCTCGCCGGCAGCCCTTTGAAGGCGGCATCGAAAATCGGCGTCGGGTTCTGGCCCGGCAACCCATTGTTGGCGAATCCTTTCTTGCCGGCCGCGAGGTTGGCCGCCAGATTCGCCTGCGCCTGCTGGAATTGTGTCAAGAATCCATTGCTTGTAATGTTCACTTGATCGATGTTCTGGAAGTGCCACATGTGGTGGCTGGCGTTGCCGACATATCTTGCTTCCACCACTGTCTTGTTGGTCAGTTGCCGCTGCAAGCCAAACGTCCAGCTCTCCGTGTAGGGTGTACGCAGGTTCGGATTCACAAAGCCCAGCGGCTGGAATCCGAATGCAAACTCCGACTCTGGGAAGGGAAACCCAAAGCTAGTCGGGAAAGATGAAAACGCCGGCGGCGGCGAGGTCAAATTCAGGCTCCCTGGCGCGAAATTTGAGAACAGCGACTGGCTTGATCCGGGATTTTCCGTGATCGTGTTCGATATGGTGTTCATTCCTTCGCTGTAATAGCTGACCGCATAGCTGCCCCGCACCACGGTTTTGTGATCGCCCAGCAAACCGCTGAGCGGCCCCGACCCTCCCGGGTTCCAGGCAAAGCCAACGCTGGGCCCGACGTTACCGAGGCTCGATTTGTAGGGCGCCGCCACCTGGTTGAATTGCGGGTTGGCCGCGCCCCCAAAAAACGACGCGGCATCGGGCTCACCATCAATTCCGTTGGTGGTTTTGATTGGTCCATCCAACTCCCACGCCAGGCCATAATTCAATGTAAGGTTCGGTGTCGCGCGCCAGGCATCCTGCAAGTACAGGCTGCCTGAGCTGAACGCCCAGCGTTGCGTTGCCCCTTGGAACTCCGCGTATTTGTGCGTTTTCTCATCCACGTTGACGTTGCCCGAAACACTGCTCACCCGCCCGGTCAGCAGCGCGAACAGCGATTCAGCGTTCCCCAAATCCCCGTTCTGAGTGTTGATCCCCGGAAATTGGTTTTGGAAAGCAGCCGACGTCAAAGGATCGCCCGACGCCACCCCAAGGCTGTAATCCGGAATGCCGGCGCTGCCGAACGAAGTCTCCCAGAAGCTGGTGTGCAGCAGGCTGCCGCCCCATTGGGTCGTGTGCGCCCCGTGATTCCAGGTAAAGTCGTCGCGCACCTGGTATACCGGGTTGTTGCGTATGAACGGCAGCACATTGGGAATCGTCGCCGCGATCAGGGGGGTGCTGATGATGCGATTCCCCCAGGGCGCGAACTGGGTTGGGTCCGAGCCGTGCGAAAAATACTCGCCATTGCTCTGGATCCCAAACGTGAAGTTGTTCACAAGATTCGGGCTGATCGCCCAGTCTAAACCGTTGCTCTCGGTGTAAGTGGTGATCTTGTATCCATTGCTGAAGGCATATTGCGACAGTCCCGGGTACGGCGGCGCCGAACCTGCGATGTTTTCGTACCGCAGGTTCTCGGACGCGTGAAAATCGAGGTTGTTCGAGATTTGATAATCCAGGCGCCCGGTGGGGAAATATTGGCTGATATGATTCGGCTGTTCCCACTCCATCGTCTGCCAGTACGGCTGCCCCGTGATCGGTAACGTGCCGGTCGCCAATTTTTGCGAACTGTTGGCGGTGTTCAGCATGGCCGCCACTGTCGCGTCCTGCGTGACGTTGTTGATTCCGGCCGCCTGTGCGGCCGTATACACGTTTACCGTGTGCTGCTGGCCATCGGTGCCCTGGTATACGAAGTTGCCCGCCTGCGACGCCGGCGTCAGGATCGTCGTCGTGTCAATGCTCGATCCCGGCTGCGGCTGGGCCTCGAAATAGGCGAAGAAGTACAGCTTCTTGTTCCCGGGCCACAGCGGCCCGCCCACGCCTATGAAGGGATTGTTCTGCCGCGATTTGTTAATCGGCTGACCGTGGAGGTTGTTGAAGTAACTGTTGGCGTTCAGCGCCCAATTCGCAAATTGCCAGCCCGCATTGATGTGGTACTGATCGGTGCCGCGCTTGGTGGTAAATCGCATCTGCATCGCCCCACCGGTCAGATCACTGGCGGTGTTGCCGGCGGTGGTGATTGTGACCTCCTGCATCGCATTGATGCGCGCCGGCGCGAATGAGAAGAAGCTCGTGCCGCCAGACTTGAAGCGTTGCGAGTTGTTGTTCATCCCGTCGAGGGAGATGTTCATGGAGGCGTTCGGCAAGTTATTGAAGTCGTCGTTGCGCCCCGAGCCAATCTGACTGCCCGCCGACAGGAGCGCGAACTGCAGCGTGTCGCGACTCGCATAGGGGAGGTCAGCAATGGCCTTGTTGTCGACCGTGGTCGATATGGCCGTGGTCGAGGTCTGCAACTCCGCCGGCGTACCGGTCACCTCGACCGCTTGCGTGCTCGTTCCGAGTTGTAGTCGCACTTGCAGATCGGTAACACGACCGGTGTCGACCGCCACAGTCGCGTAGTTCGCCGGCTGGAATCCGGTCTTGCTCACGCTCAGCGAATATGTCGCCGCCTGCAAGTCGGGAAATGTGAAGTGACCGTCAGCCGAGGTCTGTGCCGTCTTGACGGCCCCTGTACCTAAATCTTTCAGTGTCACGACCGCCCCTGGAATGGTGGCGCCGGAGGGATCGCGCACCACCCCCTGTACACCGGTTCCCGCGCTCACCTGCGCAGCCAGCATCGGCACGAGGATGAGCGCGCTCATGATCACCACAACAAAGCCACGAATCAATCGCATTTGCATTCGATTAGTCATCGAAGTCTCCTCTTTTACCGCCTGGCTTCAGCCTGGCCGGGTCACCTGACACGGTGACCATATCATGCCCGCATCATGTATGCAAGATATTGCATAAAATAACCCCCGTACAGGGGGAAGCACCCACTGGAAAGGAGGGCCAAGTAGCTTAGGGCTGCAGTAAAAAGCTGCGCGTTGCTAATGCCGTTGCTAATGATGCCTGGCGTTCATGGAAGCCAGTTGCGCCGCCTGTTCGCTGAGCGTCGGAACATGCAATAGGGCGCGGACCTGATCGCTCAAAGCGGAACGATTGTAAGGCTCCATCGTCGCGCTCTTGCCCAGGGGTTGCGAAAATTGCGTCCCGAATACCTGGGGCTGCTTGAGATCGATCAGATAGCGGTCCAGGGTCGCCGCCGCCATCCACAAACCGTCCTGATCGCCTGCCGCCACCGCCTTCACCGACAATACGTGCGCGAGTAGGATGCCGTCGGCGTCCGGCGAATGCTGCATGATGAGCGCGGCAAAATAATAATCGGGGCCGCTACGCAGTTCGCCTTGCGCCAAGAGCGCGCGCACCGCCGCTTCGCGTTCGAGGTCCCGCTTTGCCATGTCCGCCATGGGTGCCATGCCGGCCGGTTTGCGGGATCCGAACATGTCGCTCCCGCGATCCCATTGGTCTTGAATCACCAACTTCAAAACCGTCGGGTTTGCATCCACATTCTTGGGAATCGTCGGACCGGTTCCCGCCTGTGCCGCGAGGCCGAGCCCAAGAAAACCGAGTGTAAGAGCGAGTTGAGCCGAGCGCATGCCTTCATCATAGCCGCGCCGCGGCTGGTGCTTACTCGCCGCCCCGCGGATCAGGCTTAACGGTCAGCCGTTGTTCGTAGGTCCTGCCGTCGACTGTGAGGCGCACCGTGTATGCGCCCGGCGCCGCGGCCGGCGGAGTCGGTCCCGGGCCTTCGTCGCCGGCGGCGGCGCCAGTCGCCTTGGGAGTTTCTCCCTGCAAGTCCCAGACCCAGCGATGCAGGCCGGCGGCGGCCGAGAGCGGTGGCGGCGGCGTCAGCCAATGCGCCTCCACGTTGATCCTTTCTATGTTGACCGCCGGCGGAACGTCCGCCGACGAATAATGCCGGAACACGGTCCCGCTCGCATCCACAATGTCGAGCGTTACTGGAGAGCTTGCCGCGGTCTTCAACGAATAGTAAAGAATCGCGCCGATCGGCGGATTGGCCCGCTGTGGTTCGTCGGCGGAAAACGGCGTGCCGTTCTCCGCTTCGAAGGCGCTGTGACCCTGGCGCACATCGAGCGCCACCCCAGGTTTGTACAAATGCGCGGGCTCGGCGGCAATTTCCGCCGTCACCTGGCGCAACGGCGCGATGTCGTCAATCACCCAGAAGCCGCGTCCGTGGGTTGCAACCACCAGCGCATCGCCATGCACCACGAAGTCCCGCGCCGAAGCGCGCGGCAAATTCAACTGCAGCGATTGCCAGCGGTCGCCGTTGTCGTAGGAAACATACACGCCGAACTCGGTTGCCGCAAAAAGCAGTCCGCGGCGTTCGGTGTCCTCTTTGATCGAGTTCACATACGAACCGCCGGGAATGCCCGCCACCGCCAACCGCCAGCTGCGGCCGCCGTCGGTGGTGCGATAGATATAAGGGTTGGTATCGGCCAGGCGATGCCGGTCCACCGAGGCGAAGGCGGTCGCGGCATCGAAGCGCGAAGCCTCGATCATCGAGACCTTGCTCCACGGCGTCAGCGGCGGCGGCGTGACGTTTGTCCATTTCTTACCGGCGTCATGCGTCACCTGAATGAGCCCGTCGTCGGTGCCCGCCCAAATCGTGTCGGCTTCGATGGGCGACGGAGCAATGGTGTAGACGACGCCTTTGCGGTTGGTCACGCCGCGGTTGTCTTCGTCCTTGGCGGTGACCGCGTCGAGGTTGGCCGGAACGCCTGGATTCTCGCGCGTTAGATCGTCGCTGATGCGCTCCCACGTCTTGCCCGAATCGCGGGTGCGGAAAACGTACTGATTGCCGTAGTAAAGCGCCTGATCGGCGGCCGAGAACACGAGCGGCAACGTCCACGTCTTGCGGTACCCCGGTTCGCCGGCGGCGGGGGCGGGAATCGCGCCCAGGGTGTCGATGATGTTCAGGTCCTGATTACAGCGCACGCCGGCTTCGCCGAAAAGTATATTGCCGTCCTTCGGATCGGGCACCACCATGCCGCTCTCGCCCCCGGCGCAGATGGCGCGCCAATCGCGCTCGTCAATCATGCCGTATTTCGACCATGTGGCTACGCCTACGGGACCGGAGTCCTGCTGGGCGCCATAAACCCACCAGGGAAAGCGATTGTCGGCGGAGAGGTGGTATATCTCCGCCGTCGGCTGGTTGTACCAACTGCTCCACGTCTTGCCTTCGTCCACGCTGACCACGGTTCCCTGGTCACTCGACAGAACCATGCGATTGCCGTCACGCGGATTTACCCAGAGTTGGTGGTAGTCGTCGCCGCCCGGCGCGCCCTTGATCGGCGTCCATGTTTTGCCCGCGTCGCGGGTGACGTAGGTTGAGGTGTTGGGGATATAGGCTTGATCTGGATTCTTAGGGTCTACTGTGATTGCTTCGAAGTACCAGCCCCGCCCCCAGAGGCGCTGTTCATTGTTCACCTGCCGCCAGTTTGCGCCGGCATCGTCTGACAGATAGACTCCGCCATGGGCGCCGTTGTCGGACAAATCGTCAACCACCGCCCAAAGCCGCCGCGAATTGCTCGGCGCAACGGCGATGCCAATCTTGCCCACCGCATTATCGGCGGGTAGGCCGCCGTGCAACTGGGACCAGCTGTCGCCCCCATTCGTGGACTTGTACAAGCCGCTGCCCGGCATATTCGACGGCGCATAGACATTCCAAGGCGGCCGCCGCGTGGCCCACAGCGACGCATACATCGTGCGCGGGGCGTTGGGATCGAGCGCGATATCGATCGCGCCCACATTCTCGTCGTGGTACAAAATTTTCTTCCAGGTCGCGCCGCCATCGAGCGAGCGATAGACGCCCCGATCGGGATTGGCGTCGTAGGCATGGCCGAGCGCGGCAACATAGACGCGATTCGGATCGCTTGGGTCAACAACAATGCGTCCAATGCGCTGGGTTGCGTCCAGGCCAATGTGCCGCCAGGTACGGCCCGCGTCAGAAGACTTGTACATCCCGTCGCCGTACGAGGTCTGCGAGCGAATGTCCGCCTCTCCAGTACCCACGTAAATGATGTTCGGGTCCGAGGGCGCGACGGAGATGGCGCCGATCGATTGCACCGGTTCGTCGTCGAAGATCGGCGTCCAGGTGCGGCCCGAGTTCTCCGTCTTCCAGACCCCGCCCCCGACCGAACCGAAATAGTAGGTGTCCGGCTGGCTTGGCACGCCGGCCACGCCCACGGAGCGCCCGCCGCGCATTGGTCCGATATCGCGCCAAGTCAGGCCTCCGCTGAGCAGTGGCGATTGCGCGGCGAGGCCGGCGGCGGCAAGAACGGCGAAGCAAAAAACAATGCGGGCGGGATAGCGCACTATGTGATCTCCTGAACGCGGGGGAGCATCGCACCGCGTTGGATTAGGGTAACACCGCCGCTGGGCGGGGCTCTTTGCCGATGCCGATGCGGCGCGGGCAACAGCTCGCCCAGCGACGAACCGGGGGCCTTCAGAAGCAAATCTGTTGAATGTGCTTTCGATTTGGGCGATTCTGCCTGTGCATGGATCTCGCCCAGCGCCGTTCGTTATTCCCAGTCTGCCAAGACCACATCTATTTCAATCACGCCGCGGTCTCTCCCATCGCTACGCCCACCCGTCAGGCTATGGAGGCGGCGCTCGCGGAACAGAATGAGTCCGGCTCCGTCGCCTGGCAGCGCTGGATCGCCGCCCTCGACCGCACCCGCGCCTCGCTCGCCCGCCTTATAGGCGCTTCCGTGGAAGAGATTGGCTTCACGAAGAACACTTCGGCTGGACTGGGCCTTGTCGCCCAGGGACTTGACTGGCGTCGCGGCGACCGGGTAGTCACGTTCGTCTGCGAGTTCCCCGCCAACCTTTATCCGTGGCTGGCGCTCCGCGACCGCGGGGTAGAGGTTGACCTGCTGCCCGAAGCCGCGCTTGCCGACCTTGACCAAATCCGCTGTGCCTGCCGCGGTGCCCGCCTGCTTTCGATCAGCTTCGTGCAATACCTCAGCGGCTTTCGCGCCGACGTGGAAGCTATTGGCCAAATCTGTCATGAGACCGGCACCCTCTTGATGGTTGACGCGATTCAGGGCTTGGGAGCATTTCCGCTAAACGTCAAGCAGTGCAAAATCCATTTCCTCGCCGCCGACGGACACAAATGGCTGACTGGCCCGGAAGGCGCTGGCTTCGCCTTTGTAGACGAATCGGTGCTCGACCAGCTCACGCCCCGTGAGATCGGCTGGCTATCGGTCGCCAATTGGGAGGATTTCACAGCCGCCGCCCAAGCGTCGGCTGTGGCTGGTTCATTAATGTGGCAGGCCGGTGCCCGCCGCTTCGAGTGTGGCACATATAACACAGCGGGTTTAATCGGCCTGGGCACCGCCGTCGATCTGTTGCTCGAAATCGGGGTTGAAGCTACCGCCCAACACATCCTCGACCTCGGCGACAAGCTAAGATCTGGCTTGAAATTCTACAAATGTCATATTGCTGGCGAAAATTATGGGCTGGCCCACCGTAGCGGCATAACTTCCTTCCGCCATCCAACATTCAGCGCAGAGGAACTGGTCAGCCGGCTGCTCGGTGACAAGATCGTCTGCGCCGCCCGCAACGGACATGTCCGGATTGCTCCCCACCTTTATAACGCCCCCGCTGAAATCGCCAAATTCCTGGAGTGCCTGGCATGACCCCCGAACTTCGGCAAAAATTGCTCTTAATTCCGAAGGCGGAACTCCATCTGCACCTCGAAGGGAGCGTCAAACCCGAGACGTTATGGATTCTTGCCCAGAAGCATCCCGATCATTCACGCCTTCACGGAATCGCATCGCTTGATGATTGCAAACGACTTTACTCGTTTTCAAGCTTTCACGGATTCATTCACGCAATTAAGACAGCCAGCTTGCTCATGCTTGGTCCTGAAGAATATGCTGAAGTTGTCACATGCCTTGCAGATGATTTGAAAGAGCAAGGAGTCGCGTACACCGAGGTCTTTTTTTCCGTCGGCATCCTTATCTGGCGCCAGCTCGACCCTGTCCCATACTTTCACGCCATCGAAGAGGCGCGGCTGGAAGCCGAGCGGACGACCGGCGTTCGCATTGGCTGGATTTTTGACTCCGTGCGGCAATTCGGGTCCGAAGCCCTCGATCGGGTGTTGGACTTGGCCCTAACGTTGCAAACGTCCGATTCCGTCCTAGGTATCGGCATCGGCGGCGATGAAGCTGCTGGCCCCGCTACTTGGTTCACCCGCCAGTTTGAGCGTGCCCGTGCCAATGGTTTGCGAACGACCGCTCATGCCGGTGAGACATGCGGACCGCAATCAGTTTGGGACACGCTCAATCTTCTCAAACCGGACCGTATTGGCCACGGATTGCACGCCATTGAAGATCCCAGGCTGATCGAGGCGCTCGCCGCGAGCCAGATTGTGCTGGATATATGCCCTACATCAAACCTGAAAACCGGCGCCTGGCCGCCTCATCTTGTTCATCCTGCACACAGTTACTACGAACGTGGCATTAAAATTGCCATCAGCACCGATGACCCTGGGATCTTCGGCTGCACTCTGCTCGACGAATACGCCTACCTCGCTGACCATTGTGGCTTTCATGAGACGGAACTGATCGACCTGGCGCTCCACTCTCGACCCCGCCGGATTCGTGTGGCGATGGATGGGTGCGAGTAAAGCAGCCATTCCTTCCACTTTGGCGGGTCGGTTTCGGCTAGATTCCTGGCTGCGAGGCGCTCCAGCCCGGCGATCAGAGGCGCCGCCGTGCCCAGCGTTTCAAACGAATAGTCGTCGGCCCGCCGTTCCATCGCCCGAACGAACCCATTCGACACTGGCAACAGCGCCAGGTGCAGCCCCGCGAAAACCAGAATCAGCAGCGGCAAGCTGGCCACGTCGCTGACCCGCATACCGAGCCGGGGCGCGACCGCCGCGAGCACCGAGCCCGCCGCCCAGAACTCGAGAAAACTGACTGCCGTCTGAAAGCCCAGCCCCCGCCAAATGTCGTGGTGGACATGATGCCCGAGCTCATGAATAAACACCGCTTCAATCTCGTCCTCAGGGGAGCTCTCCAGCAGCGTGTCGCTGATGATCACACGCCGGGTGCCTCCCAATCCGGTTAGCGCGGCATTGGCCTTGGCGCTCTTCTCGCCCAGCTTCCATTCAAAAATGCCGTGCAGGCGGGGCAGGCGTGGATTCCGTGCGCGCAGGCCGGCGTAAGTGGCGGTCAAGCGACGACTCAAGGGCTCATCGTCGTCCATGCGGCGCATCTTGAAAAACAGGGGCAGTAGCAAGACCGGCCCGATCTGGGCCATGACCACGAAGAAGACGGCGAACGCCGCCCACGCCCAAAGCCACCACGTTCCGCCGGCGGAACGCATGAGCCAGTACATCAGTTCGACCGCGCCCAGCCCCAGACAGGCGGTCAGCGCCAAGCCTTTGAGTTGGTCGAGCCACCAGCCGGCCAGCGACTGCCGGTTCATGCCAAAGCGAATCTCGATGCCGCGGCCCATCCAGGCAAAAGCCAGCGAGAGAGCCTCAAACCCGGCGCCAAAAACCAAAAAGTAGGCCCAGACGCCGGGCAGCCGAAGCCCGAGCGAACGGCTGGCACCGGTGAACAGGAACAGCGCCACCGCGGTCAGTTCGACCGCGCCGGAAACCAGACCCAGCAAGAACGTTGCCCGCGCGTAGGATTTGGCGGCATTTTCCATCTTTTGCTCGCTTTTGGTGCGCCCCCCTTGCTATTCTGCCATTCGTGCCACCCTCCGCCGCTAAACCAACCAGATTCTGCGCGCTAATCCTGGCTGGCGGCCGGGGGACGCGTTTTTGGCCACGAAGCCGCAAGAACGCGGCCAAGCAAGTCCTGCCGATTTTTGGCGAGCGCACCATGCTCGAGCAGACGCTCGACCGCCTACGTCCGCTGGTCGCTTCGCCGGAAGACATCTGGATTCTAACCAGCCGCGAACTGCGGCCGACCATCCTGAGGCAGGCGCCGCAGATACCCTCGTCCCAAGTCATCGCCGAGCCCGTTGGCCGCAACACCGCGCCGGCGATCGGCCTGGGCGCCGAGCTCATCCTGCGGGCCCGCGGCGACGTCAGCATGGGCGTATTTCCCGCCGACGCGTACATTGAAAATACCGAAGCCTTCACTGCCGCCGTGCGCAATGCCGTCGTACAGGCGCAGAAGCCGGGGAAGCTCGTGGTGCTTGGCATTCCGCCGACGCGGCCGGAGACCGGCTACGGATACATCGAGGTGGCTCAAGACCCTCGGAGCAAAACGGCGGCCTTGCGGGTGCAGCGCTTCACCGAGAAACCGGCGTTGGCCAAGGCCCGCGAGTACGTCGATTCCGGCAATTACTTCTGGAATGCGGGCATATTCATTTGGCGCACCAGCAGCATCCTCGAAGCCATGGCCGAGTTCCTGCCCGCGACCGCCGAGATATTGCGCCGCATCGCCGAGGCGCCGCGATCGAAGCTGCCGGCGATTCTCGACCGCTGGTATCAGGAGTGCGAAAACATCTCCGTCGATTACGCCGTCATGGAACGAAGCCGCAACATTGTCTGTGTGCCCGCGCCCAATTTGGGCTGGAACGACCTTGGGAGCTGGGCCGCTGTCTACGACCAACTCGCACCCAGGGGTGGCACCGTCGGCCCGGCGGGGCAAGTGGTCGAGATCGATGCCGCCAACAACTTCGTGCAAGTCGAGGGGCGCACCGTCGCTCTGGTCGGCATCAGCGATCTGGTGGTGGTTGAAACCAGCGACGCGCTTCTGATCGTCCCACGCTCCAAAGCCCAGGAAGTCTCGAAGGTTGTGGCCAAACTCGAGGCGGAAGGCCGGACGAAACTCTTATAATTTTTCGCTCTGCTGCTTCTTCGCCGCTTCGACCACTTCCTCGACCGTCGGCTTGCTCAGTTCTTCGAGGTTGGCGGCGTAGGGCAGCGGCGTTTCCTTGCCGCAGACGCGCGCGACCGGAGCTTCCAGATCCCAGAACCCTTCATTCATGATCCGGCTTACGATCTCGGCCGAGGGTCCATAGCTCTGCCAGGCATAGTCAACCACCACGGCGTGGTTGGTTTTCTTGATCGACTGCAAGGCCGGCCCCATGTCCAGTGGACGCAGCGAACGCATGTCCACCACCTCCGCCGACAGGCCGTCGCGCTCCAGATCGCGCGCCGCCTGGAGGCACAGCGCCACGCTGGCGCCGTAGCCGATCAGCGTGACGTCGCTGCCCGCGTGCTTGATCTCAGCCTGGTCGAGCGGCAGAACATACTCGCCGTCGTCCACGTCGCCCTGCTTGTTGTTGAGCGGGCCGGGTTCGAGAAACACAACCGGATCGTCGGACCGGATCGCCGCCTTGAGCATGCCCTTGGCGTCGTATTGGTTCGAGGGTGTCACCACGCGCAGCCCCGGGCAATGCGCGAACAGCACCGCCAACTGTTGGCCATGCTGCGCCGTAAGCCCCGCGTTCGGCCCCGGGCCTTCCGGACCGCGCAGCACCATCGGCACCGACAAACGTCCGCCCGACATGTAGCGGATCTTCGCCATGTGGTTGTAAATCTGATCCATGGCGCGCAGCGAGAAATCCATGCGCATCATCTCGACCACGGGCCGCTGCCCCATGATCGCCAGGCCCACGCCCACGCCGACAAAACTCTCCTCCGAAATCGGAGTGTCGATCACACGGTCCTTGCCGAACTCGGCGTACAGCCCGCGCGTCACATAGTGGACGCCGTTGTACGGGCCGATCTCCTCGCCCAGCAGCACCACGCGCTCGTCGCGCGCCATTTCCTCCCGAAGCGCCATGTTCAGCGCCTCGTGCATCGCTTTTTTAACGATCATAAGGTTACGTCTTGATATAGTTCTTCCGGCTTGGGCTCAGACCCGCGCTTGGCCGCTTCCACCTTTGCCTCGAGCTCGGCCACCACCTCGGCGCGCAGGGCCTCGATCTGATCGTGGCTGGCGATCCGCTCCTCAAGCAGGTAATCGGTGAGCAGCTTCAGGGGATCGCGCTCGTGCCAGGCGGTTTCCTCTTCGAGCGTGCGATAGTTTAACGCCTTGTCATGAATGCCGTGGCCTTGATAGCGGTAGGTCAGCGCTTCGACAAAGTAGGGGACCTGATCATTGCGGACTTTGCGGAAAATGCGCTCGGCGGCCTCGGTTGTGGCCCATACATCCTGACCGTCAACCTGCTCGGTGGGAATGCCGTAGCCCTGGGCGCGATCCACCAGCCGGGGCAGGCTGGAGTGGCGCTCGACCGAGGTGCCCATGCTGTACTTGTTGTTAATGCAGATGTACACCGTGGGGACGCCCCACAAACTCGCCATGTTCAGCGACTCGTGGAAGGTTCCGGTGTCGAGCGCGCCATCCCCGAAAAAGCAGACGCATACGCCCTGTTTGCGCTGCTGTTTCAGCGCCAGTCCAACCCCGGTGGCGACCGAAATACCGCCGCCCACAATGCCATCCCCGCCCAGAAAGTGCTTCTCCGGGCTGTACATGTGCATGCTGCCGCCCTTGCCCTTGGAGACGCCGTCGCTGCGCCCGAACAGTTCGGCGAAAATACGCTCCGGATCCATGCCGCACAGCAGCATGTGGCCGTGGTCGCGGTAATGATCCACCACGTAGTCGCGGTTCAGATCGAGGGAGTTGAGAAAGCCGACTCCGACCGCCTCCTGCCCCGCGTAGGAGTGGTAATAACCGCGGATCAATCCGTTCTTGAATTCACGTTCGCCCAGGCGTTCAAACTCGCGCACCATCACCATCTGGCGCAGATAGTTTTTAAGCGTGTTGGTATCGAGCGGCCGACGTTCAAGCGTGGGCGGCGAGGCGAGCTTCGGTTGGGGACGCGCACTCATGGGGTTACATTCCCATCTTCGCACATCCGGCGGCTCAAATTCATCATGCCGTGCCCAATTGGATTTCGATCAGCGTAGTGGCGCCGACGCCTTTGAAGCCTTCGCCCGCCGGCAAATCCAGCAAATGCCCGCGCCGCAAGCTCTTTTTGCCGATATCGGCGAACCAGCGCGGCATTGGGGCGGGAGCGATTCGCCACTCCGCCGGCATCGCATGTTCTTGAAGTGTGAAGAACGGTGTCTCTAATATTGGTCCGGTTGCCGGACGCCTCACCCGCCCGCCGGCGGTCGTTGCGCGCGCCACCGCCAGGCCGTGATCCAAATGCAACTCGCGCCCGCGTCCGTAGTCGTCAAGCCGGAAGGTGTTGTCGGAATCCTGCTGCGCTTCGAGCAGAACGACCCCGCCGCCGATCGCATGCACGGTGCCGGCCGGAATATTGATTACCTCGCCGGGCGCCACCGGAATCCAGTCCAGCATCTCCGCGCCGCGCCCGGCGCGGCAGGCGATTTCCAAATCGCGCGCGGTCGCGCCGGCGACCAGGCCCACGCCGAGAGTCGCTCCCGACGCCGCTTCGATGACGTACCAAGCTTCGCTCTTGCCGCGACCCAGACCGTGCGCCGCCGCGTAGGCGTCATCGGGATGCACCTGCACCGACAGGCGCTCGCGCGGAAAGAGCATTTTTACCAGCACCGGCGCCGCCGGCGCGCTCAGCCAGGCTTCGCCAATCGGTTCCCCCTCCAGCCCGCGCTCCGGATACCAAGCGCGCAGGTCGAGCGATCCCCAGATCCGCGGTTGAAAACGCGGCGTGAGCCAGCCGCCGGTCATGAACGGAAAATCTCGCTCAATCAAGTCTCCAACCCCGGCAACAGCGGCGTGCGGAAGCTGCCCTCAACCCGTCGTCCGGAATCCGCTCGAAATCAACATAGGTGAGCTTGCGCTTTGCCGTTGCAACAGCCATAAATAGATGCTCTTCTCACCCCCATTATCCCTCCGCTCCAGCATGGCCCTGTCCCCCCTTTGGGGGGGACGTGGCGACCCGGCTACCCACCACTTGCAATTCGTTGTACTCTTAAACCGCGTACCGTCCACGACAGGAAACGGGCGGCGCAGGAGACTACTGTTTGAAGAGTATTTTTGTCGGCAACTTGGCGTTCAGCACCACTGAGGACGAACTGCGCGAACTCTACCAGAACTACGGTTCGGTCGCTCGCGTGAGCATCATGATGGACCGCGAGACCGGCCGCTCGCGCGGCTTCGCTTTCATTGAAATGAACAACGACGAAGAGGCGGAAAGCGCCATCAGCGGCACCAATGGTTCCTCCCTCTCCGGGCGCACGTTGAACGTCAACGAAGCGCGTCCCCGCCCCGAGCGCGGCTCGGGCGGCGGCTACGGCGGTCCTCGCCCGGGCGGTGGTGGCGGCGGACAAGGCGGCGGCGGACGCGGCAACAACCGCGATGACTACCGCGGCCACGTCCGGCAGCCTCGGGAACCACGCTGGTAGTGCGGCCGGCGTAATCTTCCAAACCTACACGTACTCCCTCCGATGCCGCGACACGGCGGTCATGGCGGAGGTTTGCGCTTTTTCCGGCCCGGCGGCCGCAACTGCGATGAGCGGGGAGTATATTCATTGGATGCGAAGAAGGGAATTTTTGGGCACGGCGGCCATTTCGCTTGGTGGAACACTCGCGGCGGCGGCACTTCCATCGATGAAAGAACCGGCGGCGGTTGGGACATTCGAGCTCGACGAGTTACCGCTGGCAGATTTGGCCTCGGGGCAGAAGGCGGGCCGGTATACGGCCGAGGGGCTGACGAAGAGCTACTTGGGACGGATCGCGGAGATCGACAGTTCCGGGCCCGGCATTCACAGCGTCATCGAGACTAACCCCGAGGCGCTGGGTATTGCCGCGCAGCTTGACCGGGAGCGCGCCGCCGGGCACGTGCGCGGGCCGCTGCACGGTATCCCGATACTCATCAAGGACAATATCGACACCGCCGACCAGATGCAGACGACCGCCGGTTCTCTCGCATTGTTGGGTTCGAAGCCGGCGCGAGATTCCGCCGTGGCGGCGCGGTTGCGGGCGGCGGGCGCGGTGATTCTGGGCAAGACGAATCTGAGTGAGTGGGCCAATATTCGGTCGAGCCATGCAACCAGCGGCTGGAGCGGTCGTGGAGGACAAACACATAACCCGTATGCGCTGGATCGCAACCCATGCGGATCGTCGTCGGGATCGGGCGCCGCGACGAGCGCCAGTTTGTGCGCGGCGGCGATCGGTACCGAGACGGATGGATCGATCGTTTGCCCGTCTTCATCTAATGGCATCGTGGGACTGAAGCCGACCGTCGGGTTGGTGAGCCGCGCGGGCATCATTCCGATTTCGCATTCACAGGACACCGCCGGCCCGATGGGCCGGAGTGTGCGCGATGTGGCGATGTTGCTCGGCGCGATTTCGGAGCGGGCAGTTGACTATACCGAGTCACTGGACGCCAGCGGCCTGAAGGGGGCGCGACTAGGAGTGGCGCATAAGTTCTTCGGGATTAGTGACGCCAGCGATTATGTTATGCAGCAAGCGCTGGAGGCGCTGCGCGGGCTGGGAGCGCTTTTGGTGGATCCAGCCGACTTGCCCAGCCAAGGGAAGTTTGATCAGTCGGAGGCATTGGTGCTGAGTTACGAACTGAAGGCGGATATGAACGCCTATCTGGCGCAGCGTCCGGGTGCGCCGGCGAATCTGGCTGCCTTGATTGAGTTCAACGAGAAAAACCGTCCGCGCGAGATGCCATACTTCGGCCAGGATCTTTTCATCGCGGCCGAGCAGCGCGGACCTTTAAGCAGCCTGGAATACCAGAAGGCGCTGGCCAACGACCAAAATCAATCGCGGGCTGAAGGCATTGACCTGGTCATGGACCAGCACCACCTGGATGCGCTTATTGCGCCCACGGCCGGCCCGGCCTGGCTAACCGATTACGCCACCGGGGACCACGATACGGGGGGAAGCTCGACGCCTGCCGCCGTCGCGGGCTACCCAGCGCTGACGGTGCCGGCCGGTTTTGTCTATGGGTTGCCGGTCGGCATCACGTTTTTTGGCCGCGCCTGGTCGGAGCCGACGCTGCTGAAGCTTGGCTATTCGTTCGAACAAGCGACGCGGCACCGCCGCCAACCGCGGTTTCTGGCGACCATGCCGGGGGCGCAGTAGCGGTCGCGCATCGAAGCCGCGCCAAATCAGGGTCAGGCGACGGTGATTAGGACTTTGCCGCCCTGGCGGGTCTTGGCTTGGTCCACGGCTTTGTTGAAGTCGTCGAGCGGGAAGCGGTCGGTAATGAAGAGGGTCGGATCGATGAGACCGGCGGCCATCATGCGGAGCACGTTGGGGTAGGTTCCATAGCCGGTGTTGCCCATGGCGCCGACGATGTTGGCTTTCTTGCACTGGAAGTTTTCGAGGAAAACGGGCACGCGCTTGGAATCGCGTCCGATGATGACGATTTGGCTGCCGTTGGCGGCGGCGGCTTCCATGGCCGGCACGCTGGCGTTGAATGCGCCGGCGCACTCGACCTGGATGTCCGCGCCCTGGCCGCCGGTTTGCTCGAGGATGATCTTGGTCGCGTCATCGCCGTCGAAGACGCCGTGCGCGCCGACCTTCGTCGCCAGGGCGCGACGGCCCGGATTTTTCTCGAAGCACAACACCTTGACCGCGCCGGTGGCGCGCAGGAGCTGGATCACGGCCAATCCGATCGAGCCGGCGCCGAAGACGGTAGCGTAGGCGCCAGGTTTGATGCGCGCGGCGCACTCGAAGAGCGCGTTATAGCCGACGGTGAAGGGTTCGATCACGGCGCCGGCCTCGAGCGTTTTCGCTTTGCCGCCGAAGCGGCTCACCAGCCCGTTAATGTTCCAGCAGTTGCTCTCGGGCACCTTGAGCAGTTCGGCGCAGCCGCCATTCATGGTGAAGCCGACGTCGTCAAGGTTTTCGCACTGATTGGGGAAGCCGCGGCGGCAGGAGTCGCAGCGGTGGCAGCAGACCATGTCGTCGAGGCAAACCAAGTCGCCGGTCTTGAGGTACTTGACCTTGGCGCCGGTGGCGACAACCTCGCCGGAGACTTCGTGTCCGGGGACGCTCGGAAAGCGCGCCATGCCGGGATACTTCATGTAGCCCTCACTGTCGGTCTCAAAGAAATGTAGATCGCTGCCGCACAGTCCGGCGGCGGCGACCCGGAGGATAACGTCCTCGGGGCCGGGCTCGGGATCGGGCAGCGTGGTGACGTGGGAGCTGGGGTTTTTCCAGCAGGAGCTGCCGACGCGCGCCATGTGGGTGCGGGCTTCTTCGGCGGTGACGGGATAGTCGGCGCGGGGATTCCAATCGGCTGAAATAATGGCGGCTTTCATTGCGGTGAACTCCTTGAGGACGCTGGGATGCGGACCTGGATGCGAACAATGAGCAATTAACGCTTGGACAAGGCGGCGATTTTCCGCATGGCGGCGTCGAGGGTGGGGTCGGTCTTGGAAAAGCAGAAGCGCGTCTGGGCGGCGCCCAGAGCCGGGTCGTGGTAAAAACTGGAGCCGGGCACGGTGGCCACGCCGACCTCGCGCACGAGCCAGCGGGCGAACTCCTCGCCGCCGCACATGCCAAGAAACGGGGTTACGTCGGTGAGGATGTAGTAAGCGCCCTCGGGCGCGGCGCATTGGAAGCCGGCGCGCCGCAGCGCGGGGACGACGCGCTGGCGGCGGGCTGTGTATTCGGCGGAGAGCTGGCGGCAGTAGTCATCCCCCTGGTCCATGGCATGGGCGGCGGCGATTTGCAGTGGGGCGGGCGCGCCCACGGTCAGGAAGTCGTGCACCTTGCGGATGCCGCCGGCAAGACGGGCGGGAGCGAGCGCCCAGCCGACGCGCCATCCGGTGACGCTGAAGGTCTTGGAGATGCCACTGATAGTAATCGTGCGCTCGGCCATGCCGTCGAGCGTGGCGAGCGGAATGTGAGGCCTTCCGTCGTAGACGATGTGCTCGTAGATTTCGTCGGTGATAGCGAGGCAGTCATGCTGGATGCAAAGATCGCGGATGAACTCGAGCTCGGCCCGGGTGAACACCTTGCCGGTGGGATTGTTGGGCGTGTTGATGATGATGGCGCGGGTACGCAGGTTGAAAGCCGCGGCCAGCTCGGAGCGGTCGAACGACCATCCGTCGGCGCTTTGGCGCACGGTGACGAAACGGGGAACGGCGCCGCTGAGAATGGAGTCGGGACCGTAGTTCTCGTAAAAGGGTTCGAAGATCACCGTCTCATCGCCGGGATTGAGCACGGCGATGAGAGTCGAGATCATTGCCTCGGTCGAGCCGCAGCAGACGGTGATATTGGCGTCGGTGATATCCATGCCGTACCAGCGCGCGTACTTGGCGCTCAAGGCCTGGCGCAACAGGGGATCGCCCCAGGTGACGGCGTACTGATTGATGTCGTCTCGAATAGCCTGGATGGCGGCTTCCTTAATAAAGTCGGGGGCGGGGAAATCGGGAAAGCCCTGGGCCAGGTTGACAGCCTCGTACTCGGCCGCGAGCCGGGTCATTTCGCGAATGACGCTCTCGGTGAACTGGGTGACGCGGGCGGAAACGCCGCGGGCGGAATCGGCAATGGTAGGTGTCATTTGCGGGTGGCGAGAGGAGCCTCTTCTCGAGTTTGCGAAAACGGATCGTCGTGGCCGGGGATGAGGATCCCCTCAAACTGGTCAATGAGCCGGCGCGAGCGTTCAAACTCGGCATGGCTGTGCGGCGGCATGTCGTAGCCGACGGCGCCGTCGTCGGCGAAGGGGCGGGCGTCGCCCACGATGAGGTACGGGCCTTCGGCGCCCGCGACTTCGATGGAAAGATGGCCCGGCGTGTGGCCCGGCGTGGGCACGACGCGAAGGCCGGGGATGGCGAGGTCCTCGGATTCGCACCAGCGATAGCGGTCCATGCTGCCGAGCGTGGCGGGGTCCCACATCCACTTAAGGAGTTGCAGAACGCGCGCCTCGTCCATGCGGTCGAACTCCTCATCCTTGGCTTCGGGATAGAAGGTGCGGAAAACTTCGCGCCGGGTTTCGCCGCCGCTCACGCTTTCGTAGATTCGCACCGCCCAATCAAAATCAATTTTTGACCCGTAAACCCAGGCATTGGGAAACAGGAAGTTGCTGCCGAAGTGATCGAGGTGGTAGTGGGTATTAATCACACCGGCGACTTCCTCGGCCTTGACGCCGGCACGCTGCAAGCCATCGAGGAGCAGGCTATCGTGCTGCGGGAAGCCGGTATCAACGACGATGTGGCGTCCGTCGCGGTCGGTTAGCATGACCGAGCAGGATTGCAAGGGCAGCCCGGCTACGAGGATGCGGACATCGAAGATGGCCTCAGGCATGGCTTCTGTAATTCGGCTCATGCCATGACCGCCGTCGATTCCTGCAGTGGAAGATGGACCAAGAAGCTGGAGCCGCGGCCCGGGATACTGGAAACCTCGACGGAACCGCCATGAGTCTCGGCGACCCACTTGACGATGGGGAGGCCGAGGCCGCAGCCGTCCACGCCGGCTACGCCGCGGGTGCGGGACTTGTCGGCGCGGTAGAAGCGGTCGAAAATGCGGGGCAGATCCTCGGCGGAGATACCGACGCCGGTATCGCGCACCAGCACCTGGGCGTGGCCGTGGTGTCCGCCGACGCGCTCGACGCGGACCTCGATGTGGCCACCGGCGGGGGTGTACTTGACCGCGTTGTCGATCAGATTGAGCATCATTTGCCGGATGCGGAGGCTGTCAGCGAAGAGGGGAACGGGGGAGGAGGTGGCGGCGCGGAGGTCGACGCCGCGCGCCTGGGCGACGACGCGCATTTGCTCGACCAGATCGCGGACCAATTCATTCAAATCCATGGCTTCTCGTTTGGGCCGCATCTCGCCGGCGTCGGCCTGGGCCAGCACCAGCAGATTGCGGATCATGCGGTTCAACCGGTCAATCTCCTCCAAATTACTTTCCAGCACACGCCGGCACTCCGCCAGCGGCGCGCGGGCGATCAGGGCCAGTTCGGTCTCGCCTTGCATGGCCTGCAGCGGCGTGCGCAGTTCGTGGCTCACGTTCGCGGCAAACTCATTCATTTTATCGAAAGATTGCTGTAAACGGGCAATCATGGCGTTAAAGGTTTCAGCCAGCTCGTCCAACTCGTCGGGCCGGCCGCGGGTGGGCAGGCGTTGGTTGAGGTTGGAAGCGGAGATGGATTGCGCGGCATGGGTCATGTCGGTGACCGGTTTGAGCGTGCGCTTGGCCATGATCGAGCCGCCGAAAGCGCTGAAGCCGACGGTGACGGGGAGCAGCATGAGCATGACCCAGAGGAAGGTGTCCTGGGCGTCGTTGATGGGCTTGAGACGGGTGCCGATCTGCAATAGATAACGGCTGCCGCTGGGCCCGCGGAGGATGGTGTTGACGAAGCGGACCTCTTCATCGCGGCGGCCGCCCATGGTCGTAAACGTGGGCGGGGGCTGCATCGCCACCAGCCCCTTGAGATCCTTGGGCTCGAACGAGTAGCCGAATGCGGTTAACTCGGGCGACGATTTCACCGGCACGCCTTCGATGTTGAAAATTTGCGAAACGTTGAAGATGGTATTGAGATCGTAACTCTCATCGTCATCGGCGGACTGCGAGTGCGCGCGCAGCACCGGCTTGCCCTGTTCGAAGGTGATGTACTGCTTGATCAGCGACGCTTCGTCCTGCAGTTCGTTATCGATGTTCCAAAACAGGATCCAGTTCAGTGTGGTGTACAGAAGCCCGGCGGCGAGGAACAGCAGAAGGCTGAAGACGATGGTGTATTGGAACGTGAGCTGGCCGCGGGTGGACGAAGGGCGCCAGGTGAGGAGCGGGAATTTCATGCCTGGGCGGCCTCGTCCTTCAGCATGTAGCCGACGCCGCGCACGCTATGCAGGAGTTTGGCGGGGCGGTCTTTATCAATTTTGTTGCGCAGGAAGCTGATGTATACGTCGATGACGTTGGTAAAGCTGTCGAAGCTGGCGTCCCACACGTGCTCGGCGATCATGGTGCGGGTCACCACTTGATTGGCGTTGCGCATGAGGTACTCGAGCAGCATGAACTCCTTGTTCGACAGGTCAAGGTCGCTCTCCGCCCGCCAGGCCTTGCGCTTCACCGGATCGAGAATCACGTCGGCCACCTGCAACTGCAGCTTCAGCTCGCGCCACTCGCGGCGGAGCAGGGCGCGCACCCGGGCGCGGAGCTCGGCGAAGGCGAAGGGCTTGATGAGGTAGTCGTCGCTGCCGATCTCGAGGCCCCGGACGCGATCCTCGACCGAGGTCTTGGCGGTGAGGATCAGGATGGGGATGTTGGGGTTTTTCTTGCGCACCGTGGATAAGACGGAGAACCCGGAGACCTTGGGCAGCATCAGGTCGAGAATAATCAGGTCATAACCGCCGCCTTCGGCCAGATAAAGGGCTTCTTCGCCGTCGGCGGCGAGGTCAACGGCGAAGTGATCCTGTTGCAGGCCCTTCTTGATGAATTGGGCGACTTTGTGTTCGTCCTCGACCAGCAGAATGCGCATGAAGGGCCGGGCCTGATTCGGCTAGTATTAGAATACATGCGCTTCGGGATGGGGCTGGTGTTTCTGGGTGTGTTGATGGGCTTGGGTGGAAGGGTTGCAGTGGACTCCCCGGGTCAAGCCGCCATCAAGCAGGCGTCGAATTACGTCGAGTGGGGGCGGCTCAAGGAGGCGCGCGATCTGCTTTCCAAGGCGCTGAATGATCCGGCCAATAGCAACGACGCGCCCATGCTTGCCTACTTTAGCCATCTCGAAAGCTTGTTTGGCAACAACCAGGCGGCCACCGATTTCGCCAAACGGGCGGTGGCGATGGATGACAACTGCGCCTCGTGCCACTTGTTTATGTTCGAGGCTATGGCCCAACACGCGAAGACGGTGAGCCAGATGAGGGCGCTGCTGATCCTTCCGAAGATGAAGAAGGAGTTGGAGAAGGCCACTTCGCTCGACCCGAACCTGGGCGACACACAGTGGGCTTGGTTAGAACTGGATCTCGGGCTGCCGGCCGCGGTGGGCGGAAGCGCGGCGGACGCCATGTCGCACGCCGACCGATTAGCGCAGATTGATCCGGTGGATGGGCACCTGGCGCGGGCGCACGTTGATAACGCGGAAGGAAAAAGCGATGCCGCGCTGGCGGAGTATCGGGCGGCGGCGCAGGAGCATCCGGAGGACCCGCGCGGCGTTTTTGATTTGGGGCGGACGCTGTACAACGATGGGAAGTACAGCGAAGCCGCGCCGTACCTGGCGCGGGCGTTTGATTTGAACCATGAGTCGGCGCTGTATTCGGCCTATGACGCCGCGAACCTGGTGCATTTGAAGCAGCTGCCGGCGGCACGGGCGGTGCTGGAGGCGGGGCGGAAGCAGCATCCACTGAGCCGGCTGGGGGATTACTTGGCGGCGCAAGCGCTGAAGACAACCAACCAGGATTTTGATTGGGCGAAGCAGTTGCTCGCCAGCTATACCGCAGTGCCCACGGAACCGGGACAGCCGACGGCGGCGGACGCGGCGAAGTTGTTGTCGTCGTTGGGATAGCCGCTCAACGATTTGCCGTTAGTGCTGATAATTCCAGCTAAGATCGGCGCCGGCAGGTGCGGTTTTTAGGATGCGGTCGAGCATTTGGGGCATGTAGAGCTGCTCTTCCGACATTTTTCCGTAGGTGCCGTCATAGCAGTGGGGCTGCTTGCGGCCGAAATCGAAGTCGGCGTTGATTTTCGGATCGCTGTGCTTTTCAACCGTGGCCTGCATCATGTAGACGGCGTTATCGAGGTAGTAGGAATCCATGTCGCCGACGTGAACGTGGAGCTTGCCGTCGAGCTTGGGAGCAAGCGTGGCCCAATGGCTGTCGAGCCAGGCGTCGAGATCGTAATGATCGTGCCAGTACCGGGCGACGGTGTGGTCAATCGCGCCGGTGAGCGGATCCCAAATGTTGGCGGGGTAGCCGTCGGCGCCGACCGGACCGAAGACGGCCTGCCAGATATCCCATTGATCGGCGCTCCGCCCGTGCGTGCCGAGCACCAGTTCGCGGTGATTGGCGCGATCCATGGTCTGGGTGACGGTTCCATCGGGACGTCGCTCGTCCGGCCGCGGGACATTGGACCAGGGACCCTCGAGCCAGTAGGCGTTGGCATCCTTATAGATGTCGACGATCTGGTGGGCGTGGAAGTCAACCGGGTCGGGCGAGGAGCCCCAGGCGCCGTTGAAGTAGTCGGGATAGAAGATCTGATCGGCGAGGGCTTCCCATCCGCCGGTCGAGCAGCCGTAATCGGTGCGCGCCCATCCCTGACCGATGCCGCGGAATTGCCTCTCAACGGCAGGGATCAGTTCCTGGGTGATGGCGTCGCCGTAGGGGCCGAGGTTGGCCGAGTTCACGGCGTAACTGTCGTCGTAGTAGGGGTTGGCGTGGTTGATGTCGACCCACAAAAATTTGGGCAGCTTGCCCGAAGTCCAATCGCTCTCGATACGATGGAAGGCGCGGGCGAGGTCGGGGTTGAAATGATTCTGCTCGACCATGACCGGATAGTGCGCATTCGGATGCTCGGCGAAGCCTTCGGGTAGAACGACGGTGGCGTTGAGGAACATGGGCTGGCCCCAAAACTGGGTCAGCAGGCGGCTTTGAATCTTGATGTGCTTGATCCACGCGGTGTCGGGCGGCGGCTGGATGGGCGGGATTTTTTCTGTCAACGAGATGCGGAGCACGCCGCCGGCGCGAGGATCGAAGTGCACGGCCTGGGGAGCGCTGTAAAGATTGCCGGGCTTGATGGTCATTTGCTGGCCTTCGCCTTCGTCCCGCGGAAGAAGGAGGGTGTGGCCATCGGCGCGGTGGAAGGTGGTATAGCGATTGAAGAGCGCCTGCACGGTGTAGTCGCCGGCGGGGAGATCGCGCAGGCTGGTGAGGGGGTAGCCGTAGATCGAAGCGTCGAAGACGGCGGGCGTGCCGGCCTTCCAGTTGGTGACGTCGAGGCCGAAGAACTGCTGGCTCCCGACTTGATCGCCGATTTCGAAGCGCGGTTCTTCGGCGGCGCCGCCGCGGCGGCGGGGCGCGGGGGTGCCGGCGGGCTCGGCTTTCGCCACGTAAAAGAAGACGCGCCCGTTCAGCGGGGTCGAGGATTGCGAGGCGGGGAAGGTGACTTCGATGCGGGCTTGACCAGGCAGGAGCCCGGACAGCGCCAATGGAAGAAACAGCGCAACGAGATATTTGTACATGGCAGCCCGTCCAAAACGGATAGGATTGCAGTATGACAAAAGATGAACTGATACTGGCGCACAAAAGCTATCTTTTCCCGGCGACGTTCCACTATTTTGAGCAGCCGCTGGTGTTGGACCATGCCCAGGACCAGTTCGTCTACGACGCGGACGGCACGCAGTATTTGGATTTTTTTGGCGGCATCGTCACCGTGTCGGTCGGGCACGGCAACGCCGCGGTAAAAAAGGCGATGACGGCGCAGATAGACAAGCTGACGCACGTCTCGACCTGCTTCGCCACCGAGCCGATGGTGGCGCTGGCGGGCAAGCTGGCGCGGATCGCGCCGCTCGCGGCGGGCGATGGGCGGCCGGCGAAAACGTTCTTCACCTGCAGCGGCACCGAGGCGGATGAAACGGCGGTGCTCGCGGCGCGCCTGTACACGGGCTCGACCGAGGTGATTGCGCTGCGGCACGGCTATCACGGGCGCTCGGCGCTGGCGATGGGGCTGACCGGGCATGCGCCTTGGCGGCTGGGTCCGCCGACGCAGACGGGAATTGTGCATGCGCATAACGCGTACTGCTATCGGTGCCCGCTGCAATTGACGTATCCGGATTGCGGGGTGCGCTGCGCGACGGATCTCGAGGAGTTGATCAAGACTTCGACCTCTGGCAAGGTGGCGGCGATGATTGCGGAGCCGATTCAAGGCGTCGGCGGGTTTATCACGCCGCCGCCGGAGTACTTCAAGATCGTGGCCGAAATTGTCCGCGCCCACGGCGGATTGTTCATCAGCGACGAGGTGCAGACGGCGTGGGGACGCACCGGCACGAAGTGGTTTGGCATTGAACAGTGGGGCGTCACGCCCGACATCATTACGTCGGCCAAAGGATTGGCGAACGGCATGCCGATCGGGGTGACGGTGGCGCGCTCCGATGTTGCGGACGCCTTCAAGGGCTTGACCATCTCGACCTTCGGCGGCAACCCTGTGGTCACGGCCGCCGGGAACGCGGTACTGGACTTTATCGAGCAACAGAATTTACGGAGCAATTCCCAGGTGGTCGGCGATTATCTCAAGGCGAAGCTCGAAGGCTTGCAGGAGAAGCACGCGATTATCGGCGATGTGCGCGGCATGGGCCTGCTCCTGGGGGTGGAGTTGGTGCGCGACCGGAAGAGCAAGGAGCCGGCTAACACCGAGACCAATGCCCTGCTGTCGCGCTGCCGGAAAGAGCGCGTGCTGGTAGGCAAGGGCGGTCTGTACGGGAACGTGATTCGCATTTCGCCGCCGATAAATATTTCGAAAAGCGACGTGGATGAGTTCGTGGCCCGGTTTGATCGCGCGCTGGCGGGATGATTTAGTGCCAGAAGGTGCCGAGGAGGAGCCACACGCCGGTGGCGACGAGGCCGGCGGCGGGGATGGTGAGAATCCAGGCCCAGACAATGCGTCCGGCGATGCCCCAGCGGACGGCGGAGAGGCGCTGCACCGAGCCCACGCCGACAATGGCGCCGGTGATGGTATGCGTGGTCGAGACCGGGATGCCCATGAAGGTGCTCATCCCGAGCGTGATGGCGCCGGCGGTTTCGGCGCAGAAGCCGCCGACCGGCTTGAGCTTGGTGATGCGGCCTCCCATGGTACGGACAATGCGCCATCCCCCGGACATGGTCCCCAGGCCCATCGCCACCGAGGCCATGGCGATCACCCAGAGCGGCACCTTGAAGCTTGAGATGTAGCCACCGGCGAAAAGCGCGCCGGTGACGATGCCCATTGTTTTTTGGGCGTCGTTGGTTCCGTGGCCGAGGCTGAAGAGCGCCGAGGAGAGCAACTGGCCTTTGCGGAAGAAGCGATCCACGCGCAACGGGTGCGCGCGGCGGAAGATCCAGGAGACGCAGACCATCAGGGCCCAGGCGATGACCAGACCGACGATGGGAGAGATCACGATGAAGGCGAGCACCTTGATCCACCCGGCCCAGATGATACTCCCCCAGCCCGCCTTGACGATGGCGGCGCCGGCGTAGCCGCCCATCAACGCGTGCGAGGAACTGGTGGGAAGCGCCGCCCACCAGGTGAGAAGATCCCAGATGACGGCGCCGATGAGGCCGGCGATGATCACTTTTTCGTCCACAACGCTGAGCTTGACCATGCCTTTGCCAACGGTGGTCGCCACCTTGGTGCCGAACAGCAGGGCCGCGACGAAATTGAAAAACGCCGCCCAGATCACCGCCACGCCGGGCGTCAGCACGCGAGTCGAGACCACGGTCGCGATCGAGTTGGCGGCGTCGTGGAAGCCGTTGATAAAGTCGAAAAGGAAGGCGATCACCAGGATCGCGCCCACGATGTAAGGTGTCGGCATGCGCTCGGGTTAAGCGGCTTTCAGAACGATCGTTTCGATGATGTTGGCGACGTCTTCGCACATGTCGGTGGTGAGTTCGAGCACCTCGTACAGTTCCTTCTGCTTGATCAGCGCGATGGGGTTGGTCTCGTGCTCGAAAAGCAGGCCAATGCCGGAGCGGGAGATGCGGTCGGCATCATCCTCCAGGCGATTGATCTCGACGCAATGCTTGAGGATGCCGTCGGGGCGATTCAACAGCGCCAGCGCGGCGGCGATTTCGCGAACCTGGGCGACGATGATGCGTCCCAACTCCTCGGCGCCGGGCGGCAGCACAGCGATCTTGTAAATGACGATGCGCATCGAGGTGGCGTCGATCAGGTCGAGCACGTCGTCGAGGCGGGTGGTGAGGGCGTGGATGTCCTCGCGGTCGAAGGGGGTCACGAACGTCTGGTTGAGCTTGGTCAGAAGCTCGTGGGTGAGATTGTCGGCCTTGTGTTCGAGGGCCTTGATCTCCTCGGCGCGGATTGGCGCCAGGCGGATATCGCTGAGCAAGCTGCTAAGCAGGGCGGCGCCCTCGATCAGCATCTGGCCCATGCGCTCGAACATGGTGAAGAACTTCTCTTCGCGGGGCAGGAATCGCATGCTCGGCTAGTATGCCAGAAAGGGGCGCAGGGCCGATTTAGACCCTAGAATAACCGCATGCGGACTGTGCTGCTTTTGATTGTCTCGAATACCTTTATGACTTTTGCCTGGTATGGGCACTTGAAGTTTCGGTCGGTGCCGTTATGGAAAGTCGTGCTGGTGAGCTGGGGCATTGCTTTTTTTGAGTACATGTTCCAAGTGCCTGCAAACCGGATTGGGTACGGCGAGTTCACCATATACCAACTCAAGATCATCCAGGAAGTGATCACACTCAGCGTCTTCGTGGTGTTTGCCTGGCTGTACATCGGCGAAGACTTGCGCTGGAATTACGTCGGCAGTTTTGCCTGCATTTGCGGCGCGGTGGCGTTTGCCTTCCACGGCAGGGCTTAATTGGCCTGGCGTGATACCTTTGGCGCGGAGGTGTAAATGCGACGAATCTTTGGCTTTTGTGTGGCCTTGATGTTGTGCGCGGGATTGGCGGCGCAGGCGCCGCGGGATGGCGCCGCGCTTTTAAGCGCCATGCACGACCGCTACCAGAACGATTGGTATCGCACCGTAAGTTTTACCCAGAAGAGCACGACAATTCATCCCGACGGAACCACATCGAGTGAAACCTGGTATGAGGTGGCGAAGCTGCCGGGAACGCTCGCGATCCATATCGGCGATCCGCGGGAGGGCAATGGCGAGATGGTGAGCGACGGTCAGTTGAAGATATATAAGGCCGGGAAAATGACGAGCTCTCGGCCATTCGTCCATATGCTGCTGGTGCTGGGGTTTGACGTTTACCGGCAGCCGGCGGCAACAACCATCGCCGAAGCTAAGGGGCAAGGCTTCGATCTGTCGAAAATTCATACCGACACCTGGGAGGGTGAGCCGGTCTACGTGGTTGGGGCCGATCGCGGCGATCTGCGCACGAAGCAGTTCTGGATCTCAAAGACGCGGCTTCTGTTCGTCCGGCTGATTCAGCCCAGCCGGGACGGGGCGCACAGCACCGATACCCGTTTCGAGGATTACCGGAAACTACAGCCGGGCTGGATCGCCGCCCGCTGCGACTTTTTTACCGATGGGAAGGAGACGTTTCGGGAGGAGTATACCAACATCCGCGTGAACCCCAGGGTGGGACCCACAGATTTGACGTTTGGGCATTGATGGCAGTATGGAGGTGATGGACTCGGGTTTGGCCGCCAGCTCGCAGAACCGCTTCGCCTCCAAGAGTTCGGCGGCGCTGGTGGCGGCGGGCATTCTGCTGAGCCGGTTGGCGGGACTGGTGCGGGAGCGGGTGTTCGCGCACTATTTCGGCAGTTCGCAAGCGGCGGACGCGTTCAAGGCGGCGTTCAAGATTCCCAACCTGCTGCAGAATCTTTTCGGCGAGGGCGTTCTCTCGGCGTCGTTCATCCCGGTGTATGCCGCGCTGCTGGCGCGGGGCGATGAGGAAGAGGCGCGGCGCGTGGCGGGAGCGGTGCTGGCGCTCTTGTCGCTGTGCACGTCGGCGTTGGTGACGTTGGGCGTCGTGGCCACCCCGTACTTCATTGACGCGATCGCGCCGGGATTTCATGGCGCCGAGCGCGAGTTGACGATCCGGCTGGTGCGGATCTTGTTTCCGGGCGCGGGATTGCTGGTGATGTCGGCATGGTGCCTGGGAATACTGAACAGCCACCGGCGATTTTTCCTTTCCTACACGGCGCCTGTCGCCTGGAACGCGGTCATGATCGCCACGATGATTGGCTTCGGGCGACGCGACACGCAGTTCGATTTGGCAACGACGCTGGCCTGGGGTTCGGTTGGTGGCAGCGCGCTGCAGGTCGGGATGCAGTGGCCGGCGGTACGCAAGCTGGTGCGCGGCATGCGGCTGTCGCTCGAGCACCGGGCGCCGCAGGTGCGGGAGGTGATCCGCAACTTCACGCCGGTGTTTTTTAGCCGCGGCGTGGTGCAGATCTCCGCCTACGTGGATGCGCTGCTCGCCACGCTGCTGCCAACCGGCGCGGTGGCCTCGCTCGCGTATGCGCAGATCTTGTACCTGCTGCCGGTGAGCTTATTCGGCATGTCGGTGTCGGCGGCGGAACTACCGGCCATGTCGGGAGCGGTGGGAACCGGCACCGAAGTCGCTGCGGTGCTGCGGCGCAGGCTGAACACCGGCCTGCGCCAGATCACGTTCTTCGTGCTGCCGTCCGCGATTGCATTTCTGGCACTGGGCGATGTGATTGTGTCGGCGATCTTCCTGACCGGCGCGTTCCGCCATCACGATGTGCTCTACGTTTGGGGAGCGCTGGCGGGCGCGACGATCGGTCTGCTGGCTTCGGCGCTGGGGCGGCTGTATTCGTCAACCTACTATGCGTTGCGGGACACACGCAACCCGCTGCGGTACGCGTCGGTTCGGGTGGCCCTGACCACGGCGCTGGGCTACGTGGCGGCCTTCGAAGTGCCAGGTTGGATTGGGGTGGAAGCGCGTTGGGGATTGGTCGGGTTGACCGCCAGCGCGGGGATTGCCGCCTGGGTGGAGTTCACGCTGTTACGTCGCGGGCTGCGCGCGCGCATCGGGGAGACCGGAGTGCCGGCGACGTTCCTGACCCAGATCTGGGTTGCGTCGCTGCTGGCGGCGGCGGCGGGCCGCGGTGTTTTCGTGTTCGTGGGCGCACTTTATCCGCCCTTGGCGGCGGTGCTGGTTCTGGGTGCGTTCGGCGCGGTGTATGCGGGCATGGCGGCGGCGATGCGGGTGCCGGAACTGCACGCGCTCGTGCCCAAGCGCATCATCATTCGGCGCTGAGCAACGCTGCAATCAGCAGCCGCGCTTCCTGTGGCAGACTTGCGGCATGAGAGACTCGCGGATTTGGATCTGGGTGCTCATAGGCTTTTCTGGCACCGCGGCGCTGAGTGGTCAGGCGCCTCCTAATAAGGCAGCCACGCTGACAGTGAGCCGGAGCGGGGCAGTGGCGCTGGTTTATAACCAAGCCACCTTGGCCGCCGGGGACACGGGCGGGCCGGTGCGAACTACGACCGAAGTCAGTACCGGCGAGCGCGGGGCGTTGCTCGAGAAGATTCGCTTGACGGCGACGGCGGGGAAGACGGTGGCGTTGAAGCTGGAGGTCCACGCCAGCGACGAGGCTTTTGCGGCGGAGACGATGGGGCCGGCGCAGCGGCGGTTTCCGCTGGTGCGGACCGCGTCCGGCGAGGATCACAACCTGCGCAACAATGCTATTTACGACCGGCATGCGGATTGGGTGTTGGAGTTTCCGCCGACGACGGTGATCGAGCCGCGCGGACCGGGGAAATTTGAAGTGACGGCGAGTGGGCCATCGTTGTTGCTGCGATTCGCGCCGCGATATTATCAGCTGCACCGCAATGTGGCTTATTACGAGCCGTGGACCTATAAGGTTTGGCCGGAGCCGGTGGCGGGGTGGAGTTCGTGGTGGGCCTACCAGGATTCGGTCAATGAAGACGAGGTGAGGCGGATCGCAACGCTATTTGCCGCCAAGCTGCGCGATTTCGGATATCAGTACATTCAACTCGACGCCGGATACCATCCGCAGGATGGCTACCCCTCGCAGTGGCTGAAGACGAACGCAAAGTTCCCTTCGGGACTCCGCGATCTCGCCGCGATCGAGCGCAGCCTGGGGTTGAAGCCGGCGATTTGGGAGAACGTGCAGATTGACGATACGAAGCTGGCGTCGGCGCATCCGGCATGGTTTCTCGCCGAGCCGGGCAGCGCGCCGACGCCGGCGCCGTGGGTCGGCTACGGGTTGGACGGGTCGAACGCTGAGGCGGTGGATGCGGTGATCCGGCCGACGTACCGTGCGCTGCACGCGATGGGTTACAAGTACGTCAAGATCGACACACTGCGGCACCTGCTGTATGACGCGGGCTATCCGCGGCGGGCGGAGCTTGCGGCGCGCGGGTTGAGTCCGGAGGCGGCTTTTCGCAAAGTCCTGGGCGCGGCGCGCGAAGAACTGGGGCCGGAGACGTATCTTCTCGCCTGCTGGGGCGTGCTGCCGGAGGTGGCGGGGATTGCCGATGGCGACCGGCTGGGGACGGATGGGTTTGGCCCGGCGACACTGCAGCAGTACAACTCGTGGAACAACGTGGTGTGGCGGAACGATCCCGACCACGTTGATATCGGCGGCGCGGGCGAGGACGTGATTCGGCCGGTGCTCGTCTCGATGGCGGGAGCGCAGCTCATGCTCTCCGACCCGGTCGGCGTTTATCAGAATGATGCCACGCTGGAGGGCGCGCGGCGTTCTGCTCCCGTGCTGTTCACGCTGCCGGGGCAGCTTTACGATTACGACGCTCGGGCGAGCGGCAATCTCGCGCTGGGCCTGCGGAATCAGGACGGCGGAGCGAATCCCGGGCCGATTGACGCCGAGCGTCTGGGCGACGTGTGCCCATGGTGGCTGATGGACATTAACCGCCCGTTTGAGAATTGGTCGGTACTGGCGCGCCTGAGCTGGAGCGCGCTACCGGCGCAGCGGGTGCGGTTTCGGGATTTGGGCCTCGCGAGCGATACCGAGTTCGCGGTCTACGAGTTCTGGACACGGCGACTGGTAGGAATCTTTAAGGGCTCGTTCGTGGCGCCGGCACAGGCGGCCAAAGCGGCGCGGGTATATTCGATTCGGGCGGTGGTAAATCATCCGCAGATCGTCTCCACTAATCGCCACATTACTCAGGGCGGCGTGGATCTCGAGAATTTGCGGTGGTCGGCGGTCGATCGCCGGCTGAGCGGGGCGAGCGATGTTGTCGCCTCGGATCCGTATCAGATTGTGCTGCGGGTTCCGGCTGAGTATGAACTGGTGAGGGCTGAATTCGGCGGGAACGCCGCAAAAATCAGCCGGGCCGGCGGCGTAGTGACGATGGCTACGCTGCCGGCCCGAACTGGCCGTTTGACGTGGAGCGCCGAATTTCGCTGACCGTTACTGGTCGCTTTTCGGAGCTTCGGTCGAGGTAATCAGGTTGCGCACGTCGTGCATGAGACCCTGGCGCGCGATAGTGTCCTCATAGATCATGTGGCCGACCTGATAATGAGCGACGGTGATGTTGCCCTGCTCGGAAGGCGGCAGGAAGAGGTGGTGCATGCTGTACTCGGCTTCGTAGAAGGGGCAGGCAAAGTCGTAGTAACCGGTGGCGAGCAGCAGCTTCATGTAGGGATTTTTGGCGAAAGCACTCTCGAGCATCTGGCTCATGTTGTCGCTGAGGTCGAACTGCCATGCGTCAATGCCGCCGCCGTAGACGTCGTCGGTCTTGTAGCCGAGTTCATCGCGTACGTACTGGGTGAACATTTCGGTGAACACCGGGCGCTGCACCCAACTGGCGTCGAAGTCGGAGCGTTGGTTGCCGGGGGTGCGATTAAAGCCGGTCATGCGTCCATCGAGGCGGCCGATGATTTGCTTCTGGTCGCGCATCAGCTCGGCGTCGAAGAGCGATGAGCTAATACGGAGGTTGTAGTCGTCGAGCAACTTCTTGTCGAGCCCGGTGAAGCGGGCAAGCTGGTCAATCGCCTGCTGGCGATCTGCGCCTTGAAGCGCGTCGCCTTTTTCGAGCGCGATGGTGTAGCCGGTGGTGGCCCATTGCTCGGATTGCTTGACGACCGATTCGATTGATTCCTTCTGCAAATCCGGCGGAAGCTTCTTGTGATACCAGGCGGTGGCGGTCATGGTGGGCAGGAAGAGGACGTCGGGTTGGTCGTTGTCAACGTTCTCGTCCAGCGAGTGCATGTCGAGCACGCTCGAGATCAGCACCACGCCGTTGAGTGCGATGCCGCGCTGGGTGAGGTAGCCGGCGAGTCCGGCGGAGCGGAAGGTGCCATAGCTTTCACCGGCGAGGTAAAGGGGCGAGCTGAAGCGGTCGTAGTTGGTGAGATAGAGGCGGATGAATTCACCGAGCGACTGCAGATCGCCGTTGACGCCGGAGGTGGCGCGCAGGGCTTCGGCGCTGACGGCGCGGCTGTAGCCGGTGCCGTCGGGATCAATGAAGACCATGTCGGTGAAGGGCAGCCAGCTTTCCTGATTGTCGGTGAGGCGATAGGGCGCGGGCGGCAGCGTGCCATTGGCATTAAGCACGATGCGGCGCGGTCCGAAACCGCCCATGTGAACCCAGATGGCGGGCTCGCCGGGGCCACCGTTATAGATAAAAGCGAGAGGGCGGCGGTTTGGCTTTTCTTGCCCATCAAGCGTGTAGGCGACGAAGAAGATGTGGGCCTCGGTCTTGCCCGTGGCATCGGCGACAGGCATGCGTCCCGTGGTGGCGGTGTAGCTGAGCGTCTGGCCGCCGATTTGGATCTGGTGGTGAGTGACGATGGGCGGCGCATCAGTGGCGCTCGAATCGTACGGGTGCCCTGGAGGGGCGCCGCCGCGTCCGCGTCCCTGGGCGGTGGCGGTGAAAGTGAAGGTCGCGAGGGCGAGCACAACAACAAGGAGTCGTGAGGTCATGCCGCGTAGTATACGGGAAAACGCGCGCGCGGGGCGGGGAGATCACGCGAGAGAGAAATTCAGGAGGCGCACCAAGGCAAGCAATTCTCCGGGAAAATCGGAGCCGAGGAAAATATGGCCGCGTGCGCAAGGAAACCGATCATGGGGTGCTACGTTTTCTTGCCAAGCCGGTTCGTGGGCAGGTGTAAACTGACGAAAGTCCACTCTGATGCCGGATCCGTCTCAATCCGCGCTGGTTGATGATTTTCTTTGCCAGCATATTGCGAGTGTTCCCCATCTTGAGGCGCTGCTATTGCTGCGCGGCGAGCGGGAACGGCGGTGGACGGGCACTGCGCTGGCTAAGGCGTTGTTTATTGGCGCCGACCGCGCGGGCATCATTCTTCGAGACTTGGAGCAGCGCGGCTTCGCACAATCGAGTGAAGAAGGCAGTGGCGAATACTGGTACCATGCCGGAGATGGAGAGCGAGAAGACATGCTCGACCAAGTACAAACCGCCTACCGAAGGGAACTGGTGCGGATCTCTAAGCTGATCCACGCCCGGTCGTCGGCGCTCGGCGAATTTGCTCGAGCCTTCGACTGGAGGCGGCCGTCGTGAACATTTGGCACGTGTTTCTGCTGGGCGTGATTGTCACGACTTCGCTGGTGGCGGCGCTTCTATTTTTAAAATACTGGCGTAGAACGCGGGACTTCCTGTTTTTGGCGTTTGCCATTGCCTTCGCAGTGGAGGCGCTGAACCGGTTTGCGATCTTGATGCTGCATCCGGGACAGGAGGGTGCGCCGTCGATGTATCCGCTGCGGCTGCTGACCTTTATTTTGATACTAGCGGCGATTGTGAAAAAAAGCACCGGGGAGCGGCGCTCATGAGCCAGACGTTGGCAGCGGCGGCATACGTTTTGGGCACACTGGTATGCCTGGCGAGCGCGCTGCTGTTGGCGCGCGGGTATCATCGCAGCCGGCAGCGACTATTGCTGTGGAGCAGTCTGTGTTTCTGGGGGCTGGCGGCGTCCAACCTGCTGATTTTCGTCGATCTGGTTCTGCTTCCCAACGTGGATCTATACGCCTGGCGGCTTCTGACCACCGCTTTGGCGATGTGTGTGCTGGTCTTCGGCCTGATCTGGGATGTAGATTGACGCGCATTGCCATTGTCGGCGCCGGCATTGCCGGACTGAGCGCAGCTTGGGAACTGCAGCGGTTGGGAGTGCGCAACTGCTTGCTGTTGGAGGCGAAACGGCACGCGGGCGGGTGCCTGGCAAGCGCTGCAAACGACGGATTTCTGATGGAACGGGGGGCGGATTCATTCCTAAGCGCCAAGACCTCGGCGCTGGAGTTATGCCGGGAGCTGGGACTGGAAGGGGAGTTGGTTCCATCAGCGGCGCCTCGCACCCGCATTCTGCACGGCGGCCGGCTGCTGGCGCTGCCGGCGGGATGGCGCATGATCGCGCCCGGGGAGCTGGAGCCGGTAATGGAGTCGGAGCTGTTTACGCGCTCAGTCAAGGCGGAGATTCGCCTCCGGTTCCCAGATCTAGTGGCGCCGGCAGGAGAGGATGAAGCCTTGGGAGCCTACCTGCGGCGGCGGTGGGGCACCGAGGCGGGTGAGGCAATACTGGCCACCATTGCCGGGCCGCTGCTGGGCGGAATTTATGGCGGTGGGGCGGATGCGGCCGAGAAGTTTTTGGTGCCTCGGTCGAGCTTGCCACCATCCCGGAGCGGCACTTCTCCCTTCATCAGTCTGCGCAGCGGCATGGGTTCGCTGATCGAGGCGCTGGTGGCGCGTCTGCAACCCGACGTATTGCGATTGGGCGCGGAAGTCGTCGCGGTCGAGCGCGCCGGAAGCGGATGGAGACTGCGCATGGCTTCGGGGGAAGGCATTGAGTGCCGCGCGCTCATCATGGCGTTGCCGGCGTGGCGGGCGGCGGAGTTGCTGCGCGGCGCGCATCCGCGGCTGGCGCGCGCGCTGGCCCTGATTCGATATAGTTCGGCGGTATCGGTGAATATCGGCTTCAATCCCGCGCCCGCGCTGCCGGCGGGTTCGGGCTTCGTAGTGGCGGAGCGGCGGGCGCTGCTGGCGGCGACGTTTGCCCACCAGAAGTTTCCTCAGCGCGCGCCGGAAGGAGCGGGGGTGGTGCGTATGTTTTATGGTGACGAGCAAGTGGAATGGCCAAACTGGCGGCTGGCGCGGCAGGCGGGTGCGGATGCGCGCAGCGTCCTGGGCGCGCCGCTCTGGAACGCAGTCAAGCTACGCGTCGACCGCTGGCGCCGGGCAATGCCGCAATACACGGTCGGGCATGCTGAGCGGATGAATGTGATCGCGGACGAGACGCGCTCCATTGCAAACCTGGCGCTGGCCGGCAACGCCTACAGCGGCGTCGGCATTCCCGACTGTATTGCGAGCGGGCGGCAGGCGGCGCAACAAGCTGTGCGGCGAGCGGCGGGAATCGAAACTTAAATGCCGGGATTATTGCAACTCGTGCATGGCATTTACCCGGAAGCAACCGGCGGGGTGGAAATCTATGCCCGCGAGGTGGAGCAAACATTCGGCGGCAGCGTGTACGTCACCGGAGGGGGGATTGGCGATTGGCAGCGCGCGCTGGATGAGGCGATGCCCGACGTGGTACTGGTGCAGCACCTGGGTAAGATGAATCCCGCGTGGTTGCTGGATCTGCGGGAGCGCGGCATTCCGTATGCGGTGTTTCTGCATGATTTCACCGCGCTTTGCCCGACCCACAAGTTGTGGCACCGCAGGGAGGAGCGGTGCAGCGGTCCGGGATGGAGCGGATTTAAATGCGCCTGGTGCGTGAGCGGATCGCTGCGCCGAGCGGCGGAGCTGCCCCTGCGCGCCGTGCTGTACCGCCACCGTCCGCAGGATTGGCGCACAGCGCTACTGCGGGCGGAGGTGATCATAGCCAACTCGCGCTTCACGCGCGACTTTTTTATCGACGAGGGAGCGCCCGCGGATCGCATTGTGGTGATCGCGCCAGTGCTGCCGGCGGTTGTGCCCAGCGCGCGGTCTGTGGTTCAGTCCAGAATGAGCAGCGCCGGCGAGGGACGGCGGCTGCTCTACTGCGGCGGCTGGGGACAAGCAAAGGGCGCGGAACTACTGGCGGCGGCGCTCGATGAGGTCAGGCCAGGCTTGCAACTGACGGTGGCGGGGCGTTTCGATGAATCAGCGCGGCGAGCTATGCGGAGCGCGGTTTCAGACCGCCACGTCCTCGACTTTACCGGCGAGCTGGCGCCTAGGGCGATGACGGAGTTAATCTCTGGCTGCACTGCGGTTGTGGTTCCCTCGCGCTGGGAGGAAACCTATAGCCGGGTCGCGTTTGAGGCGCAGCGGGCCGGCGTGTCGGTGGCGGCGACAGCGGTCGGCGGATTGAGCGAGAGGATTATTCACGGCGTGAACGGATTTTTGGCGGCGCCAGACGATATGTATTCGCTCGCCGACGCCATCGAGGAAGCGCTGCAGGCGGCCCATAGCGATGGCTGGAACGCGGCGCTGGTCGCCGCCAACGCCGCCTTGGACGCTGAGGCGGCGCTTGTGGCGCTGGGCCGCATTATTCGACAGGAATCCGGGCGCGAATCGGGGATGGCGCCGGGCATCGGGCGGAGGGAGCAGATGGAACTGAACCATGCGCTGGCGTTTTTTCGCGGAGCAGGGTGCCGGACAGTGGTTGTGGTGGATGGAGAGGAGGGCGATGAATTAGGCGCACATGCGTTTTTCGAGCGCTGGGGCGTGGCGATCCTACCTGAGGGCGCAAGCGGCGGGGCGGCCGCGCCGGAGGGTATTTTGGCGCTCGATGAATGGCGGGAGACGGCGGAATTGCGGCGCCTGTATCCCTCGGCGCGGGCATTGGTGCGGTTCACCGGGGCGGGCCCGGAGACTAGCAATCTTTAACAAATCTTGGCCAGCCTGTAACTTCGGTTGCGGAATTCCGTTGTCAAAGTATAGGCGCCATTGGTACGCCCCAGGGAGGATGGCAAGAGCATGGCAATGGAACAGAACGACTACCGTGATTTTTTTTCGACTTTGGCCAATCTTTCGCGCATGGGCATTGTGCAATTGCTGCGCCGCCGGGGAGCCACGGTCACTCAAATTGCCGAGACGCTGGGCTACGAGCAGAGCCGGGTATCGCACTCCTTGGCGCGCCTGCAGCGGGCCGGCATTGTCGTATGCCGTTGGGAGGACAAGCGTAAGATGTTTCACCTAGTGGACGACGTGGCCCCGGTGTTGCGGGACATCGAGACGTACCTGGAGCGGCGTCCGAAACCGGGCAAGAACGGGGCCGAGCGGGGCTGGTCGAACACCTGGGCGGTGGCCAGCTCGGAGTAATTCTAGCGAGGTGGCTCAGGCAGCCTGTTCAAACAGCGGTTGCGCCGCCTGGGTGAGAAGCTCGTCGGCCTGCTCCTCTTCGGCTTGGTTGTCGGCCAGCAGGCGGGCAACGCGGGATTCGCCGAGCCGGTCAGCCAAGGTGCGAAGGGAACCGTACCCCGAGATTTCGTAGTGCTCGACTTTCTGCGCCGCGATGATGAGGGCAAGATCGGCGCAGGCTTCCGGCATATCTTTGCCGTCGCTGATGGTTTCGGCTCCTTCCTCGACCAAGCCTTTCATGCCTGGGCAGGGGATGGCTTTAGCCTTGGCGCCGAGCAGTTCAAAAGCTTCCTGCAGGCGCTGCACATGACCGCGGGTCTGTTCGAGATGCTCGGAGAAGCCACGGCGGAGTGTGGGAGAGTGGGCGGCCTTGACCATCTTCGGCAGCGCCTTGATCAATTGGTTTTCGGCATGGAGCAAGTCCCCCATTTGATCAAGAAGCAATTGGCGCAATTCGGCGGAAGCGTCGCCGTCGGAAGCAGAATTGAAGGGAATTTCGCGAGCCATGGGAATCTCCTAGCAGGCTAGGATGCACGCCCATGAAGCAATTGTTGTCCTAGGTATTTGGTGCCGCAGAAGGGACTCGAACCCCCACTCCCTTGCGAGAACGTGGACCTGAACCACGCGCGTCTGCCAGTTCCGCCACTGCGGCACGAGGTTTGATTTTACACCATGCGGCCCGTTATGCGGCCTTGAGTTGGGCGGCGAGGGGGAGTTCGAGGGTGAAGCGGGTGCCGCCGCCTTCGCGAGGCGCGAAGCTCAGCGTGCCGCCGTGGGCACTGGCGATTTTGAGTGCGGCAAAAAGACCGAGCCCCATGCCGCGGCTCTTGGTGGTGAAGTAGGGCTGGAAGATTTGGTCGCGCACACCAGGGGGTATGCCGGTGCCGGTGTCTTCGACATAGACACAAGCGCTGTGGTCGTTGGCGAAGGCGGCGACGGTGATGCGTCCTCCGCGCGGCGGCATGGCTTCGAGGGCATTGAAGATGAGATTGACAAGCACGCGCCGAAGCTCGCCGGCGTCGGCCAAGACCCAGCGCTCGCGGGGCTGAGGTTGGATTTGCGACTGGAAGTTGATTTCCGGCCGGCTGCGCCAAACCGGGCGGGTGAGCTCCACCGCTTCGCGGGCTAGTGAGCTTAGGTCGACGGGCTGGCGCTCGCCTTCGCCGTCGGCAAGATAGACGCGCAGGCGGCGCACCATGGCGGCGCCGTTAACAACAGCTTGGTCGACAATGCCGAGAAATTTGCGACGCTCCTCGGCGGGCGCATCCAGCTTGCTGGTGAGCACCTCAACGGCGCGCCGGATAATGTCGAGCACCTGGTTGAAATCGTGGGTTAGCGCGGCGGCCATCTGCGCCACGGCGAGGTGCCGGGCACGCTCGACCGCCTTGGACTGTAGTTCGCGCAGCTCGGTAATGTCGCTGAGCAGCACCAAGCGCCCCAGGGTGTGGCGCACCGGATCATGCCAGGGAGCGGTTGAAATAAGCACGTGGAGGCTTTGGTCGCGCTCAACATCGTAAAGGGTGCCTTCATGTTGGCCGGGCGCGGGGGAAGCGGCTGAGTCCTGGTCCAAGTCGGAAAAAACCCAGCGGCGGCGGATACTCTCGCCAGACACGCCAATCAGCGCCGGTCCGGAACGGCCGAACAGAGCGCGGGCGGCGGGGTTGAGCGAGACGACGCGGTCGTCCTGATCGAATATGATTGCGGCCTCGGTCAGGTTCTCGAGTAGCGCGGCCAACTTCTCCATACCGGAGGCCTCGCGCAATCCGCTGCGGCGGCGCATCTCCATCAACGCCACGACAAACATGCCCACCGCGAGAAGGAGGAGTTCCGATTCCGAAGGGGCGTAACTGACACCGCCCCCCGGCGGGCGCATCCACCAGGCGCGGTAGAGTACGTTAGCGGCGACACTGACCAGGACGGCTTCGATGCCGGCCCAGAGCCCGAAGAGAGCTTCAGCGACGGCAATTCCCGGCAGGCAGAACATCAACTCGAAATCGCGGTCAGCGCCGGAGAGGGCCAGCACCACAGTTGCCGCTGCGGCCAAGGCTGCCACGACGATAGCCTGAATGGGTATTTGCAGCTTTTTTCGCAGCTTCGACCAGTCGGGCATGCCCACTACGTCTTAGATGCAGTTGGCGTCCGGAATTGGGCATTTAAGCCGAGTTAAAGCGCGCGTGGAACGAGCGTGTCAGCCTGAGAGCGGGCGTGATAGCTGCTGCGCACCAGGGGACCCGCTTCGACGTGACCGAAGCCCATGGCCATGCCGGCACCGCGGAGGTGATCGAATTCGGTGGGAGAGTAGATGCGCTTGACCGGCAAATGATCGCGTGAGGGGCGCAGATACTGTCCCAGAGTAAGAATGTCGCATCCGGTGGAGGCGAGCCGGGCCATGGCGTCGAGCAACTCGGATTCGGTTTCGCCCAGGCCGAGCATGAGGCCGGACTTGCTGAGAACCGGTGAAGTGGAAATCTGTTTCACTCGACGAAGCAGTTCGAGGGAGCGTTCGAACTTGGCGCCGGGGCGGACGAAACGGTAGAGGCTGGGAACGGTTTCCGTGTTGTGGTTAAGGATATCGGGAGCGGCATCGAGGACGATGCGCAGTGCCGTCTCACTACCCCTGAAGTCGGGAATGAGGACCTCGACGTGGCAGCTGGGCACGCGCTCGCGCACGGCGCCGATGGTGGCGGCGAAGATGCGGGCGCCGGCGAGGTTGTCGTCGTCCCGGTTGACGGAGGTAATCACGGCATGATGCAGGCCGAGGCGGGCTACGGCTTCGCCGACGCGGCGCGGTTCGTCGTAATCAATTGCGAGCGGACGCCCCTTGGGCACGGCGCAGAACCCACAGCGCCGGGTACACAGGTTGCCGAGGATCATGAAGGTCGCGGTGCCCTGGTTCCAGCATTCACCGATATTGGGGCAACGCGCCGATTCGCACACCGTGTGCAGGTCGAGCTGGCGGGCGAGGGTCTTGAGACGATGATAGTTTTCGCCCCCGGGGACGCGCACCCGCAGCCAGTCGGGGCGGGGGGCGCGCGGCGACTCGGCGGGCGCGATCTGAAGCAATGTCTCCACTGATTAAGTTTACAGTGGTATGACACAGACGGGCGGAGGCTATACTCGAAAAGAGGAACTCTGGGTGACCGATCACGACTGCCGCGAACGCGTGCGCTGGATGGCAAGCCAAGTCGGGCTGGAAGTGTTTTTCGTCGACCCCGGCAAGCTCGATCCGTCGCCGTTGTTGGGGGCGGTGTTCACGCTTGAGGACTGGGACAGCGACCTGGAGCGGATCGACGTGGAGCGGACCGACGATACAATCATCCGGGCCACGGTGGAACGCGCGCGCCGGCGGCTTGCCGAGCGCTGCGGCTGCGAGATCGTGCACGACGGCGCGGGCGTGTTCCGCTGCCTGCGCCATGACGTCGAGTGCGACACGGGCGAGGAACAGGATCCGGTGATTCGCCAAACCCTGCGATGGACCGCCGCGTGTCCGATGGGCGGCGTGACGCAGGCGTTTTATTTGATGGGACACCCGCCCCCAGAGGGGCGCTAAGGAGCATCGCGAGTATGGATCGAATAAAGCGCAACGTTTTTGTGGGGGCGCTGCTGCCCTTCTTAATTTTGGTAACCATGGCGCCGGCGCAGAAGGCGCTGGACCGGCTGCAGGCCTCGGCGCGCGTGTTCCAGGAGATCATGAATGCGCCCGACGGCGGCGTTCCGGACGCCATTCTGAAGCACACGCAGTGCGTGATGGTGGTGCCGGGCTACAAAAAAGCCGGGCTCGGCTTTGGCGGCGAGTTAGGCAAGGGCGTGGTCACCTGCCGCACCGGCCAGGGTTGGTCGGCGCCGCTCTTCATCTCGCTGGGCGGCGGGAGCTTTGGCCTGCAGATCGGAGCTCAGGAGAGTGACCTGGTGATGCTGATCATGAACCGCGAGGGCGAGGACTACTTATTGAAGGACAAATTCTCGCTGGGAGGCGACCTGGCAGCGACGGCGGGACCGGTGGGGCGAGACGCCAACGCCCAGACCGATATCCTGATGCATGCCAAGATGCTGGCCTATTCACGGAGCCGGGGGCTTTTCGGGGGCATCACCGTGAAGGGCGGGGTGATCAAGCAGGACGGCGACAGCAATCACTGGCTGTACAAGAATGCGAGCGCGGCTGAAATACTGAGTGGCAAGGTGGCGCGGCCGGAAGCCGCAAGCACGCTCATTTCGGAACTGCGGAAAAGAGCCGGATAGCTCAGAGAAAGTCGGTGAACACGAAGCCGTCGCGCTCGACCGTCTCGCCACGCTCGGTGGCGACTGGGCGGTTGAACATCGGTCCGGCGGTGACAACGGTGTGGAACTCGCCATTTTCTCCGCACGGGTCGACGGCGGCGGGCAGGGCGGCGAGACAGTCGCGGTCGAGTTGGCGGCCGGCGAAGCTTTGATCGAGATGGCGGGGATCGAGGCAGGCGATGTGGGCGACGAGGCCGGAATCGATCATTTCATTGGCGAGAGCGCGGGTATCGCGCAGCCACAAAGGAAACACCGCTTCGATGCCGGTGCCCTCCATCTGGCGCTCACGGTAGGCGCGAATGTCGGCCAGGAACAGATCCCCGAAAATCATGCGGCTGATGCCGGCCTTTTTTAGCTCGGCGATGGCGACGCCCATGCGCTGCTCGTAAATTTCATTCGAGCAGGGGCTGGGGATGGGAACCTGAAGGCAGCCGAGACCGAGGGCTAGAGCCTGGCGTTCGAGCAGGGAGCAGCGGACGCCGTGCATGGCGACGCGGCTGTAGGCTTCGCTCACCGTGGTCAAAATGCCGACGACCTCGACATCGCCCTGGCGCTGGGTTTCATAAAGCGCCCAGGCGCTATCCTTGCCTGAACTCCAGGCGACGAAGGCCTTCGGCTTCATGATGACTAGCTCGCGGAATCAGCGAGCAGGGTGACTCGGTCGGGGAGAACTTCGAAGAAGCCGCCGTCGATCGCGATCGTTTTCTCGGCGCCGCTCGAGGCATCGGAGAAACGGACTTCGCCGGCGCCGAGCGCGCCAAGGGTGGGAGCATGGAGCGGAAGGGCGCGCATGGCGCCAGACTCGGCTGGGATGTCAACCCATTGGGCGTCGATTTCGAGCACCAGGCGCTGGGGAGTGACGATGCTGAGGGCGAGGGTGGGCATGGATGCTTATTTCTTGGCGCCGAGCTCTTCCGCCTTCTTATAAACGTCCTCGAGCGTTCCCTGCATGTAGAAGGCCTGCTCGGGAATGTGATCGAGTTCGCCGTCAACGATTTTCTTGAAGCCGCTGATGGTGTCGGCGAGCTTGACGTATTTGCCCTCCATGCCGGTGAACTGCTCGGCGACGAAGAAGGGCTGGGAGAGGTACTGCTGCACCTTGCGGGCGCGGTTGACGGTGATGCGGTCCTCTTCGCTCAACTCCTCAATCCCGAGGATGGCGATGATGTCCTGCAGATCCTTGTACTTCTGCAGCACGCGCTTGACGCGCTGTGCGACGTCGTAGTGTTCCTGGCCGACGACGCGGGGATCGAGAATGCGGGAGGACGACGCGAGCGGATCGACGGCGGGGTAGATGCCCATTTCCGAGATGGCGCGGCTGAGGTTGGTGGTGGCGTCGAGATGGGCGAAGGTGGTGGCGGGCGCCGGGTCGGTGTAATCGTCGGCGGGCACGTAAATCGCCTGGACGGAGGTAATGGAGCCGTTCTTGGTGGAGGTGATGCGCTCCTCGAGCTCGCCCATTTCGGTGGCCAGGTTGGGCTGGTAGCCGACGGCGCTAGGCATGCGTCCCAGCAGCGCGGAGACTTCCGAACCGGCCTGGGTAAAGCGGAAGATGTTGTCGATGAACAGGAGCACGTCCTGATTTTCAACGTCGCGGAAATATTCGGCGACGGTGAGGCCGGTGAGGCCCACGCGAAGACGGGCTCCAGGGGGCTCGGTCATCTGTCCGTAGATGAGAGCGGCCTTGGACTTGGAGGGATCGCCGGGAACGATGACGCCGGACTCGGACATTTCGAGCCACAGATCGTTGCCCTCGCGGGTGCGTTCGCCAACGCCGGTGAACACCGACACGCCGCCGTGCTTGGTGGCGATGTTGTTGATCAGCTCCATGATGATGACGGTCTTGCCGACGCCGGCGCCGCCGAAAAGGCCGATCTTGCCACCGCGGAGGTAGGGCTCGAGCAGGTCAATGACCTTGATGCCGGTCTCGAACATTTGCAGTTCGGTGGACTGCTCTTCGAGGGTGGGAGCGGGGCGGCGGATGGGCGAGCGAAGATCGGTCGTGATGGGCCCGAGCTTATCGACGGGCTCGCCGACCACGTTCATGACGCGGCCAAGGCAGGCGTTGCCGACCGGAACCATGATCGGTCCGCCGGTGTCGATGGCCTGCATGCCGCGGACGAGTCCGTCGGTGGCCTGCATGGCGATGCACTTGACGCGGCCTTCGCCGAGGTGCTGCTGCACTTCGACGATGATGTCGATCGGCTCAGGCACGTCGAACCCGGTGGAGACGACGCGCAGCGACTGATTGATGGGCGGCAGGCTGGATTCGGGAAATTGGCAGACGAGGACGGGTCCGGTGATTTCGATCACCTTGCCAACGGCGGTAGCGGTTGCGGTAAGGGTAGCCATGATTGTCTTTATCCGAGGGCGGCGGCGCCGCTGACGACTTCGATAATCTCCTTGGTAATGGCGGCCTGGCGGACGCGGTTCATGTTCAACGTCAGCGAGTCGATCAAATCGCCGGCGTTGCTGGTGGCGGCCTCCATGGCGTTCATGCGGGCGGCGTGCTCGCTGGCGAGCGATTCGAGCAGGGCGCGATAAACCTGGGCTTCGAGCGCGCGCGGCAGCAGCTTGGCGAGCAGCGCGGCGGGCGGGGTTTCGAAAATGTAGTCGCGCCCGGGGCCGGTCTGCTCCGGCAGCTCGAAGGGCAGGAGCTGGCGGGCGACGATGCGCTGTTGGAGGACGGATTTGAATTCGTTGCCGACCAGAACGACTTCATCGACCCGGGCATCGGCGTAGGCGGCCATAGCGGCCTGAGCGATTTGCCGCGCAATGTCGTAATCGACGGTACGGGTGAAGACGCCGAGGTGTTCGCCGATCAGGCGCAGGTCGCGACGACGCAGGAAGTCGCGGGACTTGCGGCCGACGGCGATGTACTCGGTCGCGGCGGCGGCGGGTGAGAGACTGAGCGCCTGCTTGAGGACGTTGGCGTTAAAGGCGCCGACCAGGCCGCTGTCGGTGGAGACGGTGATGACCAGGCGGCGCTTGACCTCGCGGCGGGCGAGCAGGGCGGCGAGCGAGGGGTCGAGATCCTGGGGGTTGATGAATCCGGCGAGGCCGTTGACCATGGCCTCGATGCGCTGGGCATAGGGGCGGGCCTGCATGGCCGCCTCCTGGGCGCGGCGCAGTTTGGCGGCCGAGACCATCTTCATGGCCTGGGTGATCTGCTGGGTGTTTTTCACCGAGCGGATGCGCCTGCGGATGTCTAAAAGATTCGGCATGGCGGGCTACTTGGCGGCGGCGGTGGCGGTGGCCTGGTCGCGGAAGCGGGACTTGGCCTCCTCCAGCACCTTCTTAATTTTGGCGCGCAGGTCGTCGTCGAGCGCCTTCTTCTGATTGACTTCGGCGATGAGTCCGGGATGGGCGTCGTCGAGGAAGCGGTAGAGCGAGGCCTCGAAGGGGCGGACCTGCTCGACGGTGAGATCGTCGAGATAGCCGTTGGTCGCGGCAAAGATGGCGATCAACTGCTTCTCGACCGGGAGCGGCGAATACTGATCCTGCTTGAGCAGCTCGACCAGGCGCTGACCGCGGTTCAACTGGGCGGCGGTGGTCTTGTCGAGATCGCTGCCGAACTGGGCGAAGGCGGCGAGCGAGCGGTACTGCGCCATGCTGAGGCGGAGCGAGCCGGCAACCTGCTTCATGGCCTTGATCTGGGCGTTGCCGCCGACGCGGCTGACCGAGATGCCGACGTTGATGGCGGGGCGGACGCCGCTGTTGAACAGATCGCTGTCCAAGAAGATTTGTCCGTCGGTGATGGAGATGACGTTGGTCGGAATGTAGGCGCTGACGTCGCCGGCCTGGGTTTCAATGATGGGCAGCGAGGTGAGCGAACCTGAGCCGAGCTCGGGGCTCAGTTTGGAGGCGCGCTCGAGCAGGCGGGAGTGGAGATAGAAAACGTCGCCGGGGTAAGCTTCGCGTCCCGGAGGGCGGCGGAGCAGCAGGGATATTTCGCGGTAGGCCGCGGCGTGCTTCGACAAATCGTCGTAGACGGTGAGGGCGTGACGCTTGGTGTCGCGGAAGTACTCGCCGATGGCGCAGCCGGCGTAGGGCGCCAGGTAAAGCATGGGCGCCGGATCGGACGCGGTTGCGGCGACGACGATGGTGTACTCCATGGCGCCGTAGCGTTCGAGAGTGGCGACCACCTGGGCGACGGTCGAGCGCTTCTGGCCGATGGCGACATAGATACAGATGAGGTCCTTGCCCTTGGAGTTGATGATAGTGTCGAGGGCGACGGCGGTCTTGCCGGTCTGGCGGTCGCCGATGATGAGCTCGCGCTGGCCGCGGCCGATCGGCACCATGGCGTCAATGGCCTTGAGGCCGGTCTGCATGGGGTCCTTCACCGGCGAGCGGTCGAGCACGCCGGGGGCGATGCGCTCGATGGCATTGAACTGCTCGGTGACGATGGGACCCTTGCCGTCAATGGGCTGGCCGAGGGCGTTGACGACGCGGCCGATCATGGCATCGCCGACGGGCACCGACATGATGCGGTGGGTGCGCTTGACCTGGTCGCCTTCGCGGATCTCGGTATAGTCGCCGAGCATAACCGTGCCAACCTGGTCTTCCTCGAGGTTCATGGCGATACCGGCCACGCCATGGGGGAACTCGAGCAGTTCGCCGGCCATGACCTTTTCGAGGCCGTAAACGCGGGCGATACCGTCGCCCACGGACACCACCGTGCCGACTTCGTCTACGGCCATGACGGCATCGTAGTTTTCGATCTGGGCGCGGAGGATTTCGGAAATTTCGTCAGTGCGAAGAGTAGCCATAAATTAGTTGTTGAGAAGATTTTGGCGCAAGCGATCAAGCCGGCCGCGAATGCTGCCGTCGTAGACCTGATCGCCGACACGGGCAAGGAAGCCGCCGACGAGAGAGGCGTCAGTGGCGTATTGAGTTTCGAGTTTGCGCCCGAGGCTTAACGAGAGCTGGCGCTCAATGGCGGCGCGCTCGGCCTGGCCGAGTTCGCGGGCGCTGAGGATTTGAGCTTTGACGATGCCCTGGGTTTGGAGCCGGAGCTGCTCAAAGGCGCGGTCAATGCCGGCGAGAAGGGAGATGCGTCCGCGCTGGGCGGCGACGACGAGGAAGTTGCGGGTAAGGCGCGAGAGCTGAAGGCGCGCGGCAAGAGCGTCGAGCACGGCGAGCTTTTTCTCCCATGCGACGGCGGGGGAGGCGAGGACGGTGGTGAGCGCGGGCGAGGACTCGACCACCTGAGTTAGAGTGGCCAGCTCACGACGCAACTTGTCGGCATCGATGTCGCCGCGGGCGACGAGGTCGGTGAGGGCTTGCGCGTATCGTTGTTCAATAACAGCCATATTGCTCGATGATTAGTTAACCTTGCCGCCGCCGGTGGGGACGATGCCGGCGAGGGCGTCGCGGACGACGCGTTCGTCCATTTCGGTGGTGAGGCGTTCGCGGATGCGCTGGGCGGCGAGATCGAGTGCCAGCTTGGCGGCGAGGCCTTTCAATTCCTTTTGCGCCAGCTTGGTGGCGGCGGCCATTTCCTGCTGGCCGATTCTGGCGATGCGCTCGGCCTCACGGCGACTTTCATCGGAGATGCGCTGGAACTCGTTGGCGGCCTCGCGCTCGGCCTCGGCCTGGAGCGCGGCTAGTTCCTGGGGCAGGTTGGCGATGCGCTGCTCGATTTCCTGCAACCGCGCTTGCGCCGCCTGATGGGCGGTTTCGGCGTCGCGGAGCTGGGTTTCGATGCCGCGCCCGCGGTCGCGGAGAGCCTGCGGGATGCTCCAGGATTCGCCTCGGAACAGGAGCTTGTAGAGGATGTAGAGCAGGACCGCCAGGTTGGCGCTGAGCACCGCCACCCACACCAATTCGTTGGAAACGGGGTTATGCGGCAACCACCAACTGACGCTGCGGATATCTTCCTGGAAGAAGAGAAAAAAAGCGGCGAGGATCATGCCGTGGCCGCCTTGCCAAGAACTTGATTCATGATTTGCGAAGCGAGGGTATTGGCCGATTCCTGCAGCCGCAATTTAGCGTGGGCACTCTCGGTGGCCAGCTCCTGGCGGGCGGTAACGAGAGCGGCCGCGGTTTGTTGCCGGGCGTCGTGCAACTGGGCTTGGCCGCTGGCGAGCGCTGTTTGGCGCTGGGCCTCAATCGCGCGGTAGCCGGCGAGGCGGCGTTCGCGCAAGGCGGACTCGTACTCGGCGAGCTTGGACTCGGCCGCGGCGAGAGTTTGCCGGGCGTGGGCGAGCTTGCCTTCGATGCGTTCGGAACGAGCCGCGAGAACCTTGCGCAGCGGGCGATAGAGCACCCGCTTTAGATAAAAGTGCAGCGCGACGAAAATGATAATCGTCGGGATGCTGTGGAGCAGTAATTGCCCAAGTTGTTGAAACGTCTGACCCATAAGTTCGTCAAGTAAGCGCGGAACCGGGAGGGAAAAGTCAATTTTACCGGAGCAGGAAGGATTTGGCAAGACGGGCGCCGCGGGCGAATTCGTCGCCGCTGACGGCTTGACGGCCTTCGGCACGGACCGTGTCGAGCGCCAGGGCGCCCTGGCCGCAGGCGACGATGAGGCGGCCGTCGGCATGGGTGGCGCGGCCGGGTTCGCCGGCGCCCGGCTGAGGATGGCATTTAAGGATGGCGAGTTGGCGGCCATTGACGACGGTGTGAATGCCGGGCCAGGGTTGGAAGCCGCGCCAGCGGTTGTAGATTTCCGCCGCCGGACGGGTCCAGTCAACGGCTCCATCGGCGCGGGTGAGGAGAGGGGCAAGGGTTCCCTCGGTTGGTTGGGGCGCGGGAAGAACAGTGCCGGCGGCAAGGCCCAGCATGGTCTGTTCCATTAGTGTTGCCGCGGAGGCTGACAGGCGGCGGGAGAGGTCGGGCGCGGTTTCGTCGGGGCCGATTTCGAGCGAGTAGCGGAGCAAGATATCACCTGTATCGAGGCCGGCGTTGATGCGCATGGTGGTGACGCCGGTGCGGGCTTCGCCGCGCGCGATCGCCCACTGGATGGGGGCGGCACCGCGGTAGGCGGGCAGGAGGGAGGCATGGGCGTTGACTGCACCCCACCTGGGAAGATCGAAGACCTCTGGGGGAAGAAGCTGGCCGTAGGCAACGACGGCCAGCACGTCGGGGCGCTGGGCCTTGAGCCAGGCCACAGCTTCGGGGCGGCGCATGCGCTCGGGCTGAAAGACTTCGAGGCCGAGGGCGAGCGCGGCGCGCTTGACCGCCGGCGGCGTAATTTCCGCGTGGCGGCCGGCGGGGCGGTCGGGTTGGCAGACGGCGGCGGTGAGTTCGAAGCCGGGCGCGCGCGCCAGGCGTTCGAGCGTTGGCACGGCAAAGTCGGGCGTTCCCATGAAGACGACGCGCACAGGCTATGATAAGGGCATGGCGCGAACCGTTTACTGCGTAAAGTATGGCAAAGAGCTACCCGGACTTGACGAGCCGCCGTGGCCGGGAGAGCTAGGCCAAAAGGTTTTTGACAACGTCTCGGTCGACGCGTGGGGACTCTGGAAAGAGCACGCCAAGATGCTGATGAACGAGTACCGCCTGGCGCCGTGGACCCCGGAAGCGCAGAAGATGATCAACGAGCAGTTGGAGCAGTTTTTCTTTGGGACGGGGGCGCAGCTTCCGCCGGGGTACGTGCCGCAAAAGAGCAAGTAGTCAGGAGACGCGTCCAGGCGCCGAGGGCAAGTTGCGACCAGGTTTCGAGAGGCGGGCCGGAGGGCGCGAGCAGGCGATCTATAGAGGACCAGTGCCCGCCGGCGATTTGGGATTCGCGCGTGCGCACGTCTTGAGTTTCGAGGCGGCGGATGTGGATGACACCGAGATGCACCTGGCCGACCGGGGTTGAGTCGTCATTGATAAGGCCGACGAGGCGATCGTCAACGACAGGCGAGGCGATCGAGACTTCCTCGGCGAGTTCGCGTTCAAGGGCGGCTCGGTAGGCGTCCCAGCCGGGGGCAACAAAGAAGCTCTCGTCGTCGTGGCGGATGTGGCCACCGAGTCCGACGGAGTGGAGGGCGACGAGGCGGGTTTCGGTGGACTGTTTGCCGCGCCGGTAGCAGAAGACCTGATCGCCGCAGGCGAGGATTACATAGGGGATGATCTGCTTCCAGGCGGGATCGGTTTCGGCCTGCGAGCGCGGGAGGAAACGGCTGTTTTCAGGAGCGAAGATGAAGTCGAGCCAGGCGGCGCCTCCGCATTCGACGCCCTGGAAGTAGCCACGCGCGAAGAGGGCCTCGGTCGGCACCGCCATCACCAACTCATCGGTCTTAGCTGCCATGCAGCATTATAGTCAGGGCCGCATGGTGAGGAGCGGGTCAATGCGGGTGGCGCGCAGGGCGGGCAGCAGGCAGGCGACAGCGCCAATCGCGACAACCAACCCGCTAATGGCGGCAATCACCAAGGGGTCGGAGGCGCGCACGCCGAAGAGGAGGCTGGCCAGCAAGCGTCCTGAGGCCAGCGCGGCGGCGATGCCGGCGACGAGGCCGAGCACGACGGGAGTGAGGCCCTGACGCATGATCATGGCGATCAAGTCGGCACCGCTGGCCCCCAAGGTCATGCGCAAGCCGATCTCGGAGGCGCGGCGCTCGACGGCGTAGGAGATGACGCCGTAGATGCCGAGCGCGGCGAGCAGCATAGCGCAGAGGGCGAACAGCAAGACGAGCGTGAGTTGGAAGCGGCGCGGGGCGACAGTGTTACTCACCATCGCGGAGAAGGACTCGATGCTGGGCACGGCGACGTCGGGTTCGACGCTCCAGATGGTTTGGCGGATGGCGTTCGACATTTCGGCGGGGGGCGCCGATGCGCGGAGAACGATGGCTGGGTCGCTGGGAATGTTGAAGGTGTAGGGCAGGTAGACCTGGAGACCGGGCGGCTGGGAGAGCTGGCCGCGAACGTCGCCCGCGATGCCAACCACGACCATGGTGGGGCTGTCGGGATCGCTTTGGGTGAATTGCTGGCCAATCGCATCCTTGCCGGGCCAGATGTGCGACGCGGTGTAGGCGGAGACGACGGCGGCGAGCGGCGGCAGCGAGGAGGCCTTTACCTTGGGATCGGCCAGCGCTAGAGGGACGGCGACTTCAGCCTGGGTGAAGGTGCGTCCGCGCTGGAGAGGGATGCCCATGGCGTTGAAATAATCGGAGCTGACGGCGGAGAAGATGGCGAGCGGACGATCCACCAAGGGCCGGGTATCGTGAACGTAGGAAAGCAAGTCGGTATCGCCGACCCCGTCGGTGGGAGCGGTGTCAATGAGAGCGGCGGCGTGGACGCCGGGCAAGGTGGCGAGGCGGTCGAGCGCGGCCTGGAGGAACTGCGCGCGCTGGAACCGTTTGGTGGGCACATCGACCTGGGCTTCGACGACGCTTTCGGCGTGGTAGCCGGGCGAGACCTGGAGCAGTCTCAAATAGCTGACGCTGAGCAGTCCGGTGACGATGAGCAGGAGCGCGGCGAGGGCGGCCTGGGCTCCGACCAGCCAGGCGCGAGCGCGGAGTTTTCCGGCGGCGCCACCGGAGCCGCGCGCGCCGGCGCGCAGCGCGAGCTGTGGATCGGCCTTGGAGGCGCGCAGCGCGGGCCACAAACTGAAGGCGGCGGCGCAGAGGAGCGCCAACACGAAGCTGAAGCCGAGGACGGACAAGTTGATGCCGACTTCGTCAAGGCGAGGCAGGCCGGAAGGGGCGCCGGCCACGAGCCAGCGCAGCGCGGCTTCGGCGGCGAGCACGCCGAGCGCGCCGCCGGCGAGGGCGAGGCAGAGGGCCTCGACCATGGTCTCGCGCACCAGGCGCTTGCGGCCGGCGCCGAGAGCGACGCGGATGGCGATTTCGTGAGCTCTGCCCTGCATACGAACCAGCAGCAGGTTGGCTAGGTTGAGGCAGACGATGAGCAGGATGATGGCGACCGCGCCGAGCAGCATCCAGAGGCCGAGCGCGTGGTTGCCGACGAACTGATCCTGAAGCGAGGTGATGACGGTATGTACTTGAATGCCGGCGGGGGCGTGTTTGGCGGCGAGAAGCACGGATTCAATGCCGTCGAGCTCGGCGCGCAGTTGCTGGGGCTGAACACCGGGGCGGATGCGCGCAACGGCGAAATAGTTGAACTGCCCGATGGCGTTGGCGTTGGCGAGATCGAGACCCAGGGGCTTGAAGATCTGGGCGGGGTGGTCGCCGCCAGTGCCGCCGTAGAAAGTGCCCAACTCGCTTCCATGGGGGAAATGGAGGGATGCGGGAAGCACGCCGATGATCTGGTGGGGCGTGCCGTTGAGCGAAATGACGCGGCCGAGGACAGAGGGATCGGCGTGGAACTCGGACTTCCAGAATGGATAGGAAAGCAGAACGACGTGGTTCTGGTTGGGCTGATCTTCGCTGGCCGTAGGGGTGCGCCCGAGCAACGGCGCGACGCCGAGCGTCGGGAAGAGCGAGGCGCTGACGAGGGCGCCGTAGACCTCGCGGGGACGGGCGCCGGGCTGGGTGAGTACCCAATCGTTGGGCTCGACCAGGCCGATATTCGCGAGCAGCTTCGAGTCGCGGCGCCAGGCGGCAAAGGAGGCTGCGTTGACCGGGAAAAAGGGATACTTGCCGGTGAACTGCGGGATGGATTGGTCGAGGGATACGAGCTGCTCGGGATGGGGAAAGTTGAGTGGGCGGAGCAGGACGCCATCGACCAGCGAGAACATGGCGGTGGTGGCGCCGATGCCGAGGGCCAACGTGAGCACGGCCACAAGGGCGAAGCCGGGATCGTGGACGAGGCGGCGGAGGGCATGGCGAAGGACCTGCATAGTTCGAGTTACGCGCCGGCCAGGGCGATAGTTCCATCATACAAGCGCAAAAATGGGTGACAATGCTGCATGGTCATCGGGCTAACTGGCACCAACGGTTCGGGCAAGACGACGCTGGCGGAACACTTGCAGCGGGCGGGGTTTTACTTTCTCTCCTTGTCGGATGTGATCCGCGGCGAGTTGGAACGCGATGGGCTGGCGCTGACGCGCGAGAACCTGATCGAGCGGGGGAACGCGCTGCGGCGAGAATTCGGACGGGACGTGCTGGCGGTGCGCACACGGGAACGGATCGAGGCGGAGCGGAACTACGTGGTGGATTCGATTCGGCATCCGGACGAGGTGCGGGCGCTGCGGCAGTTGCCGGATTTTCATTTGCTGCATTTGGAGGCGCCGGTCGAGGTGCGGTACGAGCGGGCGAAGGAGCGGGGCGGGGCGCGGGCGCCGGCCAGTTTCAAGCAGTTTGTCGAGTTGGAGAAGCGCGAGCTGGACGGGGCCGATCCGGAGGCGCAGAACCTGCCAGCGTGCGCGGCGCTGGCGGATCAGGTGTTGATGAACGACGGCGACATTCGGCAGTTGACGGAGCGCGCCGATCACGCGATTAAGGGATGGCTCGATGCCAACGCGGCGGCGGATCCGCGCCCGGGCTGGGATGAGTACTTCATGCGCATCGCCAAGATCGTCGCGCTTCGGAGCAACTGCGTGAAGCGGAAGGTGGCGTCGTTGATCGTGCGCGACCGGCGGATTATTTCGACCGGCTACAACGGCACGCCGCGCGGGGTGCGGAACTGCAACCAGGGAGGATGCGAGCGCTGCAACTCGATGGCGGCGAGCGGCACGCGACTGGACGAGTGCGTGTGCTCGCACGGCGAGGAGAACGCGATCGTGCAGGCGGCGTATCATGGCATCGCGATCAAGGGCTCGACGTTGTACACGACGCTGTCGCCGTGCTTGCAGTGCACGAAGATGATCATCAACGCCGGCATCATTGAAGTGGTTTTCAATGCGCATTACCCGCTGCACGGAACCTCGTCGAGAATTCTGGCCGAGGCCGGAGTAACCCTGCGGCAGATCACACTGGAATGACGCAACCGCCGCAGCGGCGGGAAGCGCTAAGGTTTTAACAGCAGCCACTCGATTCCGGAAAATCTTTGAAAGCGTCTATCGAATGATAGGCGCGGGCCCCAGCGCGGCTACCGCCGCGCGCCCCGCTTAGGCGCAATGCCGGAGCGGGAACCCAGCAGCCCCTCTCCGGCGTTGCGCCACGCGAGGGCCACGCCGCATAAAATGCCGGGGGCGTCCGACTGCCACTGGCGGTGGGACCCCTTCGGGATTACGACCACGCCCGCGTGGAAGATCTGGCAATGCGGAGCATGTCCTCTTCCAATTCGATTTGCGCCAATTGTTTGTTGCTCAACGCGGGAATGACAACGCCTTTGGGAGTACCAACCGTCGGAGGCGCACTACGTCGAGAGCGGGCCATAAACACATCCTAGCATCAAGATGCAGCAGGTTTTACCGCGGCGGTTGCATGGGGCGGGGGTTGATGATCATCCAGTTGACGCCGAAGCGGTCGCGGAGTTGGCCGAAGCGGGTGGCAAAGAAGGTGGATTCCATTTTCATGAAGATGGCGCCGCCGTCGGCGAGGGCGGCGTAGATGCGCTCGGCTTCGGCGTCGCTGTCCACCGTGATGGTGAGGTAGGCGCTGCGCATGGGCTCGGCGTTGGGAATGTCGGCGCCCAAGAGATCTTCGCCGGCGATAACGGTACGGCCGTGCATGACCGTGTCCTTCATTTTGGGATCGATGTGGGTCTGATCGGGCGCTTGCCCGAAGGTCATGAGCATGGTGTTTTTGGCGCCAAGGTGTTTTTCGTAGTAGCGAAAAGCTTCGGCGCAGCGGCCGGCGAAGTTGACGTAGGCGTTGAGTTTCATGGTTTACCTTTTCTATTGGATTGGCTGAGGGACGGTCAGGTCGGGGATTTCGCGATGGATGCGGTAGATGGCGCCGGTCTCGGGGACTTCGGCGACGCAATCGAGGTTCAGCGTGTAGGCGCCCGGAGGCATGAAGACATCGAAGTCGAGCGGGGCGGTGTGGGCATTACGAGCGAGCGCGGCGTTTTCGTAGCGGAGGGCGAAGGCTTTGCCGGTTTGGTTGACCGCAACCGCGATGACCGTAAGGGTGATCGGCCCGGTGGTGTGGTTGGTCGCTTGCACGGTGCCGGTGAGGTGGCCGGCGTTCACGGTGGGGGATTGCAGCCACTTGACTTCGAGCGGCGCCTGTTTCGCCGTCATCAGCAGGCGGGTGAGGGTGAGCGGCGGGGTGGCGGAGTCGGAGACCTGCACCAGGACTTGAAAACCCTCGGGAATCGCGAGCTTGCCCGAGATCACGCCGGTGTCGGAGTTGAGGCGCAAGTCGGGCGGCAGATTTTTGGCGCCCCAGTGATACGGCGGCGTACCTCCCTCGGCGACGAGCTTGGCGGTATAGGCCTCGCCAGCCACAGGCAATGGCAGAACTTCAGTTCGGATTTGAAAGAGGGTTGGAGTCTGGAGAAACGCCACCGCCATCGTCAGTGCAGCGAGCAGTTTCATTGCGGACGGTAGAGACGGAGGGCGTTGCCGCGGAGAACCATTTGGGCGAGTTCGAGGGCGCGGGGGCGGGTGATTTCGCCGTCGTTCATCATGCCGGTGAGCGTGATGGCGAGGGCGCGGCGGCCGTTGTGGTTGGCGATCCAGCCGGACTCTTCCCAGTCATTTTCAGGGGTGCCGGGAGAGAGGTCGGTGCCAAACATGACGCGCTCGGGAAAATACTCCAACCAATAACGGATGACTTGCGCCACCTGATAGGTTGGCATGAGGTACGTCTGCTCGGAGAAGTCGGTGTAAACGTTGGGCTTCATCAAGAGCGCGGCGACCGCCTTGGAGTAGGGCCCAGCGCCGCCATGAAGCATTACAAAGTTGGTGCCGCGCAGGCTGGGATCGTTGAACACGCCCTCAAGAAGCAACGGGTTGGCGCCAGTGAGCATGAAGTAGCGTCCGCAGCCGACGCCGGTGTGGAACTGCACGGGCAGGCCGAGGCGGCCGGCGTCGAGCGCGATTTGATGGAAGATGGCGTCTTCGAGTTGGTAGTACTGCGAGGGAGTTAGTACGCCGGAGTCGTGGAAGCGGGCGTAGAGAGCGGACGCGGCGGCGAAATTAGGCGGCTTGAAATCGAGCGCGCGCAAGTAGGCGGACTCGAACTTGATGGCGACGGCGCCGGCGCGGCGCTGGGATTCGAGCGTGGGCGTGACGATTTGCGAGAGATAGTCGGCCAGGCTTGCCGGGATGTTGCGTTGGCCGAGATAACGGGCGAGGAGAGCGTGTTCGCGCGCGTAAAAGATTTTGCGGTCGGGCGATTGCGCGGCGAGGGCGGAGGTGTCGAGCGGCAGCAGCAGGGCGTCGTCGAACGGAACCCAGCGGAAGCGGGGCGGGGCGATGCCGGGGCCGGGCGCCTGGCGATTGGCGAATTCCGTTTCGATGCCGAGGCGGTCGAGCACCCAGGCGGGATAGGCGTTGCCGAGTTGGCGCTGCTTGGCGGCTTTCGCGGCCACCAGCGCGCGGACGTGCCCGGGCGCGGTGTCGTTGAAGGGGTAGGCGTACAGATCCTTCCAGGCGGCGATGAGCTCGGGATTATCTAGCCGGCCGGTGATGGTGGAGTCGGTAGGTTCGAGGGGAGCGCAGGGGAGGGCGTCGTAATCGTCGTCGGCGCGGCCATTGACGGCGAGCGCCCGCGGGTGGGCGTGGTCGTCAATGGCGCGGGTGTGGTTGATCGCGGCTAAGAGGCCAGGATCGGGTGTTTGCGCGGCGGCTAGCGCGGCAAAGCCAAGAACCGCAATGGCGATGAGCTGGCCGCGCATTTGGGTTTAACTGCCGCCGGGGAGGCGGCCAGCTACGGGCGCGCCGGCGGCGACGAACTCCTGTTCGAGCGCCGGCAAGGTGGTGGCGCCGAAGGCGCGCAGCTTGGGCAGGACGGCCGCGAGCGCGGTGGCAGCATAGTTGTAGGCGTCGGTGTCGGTCGTGGTGGGACGCGAGAGTGAGGCGCGTTCGTTGCCGCCAGCGGCGCTCAGACGCGATTGCAGGCTCGGGGGTGCGGGGCCTTCGCCGCCGAACCCGCCGCCGCGCAGTGCGTCCTCAATAGCGGCGAATTGGACCTGGGCGGCTTCGGTGCGATCCTCCAACGCCTGATGGTTCACGGGATAGGCGGCGGCGGTGGCGCGGAGGGCGGTGAGGCGCGTGCCCAACTCGGTGGCGTAGGCCTGGGCGGCGGCGACGTCGGCTTGCAGCTTGGCCACCTTCTGTTCGAAGGCGACGTGGGCTTGCATTTCGGCTAGGGCGGGCGTGCTGGCGGGATCGGCGACGACTTCGATCGGCTCGGGGCCGCCGAGGGTGGTCCACTTGCCGCCGAAGTGCTCGACCAGCGAGACCTGATATTTGCCAGGCAGAACGAGCGCGCCGGGCGCGCCGCCGCCTTCGGGCGGAGCAACGGGAGCGGCCGGAGCGCCGCGTCCGCCGCCGCCGCCGGCGGGTGGGGTGGCGGCACCGCCGCGTCCGCGGCCGGCTTGGGCGCCGCCGAAGTTGCGGAGATCCCAATTGACGCGGCCGAGGCCGGCGCGGGCGGGGACGCCGAGCACGCGAATGGCTTTGCCACTGGAGTCACTGATGACGAGGCTGTAGGCGGGCGGAGCTTGTTTGGCCTGGGCCTTGAGATCGGCGGCGGTGGGATAGGGGGCGAAGTTGGTCGCAGCGCGCTCGGCCTGTTGCTCACGCCGTGTCATATCTTCGCGCAGCGTGGTGGGGACGGTCTTGATGTAGTAGGTGAGAAGGGCGTCGGGGCCGAGGTTGTCGGCGGTGAAGAAGGCGGCGCCGTTGTCGGCCTTGCCACCGGCGCCGTAATGGGCATCCTGCAAATATTCGAGCGCCGGGCGGGCGGGCAGCACAGCGCCGGGCGCGGTCGAGGCCTGGAGCGAGTCGAGCTTACGGAGCGGAGTGTAGTCGTCGAGGATGTAGATGCCGCGGCCGAAGGTGCCGACGACGAGATCGTGCTCGCGGCGCTGGATGGCGAGGTCGCGGACGGCGATGGTGGGCAGGCCGCCGCGCATTTGCGTCCAGTGGCCGCCGCCATCGGTGGTGTAGAAGAGTCCGTACTCGGTGCCGGCGAAGAGGAGGTTGCCATCCACATCGTCTTGCGCCAAGGCGAGGACCGACCCATTCTCGGGCAGGTTGCTCGAGATCGAGGTCCAGGTGGCGCCGCGGTCGGTGCTCTTCACGAGATAGGGTTTGTAATCGCCGTTCTTGTGATTCTCGAGCGCGACGTAGACGGTCGCGGGATCGGTTTGGCTGGCGATGATGCGACTGACGAAGGGGAGGTTCGGGCTTTCGTTGGGAACGCCGGGGAATTTGTCGACGCGGGTCCAGTGGGCGCCGCCGTCGGTGGTGATCTGGACGAGGCCATCGTCGGTGCCGACGTAGAGGAGGCCATCCTGTTTCGGCGATTCGGCGATGGCGTCAATTTTTCCGTAGGGGTCGGTGGAGGCGTTCTTGGCGACGGCGGAGGGGCCCCAGATGCGTCCCATGACGGGGAGAGAGTCGCGGTCGAGGGCGCGGGTGAGGTCGGGGGAGATTTCCTTCCAGGTGTTGCCGCGATCGTCGGTGCGGAAGAGTTTATTGGCGCCCATGTAGAGCCGGTTGTGATCGAAGTGGCTGACGAAGAAGGGAGCGTCCCATCCCCAGCGGAAGCCGGCTTCGTTGGCGCCGGGCTGGGGCTGGATGCCGACGTCCTCGTGGGTTTTGAGATTGACGCGGGAGATGCCGCCGCCCTGGGACTCGGAGTAGACGATGTTGGGATCGGTGGGATCAACGGCGTTGTGGAAGCCGTCGCCGCCGTGGGTGATGCGCCAGTCGGCGCTGCCGATACCGTTGGAGGAGTAAGTGCGCGAGGGCCCGCCCTCGTCGTTGTTATCCTGGGTGCCGCCGTAGATGTTGTAGAAGGGGAGAGCGTTGTCGGTGGCGACGTCGACGAATTGCCCGAGCGGGAGGTTGGTCTTCCATTCCCACGAAGCGGCGCGATCCCAACTTTCGTAGAGGCCGCCATCGCAGCCGACGAGGTAGTGATCGTTGTCGGCGGGATCAACCCAGATGACGTGATTATCCACGTGCTTGTTGGGTTCGCCGAGCGCGGCGAAGGTGGCGCCGCCGTCGTTGGAGACGGAGATGGTGGTGTCGAGCTCGTAGACGCGGCCGGGGAGCTTGGGGTCGGCGGTGATTTGGGAGTAGTACATCGCGCCGGGCTGGATGGGATTGCGCTTTTCCCAGGTGGCGCCGCCATCGGTGGAGCGGAACACGCCGCCGCCACGGTTGGCGGCCTCGACGGTGGCGTAGATGATGTTGGGATCGGCGGGGGAGATGGAGAGGCCGATGCGGCCGAGATCGCCGGCGGGGAGCCCGCCGCGGAGGCGAGTCCAGTTCTTGCCGCCGTCGGTGGTCTTGTAGATGGCGCTCTCGGGGCCGCCGTCAATCAAGGTATAGACGTGGCGTTCGCGCTGGTAGGTGGCGGCGTAGAGAACCTGGGGATGGCGCGGATCCATGACCAGGTCGGAGGCGCCGGTGTGTTCGCTGATGGAGAGGGTGTTGGTCCAGGTTTTGCCGCCGTCGGTGGTTTTGAAGACGCCGCGATCGCCGCCGGAATTCCAGAGCGGCCCCTCGGAGGCGACGTAGACGGTGTTGGAGTCGTCGGGAGCGACGATGATTTTGCCGATGTGCTGGGAGTCTTTGAGGCCGACGTTGCGCCAGGAGGCGCCGCCGTCGTCGGAGCGGTAGACGCCGTCGCCATAGCTGACGGTGCGCTGGGAGTTGTTCTCGCCGGTGCCGACCCAGACGGTGGAGGGGTTGGAGGGGTCGAGGGTGATGGTGCCGATGGAGTAGGAGCCTTCGCGATCGAAGATGGGGGTGAAGGTGGCGCCGTCGTTGGTGGTTTTCCAGACGCCGCCGGAGGCGGCGGCGACGTAGTAGGTGCTGGCGTGGCCGGGGACGACGGCGAGCGCGACGATGCGTCCGCTGACAATGCCGGGGCCGATGGGGCGGAAACGGAGTCCGGCGGCGGCGGCGCCGGCCCCGCGGCCGCCGCGAGCGCCCTGGCAGAGGGCGGTGGCGGGGAGCAGGGCGCAGAGGGCGGCGGTGAGGACGAGGGCGGCGAAGAGGCCGGAACGGCGATGGGTCGGAGTGAGACGCATGGAGCGATGCTATAACAGGTCGGTGGTATGGGTTGGAGATTTTGCGGGCGCCGTGGCGACCGACCATTTTCTACATGATGGGTGCGGGGTTGTCGTGTCTCAATTTCGGGGTGAACTCCAAAAGTGAATTTGCACGAAATGTGCCATTTGCGGCGAAAACCGCTAGTGGCGCCACGATCGGCGCTGGCACACGGTTGAGCTTGCCCCCTACGCTGTACCAGTTTAAATGTGACACTGCTGCGCAATGACCTGCTACCCAACTTTGGTCCAGCCGAGACCAGAGGATTTGGCCTTGGCGTGGCGGAAATGGCCGGTTTTAGCGGTCGTGCGAGTCTCCAGTGACTCAAATGAGAACCTC
>Ga0134128_10000097_pt1 | contig 119705 bp, 96 predicted proteins | sample KB31754_FD_96462 | JGI IMG/M metagenome (GOLD analysis project Ga0134128, IMG submission 96462) | Terrestrial soil microbial communities with excess Nitrogen fertilizer from Kellogg Biological Station, Michigan, USA - KB3-175-4 | ecosystem: Environmental > Terrestrial > Soil > Unclassified ... | reverse complement strand
TCGAATTTATATTTTGCCGGAAAAAATATCTCGGCAACAACAAAAGCTATTGCCAGCGCTCGCGTTATTGGTACGTGCTTGCAGACTGGTTATGCTGCCGGAAAATTAGCAAGTTGTGCAGATGAAGCGGAAGAAAAAAGAACGATTGTACTTTTACACAATGAATTAAATATTGAGAATGCCTAAGGTTTACGATACATTGCAAAACGCGGCAAAAAAGTGGCCTGCTAACATGGCTGTTACAGACGAGTATGGCCGGCTTTCTTTTTCCCAATTGGCAGATCAAACAGAAGTATTAAAAAATTGCTTACTTACTGAAGGACTCCAAAAAGGAATGGCTGTTGGTATTATAATGCGTAATTCCCGTTATTTCATTATGTCTTTATATGCCGGTGTTGGTTGCGATGCCTTGGTAATGCCTGTTTCTCATACTCAAAAAAGCAATGAAATAAAAAATGCCATTATAGAAGCTCAGCTGCATATGCTTATCACCGATTCACGTGAACTAGCATCGCATGGCTCAACGGCTACGGAGATAAAACTTTTTGATCAAACTCTTTTTATCAGTTACACAGAAAGAGATAAAAAAGACACTACCGCGGGTTTTATCAAAGATGCTGCTTTTATGCGTTTCACATCCGGAACAACAGGAAAAGCCAAAGGCGTTATTGTCTCTCATCAATCGGTGATAGAAAGAATTGACGCAGCTAACGAGGCATTGAAATTAAATGAACACGACAGGGTTGTTTGGGTGCTTCCCATGGCATACCATTTCATGGTTTCAATTGTATTATATGTAAAATATGGTACAGGCATCATCATAAACGACAATTTTTTGGCAGATAGCATTATACAAAGCATCAGGCAGCATCAAGGTACTTTTTTATACGCGGCTCCTATGCATATAAAGTTATTAGCTGCAACTAACACAGGGATAGAATTACCAACACTAAAAAAAGTTATTTCAACTACAACAGCCATATCTGCCCAAGTTTGCAAAGAGTTTGAAGAAAAATACAATTTGCCGGTTAGCCAGGCATATGGAATTATTGAAATAGGCTTGCCTGTAATAAATCTGTCGCATTCAACTAAAGATCCGGAAGCAGTAGGTTATGCATTACCTGCTTACCAGGTGGAGATTTTAGATGAAAACTTTATTCCCTTACGGACGGATACAATTGGACGCCTTGCTATTAAAGGACCCGGGATGTTTGATGGGTATCTATCTCCACCGGCAATAAAAGAAAATATTTTACAAAATGGTTGGTTTATGACAGGAGACTATGCTCTGAAAAAATCAGATGGCTTATTAATTATTAAAGGCCGGGAAAAAAATGTAATCAATGTTTCAGGCAATAAAGTTTTTCCAAATGAAGTAGAAGAAGTAATTAATACGTATAAAGGCATCGTTCAGTCTAAAGCATTTAGTAAGATACATCCTTTGTTGGGCGAAGTTGTTGCGGTAGATATTATTGTTGAAAAAGGAATTATAATTGACGAAGAATCTTTAAGAAATTATTGCAAGCAAATGCTGTCTGCCTTTAAGCTTCCACAGTTTATAAATATAGTAGATGAAATTGAAATGACGGATAGTGGAAAAATTAAGCGCACTTAAAGATCTTAACGTTTTTTAAGCAAGGCGTTTTGTACTTTAATGCAAAATAATTTCTTTGTATAAGTTAACATTTTTTGTGAGTAATTCCTCATCTTTTATGTACTCTACATCGCTTGCCTCACATGTTATATGCCATTTATCTCCAACTCCTTCAATGTAGTCTTTCGTAGTTTTAGAAGCACATTTGATAGTAACATGGTTGCAAAAATTTTCATATCCGTTCACAAGCACGCGCCATTCCTTGCTTCCATCGTTAGGTTTATAATTAGTGTTAAATCTTATTTTTACCAAAATGTTTTCCTTCATAATTTAGATCACGCTATAAAATCAATTCAATACTATATTACAAATAATTTTTACATTGTGATCAAAATAATTGTAACAACATGATTATACAATTTTGTGGCATGAGCGGAGCTGGAAAAACTACGCTGGCAGAACACACAAAAGCTAAGCTGGAACGCTCAAAAATTGCCGTAGAGATCATAGATGCTGATGAATTCAGGAAATTTATTATAAAAGACCTTGGATTTACAAAGGCCGACAGGTTTGAAAACATTAGAAGGCTGGCTTTTATCGCTAATAAATTTTCTCAGCATAATATTGTAACCATCATATGTGCCATAAATCCGTATGAAGAAATACGAGAAGAAATAAAAAATAAATATGCGCAGGTAAAGACGATCTTTATAAACTGTGAAATGCCCGAGCTCATTAAACGAGATACAAAAGGCCTTTACAAAAAAGCAGCTCTACCTGAAGATCATAAAGATAAGATACATAACCTAACGGGTGTGAATGACCCGTTTGAAAAACCGCTGCATCCTGATTTGACTATTGACACGCACATGGAAAATATTGAAACATCAACAGATAAGATAGTTTCATTTATAAAAAATAATGTGCAGGAAAGTACTTATAAAAAATAATCCGATCCAAAAAATCGAAAATCTTAAATTATTGTAAATTGCTTTAAACGCACTTATTGGCATCTTATTTGATAGATAGGTGAGTGGGGCAAAAATTCCCCAGAACCCTTGATTTATCAACAATTTTTGAGGTTTGCATTAAATTAAATTAGCTTTGGCATAAACACAAAAGTTATTGTCACGCAATTTGTAAAATTGATGTTATGGCCGCAAAACCCACAAAAACCAAAGCAGTCTTAAATTCTAAAAATACGGCTGTCCTCGAAAAACCCATCGGGTTAAAAAAACAAAAAATAGCAAAAGCATTTTCAAACAAAAATTTAATTGTTGAAGATATTGTAGAGCATTCATTAGATATAAATGAGTTGCTCACCATTCTTACAGAAGTTAAGAACGGAAATTTTGATGTAAAAATGCCGATCCATAATGTAGGCATTAGCGGCAAAGTTTGCGATACATTGAATGAGATCATTTCAATGAATAAGAAATTGGTGAAAGAATTTTCTAACGCCAGGAGCACCATTGGTAAAGGCGGTAAATTAAATCACCGCATTACATTGCCATATGCACAAGGCGAATGGAAAAACAGTGTTGAAGATTTAAACTCATTAATATCTGATTTGGTTTATCCGGTACGTGAGATCGACCGTGTAATATCTGCGGTAGCAAAAGGAAATCTATCACAACAAATTCCAATTGAAACAGGTGATCATTCTTTACAAGGAGAGTTTGCCCGTATTGCGAAAGAGGTGAACGACATGGTGAAACAGCTTAACCTGTTTACGATGGAGGTAACCCGCGTATCGCGTGAGGTAGGTAGTGAAGGTAAACTGGGGGGACAGGCAAAAGTAAAAGGTGTTGCCGGTGTGTGGAAAGACTTAACCGACTCCGTAAACTTAATGGCTGTAAACTTAACAGCACAGGTACGTAACATTGCCGATGTAACAACGGCGGTGGCGAAAGGTGACTTATCGAAAAAAATTACGGTTGACGTAAAAGGAGAGATATTAGAATTAAAAAATACCATCAATACGATGGTGGATCAGCTGAACTCCTTTTCCTCTGAGGTAACTCGTGTAGCGCTTGAGGTAGGTACTGAAGGTAAGCTGGGTGGACAGGCACAGGTAAAAGGTGTTGCGGGAACATGGAAAGATTTAACTGACTCGGTGAACCAGATGGCCGGTAACTTAACAGGCCAGGTACGTAACATTGCAGAGGTAACAACGGCCGTGGCAAACGGCGACTTATCGCGTAAAATTACGGTTGACGTTAAAGGAGAGATCCTTGAGTTGAAAAATACGATCAACACGATGGTGGATCAGCTGAACTCATTCTCATCAGAGGTAACGCGTGTGGCTCGTGAGGTGGGTAGCGAAGGTAAACTGGGCGGACAAGCAAAAGTAAAAGGTGTTGCGGGTGTTTGGAAAGATTTAACGGATTCTGTAAACCAAATGGGATCGAACTTAACATCACAGGTACGTAACATTGCCGAGGTAACAACAGCTGTGGCAAAAGGTGACTTATCGCGTAAAATTACAGTTGACGTTAAAGGAGAGATATTAGAATTAAAAAGAACAATTAATACCATGGTGGATCAGCTGAACTCATTCGGTTCGGAGGTAACACGTGTGGCCCGTGAGGTAGGTAGTGAAGGTAAGCTTGGTGGACAAGCAACCGTGGAAGGTGTGGATGGTATCTGGAAAGATCTGACCGATTCGGTGAATCAGATGGGATCGAACTTAACGGCGCAGGTACGTAACATTGCCGAGGTAACAACGGCTGTGGCGAAAGGTGACTTATCACGTAAGATTACAGTTGACGTTAAAGGAGAGATATTAGAATTAAAGAAAACAATTAATACCATGGTGGATCAGCTGAACTCCTTCGGTTCAGAGGTAACGCGTGTGGCCCGTGAGGTAGGTAGTGAAGGTAAGCTTGGCGGACAGGCAACGGTTGTGGGTGTGGATGGTGTTTGGAAAGATTTAACGGATTCTGTAAACCAGATGGCCGGTAACTTAACGGCGCAGGTACGTAACATTGCCGACGTAACAACAGCGGTGGCAAAAGGTGACTTATCACGAAAAATTACGGTTGACGTTAAAGGAGAGATATTAGAATTAAAAGATACCATCAACACGATGGTGGATCAGCTGAACTCGTTTGCATCAGAGGTAACGCGTGTGGCGCTTGAGGTAGGAACAGAAGGTAAGTTGGGTGGACAAGCGACGGTAACCGGTGTAGGTGGTACATGGAAAAACTTAACAGATTCCGTAAACCAGATGGCTGGTAACTTAACAGGCCAGGTGCGTAACATTGCCGAGGTAACAACCGCTGTGGCGAAAGGTGACTTATCGCGTAAAATTACCGTTGACGTTAAAGGAGAGATATTAGAATTAAAAGATACGATTAATACCATGGTGGATCAGCTGAACTCGTTTGGTTCAGAGGTAACACGTGTGGCTCGTGAGGTAGGTAGTGAAGGTAAACTAGGCGGACAAGCAACGGTGGAAGGTGTGGATGGTATCTGGAAAGATTTGACCGACTCGGTAAACCAGATGGGAGCTAACTTAACGGCGCAGGTACGTAATATCGCCGAGGTAACAACAGCGGTGGCGAAAGGTGACTTATCGCGTAAGATTACCGTTGACGTTAAAGGAGAGGTACTTGAATTAAAAAATACGATCAACACGATGGTGGATCAGCTGAACTCATTCGGTTCAGAGGTAACGCGTGTGGCGCGTGAGGTAGGTTCTGAAGGACAGTTAGGTGGACAGGCTTATGTACCGGGTGTTGGTGGTACATGGAAAGATTTGACCGACTCGGTAAATAAAATGGCGTCCAACTTAACATCGCAGGTGCGTAACATTGCCGAGGTAACAACGGCGGTGGCAAACGGTGACTTATCGCGTAAGATTGCGGTGGACGTTAAAGGAGAGATATTAGAATTAAAAAATACGATCAACACGATGGTGGATCAGCTTCGTGGGTTTGCATCGGAGGTAACGCGTGTGGCTCGTGAGGTAGGTACCGAAGGTAAACTGGGCGGGCAGGCTCACGTACCGGGTGTTGCAGGTACATGGAAAGATTTAACGGACTCGGTGAACCAGATGGCCGGTAACTTAACTACCCAAGTACGTAACATTGCCGATGTGGCGATTGCGGTTGCGAATGGTGACTTATCGAAAAAAATTACGGTTGACGTACGCGGAGAAATTTTACAATTAAAAGAAACGCTGAACACGATGGTGGATCAGCTTCGCGGGTTTGCATCGGAAGTAACGCGTGTGGCTCGTGAGGTGGGTACGGATGGTAAACTTGGTGGGCAGGCCTTTGTACCTGGTGTTGCAGGAACATGGAAAGATTTGACCGACTCGGTGAATCAAATGACAGGTAACTTAACAGCGCAGGTGCGTAACATTGCCGAAGTAACAAAAGCGGTGGCCAGTGGTGACTTATCTAAAACGGTTTCCATTGACGTAAAAGGTGAGATCTTCGATTTGAAGAATACGATCAATACGATGGTGGAGCAGCTGAACTCGTTTGCCTTTGAGGTAACGCGTGTGGCTCGTGAGGTAGGTACCGAAGGTAAACTGGGTGGACAAGCTGAAGTAAAAGGAGTTGTGGGTATCTGGAAAGATCATTCTGACTCGGTGAAAATGATGGCGTCTAACTTAACATCGCAGGTACGTGGTATCGCGAAAGTTGTAACATCGGTGGCAACAGGTAACCTTCGTCAGAAGTTATCCATCAATGCAAAAGGAGAGGTTGCGCAGTTAACAGATACAATTAACGAGATGATCGAAACACTTGCTGTATTTGCCGACCAGGTAACGAACGTGGCAAGGGAGGTGGGTGTTGAAGGACGATTAGGCGGACAAGCAAGCGTACCAGGGGCTTCGGGTATCTGGAAAAACTTAACAGAGAACGTAAACCAGCTGGCGCAAAACTTAACTACGCAGGTACGTTCCATTTCTGAGGTGGCATCTGCGGTAACAAAAGGTGACTTAACGCGTAACATCCGTGTAGATGCAAAAGGTGAGGTGGAAGAGTTAAAAGATACCATCAACCAGATGATTACCAACTTACGTGAAACAACTTTATTAAATCAGGAGCAAGACTGGCTGAAATCCAACTTAGCGAAATTTACGCAAATGCTGCAAGGTCAGAAAGACTTGCAAACAGTGGCAATGCGTATCTTATCCGAGCTGGCGCAGGTGGTAACGGCTCACTATGGAGCGTTCTATATATTATCATCAGAAGAAGAAAGGCCGAAACTGAAATTATTTGCTGCCTATGCATATAAATCAGATAAACACGTTCCAAAAGAATTTGCTATAGGTGAAGGTTTGGTTGGGCAATGTGCTTTTGAAAAAGAGCGTATCATACTTTCCAACGTACCGAATGATTATGTGAAAATTTCTTCCGGCTTAGGAAAAGCAAAACCGGCTAATCTAATCGTACTTCCGGTATTATTTGAGAACAATGTAAAAGCAGTTATTGAATTAGGCTCGCTGGATAATTTCAGTCAGACTCACTTAGACTTTTTAAACCAGTTAACAGAAAGTATCGGTATCGTTGTAAATACCATTGAAACGAACACTCGTACAGAGGAATTACTTGAACAATCGCAATCACTAGCAGGCGAGTTAAAAACCCAACAGGAAGAGCTGAAACGTACGAATGATGAGCTGCAGGATAAAGCACTACTGCTTGTAAAACAAAAAAACGAGGTGGAGGCGAAAAACAAAGAGGTGGAAGAAGCTCGTCGCTCATTAGAAGAAAAAGCAGAGCAGTTAACGCTTACCTCTAAGTACAAATCAGAGTTTTTGGCGAACATGTCGCATGAGTTGCGTACGCCGCTTAACTCCTTATTAATTCTTGCGCAACAGTTATATGAAAACGCAGAAGGTAACTTAAATGAAAAACAAACACGATATGCGAAAACCATTCACTCTTGTGGTGATGACTTATTGCAGCTGATCAATGATATTCTCGATCTTTCTAAAATTGAGTCAGGATTTATTTCGGCCAACATTTCGAATATTTACTTCTCCGAAATATCATCCTTCGTAGAAACCACATTTAAGCCACTGTCAGAAGCGAAGAACCTCAAATTTAAAATTGATATAGATACGAATCTTCCGGAATCAATTGATACCGACTCCCAACGCTTGAATCAGATCTTGAAAAACCTGCTTTCAAACTCGTTTAAATTTACAGAGAAAGGAGAAGTTAAGCTGAAAATTTATGATGCAAAACGTTCCTGGAAACCGGGTAACCTTATACTTGATAAGGCAGAAAAAGTGGTTGCGTTCTCTATTATTGATACCGGTATTGGTATTCCCCAGGATAAGCAAATCATTATATTTGAAGCGTTCCAGCAAGCAGAAGGTTCTACAAGCCGTAAGTATGGCGGAACAGGTTTAGGATTATCAATCAGTCGTGGTTTAGCTGAATTACTTGGCGGAACTATTGAGCTGGAAAGTGAAGCAGGCAAAGGAAGTACGTTTACCTTATTCCTTCCTTTGAATAGAATAATCGAATCGGTGCATTACGAGGATATGGCCAGCTTAGATTCATTTAAGCCGGAAATAAAAGAAATCGATGCCATTCTGAATTCATTAAAAATGACAGAAGATGGCATTGAGCAGAAAAAAATGAACGGTGTTGAGGAGATGATCAATGAAACCGGCGATGACAGAAATAATATCATACCGAACGATAAAGTAGTTTTGGTTATTGAAGACGATCTTCGTTTTGGCAGGATTATGATCGATCGCGCTCATGTCGACGGGCTCAAAGTTGTAATCGCTACAAATTACGTAGAGATATTTAATTATGTTGCCCGCTTCAAGCCAATTGCTATAACGCTGGATGTGAAGCTGCCCGATACCAGTGGCTGGAAAGTGCTAGATCTTTTGAAAAATGATTTGAATTACAGGCACATTCCAATTCATTTGATCTCAGGTGAAGAGAATAAAATACTGGCTTTACAACGCGGAGCAAGAAGCTTTTTATTAAAACCTTTAAGCAATGACCAACTGGATGAACTGTTTTCAGATATTATCGACTTTAACAGCAAAGAAGTAAAACAATTGTTGGTTGTTGAAGACAATGAATTGGAATCTTCGCAGATTGTAAAATTGCTGAAAGAAGAGAATATTGAAATTACGATTGCTTCAACCGGCGAGAAAGCCTTGCAATTGTTGAGTAATAAAACGTTCGATACCATTATATTGGATTATACATTGCCTGACATTTCGGGGATGGATCTGATCAAAAAAATAAATAACGATAAGAACACATTAGTGCCTATTATTATTTATTCTGCAAAAGATTTCAGTAAAAAAGAAATCTCTCAGCTAAATAAGATTTCCAGCAGAATTGTATTGAAAGATGTAAGCTCATTAGACAGATTACTGGAAGAAACCATGATGTTCCTGCATGTTAACTATGCTAAATTTCCATTGGAAAAACGCAGGATCATGGAAAACTTCAGGATGAAAGGTGATATTTTAGCCGGTAAAAAGGTGCTTGTAGTGGATGATGATGTACGAAATCTTTTTGCAATAACTACCGTGTTTGAACGTTATAACATCGATGTAATTACGGCAGAAAGTGGAAAAGACGCGATAAGCCTGATGAATGATTCGAATGATATTGAAATGGTGTTGATGGATATCATGATGCCCGAAATGGACGGTTATGAAACCATACAGAAGATCAGGCGCGAACACAAAAATAACTCCCTGCCTATAATTGCTGTAACGGCAAAAGCCATGAAAGGAGACCGCCAGAAATGTATCGAAGCAGGAGCTTCTGATTATATCACCAAACCTTTAAAAATGGATCAGTTGTTGTCGATGATGAGAATTTGGTTCTATAAATAGTATTTATGCTACAGAAATTATTGCGGATTAAAATTTTACTGGTGGATGATAACGAGAATAATTTGCTCTCTATGGAGAGCATTTTTTCAAAAGATAATTACCAGATTACAAGGGCAAATTCCGGAAGGGAAGCATTGAAAATACTGTTAAAGGAATGTGATTTTACTTTGATATTAATGGATGTGGAAATGCCCGACCTGAATGGTTTTGAAACAGCCACGCTTATTTATCAGCGGGAAAAAATACAGCACATCCCAATCATTTTTATAACGGCGCACAGCTACGGTGATGAAAATATTTTCAAAGCATACAAAGCAGGTGCGGTAGATTATATATACAAACCCATTCAGCCTGATTTATTGCGTGCAAAAGTGTCTGTATATATTGAGTTGTTTAAAAAGAACCATCAGCTGCTTGAGCAAGAACAAAAATTAAAGGCAATTAATAAAAGCCTGGAAATAGAGGTAAAAGACCGTATTGCTTCTGAAACCAAAGTGAATGAACTGAATAAGCAACTATTAAAAAATATTGAACAGTTAGAATCTACCAATAAAGAATTGGATCAATTCGCCTTTATTGCCTCTCACGACTTACAGGAACCTCTGCGAAAAATAAAAACATTCAGCGACCGCATTGAATCAAAGTACGCAGATAAACTGGATGATGAAGGAAAACTGTTCATTGAAAAAATGCAATCTTCCTGCGACAGGATGCAAAACCTGATAAGCGATATATTGGCCTTTAGCAAAATATCCGGCATTAAGACTTCGTTGGTTTATTCGGATATTGATAAAATCTTGGAAGATGTTTTGTTAGATATGGATTTGCAGATCCAGGAGAAAAATGCCCAAGTTTTAATTGATCCGATTCCTAAGCTTTATGTGTATCCAACTTTAATTAAAGCTTTGTTTGAAAACATTATTGGCAATGCCATTAAATACTCGCGGAAAGATATTGCCCCCGTTATAAAAATTACCTCAAAGGATGAAACGCTTGAAAATATTTCAGATAGCATTCCTGTAAGAAAATATTGCAGGATAAATATCGAAGATAATGGCATTGGCTTTGAGCAAAAATATGCCGAACAAATTTTTAAAATGTTTACCCGCTTACATGGCAACACCGAATATGCCGGCACAGGTATCGGTTTAGCTATCTGCAAAAAAATTGTAGACGAACACCATGGCTATATCAGCGCCAAAGGCGAAGCAAATAAAGGAAGTGTTTTTACGATTAGCCTGCCTTTAGAGATAACGCCCGCAGATTAACCAGCTACTTTCCTACTGAGATATAATAATCTTCCTTGTAATCGTTTGCTTGCCGCTGTGAAACTGGATAAAATAGATTCCATTCTCCATAAGCGAAAATTGCAAGCTTGTTTGCTTGTCGACTTCTTTCTTTTGAACTATTTGCCCCACCGCATTTAAAATCAGTACCTGATTTGTTGTAGGTAAAAACTCCACAGTAAAATAACAGGATGAAGGATTTGGATAAATAGAAATAGCGTTATTTTCTTTATCAATAGTATTAATACCGGTAATAGAATAGGTAAATATATTGGAAGTAGAAGAACAACCATTGTTATCCGAAATGATTACTGTATAATTTCCACTTTGCGTGGGTGTATAGATTTGAGAGATAGCTCCGCTGACGATAGCTCCGTTTAAATACCATTGATAAGATGCAGCAACTGTGCTTTGCAAACTGTTCCCACTTTGAGTGATAAGCGGTATTGCCGGCAAAGGATTTACAGTTACCTGTATAGAGTTTGAGTTGACAGCGTTTCCGCAAATATTGGTTTTTGTTACATAATAAATTCCTGATTGGCTTACAGATATTGCCACATCGGATTGCCCCGTGCTCCATGTTCCAAGAGGTAACAGCGTTTGATAAAGAACAGTTGTATTTCCTGCGCAAATTGTTGCAGAACCAGCTACGCTTATTGCAGGATCATAGTCTACATAAAGCTCTTGGGTAGCTTTCCCAACACATCCTGTTGACATGTCCTGGTAATTATAGGTAACTGTATCTATGCCCGAACCTGCCACAGAAGGATTAAACATATTACTCGAAACCGCATGACCTGTATAGTAACCACCGGACGGGCTACCGGTTCCTAAAGAATAAGGTACAGTAGTTAAACAAACCGAATCATGCAGCTCTACATAACTGACAGTTGGCGCCGGGATTACTGTAGTAGTAACAGATGCAGATGTTACACTACTACACCCATTGCTGTTTGTAACCTGATACGTTCCGGGTTGTGTTACTGTAATACTTGGTGTAGTTGCTCCAGTGCTCCATACACAAGAGTTATAGTTGCTTTGTAAAACAATACTGCTGCCCTGGCAAAAGGTAGTTGAACCTGATGTAGTAATGATAGCGGTATCAAGTGCAACGCTGTCGGCAGTTAGTGTAAGTGTTTGTGATGTTATAGATCCGCAAATGGAAGTTGTCATTGCATAATAAACGCCGCTTTGTTTTACGTAAAAATTATTTGTGTAAGCAACAAACGATCCGTTATTGTACCAGTTATACACTAAGGGTGTGCCATCTCCTGAAGCGCCTACAGCCTGAAGCAATAAACTATCCCCCGTGCATATTTGAACGAAGCCGGTTGGTGTAATTGTAGGCGGTAACCCTACCGGAGAATAAGCTGCCTGGGCAGTTGCTGATGTAACAGTTTTGCAAGCATTGGACGTAATTACATAATGCGGCAAGAGATCATTCACATAAATAGAATAAGATGTTTCTCCTGTATTCCATACACCATTAGTGTTCCCAGACAATAACAGGCTGTCTCCAGGGCACATATAAGCTGATAACTCCGGCCCGGTGCTATATGGCCCCATGGGAAAACTAATGAGCTGCGGTAGAGGAGAAGGGATGGTATCAATTGTGATGATATTAGAATATGTATTTCCACAAGCGTTAGAGTTAATAACCTGATACGTTCCAGGATTCGATGTAATAATGGAAGATGTGGTAGCGCCGGTATTCCAGGTTCCACTATTGTTCCCACTTAAAGTAATGCTGTTTGTCGGGCAAATGCTTGTAGTGCCTGCCGGAGTCAATGTAGAAGTTATAACGCCTGTGCCGGCAGCATTAACAACTATAGTGATCGTCGATGAGGTAGTTGTTCCGCATTCATTGGTCATTTCGCAAACCCAGTTACCTGCGTCTGTAATAGCGATATGATTAAAATTTAAAATACTTGTAACCTGTGAAGCATCAGCTACCCCATTGTGTTTCCATACAAATGTTTGTGCGTTAGTACAATGAAGGTCATATGAGAAAAAGCTTCCTGCACAAATGGTGTAATTGGTAACAGTGTTAAATTTATATGCAGGCTTTCTGCAAACTTCAATAATAGCATTTGCACTTGTGTTGTAAGTTGGTTCTATAAACCTTGCTGCAAGCCTTGTTTGATTGGTAGTTGTATTATATTCAAACATACCATATTGTGTAGTGCCATATATTTTGCCATTAGCAGAAGAGACTAACCATAATATACCATAAGGGCCCAGTGTTGCAGGTGTATGTAAGTCTATAAAATCTTGTTTTTTGGTATATGTGTTGGATGCCGGGTCATACTCGTATAAAATCCCTGAACTATTTGTTCCACCGTAAGCAGTTCCATATAGCTTTCCGTTTGGAGCTTTCAATATATATCCCATTGGACTTGCCCCTAAAACCCCTCCTGTAAAATCATACTTTTTAGTAAATGTATTTGTGGTCGGGTCATACTCGTAAATAACACCATATCCCATATTAGGATAATATACTGAGTTGCCACCCATTTGGGTATAAGAATACAGCTTTCCATTTCCTTCATCCTCCATATTGCCTTGTGGTATATATCCGTCATTTATAAAACCACAGTCAAAGGGATATATATAAGAAAAAGCGTTGGTTGAAGGGTCCATTCGTATAATAGAACCAACCTGGAAAGAAACATTTGCAGCGCAGGCAGAATATCCTGAGGTTGTTCCGTAGACATACCCGTTGGCATCTTTATATAATTCTCCCGACAAACCGGTGTATTGTACGTCTGTTGTTGCGGTTGTATTCCAGGAAGGGACGGTTACAGCCAATGAAATAGTATTGCTTGAAATGTTATAAGCCATAATATACCTGTTGAGCGCTCCGACATTATTTATCTGTTCTGTAAGTACAGCCCATAATATGCCTGGTGATGCTTCTAATAATTTTAACGAAGAAGGATTATAAAATTGAGGAGGATACTGAGGATCTGTTGAATTGAAAGCTATAAGCGTTTTAAAACTATCTATTACAGGGTCGTATTCAAACAAGGTGCCTCCTGCTGTGTTATAGGTAAAAGAAGGTGTAACGCTTACCGTTATTACTCCAGGCCCGCCTGAAATTGTCATTCCATATATTTTGCCATTGGATGCCTGCATAACAGGCCCGGGTGCCCGGCCATCATGGATATTATCAAAGCTGTGCACAATGATAAGATTATTGCCAATGGAATCTGTTCTGTAAATATACCCGAAACCAAACTGTCCTCCATTTATGGTAGTGCCCCATAACGTGTTTTGAGCGTGCATTAAAATGTTTGCGCAAAAAAACAACAAATAGATACATATATATTTTTTCATAGGTGTGGGATTTACTATTAAATTTAAAAAAAGAATCTTGCTTATTATATTACCATACTATTAATTGAGGTTAACGCAAACTTTTTGGAGGTTTTTATCTGATGTATTCATAAAAAATAAAACCGGCTTTCTAATCGATTTGATTTTGTGGATGCTTTTAATGGATGAATTTAGGAAAAAGATAATAATATACTAACATACTTTAACGCCCCGAAAGGACTGTGTTTACTTATAAATCACATATATGTAAGAAATAAGTCTATTCCGTATTTTTATAGAAAATAAGTTTTTATTCTTGTAAAAAATGAAAATGATGAATGCAGTGAAAATACTTAGCCTAAGCCTCCTGTTACTTTTTGCACAAGTTGAAATGTTTGCACAGGAAACTATAAAAAGTCCCAAAGCTACGGCTGAAGGCAAAAATGTGAAAGTTATGTATGGCCAGCCTTCTAAAAGAGGTAGGGTGATTTTTGGAGAGCTGGTTCCTTATGATAAGGTATGGAGAGCTGGTGCCAACGAAGCAACTGAAATTACATTTAATACAAATGTAGAGATTGATCATAAGGAAGTTAAAGCGGGAGTGTATTCTCTTTTTGTCATTCCGCAAAAAGATAAATGGGCCATTATTTTAAATTCTTCCATAGGCCTTTGGGGAGCTTATGAATACGAAAAGATAAAATCGAAAGATGTATTAAGTACAGATGTTCCTGTTAAGAAAATCAGCTCACAGGAAAAATTGACTTATTCGTTTAAAGATTCCAAAAATGGAACTGTGTTAACGATTGCCTGGGATGAGGTGGAAGTTGAACTGCCGATAAAATTTAAATAACTAATCTATAGCCCCGGCAGCTATAGTATTATTGGTGTTTTCATTTATCAGGATAAACGCACCGTTTCCCCTGTTGTCGCTATAACTGTCATAGCTTACAGATTCAGCGGTTTTTATAAGCACTTTGCATATATCATTCAATCTGATACTTCCGTCGCTTTGTAAGGTTTCAAAAGAATGTATATCTATTTTTCCAATAATTTCTTTTACTACAGCCTTGGTACGAAAACTATTTTGCTGTAAAAGCATTTTTTGCCCGGGAACAAAGGCTGCATTATCCATCCAACAGATCGTAGCTGTAATTTCTTTAGATACTTTTGGCAAATGTTTAACCGATACTATGCTGTTTCCGCGACTGATATCAACATCATCTTTTAAATGAAATACAGCAGGTGTGTTTATTCCAACAGTTTGCACTTCTTGTTGATGTACTTCTATTTTTTCTATACTTGTTTCTATCCCTGAAGGTAAAATAATCACACGTTCTCCCTTTTTATAAACGCCACTTACCACACTGCCTGCAAAGCCCCGGTAATCGTGCAATTCGCTTGTCTGTGGGCGAATTATATATTGTACCTGGAAACGGGGTTCGTCTGATTCTTTGACTTCAGTAATTTGTATGGTCTCTAAAAACTCCAGCAGGGCAGGGCCTTTGTACCAGGGCATTTTATCCGAATGTGTAACAACATTATCTCCGGCCAAAGCACTTGCAGGAATAAAAGATACTTCTTTTAATTTCAGTTGCTTGGAAAAAGCCATGTAATCAGACTCTATCTTTTTATACTTTTCTTCTGAGTAATCAACCAAATCCATTTTATTAATGCAAACCAAAAGGTGGGGTATTCCTAAAATAGCTGAAATAATAGAATGACGCTTTGTCTGATCGGTTATGCCCTTGCGCGCATCAACCAATATAATGGCAAGATCCGCATTAGATGCGCCGGTAAACATATTGCGCGTATATTGAATATGTCCGGGCGTATCTGCAATGATAAATTTTCGTTTACTAGTGCTAAAGTATTTATACGCAACATCAATGGTAATTCCCTGTTCACGCTCGGCACGCAGGCCATCAGTTAATAAAGCAAGGTCAATTTTAGTACCCCCTCCGGTGGTTTTACTTTGTTTAGTAAGCGTTTCAATAATATCGGTGGATATGGAATCGCTATCATATAACAAACGGCCAATGAGTGTGCTTTTCCCATCATCTACATTTCCTGCAGTAAAAAATCGTAATAATTCCATTAAAAATATCCCCCTTTTTTACGGTCTTCCATGGCTGCTTCGCTTATCCTGTCGTCCATCCTGGTTGCGCCCCGTTCGCTGATCTTTGCTTCTTTTAATTCGTTTATAATATCATCAACCGTGAAAGCTTCGCTTTCAATAGCAGCAGTGCAGGTCATATCGCCTACGGTGCGATACCTTACTTTTTTTGTAACTAGTTTATCGCTGGGATCTAATTGTAAGTATTCAGAATTTGACATAAGCTGACCGCTTTCGGTTACCACACACTCTCGTTAGTGTGTAAAATAAATCGAGGGAAGTTGAATGTTTTCTCTTTTAATATAATTCCAGATATCTAATTCTGTCCAGTTACTGATAGGAAATACACGTACGTTTTCTCCTTTGTTTATTTTGCCGTTGTAGATATTCCAAAGCTCAGGACGTTGCATTTTAGGATCCCATTGCCCGAATTCATCTCTTACTGAAAAGATGCGCTCTTTGGCTCGTGCTTTTTCTTCATCCCTGCGTGCGCCGCCCATGCAAGCATCAAACTCAAACTCTTCAATAACATCTAATAGTGTGTAGGTTTGCAGAGCATTTCTGCTTGGAAATTTTCCTTTGGCGTCCTGTAATTTTTTTCCCCGGATGGTATCTTCTACTTTTCTGATAATTAATTTCTCATCTATTGTTTTCACCATATCATCCCTGTACTGCAGCGCTTCTTGAAAATTGTGTCCGGTATCAATATGCACCAAAGGAAATGGAAATTTACCCGGGCGAAATGCTTTTAAAGCCAGGTGTACCAGGCAAATGCTATCCTTTCCACCGCTAAATAAAAGCGCGGGGCGTTCAAACTGGCCGGCTACTTCGCGCATAATATAGATTGCCTCTGCTTCCAGCTCGTCTAAATAATCTATGTTTTGTTTACCCATTAACAGAAAAAATAAAATGTGCGATTACCTGATATTTAAAAAACAACCTTGCATTATTTGGATAAAGATAATTTATTTTGAAATGTGTTTACATCATTAATGATTTGGATATTTAGGTTTTTAGCTTTCTTAATATTCGGCGATGCAGGAGAATTTCCGGACGATTTTTAACATTTTGAATTTTTTAACCTATGAAAATAAGGTGCTAATCTATTTTTAAAGTTTTGTTTATTGTTTTCTAATTAAATTTGTGCTTTCATAAATAGTTTAACCATTCCAAACTCTGCCCTTTTTTCCTCTCTTCCCACGTGGGAGAGAGGTTTGGGTAGGGGATTTCACTAACGACAAATCACAAGCTCTTTTGCGAATTTTCAGATAATTTTCAATATGTAAGGTAAGTATTCTTTATGTGTTTTTTTTCATGTTTAAAATTCATAACTTTAAGTAATTAACCGAGAAGATATGAGGCAGGACGAAATACAATTTTTCCTTGTTGACGACGACAAAGACGATCACGAGTTTTTTAAATATGCTTTAAGAAAAATAGACCCAAAAATTAATTGTGCAACAGCAAATAACGGTGTTGAGGCACTAGAGCTTATGGGAGCAAATGAATCTTTTATTCCTGATTTTATTTTCCTGGATATTAATATGCCCAAAATGAATGGCAAAGAATGTTTGGTTCATTTAATGAAAATAGAGAAATTAAGTCTCGTTCCCATTTATATGTACACTACCTCATCTTCCGAGGCTGATAAAACAGAAACGTTGCAGGCAGGAGCAACCGGTTTTATAACAAAACCTGCTTCTATAGGCCTCCTGCAAAAAATATTAACCGAAATTATTGACCCACTTAGATGGCAGCAAGGAGTTTGTAATAAAGCCTGATTTCAAAAATTTGTAAAAATAATTAGTTTTTGGTATGAAATTTTAACATATTATTGTGTAACTTTAAAAATAGGCCCGTTTTTTATATGTATTGATTACGGGTCTATTCTTATAGTATAATTTGTAGATAAAATTACCCATAAGCAAAAAATTACTTTTACGTGGAAAAATTAGAGCTTTATGCAAAATTTAAAAAACTGTTTCTTTCTGTTATAGAAAAAGAAATTGCAAATATTGAAGAAACGTATTTTAATAGTAGCAACTGGAAAACATTGATTTCATTTGACCATCTTCCTAATACGTTGTTTGAATATTATTCAAAGGCTATAGAGATTAATTTTCAATCAGAATTTTACCGCGTTGTAAAAAACCGATTAGGAATTGAATTAAATAAAGCTGCAAATCTTGATTTAAAAACATTCATTAAAAAAGACCAGGTTAAGCTGGAGACAGGCATACAAAATACTATGCTAAAAGATTTACTGCACAAGGATACGGACACGGCCAAGCTAAAAAAAGAATATACACCCGATCTTATTTTTTGTAACCCTGTTAAAGCAAGTAATCCAATATTTGCCGGTGCCTTAAAGACAAATCCTAACCTGACATATAATACTTTTAAATATGAGATTAATCAAATCATTGAATTAATTACTAATTACAATTTTCATTTTGGTTTGTTTTTGAGTGTAAATACGGATAGCGGCAAGTTAGAAGGATTTAAAAAATTATATAAATATAGAAATGCAAAACGTCATACGCATAGAAAGCAAAATCTTGTTTTAGAAAAGATAACGATTGCGCATTACGATAGCATACATAAGAAATTCAGCATTATTGATTAAATACCTCCTAACTGAAAAATTTTTCAAAGGAAAAGTCAGGATGACGCATCTCTATTTCATTTTTACCCGATTCTGATTGAGCTTCCCTAGCATAAGCAAACATTTTTTGTTCATAATCGGTGATAGCAGCTTCGATGGTTTCAAATTTTTCATTTGTCAGGTTTTCAGATAAAATAACGGTATCTGCCAATCCTGTATTTACGCCTTGTCCCGCGAAGGGCGGCATTAAATGTGCGGCATCTCCAATAAGCGTTATCGGCAAAGGGCGATTATTCTTCCATGTTTTATCCAACGGAATTTTTCTTGTAGGCAGCCCCACAAAAAAAGATGTTGAACGAAATAGTTCGTGGTAATGTGTATGCCAGGAAGAAAACCTGTTTGAAAGGTATGCATTAATAGCTTCGGTGTTTTGAAAATCCAGCCCTTTTCCATCGCCCCATTCTTCAGGCTTTTTGAAAATGATACCATAGGTTAATGCGCCACTATTAAAAGGGTTTGCAACTAATAAATTTCCCTGGTATGCAGTCATTAACCTATTGCCGTTACAAAGCCGATAAAATTCAGGACATTTTATTTCCGGCTGAGGCACATCCCCCTGTATAATAAAAGTTCCGGTATCTTCAACTTCGGCATCGGTAACGTACTTTCTTGCTGAAGACATTCCTCCGTTGGCTCCGATAACAAGGTCTGCTGTTGCGTCCGTTCCGTCCTCAAAATGCAAAGACCATTTTCCGTTATTCTCTTCAAGTCCTGTAAATTTTCGGTTCCAAATAACAGTTTCGCTCGTTAAACTATCAAGCAACATTTTTCTTAAATCATTCCTGTTTATTTCAGGATTATCATATTGAGGTGTTTTGGTAGACAACACCTTGCCTTGTTCATTTGCCATCACAATTCCCATAGGAATTGACATAGCATAATAATTTTCCAAAAGCCCCGCTTTTTGCATGGCGTCTTGACCGGAGCCTTTGTGCAGGTCAAGCGTTCCTCCCCAAATTCTTGTTTGTGGGTCTTTGTCTCTTTCGTAAACGCTTACATCTATTCCCTTTTGCTGTAGCAGGATTGCCATTGTCAAGCCCACCGGTCCGGCGCCTATGATGGCTACCTTTTTATTCTTTAATAACATGTGTTTTCATTTTTTATTTATGAAAACAAAATTCAGGAATGTTCTTCGTTCAGACTTGTACAAATGCGACAAAATCGTTTGGCATAAACGGTTTTTCCTTCTTTGCTTTTCGTGCAAATGCCGCCGGTGTGGTGCCGCTGTAACGCTTGAATTCTCTGCTCAGGTGAGATTGATCCGTATAGCCGAGTTCCTGGGCTAAGCTTGCAAGGTTAGAATCCGGAGAATGCCATAAGCGGTTTCGAGCCTGTTCAAAACGCATAAGGCCCGATACATCTTTAACACTGTGGCCGGAAGATTGCTTGAAGTTTCTCTCTAACGTACGAATAGTTGTATGAGCTGCCGCTGCTACCTGGCTTACCGGTAAGGTGCCGTTTGCCTTTGTCATAGCAGCCCCTGCTTTAAATAGGATATTGTTCGTATTCGTCTGTGAGTGCGCATTCAAAAAATATTCTTTTACCAGGGTAATAGCTTCTTCTATTCTTCCGTTGAGAACCAATTCATTTAACATGGGTTGAAGAAGTGCGATCGGATGCTCAAACACCTGTACGCCTCCTTTGCCGGAAGGCAGCCCAAGTAGGTTGAAAACAGTCCAGGGAAAGCATCTCACCCCAATAATTTCTAATTGATTTTTTGTGTAAAAAATAGCAGGGTGGTTGAGCAAGCCCATCATGAATGGAGATGGTAATGGCTGCAAATTTCCATCGTAAGAAATACCGGAAAGGCTTCCGAAATAAAAAATAATTTCAGCATAGCCATCCGGGATTACGTCAAAACTCGTTTGTTTTTCTTCAAAGCATCTCTTGTTGTACCAAAAGCACTTTATACTATCCTGTAACGCTAGAGGAGATTCAAATTGCTGGTGCATGTTGAAATTTATAGCCAAAAAAAAGAGGCATTTTCGGAATTGTGACCGAGATCTGATTGTAACGAGGCGTTTTTATATTAAAGCCATAACCGCCATTGATATAGCCGCCAAGCGGTACCCCCATCCCAAAATGATATTGTCCGGCAGTGCTGTAGCAATTATTGTTTTGAATGATCGTTTGAAAGTAGTGAGAAACATCTGCTGCAATATATACATTATAAAAATTGTTTGGGTTTACACTGCCATCTATTGTTACCATATAATTATCGATCGTATTATCAGTAGAGTATGCATAAACACCAGTACCCACATAAGTAGGAGCGCCAAAACGGCCATACGAGTAAAGCCCATTTTGAAATACACTATTCGTTACTGTAAGATTGGTATTATTGGCATAAATGTCATAATAATGATAGTCATAGATATTAAGTTGCTTGGCTGTTAAATTAACTCCGTAATATACAGGTGCAGTGGGTGCCCCTGTTGTAACCCCTAAGTTAGTAAGCTCAACGGCATGAAAAGGGTATGAGCCGTTTTTGCAGGTAGTAACGCTATATTTGAAAGATACTGCAATAAAAAATCCCCTGATTAATTCAGGGGATTCGCACCAAGTAGCCCGTACGAGAATCGAACTCGTGTTTCGTCCGTGAAAGGGACGCGTCCTAACCCCTAGACGAACGGGCCATTTTTTTAATGGAGTGCAAATTTATGTAAATATTTTTAATCTGCAAAAAAATTACCATGAAATTTCATCTCCAATATTTCCTTCCGATTGGGATTTGAACCCTAAACGTTTGCCCGTTTTTAGTTTGTCGCTTTGCACGCGTGTAAGGATTTCGTTTAAAGAGATCTCTCGTACATTTTCTATAGGAGGCGTAAACAGGTCAAAGGTTATTGCATAATTGATCAAATCGTATACAATTTCTTTCAGATGGTCTTTTGTGATGGATTCTTCCGAAAAATTACTGTATTTATAACCCAAAGGAGCTTTGGCTTCCAGGAAAAACCTATTTTCCCTGTTTATAAAGATGCGGGAGATCAAATACCCTAAATCTTGTAAACGGTTATATTTAAAGCTGTCTGCCAGGAAATTATAAACATAAATAATGCCGGAGTATGAGTTAAGCTCGTTTTGCTTTATATAACCGGTCTTAAACATCGGGTTTGATTTATCAAACTCAAACACATTGCTGTGCATGTAAAAAACCAGCATATCCCCGGCAACTTTCAGCTCAATTTCATGCTCGCTTGTAAACCTGTATTCTACTGTAATGCGCTTATCAATTTTCTGAGCTTCTGTCTTCAGGTCTTCAGCAATATCTTTTATAATTTCTTTTAAAGCAGCAAAAGTTGCCTGTGTATTGTTGTACACATCCTGCTTTACGACTGATTTTTCACGCAGTAATTGTAAAATTTTCTCTCTTGGACTTTCAGCCATGATATTAAATCTAAAAATTAATAAGCTATAGCAAATAAAACACGTTGTTCAGAAGGCTTTCCGCTGTAAACACAAACTCCGTTTTCTTTTTTATTACCTAATGGAATGCAACGAATGGTAGCTTTTGTTTCTTCTTTTATTTTTTGCTCAGTCTCCGGTGTTCCGTCCCAGTGAGCATATATAAACCCGCCTTTGTCAAGCGCTTTTTTAAATTCTTCGTAGGTGTCAACCTTTTGTGTGCTTTCTTCCCTGCGGGCTAAAGCTTTTTTATAGAGGTTATCCTGAATTTCTTTTAAGAGATTTTCAATATTATTTTCAATGCCCTCTATCGGCAAAACTTCTTTGGTAAGCTCGTCTCTGCGTGCAACTTCAACGGTTCCGTTTTCCAGGTCACGTTCGCCAATGGCAATTCTAACCGGGATGCCCTTCATTTCGTATTCTGCAAATTTCCAGCCCGGGCGCTGTGTATCGCGGTTATCATATTTAACGGAGATGCCTTTTGCCTCTAATTTTTGTTTAATCGGGGCAATGGCTTCGTTCATTTTGACAAGGCCTTCATCGCCTTTGTAAATAGGCACAATAACTACTTGCGTATGAGCTAATTTCGGTGGAATGACAAGGCCTTTATCGTCGCTGTGGGACATGATCAATGCACCCATTAAGCGCGTGGAAACTCCCCAGGAGGTTGCCCAAACGTAATCTAAAGTGCCTTCTTTGTTGGTGAATTTTACATCAAATGCCTTGGCAAAATTCTGGCCTAAAAAGTGAGACGTGCCGGCCTGCAAAGCTTTTCCGTCCTGCAACATGGCCTCAATGCAATATGTATCAAGTGCCCCGGCAAAACGCTCGTTGGCAGTTTTAACGCCTTTCACCACCGGAACGGCCATAAAATTCTCAACAAAATCGGCATATACATTCAGCATACGTTCGGTTTCTTCAATAGCTTCCTGGGCTGTCGCATGTGCCGTGTGTCCTTCCTGCCAAAGAAACTCAGCAGTGCGCAAAAATAAACGAGTACGCATTTCCCAACGCACCACATTTGCCCATTGGTTAACCAAAATAGGAAGGTCTCTGTAAGATTGTATCCAGCCTTTGTAGGTGTGCCAGATAATGGTTTCTGAAGTCGGGCGTACAATCAGTTCTTCTTCCAGCTTGGCATCTGGGTCCACAATAATGCCGTTTTCAGAATTCTTTAAGCGATAGTGTGTTACAACAGCGCATTCTTTGGCAAAACCATCTACGTGGCTGGCTTCTTTACTGAAAAAAGACTTAGGAATGAATAAAGGAAAATAGGCATTTACATGTCCTGTATCTTTAAACATTTTATCCAGTGCCTGCTGCATTTTTTCCCAGATGGCATAACCGTTTGGCTTAATCACCATGCAACCTCTAACCGCGCTGTGTTCTGCCAGATCTGCTTTCGCAACCAGCTCATTATACCACTTGCTGAAATCTTCTGCTCTTGTTATTAACTCTTTGCTCATAATTTCTGTTAAATATCTTACTTTGGAATAGTTTTTGTAACTTTACAGTAGAAATTCTACCACTGCAAAAGTAGGATTTAAACACTTAGAAGCCATGAAAAAATTAAGCCTATTATTTACCGCCTGCTTTTGTTTAACATTAATAAGTTGCAAAACGCGCTTGGATAATCTTGCCGGTAATAGCAATGATGACGTGTATTATAATCCTGCCAAAGACCCTAAGCCAATGGCTAAAGTACAGAATAGCAATAATACACAAAATCAAAATAACAATCAATATCAGGCAAATAACCAGCAACAAAGCTATGACCCTAATGCAGGGAAGATTGCTGCTACTCATGCAGACAGCATAAATCCAAACTACAAAGACCCTGCATTTAATTATGATGATTATTATGACAATGCGTATGCAGCTCGTGTAAACCGTTTCCAGAACCCTATTTATGGTACCGGCTACTACGATAGTTATTATACAAACCAATACACCTATACAGGAAATCCAAATACATACGGTAATAGTATCTATAATAGCTACCCAAGTAGCATGTACAGCCCTTACAACAATTACGGAATGGGCAATTATGGCATGAGTGGCTACAATATGTATGGAAGCAGCATGTACGGTGGTTACGGTGGCGGATATGGTAGCGGTTTAAGTATTGGAATGGGCTACGGTAGTGGTTATGGTGGTGGTTTTTATTCGCCATCAATGGCTTTTGGAAGTGCATATAACAGCCCTTACTACGGAATGAATATGGGATATGGTATGTATAATCCTTATGGTATGTATGGTTATGGCTACAGCCCTTATGGAATGGGTTATAACCCATACGGATACAGCACTTTTGGGTATGGTTACGGAGGGTATGGATATAATCCTTATGGTAGTATGTATTATACCAGCGGATATTATAATCCTTATGATTATAACAGTGTTGCTACAACAAGCAATACATACAATGGTCCTCGTACATCAACCAGCGGAGGCAATAGCCCTCGTACATCAGCCTCATCGCCATCATCTGTGCCACGTGCCTCGCATGATGAAATACCTGTAAATAACAACCCTCATTCTTTAGCAGCATCGCCTTCCAATATCGAACGGTTTAACCAGGTCTCTATTCCAAAAGAAAACATGACGAAAATTGTAGAGGAAAAAAGCCCTACCCGTTTTACTCCAAGCTATCAGCCTGTAACAGGCGCAAGCTTACCGAATAATGCAGCCAATAATTTCCAACATAATGCAACACCAATAAACTATCCGGGAAGGACCAACACAACGCCTACCTCTGCATCGCCTAACATTAGCAGGCCAACACAAAACACAGTTCAGCAACAAACGGTTCAGCCAAGCAGGCCAACCAGGTGGTTCAACAGCGGCAGTGATGCAAGCGAGAGTAGCAGTCCACGCCCTTCCTCTAATTTCAATCAAAATAGTAATGGAGGCTTTTCAGCGCCAACCCGTAGTAGCTGGGGAGGAGGAAGTTCCGGCTTCGGTGGGGGCAGCAGTGGTGGTTTTGGCGGCGGAAGAAGCAGTGGCGGTAGTTTTGGTGGTGGCGGACATGGCGGCGGAAGACGTTAGGCATATAAATTGATGCTACTCAACGTGATTTATTTTAAAAATTTCTTTGTTAAAAATATGGCAAGAAAAATTTTTGCACTTGTTGCACTGTGTGTAAATATGGTTGCTTTAGCTCAAAATGATGTTGATGCTATGCAATATTCTCAAACGTCTTTTTACGGAGATGCCCGTTTTATGAGCATGGGAGGAGCGTTTGGATCCTTGGGTGCAAATTTATCCTGTCTTAACTTTAATCCTGCAGGTATAGCTATGTACCATAAAGGGGAATTGGTATTTACACCGGGATTAAAATTTCAGGGTGAAAACGCAACGCATTACGGAACTTCAGCATCCGATTTTTCTGCTAAATTAAATATATCTAATGTTGGGTTTGTTGCTGCCTGGAATCAGCAACCAAGGAGCCCCCAGGCAAATCGCAATTATAGTCAACAATATAGAGGAGATCAATACGGTCCGGGCAGTAATCAAAATAAACCTCAAAAGCAAAATGCTGCTGTTAACCCACAAGCTGTAACTCAACGGCATGCCATTGGTATAAGCTATAACCGCATAGCTGATTTTAATTATCATTCAACTATTTCCGGATATGCACCCGGCAGCTCTATCATGAATAGTTTTAGAGATGCAGCTAATGGATATTCACCATCTCAATTAAATGATTTTTATGAAGGGATGGCTTATCAAACGTATTTAATAAATCCAAACAGCGGCACAGACACTACGCACTATTATGGCTGGCCCGATCTTGTAAACAACACGCAGGTTTTAAAACAAACCAAAACCATACAATCATCAGGAAGAGTAGGGGAGCTGGCTTTTGGTTATGCGCATAGCTTTAACGACCGGTTTTATTTGGGTGTCAGCATGGGTATTCCATTGGTTAAATATAATTACCAATCTATTTACACAGAAGAAGATACCAAAAATGAAGTGCCTTATTTTAACTCGTTACAATACCAGGAGAACTTAATAACCACCGGTGCAGGTTACAATTTTAAAGGAGGCGCTATCTATCGCTTTAATTCAGATATTAAAATTGGCCTGTACGCGCAATCGCCAACCTATTATAAACTGACAGATAATTACCAGAACTCGCTTTCTGCTGCTTACGACTCTGCCTTTATTCCTGATGGAAACGGAGGCGTTATGAGCACATCGTCTTATACTTCTGCTGCCGGAAACTACACCTATAAATTAAATACGCCGGGAAAAATAGGCGGTAGTATTTCTTATGTGTACAGTAAATTACTGGCCTTTAGCGTAGATGGAGAGTATGTGGATTACTCTAATGCAAAATTTGCCGAAACGGCTGCTAACCAGTTAGTAGGCAATAACTCATACGGAGATGTAAACCAGACCATAAAATTAAAATATACCGGTACAGCCAATCTTAAGGCGGGGGTAGAATTTAATATCCGGCCGGTAGTTATACGTGCAGGCTTTGCCAGCTACGGATCTCCTTTTGGCGACGTACTTAGCGGTAAATTTGTACGCAACTCGTTTACTGGAGGTATCGGGTTTAGAGGAGCGCACAGCGTATATTTAGATTTAGGCTTTACATATACCGTTTGGAAAGAACAATATTATGTTATCGACCCGATGTATGTACAACCGTCTAATGTAAATTTTTCAAACCTGTATGTTACAGCAACATTAGGTATAAAATTTAACTAGCCATCTTAAAGGAATTTCAGCATAATTCTTAACACAAGCAGATCGGTTTCCCGGGCTTATATTTCACGTCTTTTCTGTAACTTTGTATATAAAATCAAAGCTATGTTAGTACAGCAATTATACACACAGTGTTTGGCACAGGGCGCTTACTTTATATCAAGCGATGGCGAAGCGGCCATTATAGACCCATTACGCGAAACACAACCTTATTTGAATTTACTTGCACAGAATAAAGCCTCGTTAAAATATATTTTTGAAACACATTTTCATGCCGATTTTGTTTCAGGGCACGTTGATCTGTCTAACAAAACAAATGCGCAAATTGTTTACGGGCCGCAGGCACAAACTACGTATAAAAGCTATGTAGCAAAAGACAATGAAGAGTTTAAAGTAGGTAAGCTTACCATACAAGTATTGCATACGCCCGGACATACATTAGAGTCTACTACTTATTTATTGCTGGATGAAAACAAAAAACCGCATTGCATCTTTACTGGCGATACTTTGTTTATTGGTGATGTTGGAAGGCCTGACTTAGCTATTAAATCTGCGCTTACACAGGAAGATCTGGCTGGTATGCTATACGAATCACTGCGTACTAAAATAATGACCTTGCCGGATGATGTGCTGGTATATCCTGCGCATGGTGCGGGTTCGGCCTGTGGCAAAAATATGAGCAAAGAAACGTTTGATACTTTGGGCAATCAAAAGGAAAACAATTATGCATTGGCCAATATTTCCAAACAAGATTTTATAAAGGAGCTTACTACAGGCATACTGCCTCCGCCGCAATACTTTGCCAAAAACGCAGCTTTAAATAAAGAAGGTTATCATTCGTTCGACGCGGTTATGCAGCAGGGCAGCAAAGCTTTATCGGTTGATGAATTTGAAAAGCATATAAAAAACGGCGCATTGGTTTTGGATGTGCGTAAAGCTGCTGAGTTTGCACAGGCACATGTTCCTAATGCTTTGTTTATTGGTTTAGACGGGCAGTTTGCACCATGGGTAGGCGCGCTTATCTCAGACCTGAAACAAGCTATTGTGCTGGTTACTCCTCAAGGTAAAGAAGAAGAAACCGTTATGCGTTTATCGCGTGTTGGATATGATAATTGTTTGGGTTATTTAGCAGGGAGTTTGGATGCATGGGCACAGGCCGGTAAAGATACAGAGAGCATTACATCCATCAGTGCTGAAGAGTTTTCTAATTATTATGGTAAAGAAAACGTGGAAGTATTGGATGTGCGCAAACCCGGAGAGTATGACGCGAAGCATTTGAATAAAGTAAATCATAAAGCACTTGATTTTATCAGCGACTGGCAAGACCTGCTGGATAAAAATAAAAATTACTACATACATTGTGCGGGCGGTTATCGCAGCATGATCGCAGCATCTATCTTAAAAGCAAAAGGCTATAAAAAACTAACGGATGTTGCCGGCGGCTTTGGTGCTATTGTAAAGACAAATATCCCGGCGGACGCCTATGCGGTGACATGCGCTAACGCATAATATATGATCAAAGGTACCAAGCTATACAGCATCCTATACAATAAGTGCCCGTATTGCCATCAAGGGGATTTTTTTATTAGCAAGAATCCATTTAATCTTAAAATGTTTGATAAGCAGCATGAAAATTGCCCTGTTTGCAAGAGTACTTACATGCCTGAGAATGGTTTTTATTATGGTGCCATGTATATTAGCTATGCGCTGGATATTGCATGGGGTGTGGCTTTATTTATTTTAAGCAATGTGATTTTTGATTGGGGCACTACTGTTTTCTTAACGCTGTTTGTTGTTTCTATGTTGTTATTATGGACTATTATCTTCAGGAAGGCACGCCTTATCTGGATCAATCTTTTTGTGCGATACGATAAGACAAAAGCTACAAGCAAAGCATGATTATTTTTTTGATCGGTATGCCTGCCTGTGGAAAGACCAGCCTCGGTAAACGACTGGCAAAGCGTATATCGTTTAATTTCTTGGACCTGGATAAGCATTTAGTATTAAAAGAGAACAGGAGTATTCCTGCTATTTTTAGTGATGAGGGTGAAATTGTTTTCAGAGAACTGGAAGCTAAATACCTGAGAGAAATATCTGATAATAGTGCTGATACTGTTGTTGCTGTGGGAGGCGGCACGCCGTGTTATCATAATAACGTGGAGCGTATGCTTTCGACAGGAAAGGTTATCTATTTGAATACTTCTGTTGACACTCTTTTTCTGAGATTAAAGGATGATATCAAACGCCCTTTGTTTGCAGGGCTTACGGATGATGCAGTTAAAAATAAACTGCATGTATTGCTTGGTGAGCGAGAGGTTTTTTATTTGCAGGCTCATTACACTATCAATACATCTCATAAAAGTGATGGTGCCATTGTTGAGGAGATTGCCTTGATAATTGGGCCTAAAGCATAGTGTATTTTGCCTAAGTAAAAAGCTACATTAAGCACTTTTCATTTTTTCTTTCCACTCTGCAGGAATTTCTATGGTTTGTTTTTTTGTGTAATCCATACAAACAAGAATAGAATTGGCAATGGCGCAGATAACAGGTTTATCGCTTACTGTTTTGATTAAAAGATGTTCTACATCAAAGCTTTTGGTGCCTGTTTTGGCTATGCGCACAAGGGCTTTCACATCATCGCGCAGGTAAACGGGCTGCAGGTAGTCTATACTGGTGTGCGCTATGATCAGGCCTCTTTCAAACCAGTTGTCCTGCTGGCCAATTACATCGTCGAAGAAGTTGGTGCGTGCTATTTCAAAATAGGATAAAATGGTGGCATTGTTTACATGCCCCATTTTATCGATATCTACAAAGCGTACCTGTATAGGCGTGCTGTATTTATAGGCTGCTATATCTATAGACGAAAAATCTCTTTTGCCCTGCATAGCTTATTTTACAATCAGCATGCGTGTTTGTATCTGTGATACTTTAGCATCTTTATATAGAATGGTATAGATACCATTGTTTAAGCCGTTAAGATTTATTACGTTTTCAATGCCTGAAGCTTTTTGCTGAAGTACTACTCTTCCTTGCCCGTCGATGATATCAAACTGGCCTTTTGCAGATTCTACCCCGCTGATGGTAACGCTTACGTTGTCTTGTGCAGGGTTAGGAAATGCGCTAAGGCTTGCCGTATTATCTTTTGCAGCAATGTTGTTTATGCCTGTAGCAAAGCCGCATGTTGTAAAATACTGGCTGTAGCTACATCCAAAATCGTTGTTGTAAGTGCCGGTATAGCTATAGCCTTTCATAGAGATGGTTGTTACGGGGTTGCCCAGTTTTCTAACCTGTAGCGAACCAGCGGTAACTCCGTAGCTTGGGTTTTGATCCCATACCCACCAGTGAAGGCCATCGCAACCTACATCATTAATGGTTAGCTGATAGAAGCCGTTGTTGGGTAAGTTAACGGTATCGGTATACATTCCGTTGGTGGTATCTACCATGCGCGAGGCCATTACGTTGCCACTCATGTCGGTTATCTGCCAGGTGGTTTCGCTTTGATCGCCGCTGCCGATGTAGTTTATTCCTTCGCTATTGGTTTTCATAATAACAGCGAATGAGGTTGGCCAGGTAGGCGCGGCTATAAAGAAGCTTTGGTAGTGGTTGTTGGTGGTGTCTTCATCAACAGAACCGTTTACGGCTGTAATTTTTGCATTGAAGGTGAAAGTGCCGCTGCTGCCTGCAAGCGACATATTGGTTAGTGTGTTTAAAACGTCTAAGGTGATGTTGGTGTCTTGCTGTGAAAGGAGTGTGCCATTCCAGGTGTATTGAGCGGGGATAGAATCTTTTACGCCATAGCTGAAGGTTACTGAGTTGATGGCTGAGCTGCCCCTGTTACGGATGTGCACTACGGGCATGTTGCCTGAGGGGTTTTCCCTAAAGTGGTCTTCGAAGTTGCTTGGTGAGATGATGCCTTCTAAAGATGCGTCTACTGAGTGGTTAAAGTTTCCGTAGTAGAATACGTGGCCTTCTAGAGCATAATCTCCGTAGTTGCCGGTGGTTGTGTAAGGATCGAAGCTTACGCCTAATGAGTAGGTGCTGCCTGCCGTGATGCCGGATAGTTTATGTGTGTTGGTGTTAACGGCATCGCCGGGGCACCAGTTGCCGCGGTTATAGATCCATGTGCCACCTTGCGGGTATAGTTCGTTCAATCCGCAATCGTCTCTCCAGATGGCTTTCTGATCGATAATGCTGTTGTTTAGAAGCACGGAGTAGTTGTGGCTTGCAAACTCGCAGCATTGGGTTGTGTTATCGGAGCCGTGGCCGGTTACGGTAAATTTCATTTCGGAGGATATGGTGTTGGCGGGTGCGGTAAATGTTTTTGCGGGTACGTGGTTTGCGATAGGGTCAGCGGTGTTGCCATAGTTAAAGGCGCCTCTCCAGATAGGGTCAACTCCCAAAACATTTCTTTCGGGAACACCTTCAATGAAGGCAAATTTTACATTGGCTGTGAAGCCGCCCGAATAACCAGAATAAAAAATACGAATCGATGCTGAGTCTTTTAATAGGTTATAAAAATCGGTTACGTCGTAGATGTAGCGTTGTTTCCAGGTAGAGGGAAAGCGTGGTACGCCGGTGTTTGCAAAGGGGGTGATGAAGCGGCTAAGTTCTACGGTATCTGTTTTGGTCATAACGTAATTGGTTACGGTATAATCCCACTGGTGGCAGTATTGCGAACCGGATGGGCAGGCGTATTCGCCCAGGGTAAATTGCATTAATATTTTGCGATAGCTTGTGCTTCCGTTTGGAAAGCTGACTGCCGTATCGAAGTTGTTGTAATTATTAAGCTTTACGATGTTGGCCTGTATCCAGGTGGTGTCTCCGGGTGCGGCGTAAAAGTTTGTGCTTAATGCAATGGCGATAATACATAATAATCTTTTCATGGTTTGGTTAGATTTATTTTTATTGATGCAGCGCTATTTTGTGTTATTGAATTGATATGGCTAAGTTATTAAAAAGTGTAGTTTATTTGGTTTAATTCGACATAAACATTGTTTTTTTCGACTTATGAATTTTGCAGAATTTCTCAGTTATTCTCTTTTTTGGATGTGCTATGCAGGCTTGTGTGTAAGGATTTTATATTTTTTGTTTTTAGAAACTGGCGTGTGCTGCCGGATTTTGACGATGCAGTAGCAAATTTTGATTTCTGCTGGGTTAAATTACAGGGTGCAGTTGTTCTGATAATATGCGCAGCAAGAATATTTTGATGGTGTAGACGAAAAAGTGGCTGTGCGCCCCAAAGAACTGTTAAAGCGCCCCCGAGAAATGAGCGAGCGCCCCCGAAAACTACCCGAGCGCCCCCTTGAAGTGTTAAAGCGCCCCTAAGAAATGAGCGAGCGCCCCCGAAAACTACCTGAGCGCCCCCTTGAATTGTTAAAGCGCCCTTAAGAAATGAACGAGCGCCCCCGAAAACTACCCGAGCGCCCCTTTGTTTTAAAGTAGCGCCCGTTTAAAGTATGGTAGTGCTACCGGAAAATGAGCGAGCGCCCCGTGAAAGTATAGTAGCGCCCGCTTGTTTTAATGTAGTGGGCTCTTAAAATGGGAAAGTGCTTTTTAAGATTGAAGGGGTTTTGGAGTAATGTAGCATTTTGAATGCTATACTTCGCTGAGTGAGATTGCTTCGTTCCTCGCAATGACGGGGGATTTGTGCGACCTCACCCTCGGTCCCTTTGATGCTGCTTTATAGTTTTTTTATTTGTAATGGGTTTAAATGACCTCACCCTCGGTCCCTCTCCTAAAAGGAGAGGGAGGAATTACATCAATATGCCTTTTTTTGCCTGTATGGGTTTTGGGATGTTCTTTTCTCCGATCATTTGCAGGAGGTCGATCTCGATGGTGCGGCAAATGGAGAGCATGGGCACGTCGTTGGGCAATCCTTCGAAGGGGTTTTCGGAGTAGTCGCCAACGAGCTCCATGCAAACAAAGATCCAGCCTACGATAACGATAAAGGGAACGGAGAGTAGTATGCCCCAATCGCCCACGCTGCTAAACTCGGATGCCATGCCAAAGGGCAGCATGAATATGAAAAGGCAAACGAAGATGAAGCTGATGCTGCCGTACTGGCGCGGCAGGGGGAATTTTTTAATGCGCTCGGCCATGCCCTGGTAGGTATAAAAATCGTTTAGTGTTCTTTGCATTTCCATGTGCCTGAAATCGTCGATCAGATCGAGGGCTCTTAGTTTGTTTAGTTCTTCGGTTTGTTTATCGATAATTTGTGTAGCGGGGTTTTCGAAGTGGTTGAGGTTTTTTATTTCTTCAACGGAGAGGTAGTTGGCCATGCTTATGTCGGCTATTTCGTCTTTAAACAGGCCGGTGCCTAACTTTTGGATGCGTTTTTGTGCAAATTTGCCAAAGCCTAATTCGAGGTTTGCGTGTTCCCAGGGGGTGGTAACGAGCAATTGGCTGCGCAGGGTGTATAGCCAGGCTATGTGGCGAAGAACCAGTTTTTCTTTGAGCTTGTTTATTTCTGCCTGGGGCATTGGAGTGCTTGAGGACTGGTTGTTGATGAGGTGTTTTGTCATGGTGGCCCAACTGCGACTGCTGTTTACTATGCTGCCCCATATTTTGCGGGCTTCCCATAATCTGTCATAGGCCTGGTTGTTCTTAAAGCCTACGTAAAAGGCTACGGCTGTACCCATAACGGATAGGGGAAGCCAAGGGATGGTGATTGCCCTGAAGCCTGTGAAGTGATAGAGGCATGCAACGATGGTAGCCCAGGCGCTAAGCCATATTAAGTGATGGCCGGCGAAACTCATAATGCTTTTTAAGGTGGCGTTTTTTCTGACTATCATGTTTTTGTGGTTGGGGTTTTTGGAAGTTTTTAATAGCGCTTATTTTATTTGTTTGCCGGGTATAGTTTTTCTATACGTGGCTTGTGTTGATGTATGTTGTGTTTTTATGTTGCGGCCCCGAGGGACGATTGCAGGTGTATAAAGGGGATTAGGGGGTAAAGGGTTTATGGTTTGTTTTTGTATTTTCTGTTATTGGGCCCGGGTTATAAAGCTGAAGCTAAAGGTATGGATTTTTTTAGAATGATGGGTGTATGAGAGCCTACATTATTGTAATACAATGCTAAATAAAAAAGCTCATACGTTAGATGAGCTTTTTTATTTTATGCGTGGGTTGAAAAAGATGCGAGGGTTAGTTGTCTTTTATCTTGTTGTAGCAATACTCGTAAAAATCATGAAAGGTTTTTATTTTAAGGAAGTCTTTTTCTTTTGCGATGAACCCGAAATTGCGTTCGGCTAAGACAATGAGGTCGATGTAGTCTAAGCTGCCCAGGTTTAATGTGTCGTGCAAATTAGCTTCGGGTTTAATTTTTGATTCGTCGACTTCAAATTCGTCCAGTAAAAATTGGGTTGTCTTTTTGATGACTTCGTCTTTTGTTAGTTTGTTATCACTTAAATTATTTATATCCTTTAAGGCCAGATATGTTATAAAAAGCATGACTCCTGTTATTTGATTTATGTTGGTTAATTCATATTATTTCCATCCTCCGCCAAGCGACCTGTATAGTTCTATGCTTGCATCTAACTGTGCGCGCTTGATATTGGTTTGCTGCAATGCGCCTGCCAGCAGGTTGCTTTCGGCTGTCATTACTTCGAGGTAATTGGCTATGCCGTTTGCAAATGTTATGTTGGCGTTGCTTACGGATTGTTCTAAGATCTTTACGCGGGTATCGGATAGCTGCTGTTGTTCTTTTAAATATTTTACGCGTATCAAAGCATTAGAAACTTCTTCAACTGAAACTAAAATTGATTGCCTGAATTTTAAAGCGGCCTGGCTGCTTCTTATCTTACTGACTTCATATTGCAGCTGTAATTGCTTAAGCTGAAACAGAGGTTGTACGAGCCCGCCAATGACTGTACCAAATATGGAAGCGGGTATGGCAAAGAAGTTTGCTGAGTATAATGAGTTGAAGCCGCCTCTTGCCGATATGGTAAACGCGGGCAGCATGTTTGCGCGTGCAATGCCAACGGAGGCGTTTTCTGAGAGGAGGTCTAATTCTGCGCTTCTAACATCGGGGCGTAATCTTAGCATGGAGGAGGGAACGCCTTCCTGTAATTTTTCAGGAAGGGATATATCGTTTAAACTTTTAGAGCGTTTGATCTCGCCGGGAAGGATGCCTATTAAAACACTTAAGGCATTCTCTTGCAAAGCAATTTCCATTTCGATACCGGGAATGAGCTGTTGTGTAAGTAGCTTTTGTGATTCTACTTGTTGTACGCCCAGCAGGGTTACATAACCTGATTTGTATTGGAGGTTTAAGATGTTGAGTGTGCTATCTGCCAATAATAAATTTTTACGGGCAATGAGGAGTTGTGCATCTAACATGATGAGGTTATAATATCCGTTTGCTACGCGGGATACGAGACTGGTTTGGATTGCTTTTTTAGCTTCGTAGGTTTGCATATACTGGGCGAGTGCTTTTTTCTTTTGGTTCTTTAGCTTGCCCCAAAAGTCGATCTCCCAGGATAGGTTTAAGGCGAGGCTGTAATCATCAATGTGGTTTGTGCCTAAGAATTTATCGGCTGTGATGCCCGATAGTGTATTGGCAGCAGGCCTAAGGGTGGATGCTCCGCCGGAAAGATTGAGCATAGGCAGGTATGCCAGCTTGGATTGCCTGTAGAGCATTTCGGCTGCTTCGATGTTTTTAAGGCTTATTTGAAAGTCGTTGTTCTTTTTAAGGGCGGTATCAATCAGTGTTGCGAGTTCATCATTTGCCAGAAAATCTCTCCATGAAATGTTGGCGATGGTGGTGGTGTCTTCTGTTTTAGTATCGCGATAAGCTTTAGGGGTTTCTTTTTTTACAGTGGCTGCCTGCTGTGAGACTTTGCAGCCGGCGAGTGTGATGAGTACAATAATTAAAATATTGTAAAATATATGTTGAGGTTTTATTTTCATATCTTCTATTTAGTTAAGAATTTCAGCTTTATGTGTGTCGTTTATCAAAAGGTCTTTATCATTTGCATCGAGTATGGTTTTATGCCCGCTTATTTTTTCCTGCAAGCCCTGGAAGACAACAAACAGCACGGGGATAATAAGCAGGCCAAGCACTACGCCTGAGATCATTCCGCCTGCTGCTGCAAAGCTGATGGAGTGATTGCCTTTTGCCGAAGGTCCTGTTGCTACGGTCATTGGAATCATACCAAAAACAAAGGCGACGGATGTCATCAGGATCGGGCGAAGCCTTAACCGAGATGCTTCCATGGCTGCGTTTATTAATGATCTGCCTGCTTTGCGCCTTTGTACAGCAAACTCAACAATTAAGATTGCGTTCTTAGCTAATAAGCCAATGAGCATGACCAAAGCAACTTGTACGTAAATGTTGTTTTCGATGCCTTTGATGCCTATCATGGCAAACACCCCGAAGATGCCGGTTGGAATGGATAGTATAACGGAGAAGGGAAGGATGTAGCTTTCGTATTGAGCTGCAAGCAGGAAGTAAACGAATAATAAACAAAGCAGGAATACTACGGTTGATTGTCCGCCGGAAGAAATTTCTTCGCGCGTTTGCCCTGAGAATTCGTAAGTATAACCAACAGGTAGTTGCTTAGCTGCCAGATCTTTTATGGCTGCAATGGCATCGCCTGAACTATAACCGGGCTTTGGAATTACGTTGAGTTGAATGGAGTTGAAGAGGTTATACCGTGAAGCTGTTTCAGAGCCAAATACGCGGTTTAGTTTTACCAGTGTTTTTAAGGGCACCATTTCTCCTTGTTTGTTCTTTACAAATACACGGTTCAGTGTTTCGGGATTGGCTTTGTCTGTGGCATCTGCCTGCAGCACTACTTTATAATATTTTCCGAAGCGGTTGAAATCAGCTACCTGAGATGTTCCAAAATATGCCTGCATGGTTTGCAGGATGTCTTTGACGCTTACGCCCAGCTGATCGGCTTTATCATCGTTTATTTCTAATTGATATTGGGGATAATCGGCTTTGAACATGGTGAAGGCAACTGCTATGGGTGCTTGTTTGTTTAACTCTGCAATGAAGTGATTAGCTGTTACGGAGAACTGATCTAACTTGCCGCCTGACCTATCTTGAAGGACAATGTCTAATGCTTCTACGTTGCTAAAGCCGGGTACGGTTGGAAAGCTGAATGCAAAGAAGCTTCCGCCTTTTACATCTGCTAACGTTTTTTGAACAAGGCCAACTAAATGATCGATGTCTTTTACTTTGCCGCGCTCTTCGGTTGGCTTTAATATTACAAAAGCTACTGCTGCCGACGGGCCTGTTGAAGATGTAAGCAAACTAAAGCCGGGAATACACACTACAAATTTTGCAGCGTCGAGCGCTTTTAGTTTTTTCTCTGCTTCAAACATGACTTCGGTGGTGCGTTTTAAAGAAGTGCCTGATGGAGTAGATACTGCGATGGCCACAAAGTTTTGATCTTCGTTAGGAATGAACCCGGAAGGTGTAGTTTTTACAAGGTACATAGTGGCTATGAATATGACGGCAAGTCCACCAAGCGCGATGCCTTTTTTTCGTAGCAGGAATTTAACCATGCCCATATATCTTTTGGTGAGGTTATTGAAGCCGCCGTTAAAGCCTGCAAAGAATCTTGTTTTTAAGCTTTGTTTTTCTGTGGTATGACCTCCGTTGGCATGTGTGCTTTTTAAAAACAAGGCAGCTAATGCAGGGCTTAAAGTCAATGCATTTACAGCAGATATGACAATGGCTATTGCCATGGTAAAAGCGAATTGGCGATAGAACAAGCCTGTTGAGCCGCTCATAAAGCCAACTGGTAAAAAAACGGCTGCCATAACCAATGTGATAGAGATGATGGCACCTGTAATTTCGTGCATGGCTTCTATGGTTGCTGCTTTAGGGTTTAGATTTTTGTGCTCCATTTTTGCATGCACGGCTTCTACCACAACAATGGCATCATCTACCACAATGCCTATGGATAAGACGAGTGCAAACAGGGTTAACAAATTTATCGTGAAGCCAAATACGTACATAAAAAAGAAGGTGCCGATGATGGCTACAGGCACTGCAATGGCAGGGATAAGGGTAGACCTGAAATCCTGGAGGAAAAGAAACACAACTAAGAATACTAAAATGAATGCCTCAATTAATGTGTGTTCAACCTGTTCGATAGAGGCATCCAATGATCTTTTGGTGCTGTAGAAGGTATTGTATTTTATTCCTTTAGGAAAATTCTTGGAGGCTTTTTCCATGAACTCGTTAACTGCAATTTGAATTTCGTTTGAGTTTGAGCCTGCCAATTGAACCACACCAAAGCCAACACCTGCGTGCCCGTTTAACCTTTGCTTGGTAGCATAATTGTATGAGCCGAATTCTATACGTGCTACATCTTTTAAACGCAATACCGAACCATCCGCATTTGCCCTGATGGTGATGTTTTCATAATCGGCGGGCTTGTTTAATTTGCCTTTGTATTTGATTACGTATTCAAAAGCTTCGCTGCTTCTGTCGCCGAATTTACCTGGCGCGGCTTCCATGCTTTTATCCTGGATGGCTGCTGCCACTTCATTAGGAGAAAGGTGATAGGTTTGCAATTGCGCGGGCTTTAACCACACACGCATGGAATAATCTTTCGGGCTGCCAAAGATAAACGCATCTCCAACGCCCGAGATACGTTTAATATCCGGGATTAAATTAATGGATACGTAATTGTTTAAGAATGTTTCATCGTATTTTGTTTCGTCTTCCGAATAAATACCGGTGCCCATAATTAAACTGTTTTGTTGCTTGGCTGTTATAAGGCCTTGCTGTACCACTTCGGGCGGCAACTGGCTTGTGGCCTGGCTAACGCGGTTCTGCACATTAACAGCAGCCTGATCCGGATTTGTGCCAAGCTTAAAAAATACGCTTACAGTAAGAGAGCCATCGTTACTTGCAATGGAACTCATATAAGAAATGTTTTCTACGCCGTTTATGGCTTCTTCTAAGGAAGGGGCAACTGAACGTAAAATTGTTTCTGCATTGGCTCCCGGGTAAAAAGCTTTTACCATTACGCAGGGCGGCGCAATATCGGGAAACTGCTGCAGTGGTAATTTGAAGAGGCCAAGCAAGCCAAGAATTACCAACAAGATCGATATGACCGTAGCGAGTACGGGTTTATTTATAAATTTTTCAAACATAATATGGTGAGTTTAATATGATTATTTATTAGCTGTTTTGGCAGGGGTGATGATGGGCTGAATGATAACTCCTTCCTGAAGATTGCCAGTGCCATCGGTTACAATGCGGTCGCCAACTTTTAGTCCATTTACCACATAATCAGAACCGATCTTTCCTATAACAGTAATGATCTCTTTTTTTACTTTGTTGCTATCGGCAACGGCAAACACAAATATTTTATCCTGCATTTCCATAGTGGAAGATTGCGGGATAACAATGGCGTTATTTTGTTGCAGGCTAAGGCGTATTTTTCCTGTATTGCCCGTGCGAAGCAGGCCATCCTGGTTTTGGAAGGATGCCCTTACGGTTATTGCCCCAGTATTCTTATTAAATTGTCCATCGATCAATTCAACTTTGCCTTTTAAAGGATACATGCTATCGTTGGCAAGGATAAGATCTACAGGAGGAAGGCTGTTGATTTTATCACTAAGCGTTCGGCCTTCATACTGAGACTGGAAGCGTGCAAAATCCTGTTCGCCAAAGGCAAAATAGACATGCACAATGCTGTTGTCAGATAATACAGTTAAAGGCTCAGCATCCTGCGGATTAATAAGGCTTCCTTTTTTCTTCATTAACCTGCCTATGTAACCGTTTACAGGCGCTTTGATCAATGTATAATCTAAATTTATTTGCGCGGCAGATAAGTTGGCTTTTGCTACTTCAACATTTGCCTGCGCTACCAACACGGCTGTTTTAGCGGCTTTTAACTGATACTCGGAAACAACCTTGCTTTGCACAAGGGGAGTTAGTTTTTCTACTTCTAATTGCGCATTTGCCAAAGAACCTTCTGCCACATGCAAACTTGCCAATGCATTATTATATTGTGAACGATAAAGCTCGTCGTTGATCTTAAACAAAGGATCTCCCGCGTGAACCAGGGAGCCTTCATCTACAAATATCTGATCTAAGGCGCCGTTTACCTGTGGGCGGATCTCTACATTATCAATACCTTCTATAGAAGCAGGATATTCCTGGTGCGTGATGGCTGTTACGGAAGCAATGTTCATCACAGGGAAAGAAGGCAGCGACGCTTCTGCGGATTCTTTTTTGGATGAGCAGCTAAATAAAGTGATTGCAATAATTAGTAAGATAATTTTTTTCATGTTTCTGTGTTTATTATTTAATTGATTGGTGTGATTAATGGGTTGCTTAAATGATTTATATCCAGTAGATATCTCCAAATACTGACATAAGTTCGAGGCCTTCTTCTCTTTCTTTCTTAGAAAGCCCTTTTCCTTTTTGAGGTATTTGGTTTGTGTTTTTTTCTCCTTTTGAGTCGTTTGCTTTGCGCGCGCATTCGGTTGCTGATTTATTGCCTTTGTTTTTCATACTATGTTTTTTAATTCATTAATTCAAATGTTTCGATATATTTAAGCGAAGTTTAGTTTAAATAGAGGCTGTTTTTAAACTAAAAAATTCAAATCGGATACAAAGGAATATTTAAATATCTATATATCCAAATATTTCGATTTGTAAGTCAAATTTTTTTAATCTCCAATATTTCTTAAAAATTTAATATACGAGCTAATGACTTCTTTGTTAACCTGGTAGCTTACGTAACGGCCTTCTTTTTCAGGAATAATTAAATCTGCCTCTATCAGCTGCTTAACGTGGTGGGAAATGGTTGATTGCGAAAGATTAAACGTATCAATGATCTCGGAACAAGCCATTGCACATCGTTGTTTTTTAATCAGTTCGATTATCTTTAATCTATAGGGATCTCCCAATGCTTTCGAGATCTTCTCAACCTTTTTTAAATCTAAAGGCGCATTTATAGTTGTACTCATAAATGCAAATGTATCGATTTATTTCTTTTTGCAGCAAATTTCTCGACCGAATCTAATTTTTAATCTTTCAGGTTTCATATTATTATAATAAAACAAGAAAATAAAAAACCCGCTTCAATATAATGAAGCGGGGTTAGGTTAGATGGTTATAGAAAATTAAGCAGTTGCTTTAACGGCTAATTTCTTTTTTAGGTTAGTGTCTAAGGCAGTTAAGAAGTCTTCTGTGTTCAGGTAGTGCTCGCCTAATTTAACGTTGTTGCCATGTATACAAACAGCTAAGTCTTTAGTCATTTTGCCGCTTTCAACGGTTTCAACGCAAACCTGCTCAAGTGCGTGGCAGAAGTTAATAAGCTCCTGGTTGTTATCTAATTTTCCACGGAATTCCAAGCCACGAGTCCATGCAAAAATAGATGCAATAGGATTTGTTGAAGTTGGTTTACCGGCCTGGTGATCGCGGTAGTGGCGTGTAACAGTACCGTGAGCCGCTTCGGCTTCCATGGTTTTTCCATCCGGAGTAACCAATACAGAGGTCATTAATCCTAATGAACCAAAGCCTTGTGCAACAGTATCAGACTGAACATCGCCATCGTAGTTTTTACAAGCCCATACAAAGTTTCCGTTCCATTTTAATGCAGATGCAACCATATCATCAATTAAGCGGTGTTCGTAAACGATGCCTGCTGCTGCAAATTTTGCTTTGAATTCGGTTTGATAAATTTCTTCGAAAATATCTTTAAAGCGGCCGTCGTATTTTTTAAGAATGGTGTTTTTTGTAGATAAATATAAAGGCCATTTTTTCTGTAGAGCTGTATTGAAACAAGAGTGTGCAAATCCGCGAATTGACTCGTCAGTGTTGTACATCGCTAACGCAACGCCATCTCCTTTAAAGTTAAATACTTCGTGTGAAGTAGCCGGAGATCCGTCTTCAGGCGTATAGGTAATAGTTAGTTTTCCTTTTCCTTTAGTAACGAAATCAGTTGCGCGGTACTGATCGCCAAAAGCATGACGGCCAATACAGATAGGGGCAGTCCAGTTTGGCACTAAACGCGGTACGTTAGAACAAACAATGGGTTCACGAAATACAGTTCCGTCAAGAATATTACGGATAGTACCGTTAGGCGATTTCCACATTTGTTTTAATTTGAATTCTTTTACGCGTTCTTCATCTGGAGTGATGGTAGCACATTTGATACCTACGTTATATTTTTTGATAGCTTCGGCAGAATCGATGGTTACCTGGTCGTTGGTAGCATCACGGTGCTCAATACCTAAGTCGTAATATTTAATATCTAATTCTAAATAAGGAAGGATCAATTTATCTTTGATAAACTTCCAAATGATGCGGGTCATTTCGTCGCCATCTAACTCAACTACCGGGTTTGCTACTTTAATTTTACTCATGTTTTTGCAATTATTGATTTGTTTATTTAATGGATTATTGATTTTAAATTTAACTGTTTTAATCTTACATTTTATTTAACGCCGTGCATCATTTTTTTTAAGAATGGAGTCAGCAATAATAAAATAACAGAGGCTACTCCGCAAAGCACTACGAACACCATAAAGAATTCGAACAGGTTATGAATTTCAAACCCGACAAAAACGGGATTGGTTGCCCTGATTTGATTTGTGTCTAATAAGGCTAATTGTTCTGCAGTAGGCGTTATTTTTTTGTCTAAAACGGCTTGCAGGTCTATTCCCAGTTTTTGCGCTTTGGTAAATTTATCTCCGGTGGCAGGCAGGATAGAGCCTAAAGTTCCTGCTAAGGCATAACCCGCAGCGTTTGATAAAAAGAATACTCCATATAATAAGGATGCAAAGCGTTTTGGAGACAGCTTACCTACTAAGGAAAGCCCGATTGGTGACAGGCAAAGCTCGCCGGCTGTTTGAATTAAATATAAAAGGATCAACCATTTGATAGCCAAAAGCCCGTTGTTACCAAGGTCTTTTACGTTGTGCGCGATGATGAAATAACTAAGGGCAATTAAAGCTAAACCGAAAGCTTGTTTCATCGGGGAGATGGGCTCCATGTTTTTTGAACGAAGCTTATCCCATAAGATACTGAACGGAATAGCGAAGGCTACTACAAATAATCCGTTGAAGATTTGAACCATAGATGGTGGCATGTTCCATCCGAAGAAGTTACGGTCGGTTTGATTATCGGCAATAAAGGTTAGGGAAGAGCCTGCCTGTTCGAAAGCTGCCCAGAAGAAGATCACAAAGAAGGATACGATGTAAATAACAATGATACGCTGTCTTTCTACTTTAGTTAGAGATGTATCTGAAATGATGAGCCCGGCTAAGGTTAAACCGCTTGCATAGATAATAGGGTAGATGATGGTTTTAATAAAGTTGTGCCCGTCTAACAGGTAACGGAATACAAAGAACAGCGCGATGAAAGATACTACAGAAAGCATAAGCGCAGTGTTGGAGAATACAGCTTTTTGAGCTTCGCCTTCTTCGTAATGAGAGGCATCATTTTTTGAAGGAAGATCGCCAAGTGGCTTGCCTTCGGGTGTAACTACGTATTTGTTTTTTAAGAAATAGAATACCAATGTGCCAAGTACCATGGCGATACTGGCTGCCAGGAAGCCCCATTTGAAGGCGTGGATGTCTCTTATACCGGCAGAGTCTTTTACATCACCAATAATAGGACAGATGAACTGGCCTAAGAAGGCGCCTAAGTTAATACCCATGTAGAAAATAGTGAAGGCAGAATCTAATTTGCTTTTTTCCTGTTTAGGATACAGGCTGCCCACCATGCTGGAGATGTTTGGCTTGAAAAAACCGTTTCCGAAAATGATGATGCCTAAGGCTACCCATAATAAAGTAGTGGCAAGGCTTAGGTTTGTGCCAAAAACGCTGGCGCTGAAAAACAACAACATCTGTCCTATGGCCATCATGCTTCCGCCCAGGATGATGCAATTCCTGTTTCCGAAAAAACGATCGGAAATGAAGCCGCCCAACATAGGTGTTAGGTAACAAAGACTCAGAAAGCCGCCATATATAAGGGAAGAATCTTCTTCTTTCATTAATAGGGAGTTAACGAGGAATAGGGTAAGTATAGCACGCATGCCATAAAAGTTAAAGCGTTCCCACATTTCGGTTCCAAATAAAACCCAAAGGCCTTTGGACGAGAAGTTTTTGGATCTAACTCTGCTTTGCCCCTGTATTTTGTTTCTGTGTCTAATTCTGCGTCCATATATTATTTACTATTTTAAAAATTATCAAGTTTTCAAACTTACACAATTCCTTTGGTTTTGTAAAACTCAAAAGGTATTTTAAGAGTTTCTCTAACCTGTTTAAACAAAGTTTCGTCTAATTTTAAAAGACGGGTTATTGCTGCAGCATCTGGTATTGGTTTTTATAATATTCGGCTCTTTCGTTGTTTTTAAGCTCTATGCATTTGCCATAAATATATTCAGCCAGTTTTTTGTTGGGTGAAATGATAAAGGCTTCTTCTAATTTTTGCATGCCTTTGGCGGTTTGCCCGCTTAGGAGGTAATAATTTGCATACTGGGAGGTAACGACATAATCTTTCGGAAAATTCTTATCGGCCTCCTGTATAATAGGCAGGGCAGGGCTTAGCTTTTTGCTCTCGATAAGCATTTGCATTAGTTCCCTGTAAGAGGTATATTGTTTGGGATTTTGCAGGGTTGCTATGCGATAGTTCTTAAAAGCCTGGATGAAATCTCCTTTTCTTTTATAGCAGTTACCCAAGTTTTCATAGGCTTGTGGGTAAGGCTTGGGATTGTTTATAATAGCGTGTTTAAAGTAGGCGAGTGCTGAGTCAGTTTGATTGAGGTAGGAAAATAAGATTACACCGGCATTATTGAAAGCGGAATAGACGGATGAATCTTTTTGAAAGGCGTAGCGGTAAAATTCCAGGCTTTTGCTCAATAAATAATCGCGCTGATACTCAGGATCACCAGACATTAGTTTTTCGTAATACTTATTGCCCAAGAGGTTGCAGGCCCCGGCCGATTTCTCTTCATACTGGGCATCGTGTTCGTATAAAGAAAATTCGGAATTCCATACGGAATTGCGGTTCCAGTCGTAGAGCATAAAAAGCACTAATATGATACTTAAGTAAGCTAATGGCTTTTGCGTGAATTGCGGGGTGGTTATTTTATCGGGAATTGTTTTGTAAAGCGAGAACATGACAGATGTTATAAATACGGCAAAACCAATGGTGCTTGTAAAGGCAAGGCGTTCGCCCACAATACCGGCAACAGGTTTTATTAAGTTGGTTAAAGGTGCAATGGCTATGAGGAAAAACAACAGCCCGAAAAGTGCAATTTTGCTTTGGGTTTTGTAGCAGTAGTAGCCTGCCAGCAAAACAAAAATAATACCTATGATGATTTCAATATCAAAGAGGTTTACGTGCGCAGGAATTAAAGGAGAACCGTAATAAAATCTGAGCGGATAGGGGAAGAAAAGCAGCTTTACGTAGATGCCAAATGTTTTAAGGGCAAACAAAACCTTGCCGTAAAATGATACATGCTCGGTATACAAGGGGTTTTCGAAATGGTAATAGAAACGTATGTCTTTTTCGGTAACCAGGAATTTTCTTGATTTTCTGTAAATAAAATAACAAACTCCCAGTCCGGCTAAAATTATTGCGATATGCTTTTTGTTGATCTTGGAGAAGAAAAATAATATAAGTGGTGTTAGAACAATAAATGCGGCGGCTGTAAATTTGGTGTATAATGCCAAAAGCATAAACACGGCAGAAAGAATAAGATGCTTGATTTGTTTATCCTCAAAATAGGTAAGGATGCGGCTGGCAGATAAAATGGCAAAGAGCAGCGCCAACAGCTCATCTCTGCACTTAATGTTGTTTACCACTTCGGTATGTAGCGGATGGGCCAGAAATATAATAGAGCATATCAGCGCAAATGTTTCTTTATAGGGATATACTTTAAAACATTGCTTAAGAAGCAAGAAGAAATAAAAGACCAATACGGCATATATCACTACATTAATAAAATGGTTTATATGCGGGGCCTGCCCGAAGATTGAATATTCAATAGCAAACATAGTCATAACCAGGGGGCGGTAATCATACGAAGTGCCCTGGCCATACCCATAATGGCTTCGCCATAGTTTTCCAATGCCACTAATGCCTTTAGCTATTAAAGCGTTATTGGGTGTATAGGGCTTTCCTTTAATAGGATAGTTGGTTACGGTAACATAAGAATCGTCGAGGCTAAAACCGTTTTTTACAGAGTTGCCATAAAACAGGAACGACAAAACGAGAAAAAAAACAAACGTGTTTTTATTGTTTGATAAAATTTTGCGCATAGATTAAAAATGCAAAAAGCACCTTTTTTACCAGGTGCTTTTTTAATTTTATGATTTAATTAAAATTAGTAGCGACTTCTTTCAGCATGAGTGTTTTTTTATTTAGTTCCGGCTGTAAGAAGTTGCTGAGGTGTTTTTCTTTCGCCTTTTAATGTTAAAACATATGATACGCCTAAATTGCTGATCCATTTCAGGTAGTAACTTTTTTCCATTGGTTTTTTCATGGTAATGGTGGCGTTATAGTTTCCTTCAGCGTCCTTACCTTTATCTTCAACCGATAAAACATCCGGATTTTGTTTCATTTTAGCATAAAAACTGGTAGCTTCTGCAGCATTGTTAAATCCTGAAATACTGTAGTTAAAAGTTGTTTTTCTAAAATAAGCATTATCAGCTTTTTCTTTTAAGATCCAGGTAATATTACTTTGAGCAATGGCACTTACAGATGTAAGCGTTAAGGCAATTACTAATGCAGAGAAGATTTTTTTCATGTTGTTTAGTTTGAGTTAATTAAAATTTTTAGTGCTAATTTAATTAAATAATTCATCCATGCGTAGAAATTACAAAAAAAGGATGTATTTCATTGGAGAGCGGCACATGGATTAAATAAATCATAAAATATTTATTAGATTTACGAGTTAAAGATGTCTTTTCACATACATGATATAGCTGTTTATCTGCCTGAAGGGATCATTACCAATGAAGATCTGTCGGCCCGGTTTGAAGGGTTAAAACCTGCAGATATTTTTAAACGCACGGGGGTAAAAGAAAGAAGAAGAACCGTAGAGAATTTTATCATGTCAGATATGGTGTTTGAAGCGGCTCAATTGCTTTTTAAAGACAAGCCCGGAATGCGCGAACAGATAGATACCTTGATTTTAGTTGGCCATGGATACGATTATAAAGCACCTATTACGGCGGCTATTCTTCAGCATCGCCTGCAGCTTTCTAAAAACGTACTTAGCATTGATTTGCCACATGGCTGCACGGGTTATATAAACGGACTGGCTGTAAGCAAAGGCCTGATAGAAGGAGGCATGGCAAAACATGTATTATTATTGACAGGAGATACGCCTTCGTTTGTAATTGGCAAGGAGAATGCTGAATTGCAATCTATTTTTAGCGATAGCGGTACAGCTACCTATATTACGGCAGATGAAACTGAGGATTACCAAAAATTTATATTTGGTACGGATGGAGCCGGGGCCGAAAACCTGATCGTGAAAAGAAGCTCGAGCAGAGGACCGGCAGATGTGGATTATCTTAACAAGGGCGGAAGATTAAACGGTTTAATGGAAATGAACGGTACCGAGATTTTTACATTTGCCATAAAAATTGTGCCGAAACTGGTACAACAAACCCTGGAGAAAAATAACCTGACGCTAGACCAGGTAGATTATGTTATCTTTCACCAGGCAAACTCTTTTATGCTGGATATTTTGCGCAGAAAGATAAATATACCCAAAGAGAAATTTTTTAACGACATAATAGAAACAGGCAACACAGTGGCATCTACCATACCTATTGCTTTAAAAAGCGCTTATGAAAAAGGGCTTATAAAAAGAGGCGATATTATTCTTTTGGCCGGGTTTGGCCTGGGATATACATGGGGAGCAACTATAATAAAATTTTAAAGATATGATGGACATAGAACAATTTACAAGAGAATTAGAAGCTGAGTTTGAAGATATTGAACCAGGCAGCATAAGCCCGCAAACCAATTACAGGGATATAAAGGGGTGGAGCAGTATGTACGCTCTTATTGTAATTGCTTTTGTAGACACTAATTTTGATGTGGCCTTAAACGGCGACGATCTAAAATCTTCTCAAACGATAGAAGATCTCTATAAAATTATTGTAGCAAAAAAACAAGCGTAGATGGCACTTTTCAAAGTACATAATATAAGCCTTAAAGGAATTTCTGCCTGCGTGCCTAAGGATAAAGTGCTGACCAAAGATTACCCGCATTTTAATGAAACAGAACAAGAGTTGTTTGTAAAAAGCGTTGGTATTGTCGAAAGACGCGTAGCGCCTAAAGAAATAACCACTTCGGATATGTGCTTTGCCGCTGCCGAAAAATTAATACAGGAACTTAACTGGAATAAGCAGGATATTGAATGCCTGGTATTTGTATCTCAATCCCCCGATTATTTTTTGCCTGCTACAAGTGTGTTGTTGCAAAACCGTTTGGGCCTGGGCAAAAATGTAATGGCCTTTGATGTTAACTTGGGTTGCTCGGGATATGTTTACGGACTGCAACTTTTATCGAGCCTGATTTCTGGCGCGCAAATTAAAAAAGGCTTGTTGCTGGTGGGCGATAAATCAACCATGTCTACTTATATTGAAGATAAAAGCACTTATCCTTTATTTGGCGATGCGGGTTCTGCAACAGCGTTAGCATACGATGCAAACGCTAAGCCTATCTATTTTAATTTGCAAAGCGATGGCAGCGGAGAAGAATCTATAAAAATACTGGATGGCGGTGCCAGAAATTCTGTAAGGCCAGATACTTTTGATATTAAAGAAATTGAACCGGGTGTAAAGCGCAGCCGCAGACATTTGCAACTTAACGGCATTGATATTTTTAATTTTGCATTGCGGGAAGTTGCTCCAAATATTAACGAGCTACTTGCTTTTTCGGGCACAAAAAAAGAAGGTATTGATTATTTTGTCTTTCACCAGGCAAACAAATTAATTAATGAAAGCGTACGCAAAAAATTAAAGGTACTGGAAAAAGAAAAAGTACCTTACTCGATTGATTTATATGGCAACACAAGTTCAGCCTCTATACCTTTAACGATAGTTTCTAAATTAAAGCAGGCACTTCACAATCAATCAAAAAAAATGCTGCTTTCGGGCTTTGGGGTAGGTTATTCCTGGGGATCCTGCCTGGTAGATTTCGATAAGATTGTTTGCTGCGATTTGGTTGAGATTTAAAATCCATGCAACTTTATTGCTTTTGTATTTAATGAATGATTAAAAAACCATTTTTACATACGTATTTTGCACAATTTAGTATAATACTTTTGCTTTTTGCTGTCTGCAGGTTTTTATCGCTATATGTTTTTTACAATGGCTTTCTTTTAAATTTTGCCAGGATTAATACTGTTTTTTTCTCCTCCTCACAGGTTCCGGATTTATTTTCAGTAAATCCATACCAGTCGTTTTCTATTTTATTATCTTCATTAATTTATCCTTTTTTTATAGGAGCACTACTTTTATTGTACCTGCCACTCTTTATAAAAGGAAAAGTTTATAAATCATTTTTATTTGCGAATACCGACAAGCTTATTGTTTTTATTTGTGCTTTTTTACTGGCCTGGGAACTGACTACATACGATTATAATTACTACTTAAATAATGCATTCTATACAGACCGAATTATGCTTATAGCCCTTGCATTGTTGCTGCTTCGTTCTCCTATGTTTTTGCCGCTATTTATTGCATGGGCATATGTTTACAGGTCGCAATTTAATTATCCGGTAGATGGATTTACCCTATTTGATAAACAAGTGTTGTTTGATGTACTGCTTATGTTTTTAGCTTATGTTTATACCAGGGTATTTTTTCCGGCAATAAAAATTTCATTCCTGTTTCTTGTCATTTGCATTGTAGCCTCTAATTATTTTATGTGTGCCGTAGCTAAAATCATGATCTCTCCGCATGGATATGAATGGCTGCTGAAAAACGAGCCTTCCGATCTGTTTTGTAATGTACATATGCGAGGCTGGTTGTCAAAAAGCAGCCAAAATACCATTGATGCACTTTATTCTTTTCTTGCTGACTATGGAAAATTCTTCCAGGCTGTTATTTTCCTATTGGAATGTTCGGCCCTGTTTTTATTGCGGTCACGAAAAACAGCTATTATACTTTTGTGTTGTTTGTGTGGGCTTCATCTTGGGATTTTTATTTTTGGCAGCATGTTGTTCTGGAAATGGATGTGCATTGACTTGATGCTTATTTTTATTTTATGGAGAAATAAAAACGTAGAAGAAAAAGTTTACTCAAAGAAACTTTTCCTGTCGTCACTCGTTATTATTTTGTCTTCCGTTTTATGGTTAAGGCCTGTTCAAATTGCCTGGTATGATACGCCGGCTAACCAATATTTTACATATGAAGTGGTTGATGCAGAAGGCAAAATTTTTGAATTTGATAAAAATCAAATGAACCCCTATCATCAATGGTTTCAGTATGACCAGTTTCTTTATCTGGTAAATGAAAATTGTCTTCCAATAAGTGGCTTTGGGTATACGATGAATTATAAAATTGCGCAGGCAATAAAAGAATCGATACCAGAAATGTATCAGAAATTAGAAATGAAATTTGGAAAGAATTATTACAATGAAACCAAAAAAGAAAAATATGAAGACTTCATTAAAATTTATTTTTCCAACAGGAATCAAGCTTTAGATAAAACATTTATTCCTTATTTGCTATCTGCTCCACATCATTTACATAGTTCAACATATGCAAATTGTTATACTGGAAAATTGCCCGTACACATGTTTAAAGTCATTTTTAATAAAGTCATTTCAAAAAATGGGAAAGCATATACTATCAGTAAAAAAACAGTAGATGAGATCGTTATTCCTTCGTGAAAAATTTGGCTTGTTTTTCTTTTTCCTTAGAATAAATTAATTGTTAAAAAAATCCAGAATTAAAAAAATAACTTATATTTTTATTCAAAACTAAACGGAATGGAAGAACACAGAGATTTTAGACGCAATCTTACTTTTGGGCTGCGTTTTAAATACGGATTTTACCAAACGATGGATCATTTTTTTGGTAGAAAACGGTTTTTTGTAAAAGGAAGAAAGAAGTTTTATGAAGATGTTCTGGCATCCATGAAAAAGCAGGGAGAAGGTAAAATAATGCCCGTTGAACGCCGAAAAGACCTGAGCCTGGAAGAATTTAAAAATCACTATGTAAAAAAAGGCATACCCGTTGTTTTAGAAGGCGCAGCCAAAGATTGGGCATGTGCAAATAAGTGGTCGCTTGAATATTTTAAAGAATTGCACGGCAAAGACGAGATTGTTTTGGTAGATCAAAACACGGTAGATTATTCGTATGAACTTACTACTTTAGCGGACGTTATTGATAATATACGCAGCGGCGGTGGTAAATACTATCGCTTTTACCCTTTGCTTGCCAGGCATCCGGAGCATATCAAAGATTTTGACTATGAGTGGTTGCGTGAAAGAAGGACAAAACCAACCTGGTTTGATGCTTTCCAGGTATTTATTGGTGGAAAAGATTCTTATACGCCTTTGCACAATGCTAATCAATCTAATTTATTTGTACAGGCATACGGAGAAAAAAAATGGGTGCTTTATTCGCATTATTACTCTGCCATTTTAGATCCGTCGCCGGTTAGAAATGTTTACCGTAGTGCGCCCGATAAAAATGGTAAAGGACCGTTTAATCCTTTCGAACCTGATTTTAGCGCACCATACGAATTGTTTAAATATCTTGATGGCTATTCTGTACACTTAAAGCCCGGCGATATTTTGTGGAACCCGCCTTTCTACTGGCATGCCGTAAAAAACACTACAGATTCTATCGGAGTAGGATACCGCTGGCTTTCGCCATTTTATTCGTTTAAAGTATCTTTTTTATACATGATGCTGGATTGCTTTGCCACTAAGCCTCCTATTTGGAAGGCATACAGCTTATATAGAAAAGACATCAATGAGCTTCATCTAGAAGAAACAAAAAAACTGGAAGAAGCTAAACGTAAGATGGAAGAACAAAAAGCTAAAAAAGCAGCTGTAGTTAACTAGATTTTAATTTAAAGATTTCGGATAGCCGGTATATGGAAGAGCATAAAGATTTCAGGCGGAACCTCACCACCAAGCAGCGTTTTAAGTATGGCGTGTATCAATTTGTTGACCATTTCTTCGGCAGAAAAAGGCTGTTTAAGAACCGGAGCGCTTTTTATAAGGAACTTTTTGAAACCATGCCTAAGCACGGCGAGGGCCGTATTATGCCAATAGAACGGAGGAAAGACCTGAGCCTGGAAGAGTTTAAGAACCATTACGTAAAAAAGGGAATCCCTGTTGTGCTGGAAGGTGCAGCGAACGATTGGCCTTGTGTTAAAAAATGGTCGCTTGAATATTTTAAAGAACTGCACGGCAAAGACGAAATTGTTTTGTTTAATCCCTTAAGCAAAGAAACCCCTTTTGAACAGATAACGCTTGCTGATGTAATTAACGATATACGCGGCGGAGGCGGCAAATACTATCGCTTTTACCCACTATTGGCAAGGCATCCCGAGCACCTGGAAGATTTTGATTATAAATGGCTGAAAAAAAGAACCAACCGTTTTGTTATGCTCGATTCTTTCCAGGTATTTATGGGAGGAAAAGGGACAAAATCTGATATGCATAATGCCAATCCACCCAACTTGTTTGTACAGGTTTACGGAGAAAAAAAATGGGTTTTATATTCGCATTATTATACGCCTATTGTCGATCCACCGCCAATAGGAAATATCTACCGCATTGCCCCGCCTAAAAAAACGGAAGGGCCTTTCAATGCCTTTGAACCTGATTACGGAGCACCGTATGAATTGTTTAAATATATCGACGGTTACTCTGTACATTTAAAACCCGGCGACATTTTATGGAACCCTCCTTTTTACTGGCATACCGTGCAAAATGAAACAGATTCTATAGGGGTGGGCTATCGTTGGGTATCGCCATTCTATTCATTTAAAATATCACCTTTGTATATGTTCTTAGATCTTTTTGCAAGAAACCCACCCATCTGGAAAGCATGGGGGCTATACAAAAAGGATATTAATGAGCTACATTTGGCTGAAATGAAAAAGCTGGAAGAAATTAAACGTAAAATGCAGGAGCAGGAAGAAAAGAAAAAAGCGAAAGCAGCTAATTAATGAATTTGAACGGCAAGCATATTTTAGTAACAGGTGCCTCTTCCGGCATTGGAAGGCAAGTAGCTATTGAAGCTGCTTTGTTGGGTGCGACGCTAACTATAACAGGAAGGAATGAAGCTGAGCTTGAAAATACACACACACAATTAAAAGGAAAAAATCATACGCTCGTAAAAGCTGATTTAACAAAAGCAGATGAGATTAAGAAACTAAACACTGCTTTGCCTGCGTTGGATGGCATTGTGCACTGTGCCGGCATTGTGAAACCTGTTCCGGTAAAATTTATAAATCAGCAGCAAATTGACGAGGTATTTGCTATTAATTTTACATCGGTAGTTTTGCTAAACGCTCAACTCCTTCAACAAAAAAAAATAAATAACAATGCTTCGCTGGTTCTTATTTCCACTATATCTTCGCTTCATCCATACTTTGGTGGTGGCATTTATATTGCATCTAAATCGGCTTTGGAAGGATACGGAAAAACACTTGCTTTGGAGTTGGCTTCAAAAAAAATACGAGTAAATATTTTACAGCCAGCCTTGGTAAAAACAGCTATATACCAGTCAACCATCGAGTCGGCATTTAGCCAGGAAGAAATGAAAAAATACGAAAGCCAGTATCCACTTGGCATTGGGGAAACGCAGGATGTTGCAGATGCAGTATGTTATTTGCTTTCAGAAAAATCTAAATGGATAACCGGAACCTGCATTCCGATGGATGGAGGATTAACCCTGGGAAATTTAAAACCATAAATTTATGACAGATCTTTCTATTATAATCCCTGTGTTTAATTCGGCAAGCTGTTTAAAAGATACGGTTCAGACGGTAATTACATCTATAGAAAAAACGAACAAAACATACGAGATCATTTTAATAGATGACGGGAGCTCTGATTTCAGCTGGCCTGCTATTAAAGATATAAAAGCATTGAACGCAAATGTAGTTGGTGTGAGGTTGAATAAAAATTACGGGCAACACAATGCATTGCTATGTGGATTAAATATTTGCAGCGGAAACTATATAGTGACCTTAGATGACGACCTGGAACAAAATCCCGCTGATATTGAAAAGCTACAGGCAGATTTGCAAGCCCAAGATTTAGATATGGTTTATGGCATACCTGCTAAGTCAAACAAAAGCATTCTCAGGGTTCTTTTCAGATACTTTTATATATACACTTCGCGTAAAGAAAATAAAAATGCTGGAGAAGGCAGTAGTTTCAGGATTTTTACCAAAAAACTAAAAGATAGTTTAATAACACATAGTGGCTCTTTGTTTTTTTTAGATGAAATTACTTTATGGTACACGGATAAAATTGGGTACGTAAAAGTTGATTTTCAGAAATCTAAGAAATCAAATTCAGGATATGATTATGGAAGCCTGGTAAGCCTTTGGTTGCGCGTATTATCACTAAGCTCTACCATGCCTTTACGTATTGTGCGGGTAGTTGGCTTTTACATTTTTTTATTCAGCGGTTTTTTAGCCATGATTTTTATTGTCCGGAAATTTATGTTCCATGTACCTATGGGCTACACGTCTATTATTGTAGCTATATTGTTCAGCACCGGGATTATTACTGCCAGTCTGGGTGTTATCGGAGAGTACCTGGGCAACCTGATTGCATTATCCAATAACAAGCCATCTTATTCTATAAAAGAAAAAATATGATTGTAGAACAATATGGTGTAAAGTATAAACGGGTTAGGGAAGAAGATATTGAATTGATACGTTACTGGCGCAATCAGCCTTTTATAAGAGATACCATGCAGTTTAAAGAGTATATAACTCCTGAAATGCAAAAGGCATGGTTTGAACGGATCAATAATAAATACAACTATTATTTTATTATAGAAGTTGACGATAAAAAAATAGGGCTTATTAACTGTAAAGATACTGTGCCTAATACCCGCATCGCCGAAGGTGGGATTTTTTTATGGGATAAATCTTATTGGGGAACGCCTATACCCAGCTTTGCTGCATTAACCATGCTGCAATGTATTTTTGAAATTTTTAAATCAGGCGATACATCGGTTGTTACCGTAGCTAAAACAAATACAAGAGCGCTTACTTTTAATAAAAAGATAGGTTATGTATTGCAGGAAGAAACAAAAGAAAATGATTTTTTAAAACTCATCCTGACAAAAGATATGTACTATCAAAAAACCATAAAATTGAAAAGAGCTGCTGAACTGTTCTGTAACGGAAATGCTACTATAAAAATACAAGCCGATCCAAGCGATTTACTGGTTGATGAAATAAATGAATATATAAATGAAAATAAATAAGCCTACTTTCTAAAAATAGTAAATTCCCCTTCTTTATAAAATTCCAGCCACTGTTCTTTTGTAAACATTTTCAGCATGAAATCATCACGCATATTCTCTATCTTATATTTGCAAATTTCCTGCGCGGTATAATTCCACAGAGGGTTTGCAATATCCAGCATTAAAACAAACCTGTCTTCCTGGCTGTTATTCCATGCTTCGTGTTCAAAAGAATCGTCAAAAATTATAAGCTTGCCAACTTGCCATGTTTTTACTTCGTCGCCTACGCGTATACCGCAATTATCAGGAACAATAAGTCCCAGATGAGCCCGGGTGACCATTTTGGTGAAACCGTTATGCGGCTTTATTTTTGTTTGAGCAGGCAGGTAAGAAAAATCGGCCGATACCAGTCCCGGTAGTTTATCTAAGATCGCGGTAGTCTTTGGGCATAAACTGCAATTAACCGGGTGCTTAATGCCAAAAAATTTAAATGTAAATACTTTCCATTTATTTTTACTTTCAGGTTGTAAATAATGAGGAAATGTATCAAGCCAGTAACCGTTTTCGGCACTTTTTCTAAGTGAAGTCAATTCGTCTAAAATTACTTTGTAATTTTCTTCCAGTACAGACAGCTCCTTGTAATCGTTTAAGTCGTAAAAGTATTTCGGATTTTTGTCGGTAAACTCCATACATCAAATATAAAAATAATTTATACTTTTAGTAAGATGAAACTTTGGTTTAGCATATTTGATAAAGAAGCTTATAAAGGAAGCGAACCTTATTTTTTTGATCCTAATAAGTATGCTTTTTCTAAAATTATTTGTGATAATTATGCGGTAATTAACCGAGAGCTGATTGATTATCTTCAGAAAAAAGACCTGCAAAGTTATTTTAATACTACAATGGTTGCAACGGCCAATAGCTGGAAAACTATTTCACTAAAAACCTGGGATGTTGAGATTTATGAAAACCACGCCTATTTTCCAAAAACATTACAAATTATAAAATCAATACCCGGGCTGGTTTCTGCATCGTTTAATTTATTACAACCAAACGGGCACATCGTTCCGCATTGCGGAGATACAAACGGCATATTCAGGTGCCATTTGGGCCTGAGCATTCCGGGAAAAATACCTGCCTGCGGTTTTAGGGTAGGCGATGAATGGCGCAGCTGGGAAGATGGCAAATTATTGGTTTTTGTTGATGCGCATAACCATGAAGCTGTAAATAATACAAGCCAGAACCGCTTTATTTTTTTATTTGATATAGTAAGGGAAGAGGTGATAAGCAAAAAAAGATTTATTTGTGCAACTGTATTAACTTCATTATTCCTGCAGGGATGGGCGGAAAAAATAAAATTTTTTTATAAAGCCCCGATGTGGTTGCAAAAACTGTCAGGTAAAACATTAACACCATTTGCTTACCTGGCTATCCCAGTTAGAAACGCTCTTTATAAATTTAAACAATAATGAAGAAGATTCCGCTTTGGTTTAGCCTGTATACAGAAAAAGAATATAATGGTGATGAAACTCCTTATGTTGATGTTAGTTCAATTGAAGGAGTGAAAAAACTGGAACAAAATTATTTGATAATCTTAGAGGAACTGTATGCGTTTTTAAAGATAGATCACTTAAAAATTCATTTTAACCCTACAATGGTTGAAAAAGCACAAACATGGAAAGTGCAAGGTTTACGAGGGTGGTGCAGGGAGAATTATAAAAAGCAAAAGTATTTTAAAAATACCATGACATTATTGGATAGCATACCAAATGTAACCAATATAAGTTTTAATTTGCTGGAACCTGATTCGAAAATAAAACCACACAGCGGAGATACCAATGCAATTATCAGGTGTCATCTGGGTTTAAAAATACCGGCAACAGCACCGGTTTGTGCCTTAAAAGTAAAAGGTGAAGTTAAAGAATGGCAGGCCGGAAAAGTTGTCGGGTTTAATGATGCTTTTACGCACGAAGCATGGAATCTCACCAATGAAACTCGTATCATCCTGTTGTTTGATATTATGAAGCCGCAATACATAAAACAAAAAAACAGGGTATGTGCAGTTGTTCTTACCAGCCTTTTTCTTCAAAGACTGGCTAATATCTGGCCTAAAATGTATAATATCGACCGTAAGATATATAAGCTTACCGCATGGCCTGTTACCTTATTTTTGTGGTTTAAATTTCCCTTGGTAAATAAAATCAACTTCTTTAGGTATGGCGTTTTTCGCAGCTCCTTTTATAAAAGTAATTAAAGCAGCGCTTAGCCTTGTTTGTGTATAGATTGAAAGTATCTTGCCCGCCTTCCTTCGTTCAAATAGAAATTTAATTTTATCGACTTCAGTTTGAAGTATACAAAAGCTCTTATATAATAAGGTACAGATATCGCTAAAATGGCTATAGATTCTATAAAAGTAGCGTTTGTAGTTTTTTTATATCCCAGTTTGTTCCCGGTTTTGCTGCACCAAAAATCCATAGTTTTTAATTGAAAATTGGTGAAAAAACCTTCCCAGGCATTTAACCTGTCGGTATTTACAGGCTTTAATAATGAATCTTTTTTATATGAATATCTTTCGTCGTTGTATTTTTCTTTTTCCTTTTTGTAAATAAGGTTTTCCTGGTAATTAAAACAATCTGCGTCATATGCAATATCTAAAAACCGGAATATTTCTTGAAAGGTTTGTTCCTTATTGGCCGCCAGTTTTTCATAGGGAACGATCAGTGTATTTTCAGGATATTTGTCTTGTATTTCTAAAACCAGCTTATTGTAAAACATCCAGATGATGCTGTAATTTTTTACAGATACTTTTTTTGCAAAAGGTTCAACGCTTTGCATATTCGATAAAACAAAGCTTCTATAATCTCTTACTGCGCAAATAAACCTGGTATCCGGTAAAATAGAAATCAGCTTGTCCGCCTGTAAAGTATAAAACGGATTTTTGTCTACGATGCGGGTTACTTCATGCAGGCTTTTATTAGGAGGGGCTGATGTAAAATACACTCGTTTGCAAAACTCAAAATAACTTAACTTCTCTCCCAATTCAATTTTAAATGTGGAATTTGCATAACTGTGCTCAGATGCCTGTTCCATAATTGCTTTGTAATACTCAACATCCTTTAGTAAGGCGGCTGTTACTTCTTTCATAGCGTGGTATTTTTTATGAAAAAGAAGCAGGTGTTTTATCTCTGAAGAACTAACACAATTTTTATGATTGTTTAAAATATTAGACAGTAAGGTAGTGCCTGATCTCGTTGCGCCCAATATGAAATCAATACGTATGTTTTCGGGTTTGGACAGTATGCTCATCAAATTAAACTTTAATTTCCGTAAAAGGATTTCCGATAAAATTCATGGCTTTCCCATTTATAGGTTTTAAATCCTTTGCCATATTTCAGTTTTTTCAATAAGCGCTTTATAAAAAAAGGCGAAGAGTAATATATTTTTGTTTTAACCCGGTTTATGATCATTTTTATATGTACCCAGCGATCTTTTAAAGTAATAGGTTGTGCAATAAACTGAGCATCTTTTTTATAGCCAATTTTTTCTGCCAAGTCTCCGCATATAGTCCATACTAAATTTGCTTCATCGGCGGTTAATTCTTGTTTCCAATAGCCGATTTTATTTGTTTTTGGCTTTTGAATAATGCCATCCTGGAAAGGCATGAAATATTTGATGGAATTTTTATTTTGTTTTTCTTTTAACAGATCAATTTCAGATTTAATGCGTTCATCATATTCAAGCATTCTGCCGGTATATTCAATGCCTAAAAAAGAACTGATCTTTTTTAACTCCGATTCAGGATTTGTAACCAGGTCTTCATACTTTACATCCAAAAAACGTTCACTTCCTATCTTGTTTTTTAAACGCAATATTCTGCCATAGGTATACTGCCATAAACTTGCAATTAAATAATAATTCTGGTGTTTAAACTGTTTTTTATTCTGATACATGCGCCATTTAGTGAAAGCATTATCTCTCGGGTCTCTGTGAAGTATGATAAATTTACTTTGCGGATAAAACGAGGCAACGTCTTCCAAACAAGAATGAAAAAGCAGTTGTTTGTCCACTACAGTGGTAATGTTGCTTTTATCCTTATTCGGAAAAAAACAAAGGTACGTTAGCTTAATGGCAAGATCTATCGTCAGGTTTTCTTTATGCATTTCTAAAACACTTTCCAGCTCTTTTTTACTGCTAAATTGCACTTCAAACTTACCTTCGGAAAACAGGTAAAAATCATAACAATATTGCTGGATAGTTTCCGAGGTCCATTTTTTTACATTTTTATATCCTGAATACGAGCTGTATGCAAAAGGCTCTTCAAGAGTTGATATTACATTTGGATGCATGTTTAACATGGACGAAAGCAGGGTGCTTCCTGTACGGGCCGTAGTTAAAATAAAATTTAATCTTAAATCTTTTATTTGCTGTAATTCCATTTTAGTCTTTATACATTGCAAACAAACCAATTTGATTTGCTATAAAATGTGGGCTTTTAGTTTAATTCATCCGGATATTTTATGGCTCAAAAAAATGAGGTCATGCAATTATCCGACGTAATTTAAACCACAATATATAAATTTTTATAATATCATGCCTTGTTAATCAGCACAATGGTAATTTTACTGAGATATAGCTTGGGAATTGTGCCGCCGATGCGCTTTGGCTATGCTGCTTTACAATTAAAACGATAACACTTTACAATTTTGAATGAAGAAAACGGGTTGTAATTTTAATCCTTTACACACCGAATGCTCATCCCATAGTTTTTAGAGCCGTAGTACCTGAATACATTACTGTTTTTATAATCTAAATAACGATACCATGCTTGGTTGTTGCTTGGGTGCGTTGTAGTTGCCCACCAAAAGCCGGTTGCAAAGGTGCCCGGATCGCCCCAAGTGCCATTAAATAACCTGCAGCAGCTGCCAAGCGCGGTAAAACCACTTTCGTTGGTTGCCCAAACAGTTCCGTAGGTTGTCCAGCCTAAAGGTGCCGCAATTTTTAATTTGTCGCCTTCATCTGTCCCACGCCAGTTTACAGCATTTGCATTTGCATCACTCATGCCTAAATATTTTTCTAAAGTTTTCCACTCATCATCACTTGGCACATGCCATCCCGCCGGGGCAATATTTCCTGTATCGTTTACAGCATACCAATTATAAAGTAAGCCATAGGTCTTTTCATTTGTATTATCATAAAAATAGCTGCAATAGGCCCCTGTGGTGATGGTTGCCCAGGTCGAATCGGGATCATTGATGGTTACCTGCGTTATAGGGCGACCATTACGATATGTTTTTGTTTTTAAATTTTCGGCCATCCACCACTGGTTCCCGATCTTTACCGTTTTGTATGTATTGTTATCTATATCCGTTACGGTACTTGTTTCAGGTGCAGCCGGAGTTTCTTCTTTCTTTTTGCAGCTGCTGCTAAACAAAGAGGCTATTGCTATGATTAAAAAAATACGTTTCATGTTCTAATTTTTAATGAATTTTTTAACTGAAGATATACCTGCTACAGATACGCGAAATAAATATAGGCCTGCTGGCAAATCGGCAACATCTGCTTCTATAATACTATTTCCTGCAATCATACCCATATCTTTTTCCCTTACTATTTTTCCAAATGCGTCATAAATTACATAATTAACAAGCCTGTTATCAGTTGAAGCAAACAGCTGAAGCGATAAGTAATCCTGTACGGGATTAGGATAAATTTCGGATGGCATATCTGTGTTTATTGGCCTTGCATGTAAATTAGGACAAACCAGGGCAATATCCCTGTCGTTGCAATAACCGGGATAACAGCAAAAATTTGGAAGCAATACATTTGCACTTGCATCATAGTTACATGCCAATGGATCTGTGCAGCCAAAAATTTTAAGTGTCTGGCAGGCATTCGGATCGCTGCATGCATACGTAGGGCTATATTCTAAATACTTGGTATCTGTGCAACCGCAAGTAGGCGGGTAGCTTAAAAATGGACTCAGCAAAGTATCGCCTGTTGGAGTTCCGTTATTTTGAGCCACATAATCTATGGTATGCCCGCTCGAATCCAATATAGTAACATTAAGCAAGAAAGAAATATCACCTTTTGTAGTTAACTGGGCAACTAATACCTGGTTACTATCAGGAACAGCCCCTGAAATACCCGAATTTTGCTGCAGGTATGCAATATTGCTGATAAACTGCGAACCTGTATTTACCGATCCAAATGCTGTTGTGTCTATATTGGTAGCATCCTTAAATCCGTAATCTAAAAATTGGGATGAATAGGTAAATGTATTGGTTGATAAGCCATCTGCGGTAGTTAACGGTATCCCTGCTGCAGGATCGTTGTTTCGTAAAATGCCCCCTGCAATGCCGCTGCTTCCACCGCTGTTATGCGTTCCGCCAATTGTAGAACCATCAGGATCTTGCGGTTTTAAAACGCCATTGCTTACAGTAGTGGCTAAGCCTAATGTAAGCCAGCTGTCAAGTGCCAGGGTTGGGTTGCTCGAAAAATAATTTTTCTTAATCAAATAACCGTAATATTCAGTTGGACGATCTATGTTGTTGAAGAAATTAGCAGTGCTGCTTATTTTTAACGTATGCGCTGCATTGCCATACATTTTTACAAGTTTACAGCCCGGTTTCAAATCAATGTACACTCTGTATGTTTTAGAGCCTGCATCAAGCGTTCTGCCATCTGTTGTGTCGGTAGCATCCAGCGTATCGGATATGTAGTACGTTTCTACAATGACTTTTTCTATCTGAGCTTTAACAGCGCTAGAAAAAAATAACCCGAAGAATAAAATGATTAAACTTTTTTTCATGTGAATATTTTTTCTTTTTTATAATTTATATGCAATGCCCAATACAAAATTTGTTCCGTACCTGTATTTATCATAATCAACCTGGGTTCCGTCAGAATAGATATAAGCCCTTCTGATAGCCGTATTAAGTATATCACGCACCGTTAAACTTGCACTGAAATATTTACCCAGTTTTTTAGATATTTTAAAATCAAACATATTTCGGGGCATCTCGTATACATCCGGTATTTCTTTGATAGCCGAAGAGATTGCAAGGCGTTTGCCTTGAATATTATAGCTTAAAGTTGCAATAAGCCCTAATTTTTCAACGTTGTAGGAAAGTATCGCATTAACAATGTATGGCGCTTGCCCGAAATTAGGACGAGATACTTTATCTAAAGGAATATATTCTCTAACACCACCGGATACTTCCATACGTGTTCTTGTAAAGCTGGTATTAGAAGTAACTAAAGTTGTATTTACCATCAAATCTAAATTTTTGATGATCGATTTTTTTGCATCTAATTCAACCCCGGCAACGTATGATTTATCTACATTTTGCCAGGTATAGGATCCTGAATTGACTAACTCGATATTATTCCTGAAATCTTTATAAAATACACTGGCAGAAACGTTATCATGGTTCTTAAAATACCATTCTAAACGAAGATCGTAGTTTTTAATTTGAGTTGGTTTCAGATCTGAATTGCCAAATACAAAAGATCTTAACGAATAATCATACACAGCTACATCTGAAAGCTCACGGATACTTGGACGGGCAACTGTTTCGCTAAAGCTTCCGCGTATGTTGATTGGTGCGTCGTCGTCATCTTTTAATTTGTAAATAATATTTGCGCTGGGTAGAAAAGCGACATTATCCAACTTACCCGGATTGATTAAAGGATAAGAGCTTGAATAAGATCTGCGCGGATCATTTGCCACGTAGTGCAACGAATCAAACTTATATACATCGGTAAAAATGTTTGCTTTCTCCACACGTAAGCCACCTGAAAACCTTAGTGCATGCAGGATAGAATAATCAGTCATTAAATAACCCGCGGCAATACTACTGTTTCCAAATGTATGGTTAGCAGGCGAACCGGTCTCACTATAATACATATTAAGTGAGTTATTTGAAATAGCAAAATTGCTCAGTGCAAAATACTGGTTCAAATTATCATTCGTCATAGCAGGAGTAGTTCTCGAATCAATATTTACGTTGTAATCATATTGATCGCTTTTCTTGAAATTATATTGATAAGCGCCCCCAAATTTTAATTTGCGAGGCCCGGCTTTAGCAGGCTTTCCAAGAGGTAATTCTAAAGCCAATCTTGAATCAAACAAATTATCAGACAGGTACCTGTAATACCTGTTTATACCGTTACCAATAGTTCCACCGATCTGGTAATCTGTATTATTAGACGCTTTGTAGTAAGTTATATCTTTAAAATCAGGTGCGCTGCTTTTTCCATCCGTGTAAGAAGCATTAAGCTCGATCTTTAACTGAGGTTTTGCTAGATAATGTTCTGATTTTAACTGGTAAACTAATTGTTTACGCTGTTCATAAAACTGTGATTGATTAACTACGTACTGTGATGGATCTCTGTTATCTACTGAATTACGGTCGTTGTTGGTACCTGTAAAGTTTGGCATAAATATAAACCCGATGCTGTGGTTAGGATGATACTTATACGCTAAATTTATTAAGCCGCTCCAGCTGTTGGTTTCCTGGCCTACCTGCTGAGATAAAGATGATTCTAACGAGCGGTTAAAGGTAGTTCTATTTGCAGTTGAGTTAGGATCATACAGTGTTGTGCTTCCATACCGAAAACCTGCCAGAAAGCCTAATGGGCGCCCAAACAGGTTGATTTGATTTCCGATGCTAAAACTCTGCATAAGATTTGGTGGTGCTTTGCGGGTTGTTGTGCTCCAGTTATCTTTAAAAGATTGGCCCAGCTTTGCGGCAGGCGCATTGATAGAATTGAAAGCCTGTCCTTTATAAGGGCCATTATTAAAAGTATTAGTTGCAGCCGCAATTGCATTAGGATCATTTAATTGAGATTGATTTAATAAGCCTAATTGTACAAGGCCTAAATCATAATATGTGCTGTTCCAGGGTGTGTTATTGTTTACGCCAATTGAGTTGTAGTAATTGCCTAAACCCAAACCTACAAATGTTTGATAATCGTTTGGCTGCGTGTTAGCTGTAATAGCCGGCCCGTTTGCATTTTGCGCATGATTTCTAAAACCATTATCAAATCCAAGCCAGTCGGTAGAACTGCGGTCTGAGCTTATTACATCTTTAAATGTAGTTTGTGCATTATAACCAACCGAGCTTTCTATGTTGACAGATAATTTATCCGGGTAATCTTTTGTTTCTACAGAAACATAGGCACCTGCCCAATCGCCAGGCAAATCAGGGCTTGCGGTTTTGGTAAGAATAATATTATCTACAAGGCTTGCAGGAAAAAGATCTAAGCGGATATTATTTGTAAAAGGATCCAACGTCGGTATTCTTGAACCATTTAGCGTTGTTTTTACATACCTGTCGCCAATACCACGCACGGTAATAAAGCCCGCGTTAGATGATGCAGATACCCCCGAAACCCTTGCTACAGCATTCACCACACTAACGTCGCCGGTTTTTTTCATGGTTTCCTGCGAGATGTAATCCATAGTAGTGGAAGATTTCATCTTAAGAGCTTCCATATAATAGTTGTTAGCCTTGGTAGCTTTGGAAACAACAACAACTTCATCAAGCGAAGTAGCAGAAACCAAAACAAAATCTTTTATAATAACTTCTCCGTTGTGCGGGTTTACCACCTCTTCCTGTGTTTTATAACTTACATAAGAAACTACAATGGTTTGCGCGGCAGTATCCGCCACTTTAAAAGAGTAGTTTCCGTCAAGATCTGCCATAACGGCCCCGGTTGTGCTATTCTTTAATTTTACGATAGCACCGATAAGCGCTTCCCCGGTATTGTCAGTAATTTTACCACGGATAATTCCTTGCGCAAAAGAAACAGAAATTGCAAGTAAGTTTATAGCGACTACTAATACTAATTTTTTCATTTATGAGTAAGTTGTTTAAATTGAATTTCTGCGCCTTCAGGATTTTTTGCAACATACTGAACGGTTGCGCCGGTAGGAGTTCCTATTTGCACATTTAATTCAAATGATAATTTGCCGTTGGTAGTTAACTGGGCAATTAAAACCCTGTTCTCTTTTGTTTTGCCTTTACCGCCGCCAACGGTAGCCCAAGAACCATTATCAGAATGGAAATAAGATGCATTTTTTGCATTGCTAAAAAAACTAAGGTCAAATCCGTAATAAAGAAGTTTTTGAATTTGTCCGCCTGATATATAGCCGTCGGCTTTATCTAAGGTCTTTCTTTTTAATATAGAACTGTCATTGTCTTCCGTTTTTAATATGCCAAAGCGCGTTCTCGAAGCAACTCCAATAGTTACCCACGAATCTAAAGCGACTGTATTATCATTTAATTTCCTGTCAAATATTTGGTCACCACTTTGCCCCCCTCCGTTTGTGTTATTAAAAAATTTAGTGGTGGTTTTTAAAAACATTTCATGTTTAGGTACACCATACACAGCCTGTAAATGGTATCCCGGTTTCATGTCAATATAGATACGGTAAGTAACGGAGCCTTCGGGTAAAACACCACCGCTGGTATCCTGGGTATCTTCTTTCGTAGCCTCGTAATATTTTTCTATAATAACGCCTTCTAAAGCACTTGCATCTTCTTTCGTTAACCCACTTTTTGTCTGGGCAAACAAAGATGTATTTCCAATAATAATTCCAATAAAAAATAAGCGTATTAGTTTTCTTTTCATGTGCTGTTTTAATTCGGCACAAAAAAAACGTAACAACTTTAATACAATGTTTGTTCAATGTTACGAGTATGTTACTAAAGAAAAAATACGTTAAATAGGGCTTAATTCATTTTGTTAAAAATTAAAGTGTTGATTATCAGCATTTATAAATAAAATACTTAACAATTATATAACATTAAAAAAACATAGAAAAAACATTGGCTCGGCAAATTTGCAAAGTCAGCTTAACATCAATTTAACATTAAATTAATAATGATAAAATCCAGAGTAAATCAGATCAAATTTGCAATAGCTTTATTGGCTTGCCTGTTGGTGAGTCAAACTTCATTTGCCCAGTTTGGCAACAAAATGAAAAATGGCTTAAACTTTTATTTAGACACGCAAGACAGTTGCCGCTTTATTCGTTTAAATATGGTTAGCCAGGTTTGGGCCCGCTACACCGAAAATAATCCCTTAACACAGGTTAATGGTTATAACCAGGCTTATACAAGCGACGTAAGTTTAAGGCGTGCGCGTTTGATTTTAAGCGGGCAATTGACCGATCGGGTTTCGTTCTTTACACAGTTTGGAGAAAACAGCATTAATTATACTTCAGCACGTAAGGCCGGAGCATTTTTTCATGATATAACTGCCGATTACGCAATTATAAAAAGAGCTTTTTATTTTGGAATGGGGTTAAACGGGTGGAATGGCCCTTCACGGTTTTCAAACATATCTACTTCCAGTATAATGGTATTAGATCCGCCAAGCTTCCAGGAAGTAACCAACGATACGTATGACCAGTTTGTCCGTCGTTTTGGGGTTTATGCAAAAGGAAAAATCGGTAAGGTAGATTACAGGTTGTCTGCAGCCAAGCCATTTATTTCTCAAACCGGTTCTGCCATTAACCCGCTTAACCCAAATGGCGGAAATACGGCAACAACAAGCTATTCAACCTTTTCTACTTTGCCGCCTCAATTAGTTTACCAGGGATATATGATGTACCAGTTTTTAGATGAGGAAAGCAATTTCGGCCCTTCTACTGTAGGGACTTATTTAGGCAAAAAAACAGTCTTTAATATAGGAGCCGGTTTTTATTACCAGCACAATGCTATGATGCTGAATACACAAACTTCCAGGACAGGAGCAGCTGATACATTGAAACAGGATATGTTGCATCTGGCGGTGGATGTTTTTTATGATGCACCTATTAATAAAGATAAAGGAAATGCGATCAGTATTTATGCTTCCTATTCAAAATACAATTATGGGAAAAATTTCATACGTGTGCAGGGGCCTGATAACCCGGCGACAGGCGTTAATACCTCCGGCTTAAAAAATACGGCCAGCACTTTGGGGGCACCTACTGCATACGACAAGCAAAATTATGGAAATGCCGTTCCTTACTTGGGAACAGGAAATATTTTGTACGCCCAGGTAGGCTATAAACTGAAAGATGATCTTTTCAAAAAACAGGGCACTCTACAGTTTTTTGGCAATTGCCAGTATGCTGTTTATGATGCATTATCAGATCCGATGTTGCTTTGGGATGCAGGCATTAACTGGCTGATAAAAGGCCATAACTCTAAATTTACATTGGATTATCAAAATCGCCCGTACTTTACGGAAAACAACATAGGGGAATTGAAGCAAAAAAACAGGTATGGGCTGGTTGTTTTGCAATATCAAATCGCATTTTAAGCATTTAACTTAACAATTAGTTAACATCAATAATGGGAAAAAGGCGGACTTTTGAACAGAATAATTTAGATTAAATTAACAAAAAACACATTATGGCAACAGGATTGATGATATTATTGGTAATATGCCTTTTATTAGCTTGCACATTTGAATTCGTAAACGGATTCCACGATACGGCAAATGCAGTAGCTACTGTTATTTATACAAATACATTAAAACCAACATACGCAGTAGTTTGGAGCGGTTTAATAAATTTTATCGGGGTGCTAACCGGAGGAATTGGCGTGGCCATGGGCATTGTAAATTTGCTTCCTGTAGAAACATTAACCGATTCGAGCCTGGCGCATGGTATGGCAATGGTGTTTGCTCTGTTGTTAAGCGCTATCATCTGGAATTTAGGCACCTGGTATTTGGGCATTCCGGCATCATCATCACATTCATTAATTGGTTCAATACTGGGAATTGGCCTGGCTTTTTACTTTATCAATGGGAAAGACGCCGTTAACTGGGGCAAAGCACAGGAAATCGGCTTATCCTTATTAGTATCGCCTATGGTTGGTTTTGCCATGGCCATTATCATTATGTTTATTTTTAAACGATTAATAAAAGACGATGCCATTTATAAGGAACCTATCCCAGGCGTAAAACCACCCTTATGGATCAGGATTATTCTTACTATAACCTGTACTTTGGTAAGCTTTTTTCATGGTCAAAACGACGGACAAAAAGGGGTTGGTTTGGTAATGCTTATATTAATAGGACTGGTACCAGGCTATTTTGCCATAAAAACCACACAAGATATCCAGGATACCCATAAACAAATGAGCCATGTAACAGAATTGGTTTACCGTATTGATACCACCAAATTATCAGAAAAAGAAAACGCAGATATTGTTAAAACAAAAATACGTTGCGCTGATCTGCTAAGCATATTAGATAAAAAAACAAGCGCATCGGAAATAGACTCTGCAAAACGTTTTGAAGTGAGAAAAGACATTATCCTGATTTCAAAAAGTGCTGAAAAAGTTGGCTTGGGTGAGAATTCGTCACTAAGCATAAAAGAAAAAGAAGATCTGAAAACTACCATTAAAGCGTCTAAAAAAATAACAGATTACGCCCCGCAATGGGTAATTGTGATGATCTCATTATCTCTTGGCTTAGGAACCATGATCGGCTGGAAACGCATCGTGAAAACCATCGGCGAAAAAATTGGTAAGCAACACATGAGCTACGCACAGGGTGCCTCGGCAGAATTAGTAGCATCGGCAACTATCGGGATGGCATCGGCCTGGAGTTTACCGGTAAGTACCACGCATGTATTATCATCGGGCGTAGCCGGTGCCATGGTAGCTAAAAAAGGAGTAAAAAACCTTCAGCCGCAAACCATTAAAACGATTTTTATGGCATGGGTTTTAACTCTGCCTGTAACCATGATACTTTCCGGCGGATTATTTTTATTGTTCCGCTGGTTGTTTTAAGACTTTTTAATCCCCACACCATGAGCCTCGAATTTTTCGGGGCTTTTTTTATGAATAGGATTTGTATTTTTACCTAAAATTCTAATATGCAAAACACATTTGATTTCTTAAAGAAAATTAAAAAAAACAATAACCGCGAGTGGTTTGAAAAAAACAAACCGGTTTACCAACAGGTAAAACAAGATTATGAACTTGTGGTGCAACAAGTCATTAACAGCGTTGCTAAATTCGATCCGCAGGTAGCAGGGCTGGAGGCAGCCAAAACTACTTTTCGTATTTATAAAGATGTACGTTTTTCTAAAGATAAAACACCATACAAAACCAACTTTGGTGCCAGCATAAGCCCAGGCGGAAAAAGCTCAGACATACCGGGTTATTATATGCATGTAGAACCGGGCAATTCATTTTTGGCAGGTGGTTGCTGGATGCCTATGCCTGATAAGCTGGCAGCTATCCGCCAGGAAATTGATTACAATTTTGCTGATTTTAAAAAGATCATCGCTGCCAAAGAATTTAAAAAATATTTTGACGGATTGAGCGACGAAGGAAGATTGGTAAACCCGCCAAAAGGCTATGACAAAGAAAACCCTGCCGTGGAAATTTTAAAGAACAAGCATTTTATTGTGGTGCATAATGTGGATGATAAAACTGTTTTAAGTAAGGATTATGCTAAATATGCGACTTCAGTTTTTAAAGCGATGAATCCTTTTATCTTATTTGTAAGAGAGGCGATGAAGTAATTATTTTTTTTGATTTTCGGATTCTGGTACCATAATGTCGCCAGTCATCATACTTATTTCAGATAAATGTATTTTGATATTTTGTTTCTTTGAATGGATAGGAATATCTGTTATGTTAATTGGATCGTAATCATTATACATAGCCAGTAGTCTTATACTTTTCCCTTTTATATTAATCTTATCAAACTTTAATGCATAGGCCCCGTTTACATCTGTAGTAGCCATTCCCAGAAAATTATTGAGATTATCATATGCTTTTATATTCGCAGAGGATATGACTTGTTTCGTTTTTTCATCTGTCAAAACTCCTGAAATAGTAATAGTTTTAATAATTACGTTACCTTGATTTTTATTTGAGTTGGGATTATTAGCGGCGTTTTTATGTACTATTTGAGCCTTAATATTTCTCGTAAAAAGTAATAAAGAAGTAAACAAAATATACTTTACTGGATTTTGCTTCCAAACTAATTTTTTAAAACTAATTTCTTTGGTGGATGATTCTACGTTTATCCTCCCACAAAAATTGTCGCTTGTATCAGGTAAAGTTTTTCCGTAAGTAAGATCATAAACTTCTTTTTGGCAATGTGTGCAAAAACGCCCGTTGACGGAAGGAGCCATTTCATTCCAGTTTTGTAGACAGGGCTTTGTAATTTTGTAACTCATATTATCTCAAATGTACAAATATCGTGTTGAATAATCTGTGGAAATCTGCGTAATCTGTGGCAAAATTTATAAGATTCTTAACGATGAAATATTATCTTTGCTTCAAACACAGCCAAACGAATAATTATGCAATTACTACAAGGAAAAACAGCTATTATAACAGGTGCCTCGCGTGGTATCGGACACGGGATTGCGCTTGCATTTGCCAAACAGGGTGCTAATGTAGCTTTTACCTACCTGAGTTCTGAAGAAAAAGCCCGTGCACTGGAAACCGAGCTGGCGGCTTTTGGTATTAAAGCCAAAGGGTATAAAAGTGATGCAGCTGATTTTAAAGCTGCAGAAGAATTGGTAAATAATGTGGTTGCCGAATTTGGCACCGTAGATATATTGGTTAATAATGCCGGAATTACCCGCGATACATTGCTAATGCGTATGAGCGAGCAACAGTGGGATGAGGTAATAAATGCCAATTTAAAATCGGTATTTAATCTTACTAAAGCGGTTACCAAGCCTATGCTAAAAGCAAAGAAAGGCTCTATTATCAACATGAGTTCGGTGGTAGGCGTAAAAGGCAATGCAGGGCAAAGTAATTACGCAGCGTCTAAAGCGGGCATCATCGGCTTTACAAAATCTATTGCACTTGAGTTGGGTTCTCGTAACATACGGAGCAATGCCATCGCACCGGGCTTTATTGAAACTGAAATGACCGGCGTGCTGGATGAAAAAGTAGTGCAGCAATGGAGGGACGGAATACCTTTAAAACGTGGTGGAAGTGTGGAAGATGTTGCCAACACAACTATATTTTTAGCAAGCGATATGAGTGCCTACATTACCGGGCAATGCATCAATGTTTGCGGAGGGATGTTGACCTAGTCGACTTTCTTTTTAATTTTAAATTATTGCTTTTTAATTGATAACTACCGAATATCCTATATGGCTTGTATTAGTTTGCCTCTTGGCAGGATTGGGATACGCATTTTTACTGTACCGAAAATTAAATAAAGACATAGCCAAACCTGTTACTTATTCTTTATTTGCCATTCGATGGTTAGTGGTTTCTTTTTTGTGTTTTTTCTTGTTGAACCCGTTAATTAAAAACACAACTACCTATACCGAAAAGCCCATTATTATAATTGCAGCCGATAACTCAGCCTCTGTCACAAAAAATAAAGATTCTGTTTTTTACAAAAATCAATATCCGGTTTTGCTGCATAAATTCAGTGATGCATTGGCTGATAAATACGAAGTGAAATTTGTGAGATTTTCAGAAGATGTAAGCAATAATGATACGCTGAATTTCAAAGGAAAAGAAACCAATATATCAAATGCGTTTGCCGATATCCAGAATAACTTTGAAGGAAAAAACGTAGGAGCCGTTGTGTTGGCTACCGACGGTTTATATAATACAGGCAGCAACCCGGTATCCGACATAGAACGTATGAACTACCCGGTTTATACCATTGCTTTGGGAGATACAACCTTGCAAAAAGATGCATTGGTTAAAAAAATAAATCACAATCAAACCGCATATATAGGTAATCAGTTTCCCGTAGAAATTCAGGTACAGGCTACCGATTTACAGGGGAAAGATGCGGTATTAAGCATCTCGCAGGGCGATAAAAAACTGGCTGAGCAAAAAATAAAATACACGTCTGCTAATTATACCGGCATATTTAATTTTTTACTGAATGCCGATAAGGCCGGCGTGCAGCGTTATCAAGCTACGCTTACTCTTTCCGACGGAGAACAAATTAAAAATAATAACAGCATGCCTTTTGTGGTAGATGTTATTGATAAGCGCGAAAAAATATTGGTATTGATCGGTGCGCCGCATCCGGATATAGCAGCGCTTAAACAAGTTATTGAAACCAATCAAAGCTATGAGGTGGAAGTTGAATTGGCAGAACATTTTAATTCTTCTTTAAAGCCATACAGTTTGTTGATACTGCATAATGTAAACCTGAACAATCAGGGTACAAAAAGAATTACAGCAGAAATAGCAAGTAATAAAACATCGGTTTGGCAATTTTCTAAGAATGATTTCTGGGCATTTTCTTCTTTGCGCTTTATAAGCTCAGTAGGCAGGTATAATGATGCAGAACCTATTGTAAATAGCGGCTTTTCTTTATTTACGGTCAGTAACGACCTGAAAAATTATTTGAAAGAGTTTCCGGCAGTTACCTGTGCTTTAACTTCGTACAAAATTTCTAATGGTGCAGTTGCATTAATAAATCAACAGATCGGGCAGGTACAAACTGATAATCCTATTTTGCTTTTTGCAGATAATGGCGGACAAAAATCTGCCTTATTTTGCGGAGAAGGCCTGTGGAGATGGAAATTGCGTGATTATGCCGATCACGAAAACAATGCATTGTTTGAAGAGTTAGTGCAAAAAACAATTCAGTATCTTTCGGTAAAAGCAGATAAGAGTTTCTTTAAGGTGTTTACCAAAAAAATAATTAATGAAAATGAACCGGTTGAATTTGATGCCGAAGCATTTAATCCGAGCTATGAGCTGGTAAATGAGTCGGATGTCAGTATGATCATTACCAATGAAGCTAAAAAACAATTTACGTATACCTTTTCCAAGGCGGGCAATGCGTATCATTTAAGCGCGGGGAATTTTCCACCGGGAGATTATACCTACTTTGCCCAGGTAAAAATAAATAACCAATTATTTTCACAAAGAGGCGAGTTTACGGTTAAGCCTCTTTTGGCTGAATTTACAAGTACCACAGCCGATCATGCTTTGCTGTATAACATCAGTAAAAAAACCGGCGGGCAAATGTTCTATCCTAAACAATTAGACGGACTGCAAAAAAAACTTCTTGATAATGATAATATTAAAACGCTTGTGCATGAGCAAAAAGAAGTGAATGATTTTATTAATCTGAAGATCTTATTTTTTCTTCTGCTTGTTCTTTTAAGCATAGAATGGTTCGTTAGAAAATACAGCGGTTTAAATTGATGATAAAAATTGTAACGATAATAGGCGCCCGCCCGCAAATAATTAAAGCAGCTGCTTTAAGCAGAGCTGTTAACACTAAATTTGGTAAAGAGATACAGGAAATTATTGTACATACCGGGCAGCATTATGATGCCAATATGAGCGGCGTGTTTTTTGATGAGCTTCAAATTCCGCAACCGACTTATAATTTAAACGTAGGCAGCGGATCTCACGCTAAGCAAACGGCTGCTATGCTGACAGGTATAGAAGAAATTTTAATAAAAGAAAAACCGCAGGCTATTATACTATACGGAGACACCAATTCAACACTGGCCGGGGCTATTGCAGCCTCAAAAATACATGTGCCTATTGTGCATATAGAAGCCGGTTTACGCTCCTTCAACAAAACCATGCCCGAAGAAATTAATCGCATTACCTGCGATCATGCATCCACCTTTTTGTTTTCGCCTACCAAAGCCGGTTATGACAACCTGGTGAAAGAGGGCTTTAAAACGGATACCCAGACACCTTATAATATCAACAACCCAAGAATTTATTATTGCGGAGATGTGATGTATGATAACAGTTTGCACTTTGCAAGTGTGGCTGAACAAAAATCAGAGATATTAAAAAAATATAGTCTTCAAAAAGACAATTTTATATTGGCCACCATTCACCGGGATAATAACACTGATATACCTGAACGATTGAACGCCTTGTTCTCTGCCTTATTCGAGATACATGAAAAAAATGATACAGATGTTATTCTTCCCTTGCATCCGCGCACAAAAAAATGCCTAAATGAATATTTAGATAAAACCTTGTTTGAAAAAATAAGCGCGTCTAAGCAATTTATCATCTGCGAACCGCTTCCTTTTTTAGACATGATTATGCTGGAGAAAAATTGTTCATTGGTAATGACCGACAGCGGAGGCGTACAAAAAGAAGCTTTTTATTTTGAGAAGCCATGCATTATTTTAAGGCCTGAAACTGAATGGGTGGAGCTGCTTGCTTGCGGTGCCGCTGTGTTGGCAGATGCCGATAAGTCTAAAATTATAGCGGCTTACAATAATTTTTCAAACAACAAGCCAGGCTTTCCAAGTTTGTTTGGCGACGGGCATGCGGCAGAGTTTATATGCGGCGAATTAATCAAATACCTGGCGTAGATGTTGCTTGTTTATTCACATAAACCTTCGGCGCGCTTTACATATATAGCTGATTTTCTTTTTAAAAATTTATGTGGCTTTGAAATTAATTACACAAATAATCAGGAAGAATTTATTTCGTATACCGGGGCAAAGCTGAGTTATAATGAAGTTGGCCTGCAATCAGAGATCAACATAACTCCCCATACCCTGTTATTTGAAAAAGGAATCAAACCGCAAAATATTTCGCTTTCAACCTGGTATGAAACTCCTGTTATTTTTAAAAACGCAAACACACAAGTCCCTTTTGATATTTTTGCAGCTTCTTTCTTTTTAATAAGTCGTTATGAAGAATATCTGCCGCATATAGCCGATAATTACAACCGCTTTGAAGCTGACAGCAGCCTGGCTTTTCAAAATAATTTCCTGCATTTGCCGGTCATTAATTTGTGGGCCGCTGAATTGAAAAAACTTATTCTTGCAAAGCATCCTGATTTAAAGCATACAGAAAATACATATACTTATATTTCTACGATTGATGTGGATAATGCCTGGGCCTTTAAGAACAAAGGCGTAATGCGAACTACCGGTGCTTTTATAAAAGCATTCGCCAAACAAAAGTTTACAGATATTAAAGAGCGTGCACTTACTCTGCTTGGTGTCAAACACGACCCTTACGATACATATGAATATCTTTTAGAGATTCAGAAAAAGTATAAGCTGAGTATGATCTATTTTTTTCTGTTGGGAAATTATGGCGTGAATGATAAAAATATTTCTGCCAATAATCCCAAATTCCAGGCATTGATCAAACATTTAGGAGATTATGCTAAAACAGGCATCCATCCCTCTTTTGGTTCTAATGAAAACGCTCAGCAGGTTAGGGTAGAGGTTAACCGTTTAAACAATATTACGCATCGCAATACAAGCAAAAGCCGCCAGCATTTTTTAAAACTTAATTTACCGGAAACCTATAAAAACCTGATCAATTGTGGCATACAGGAAGATTATACCATGGGCTTTGCTTCTAAGGCCGGTTTCAGGGCAAGCGTTTGCTCTCCGTTTAAATGGTATGATCTGGATGCCGACGAAGAAACTTCATTAACAGTTTATCCGTTCTGTGTAATGGACGGCACGCTGAAAACGTATATGCATTTGAACCAAAAACAGGCCATAGAAAAATGTGCTGAACTGATTGCTCAAATCAAAAAAGTAAACGGAACCTGCATCACGCTTTGGCATAACGAAACCCTTAGTAATTGGCGCGATTGGCAGGATTGGCAACAGGTTTACGAAGAAGTTGTTAAATTAGCGGCTAATTAGTAATTTTCATCTCACAAATAAAAAGTATGACCCATATTTTATCTGAACAAACATCTATCTTAAATCAATATATCGCTGAAATTCGTGATAAATATATTCAGCAAGACCGCATTCGCTTTCGTAGGAATATGGAACGCATAGGCGAATTTTTTGCATACGAAATTTCTAAAACACTGGCGTACAAAAAGACAACAACAGAAACTGTATTGGCCGAAGCTCAAACATTAACATTAGCAGAACAACCTGTTATCTCTACTATTTTGCGTGCCGGGTTGCCCTTACATACTGGCATATTAAATGTATTTGACGGCGCACAAAATGCTTTTGTATCTGCATTCAGAAAACATCACAAAGACAATACTTTTGAAATCCAGATCGAATATTTATCAAGCCCTTCTTTGGAAGATAAAGTGCTTATTCTTACTGATCCGATGTTGGCAACAGGCTCATCAATGGTACTTGCTTATAAAGCTTTGTTATCAAAAGGAAAGCCTAAACATACGCATATTGTTGCCGTTATTGCGAGCAAAGCCGGCGTTGAGTATGTAAAGAAGCACATGCCGGATAACAACTACACCTTGTGGCTGGCGGCTGTTGACGAGGAGCTTACTGCGCACTCGTACATTGTGCCGGGCTTGGGAGATGCGGGCGACCTGGCTTTTGGTGAAAAGCTTTAGCAGCCTGATTTCTTGCAGGCAAAATAAAATAGCTGACGATAAATAAAAAAACAGAGTGGATACGCACGAATGGAGTAAAATAATTACCGCGTTTTTTGCCTGTGCATATCGTCCGGCATTATTGGGCTTACCGACGGAAGTATTTGCTTTTCACTTTTCATTTTTTAAAATACTTTTAATTGGCGTAACGGCTGGTTTTTTTGGTTCGGTTATTTCAGCATTTTTATCAGAAGAGCTGATTATTTTTTCTGAATTTATCATGAAGAAATTCTTTCCGAAAAGAAAGAAGAAGAAACGAATTACACGTAGCAACCGGTTTTTAATTCATGCGAAAAAGTATTTTGGAATTACCGGAGTAGCTGCTTTTTCACCGCTTATACTATCCATTCCCTTTGGGACATTTATAGCCATACGTTTTTTTGGAAACAAGAACAGGAACCGGACAGTATTGTTAATGACCATATCTTCAGCTATCTGGACCGTAATTTTATATTTTATATACCACCGGTTTTATAATCACCTGGTACGTTTTTTCTAGGGAAAACTAACGAAGAATTCTAATTACAAATTATTTTTTGAAATTCAACGTAAGGCTTATGCCTGTGTTCAAGGCACGTGGATTTTGTATGCAGAGAGAAGTTTTCGGGCTTATGCTTAAACTAAGTTTATCGTTGATATCAAAAGTCCTGAAATGTCCGTCTACATTGGCGTCTATAATGTTTAAAATATATACCAGGCTTGCACCAATAATGCAGAAGTCTAAATATTTTTTCGCGTCCAATCGCAGAGTATTAATGTCGTCGGCACTTAGATTTGTATTGTTAGGAATCTTACTATTGTTTGCCGGGTCGGGTGCCAAAGCATTGTTATACCTGTAAACAAGTTCTTTATGATATAGCTGAACGTCTCGGTTGTTTGTTACAATAAAATACCCCAATGCGCCCAAGCCGGCATAGATAATAGGGATTTTCCAGTATTTCTTATTGTAAGCCTGCCCCATGCCAGGCAAAATAGCTGAATATAAAGATGCCCGGTTGGCTATTTTATTAGCTGCTTTCTTTACGGCTTTTTCAGAAGTATCTCCTGCTAAAATAATGTTGGAACAAGTAAACGCAGTGCCTTTAAACGAAACAAAAATCAGGAGAATAAATACAGGTAGAATTTTTATCGGAGCTTGCATGCTGAATTATTTTTTGCACAGGTAGATCATTTCTCCTTTCGGCAAACGATACCTGTCAATTAACTCGTCAGAAAAACTGTTGGCGTAATCGTCTGCAATAACGGTAAATCCTGCCTCTTCCAAACGATTTTTATAATCTAAGCCAAATAAGCGCACGTGGTCTTTTTGCCAGAAATGTTCTTCCCTTGCTTCGGGGCTTGTAATGCTTTTGTCTTCGTAAGTTGTTTGACGTGTAATATCCATCGGCACCTGGAAAATGCCCCAGCCTCCAACGCTCATAATTCTGTATAGCTCACGCATACACTGCCTGTCATCTTCCACATGTTCTAAAACGTGGTTACAAAAAATAACATCAAAACTATTGTCTTTAAAAGGAGCGTGGTGCAGATCCATTTTTACATCGGCAATGGGCGAGTTAAGGTCGGCAGTTGTATAGGTGATGTTTTTCATTGCTTTGAATAATTTGTAAAAACATTGTTCAGGTGCTATGTGCAGCATTTTGTGATTAGCTGTAAAGAAATTGGTTTTGTTCTTTAAATAGAGCCATAACAATCTGTGCCTTTCTAACGACAAGCTGCCCGGGCACAATACGTTTTTGCGCTTGGCCCTGCCGGAATATCCGTATGGTAAAAATTTACGATATGTTTTCCCGCTGATAGGGTCTTCGTATTTATTGCCTGCATATACAACAGGGGCAATTTTGCTAAACAATAAACTAACTTGTATTAAAATAGGGCGCGGTATATTGCGCAGTAACCAATGAAACATCTTACAACAATTTTGAAATAATATTTTCTACACTCATTCCGTCTGCCTCGGCTTTGTAATTGCGCACTATACGGTGCCTCAATACATGATGAGCAATTGCTTTTACATCCTCAATATCCGGAGAGTATTTACCATTAAGCGCGGCATGGCATTTAGCACCTAACACTAAGTATTGAGATGCACGTGGGCCTGCGCCCCATGAAAGATACTGTTGTGCCAGTTTGTTATCAACGGTATTATTCGGACGGGTTTTAACAGCCAGCTTTACCGCGTATTCAATTACATTATCAGCCACCGGAATTTTTCGTATCAGTTGCTGGAAGTAAATGATCTCTTCTGCAGAAATTATTTTTTCCAGGTTCACTTTTCTATCAATAGTAGTTTGCTTTACTACTTCGTATTCTTCTTCTAAAGTTGGGTAATCCAACCACAGATTAAACATAAAGCGGTCTAATTGGGCTTCAGGCAAAGGATAAGTACCTTCCTGCTCGATAGGGTTTTGTGTAGCCAATACAAAAAAGGGATCGGGAAGTTTGTAGCGTTTGCCGGCAACAGTTACTATACGTTCCTGCATGGCTTCTAATAAAGCAGCCTGTGTTTTAGGCGGGGTACGGTTTATTTCATCGGCTAAAACAATATTGGCAAACAAGGGGCCTTGTACAAATTTAAAGTTACGTGCTTCATCTAGTATTTCAGAGCCCGTGATATCGCTGGGCATAAGGTCGGGAGTAAATTGTATGCGGTTAAATGTAAGACCCAATACATCTGCAATGGTGTTTACCAAAAGCGTTTTGGCCAAACCGGGCACACCTACCAGTAAACAATGTCCTTTACAAAACACAGATATAAGCGTATTATCAATAACATCATGCTGGCCAACAATTACTTTGCCTATTTCGGCAGAGAGTTTTTTACTGGTAGCATGTAAAGCATCTAAAGCTTCAACATCTGATTTATATTGCATTATTCGTTTTTATTAAATATTTATATTCTTTGCACCGAGCAAGCGCTGTATTTTATAGGAAACGAAGTTAACATTATTTTATTTTACCATTCCAATAAATCTCGGTCGGATTTAATAGCGTTTCAGCGGTATGAAACGGCATTATTTTTCCGCCTTTAATTTCTTGATCCTGTCGATGCACTCTTCTATTTTTTCTTTGTTTCGGGTATAAGTATAAATGTTTTGCGCTTTCCGGGTATAGCTAAGCGCGTCCGGGATCTTATTTTTGATCTCATAGATCTTGGAGATGTTGATATAGCAATCAGCCATTTCGGTTTTATAACCTAAATCGGTATAAACATCTATCGCGTCAGAGTAATACCGTATTCCTTCGGCATAATGCTCTAAATTTGTGTGAGCATCAGCAAGGTCCTGGTAACAATTGGCCATGCCAATATCGTCATGGTTTTCCCTGCACATAATAAGCGAAAGCATATAATATTCAATAGCAGTCTGGTAATCCTGGTGATCGTAAAACAACTGTCCGGCATTATGATACGCAAAACTTAAGCCTTTTTTATCACCCGATTCTTTTTTTGCCTCAATTGCTTCTAATTGAGCAGCTATGATTAAACTATCGTCCTTTTCACGCTTTAAAACGGTGTTTAGCGAATCCTGGTTCTGACAATAAATTTTAAAAGGCACAGCCTGAATGAATAGAAGAAATAGAAAAAAGATATTTCGTTTTAACATGCCGAAGGATAGCAAACGAATGTACAAAAGATATGCTTAAAAGCGTGTTATCCCTCTGAAAAAAGAGAGTCTACAAACTCGTTACGGTTAAAGGCTTGGAGGTCTTCCATTTTTTCGCCAACGCCTATGTACTTAACGGGTATTTTGAATTGGTCTGAAATGCCTATTACAACGCCGCCTTTAGCAGTTCCGTCCAGCTTGGTAAGAGCTAATGCAGTAACTTCGGTTGCAGCGGTAAATTGTTTACATTGCTCAATAGCATTTTGACCCGTGCTGGCATCAAGCACCAATAATACTTCGTGAGGTGCATCGGGAATGACCTTGCTCATTACTTTTTTGATCTTGCCCAACTCGTTCATTAAATTCACTTTGTTGTGCAGGCGGCCTGCGGTATCAATAATTACAATATCCGAATTTTGCGCAACAGCGCTGCTAATGGTATCAAAGGCTACCGAAGCAGGATCGGCGTTCATACCCTGTGAAACAATAGGCACACCCACGCGTTGGCTCCAGATAATTAACTGGTCCACCGCCGCGGCTCTGAATGTATCGGCTGCGCCAAGCAATACATTTTTGCCTTTTTGTTTGAATTGATAAGACAGTTTGCCAATGGTTGTGGTTTTACCAACACCGTTAACGCCAACCACCATAATTACGTAAGGCTTTTTATCGGAAGGGGTAGAAAAATCACTAACATCCTGCGAATTGTTTTCGGTAAGCAAAGCGGCTACCTCTTCTTTTAAGATGCTGTTCAGTTGTTGTGTGCCAACATATTTATCTTTGGCAACACGGGCCTCAATACGCTCAATGATTTTAAGAGTGGTAGAAACGCCTACATCAGAGCTTATCAGCACTTCTTCCAGATTATCCAGTACCTCTGCATCAACGGTATTTTTGCCCGCAATGGCTTTGGTTATCTTGGTAAAAAAGTTTTCTTTGGTTTTGTTTAATCCCTTATCAAGCGCTTCTTTTTTATCTTTAGAAAAAAAACTGAAAATACCCATCTTGTCCCGCTTAAATTTTGTGTGAAATTAGCATATATATAAATAAAAAAACTTCTTTCCATAAAAATGAAAAGAAGTTTTAAATTTTATAACGTATCGTTATTTGTTTTTTAAGAAATCCTGTACGTGATCGTTGTGTACAATCTCTTCTCTGAATGCGTAAGCACCTGTTTTAGGTGATTTTACCATTTTAATAACGCGTGTAAAATCTTTTCCTTTACCGCTTTTTAGTGTTGCTACAACCTTCTTTGCCATGACTTATATTATTTAATTTCTTTATGAATGGTCATTTTACCTAAGATAGAATTATATTTTTTCAATTCAATTCTTTCTGAAGTGTTCTTTTTGTTTTTTGTTGTGATGTAACGAGATGTACCCGGTTTGCCGGTTGCAGCATGCTCGGTGCATTCTAAAATTACCTGTATTCTGTTCTGTTTCTTTGCCATGACTATTTAATTATAAAAGGGATGCAAATATACACTCATTTATTTAAAAGCCAAAAAATAATTCGCAAATCTTCATTTTTAATTCCTCATTTTTAATTCTTATACTATATTTGCAGCCTTAAAAAAATTAAAATTTAAAGGATTTTTATGCAAAATAGAGGAGCTATTACAACATTTGCTGTGCTTTTAGGGCTAGCGTGTATTTTTTATTTATCGTTTACATGGGTTACGCGCGGCGTAGAAAAAGATGCCTATGCCTTTGCAGACAGCTATATTGCTAATCCCGTTACTCAAAAAGCAGCTGCGGATTATGCAAAAGGAGACGCCTCAAAAGAGCGTTCTTTCCTTGATTCGGTTAAAAATGCCAAAGCCGATTATTACCTGGATTCTATGAAAACCGTTACGGTTTATAATATAGGAATGACTAAATACACGTATGATGAGTGTAAACAAAAAGAAATTAACCTGGGCCTTGATTTACGTGGTGGTATGAACGTTACGCTTGAGGTATCTGTAGCAGATATCATCAAGAATTTAGCGAATAATAACCCTGATGCTGATTTTAACAAAGCCATTGCTCAAACGCAAAAGAACTTAGGTGTTAATAATAATAAAGACTTTGTTACTTTATTTGCTGAAACCTACAAACAAATTGCTCCAAACGGCAGGTTGGCTCCCTTATTTCAAACAATTGAAAATAAAGGTAAATTAGATTATAACGATAATAACGATAAAGTAATTGCTTTTTTAAGAGAGCGTGTTGACGAAGCGGTTAGCAATTCTGAAACTACCTTCCGCAGCCGTATTGACCGTTTTGGGGTGTCGCAGCCAAATATTCAAAAATTAGAATCAAGCGGGCGTATCTTAATTGAATTGCCGGGCGTGAAAGATAAAGACCGCGTGCGCAAGTTGTTACAAGGTACTGCAAACCTGGAGTTCTGGGAAACGTATGAAAATGCCGAGTTAGGGCAATACTGGCCAGAAGCCAACAAAAAAGTAAAAGCGCTTTTAAATCCTGAATTGGCTAAAGATGACAGCCTGAAAGCTGATACTACAGGAGCTGCCGCAAAAGCAGATTCTCTTAAAAAGGTAGCGTCTAAAAAGCTTACGCCTGCAGAGATCGCCAAAGCTAAAACAGATTCTATCGCTAAAATTAAATCTGACAGTGCTTCAAAAGCAAAAGAATCTTTAGCACAAAAACTAAAAGCTGATACAAAAGCTGATACTTCTAAAACGACTGCATCTAATGATACTGCGGTTACCAGATATAAATTGAACAATCCTTTATATTCAATGGCGGGGCCTTTGGTTCCGAACATTTCACAGGATGGTAAGTATTTTGGCTTGGGTGCTGTTGTGGGTTATGCCCGCACAAAAGATACTGCACAAATCAACACCTGGTTAAACAACCCGAAAGTTCGTTCGGTATTTCCTTCTAAAGTGCGCTTTATGTGGGATGCTAAACCGGGCAAAGGCGGTGAGATCATTACTTTATATGCTATTAAGGTTACAGACCGCAGCGGTAAAGCAGCCATGTACGGCGATATTATTGACGAAGCGCGTAAAGATTTCCAACAACAAACAGGTGAGATTGCTATCAGCATGACCATGAAAGGCGACGCGGCACAGAAATGGGCTAAATTAACCAAAGCTAATTCGCCAAAAGACAGCAAAAGCCGTGGGCATTGCATTGCTATTGTAATGGATAACGCAGTTTATTCTGCTCCAACTGTTAACGGCGAGATACCGAATGGTAGCTCTCAGATCACCGGTAATTTTGATAACCGCGAGGCAGATGCTTTGGTAGCTATTTTAGGTGCGGGTAAGCTTCCTGCTCCGGCACGTATTGTTGAAGAAACTGTGGTTGGTGCTACATTAGGCGCTGAAGCGGTTTCTGCAGGTTTAGTATCGTTTGTGATAGCGTTTATTGTTATCCTGTTGTTTATGGCGATGTATTATAACAAAGCGGGTTGGGTTGCCAATTTAGCCTTGCTTATAAACTTATTCTTTATTATGGGTATCCTTACTTCGTTAGGGGCTACTTTAACTTTACCGGGTATTGCGGGTATCGTATTAACAATTGGTTTATCGGTGGATGCGAATATCTTAATTTTTGAACGTATTCGTGAGGAATTGGCGCTTGGAAAATCTACCGCGCAGGCTATTAAAGAAGGTTTTAAACATGCTATGCCTACTATTATAGACAGTAACGTAACGCTTTTAATTTTAGGTGTTATTCTTTATGTGTTTGGTAATGGCCCGGTTCAAGGGTTTGCAACTACTTTGTGTATTGGTATCTTATCGTCTTTATTTGCTGCTGTAATTTTATCGCGTGTGGTGTTTGACTGGATGATCGATAAAAAACAAACTATTACGTTTGATAACAACATGACGCGCAATGCATTTAAAAACCTGCATTTTGATTTTGTTGGACGTCGTAAGATCTACTATACTATTTCAAGTGTTATTATTGTTTTAGGTGTTGTGTTCTACTTTAAAAACGGCGGCTTTAACTTAGGTGTTGACTTTAAAGGTGGACGTACTTATACAGTTGGTTTTGAAAAAGCCATGAATACTGAAGATGTTAAAAAATCGTTGGCGGTATCTTTTGGCGGGGAAGCTCCTGAAGTGAAAACATCGGGTAGTGCAAGTAAATTAAAAATTACTACTTCATACCGTATTAAAGAGAATGATGCTAATGTGGATGATGAGGTTAAAAAAGACCTTGAAAAAGGTTTAGCACCTTTAAGCGCTAAGTATGAGATCTTAAGCTCTCAGAAAGTAGGGCCTACCATTGCAACCGATATTTTGTATAGTGCGTATGGTGCTATCTTATTCTCTTGTGTGGTGATGTTTATTTATATCATTGTGCGCTTTAAAAAATGGACATACGGTATGGGTGCGGTTGTGGCTTTATTCCATGACGTGCTGATCGTATTATCGTTCTATACTATTTTAGACAAGGTTCTTCCGTTCTCGTTAGAGATCGGGCAGGATTTCATTGCAGCGATCTTAACGGTTATGGGTTATACGATGACTGAAACGGTTGTTGTGTTTGACCGTATCCGTGAGCGCTTAGCTGACTCTGGTAAAACAGACGCGCACGGTGAAGAGCGTAACAAGCTTATTAACTTTGCATTGAACAGCACCTTAAGCCGTACGATCTTAACCTCGTTAACTGTATTCTTTGTGTTATTGGTTATCTTCATCTTTGGTGGTGATGCTATCCGCGGATTTATCTTTGCTTTATTGATCGGACGTGTAATTGGTACATACTCTTCGTTATGTATCTCTACTCCGATAGTGGTAGATCTAGACAGGAAAGCTGCTTAGACAGTGAGCAGTTAGCCATGATCAGTTAACAGCACAGTAGTTATTAATGTAAGAAGCCTCGCAGGAATGCGGGGCTTTTTTATGCGATAGTTTTTTTGAGTGTTGTGCGTAGCCAGAGATACCCTATTGATCCGGCAATGAGGGAGGCAAGGAGGATGGCAATTTTTGATTGTGTGATTTGCTGCGGCTGGTTGAATGCGAGCAGTGTGATGAAGATGGACATGGTGAAGCCTATGCCGCCTAAAAAGCCCAGGCCAATTATTTGTTTCCATTTTAGTCCTTGTGGGAGTGTGCAGAGCCCGGCGGAAACGCTTATAAAGCTGAACAGGAATATGCCGAGGGGCTTTCCGATAATAAGCCCGGCAAAGATACCGATGCTGTTGCTTTGCATTAGGCCTGCCTGCCAGTTGCCGTTTATAGTAATGCAGGTGTTGGCCAGGGCAAAGAGGGGCAGTATAAAAAAGGCTACGGGTGCATGGAGCCAATGCTGGAGGATGAAGGAGGGCGATTTGCGGGTGCCTTTGTTAAAGGGAATGGTAAAGGCCAGTAATACGCCTGTGATGGTTGGGTGCACGCCTGAGTGGAGCATAAAATACCACATGATGATGCCGCCGATGAGGTAGGGGATGAGGCTTTGAATTTTGAGGCGGTTTAGTATGAGCAGGCAAACAAAAATGCCGAGGGCTATAAGGAGGTTGGTAAGGATGAGGGTGTTTGTGTAGAATAGGGCTATGATGATGATGGCGCCAAGGTCGTCGATGACGGCGAGGGCGGTGAGTAAGATTTTAAGGGAAGGGGGCACGCGCTTGCCCAGGAGTGAAAGGATGCCTATGGCGAAGGCTATATCGGTTGCCATGGGGATGCCTGCGCCGGCCTGTGTGGGTGTTGCAAAGTTGAACAGGAGGAAGAGTGCGGCGGGGACTAACATGCCACCCAGGGCCGCAAAGAAGGGAAGTGTGGCATTTTTTATGCCGGAGAGCTCGCCTATGTATATTTCGCGCTCTAATTCGAGGCCGATGAGGAGAAAGAAGACGGACATGAGGCCGTCGTTTATCCAATGGGTGATGCTTTGCCCTGCCAGTTGTATGTGCCAGGCGTTTGTGTAGCTTTCTTGGAGGGGGGAGTTTGCCAGCAGCAGGGAGATGAGGGTAAAGGAAATAAGGAGCACGCCTCCGGCTTTTTCGCTTTCAAAAAAATCGTTGAACAGGCGTGTTAGTTTTGTTTTTTGCATGTGAGTTTATAGTTTTCGGCATTAAAAAATAACCTGCGCAGGCTGGTTTGCAGGGCTAAGATACGGTTTTAGCTGTAAAATTGTGTGAATTGAAGTGTTGATTTGGCAAATATGCGTGTTGGACTGACAGACTTACAGATTGGTGCTTCGAATTTATATCTCGGGATTGTGGACTTATAAGTTGGTTTTGTAGATTCATATCTTGGTGTTGTGGACTCGTATCTCGGTGTGCTGGATTTACATCTCAGTGTTGTAGATTTAGATGTGGGAGTGCCAGACTTGCAGGTTGGTGTTGTAGATTAAAGCATGGGTGTTGTAGATCGAAGCATTGGAGTTGATACCGAAGCATTGGTGTTGTTAACTTGTACGTTAGGGGTGTTGATTTTACGACCTCATCCCTAACCCTTCTTCTAAGAGGAGAAGGGAGTGTGGAAGGTGTTGCTAACTTGTATCCCGGTGTTGTTAACTCGTATGTTGGTGTGCTTAACTTGCAGGTTGGTATTATAAACTCATTATCGAGGGCTGTCGAGTGCAAGACGTATATTGAAATACAGGACCTAATTAAAATTTATGAAGCGGGAGTGGCTGCTGCGCTTGCTTTTGCAGCTTCATCTGCATGGTACTTATCTAATATTCTTTCGTTTATTATCAGAGCTTCATCTTCTTCTCTTAAAGAATGATCGGATACTCTATTTGCAAGTTCTTTTTCTCTCATCCATTCTTCATCGTTTACCACACTATCTACAAAATGGACAATCTGAATTTGTTCAACTTTTTTAGGGGCCTTGCCCGGTAATGTTACTTTTCTGGTTCCTCCTCTTAACGCAATTCCGAATTCCATGGTTTGTTTTCCTCCTTCTTGTCTTTTTTCAAAATCTGAGGGCAGCTGTTCTTTTTTAGGTTTTGAGCCTACTATGGGAGGCCTGCTTGTTATCCATTCGTATTCGCCCGCAGTTGGTTTCACAAGGTAGCCTTCTTCTGCGTCTTTAATCTTATTTATATCATCTACATCTGCAATCATTTGCCTGAGCTCGGCAGTTAGCCTGGGAGTATCAATGTTAATAATTGTATTTACTCCGCCTCTGTCATATGCTGCCTTAGCTGCGCTGTATAATGTAAATTTACCAGGCTCTGCGATGTGATTTTTCGCAAAACCATCATTGGTTATCTTTCCCATGGTGTAATCCTGCGGCCTTGCAAGACGCTGAATAGTTGCGGTGTTTGAAACGGACAGCTGTGTGGTTTTTGAAGCAGTGTTAGCCATAGCCTGGTAGGCTTTTAGTTGTTGTACCTGCGGGCTGTTGTTTGCTATTTGCTGTAATTGCAAAGTGGAGTTATGCTTGGGTTGTTTGGATGTGTTATTTGCTGCGGCCTGATTTTTATCTTCCTGTGGTTTGCTTATGCGGGTATTCATAATAATAGATCTTATTTGCAGTGTGCTTAGGTGTGGTTATACAAAGCTATTATTTTTAATGGCTTTATTGCATAGTTTTTTAACGTCGGAATAAAAATGTTAAAGTAAGTTTAGTTGGTTTTTTTTCTTTCTGTTTTTGCGGTAATAAACGTATTTTCGATGAAATTAAACCCACACTGTATGAAACAAAAAAAGCTATTTTTTAATGAATTGCTGCGCCGGTATAATAAGTACCGGAATCGTTTTGCGCGACTGGAGCAATCGGGCAAGAATGTGAACAGGCGTAATTTGCTTGAGAAGCGGATTGCAAGCTTGTTTGAAAAACTGCAAAACCTGCAACGTTTTATTAAGCTTAGAACGGCAGTTGCTGCAACGGCGTTAACCTTATGTGCTTTTCAGCCGGAAGCGCAGGCACAGGCGAGCGTTTTTGGGCCTGTTCAAACAAATCCGTTTGGGCTTGCCAACACGGGTACCTATGTTTCTACATCTTCTTTTGCCGATCTGGATGGAGATGGTGACCTGGATATGATCTCGGGAGAGTTTGGCGCTTATGCTCCGAGCAACTTTCATTATTATGAGAATACGGGCAGTAACACTGCTCCGGCTTTTGCGGCTGATAATCAAAACCCGTTTGGCCTTGCAGGAATCTATTCAGGATATTATAATGCGACAAAGCCTGTATTTGTTGATTTAGACCACGACGGAGATTTTGATATTATGGCAGGAAACATGGACGGTAATTTTTATTATTTTGAAAATACCGGTACAGCTACAGCACCTGCTTTTGCTGCTTCACAAACCAATCCTTTTTCATTGGTTGGCTTTACAGGTTATTATCTGTATGCAGCGCCTTCTTTTGTAGATATAGACCATGACGGGGATTTTGATATGATAGCCGGCCAGTATGACGGTAATTTTTATTATTTTGAAAACACGGGCACGGCTTCTGCACCGGTTTTTGCATCTCCTCAAATGAACCCTTTTTCATTAACACAAACGGACTATAATTCTGCTCCAACCTTTATTGATTTTGATCATGACGGGGATATGGATATGATGAATGGAACAATTACTGGTAATTTTAACTATTATGAAAATACAGGTACCAGCACTGCTGCTGTTTTTGGTGCGCCTCAGTTAAATGTATTTAATTTAACAGCACTTTCTTCTTTTTCAGCGCCCGCATTTGTTGACCTGGATAATGACGGTTATATAGATTTAATGGCCGGCGAGGGTGATGGAGATTTTGATTTTTTCCGTGGAGTGTGCCCCGGACCTGTAGTTACAATTAGTGGCTTAAGCAGTATCTGTTTGGGTAGTAGCACTATTTTAACGGCTACCAGCAGCGCCAGTAATTATACATGGAGCAGTAACGCAGGCAGCGCTACTACAAACACGGTTAACGTTACCCCGAGTGCTACGGATACTACTTTTTACGTAACCAGTGTTGGCACAGGAACCTGTACTACGGTAACCAAGGATAGCATATCTATTACCGTAAACCCTTTGCCAAGTGTAACAGCCAGCAGCAGTGCTATTTGTACTGGAAGCTCGTACACAATAACGGCAGGTGGTGCAGATACCTATACGTATAGCAGCGGCAGTGCTGTGGTGACGCCTACCACTACCACCAGTTATACGGTTACGGGTGTTGATGCCAATAATTGTATGAATACGGCAGTTGCTACGGTAACGGTTAATACCTTGCCGAGTGTGGTGTTTAATGTAAGCCCTTCGGTTATGTGCTCTAGCACGGCGAGTGTAACCTTAAATGCAAGCCCTGCGGGCGGAACTTATACAGGTACGGCTGTAACCGGCAGTGTGTTTAGCCCAAGTGTTGCTACGGCGGGTACGTATACGTTGTCGTATAGCTTTACGGATGCTAATGGTTGCAGCAATAATGATACGGCGGTTGTAACGGTACAAGTGTGTACAGGCATTGCGGGCTTTGAAACCAGTAATGACATAAGCGTTTATCCAAACCCAAGCAATGGTGCGTTTACAATTTCTACTTCTAATTTAGCAGCTAATACTACACTTGTAATTTACAATGGTATTGGACAGGTTGTTTACACGCAAGCGTTAAACAAACAGGTTGAAACGTTGAATACAAACCTTGCTGCCGGTTTTTATACATTGAAAATACAAAACGCGCAGGGTGTAAGCACCAAGCGTATTGTTATTGGGCAATAATTTAGAAACTGAATTGCATTAAATGAAACGCCTCTCGTTTGAGAGGCGTTTTTTTATGCTAAAATGTTTGCGGATACATTTATACTGCCTATTTTCGTCATTATGTCAAACCCATCTTCACAACAGCCGGTGGCTCCTTTTAGTGCATCGTATAGCGCCCAGTTACCGGAGTTGTTATTGTCTTTAAATTGTTCGCTGGTTTTAAGCACGTACCAGGCAGGTAAAGTGGTTATGCTTTCTCCGGCTAATGAAAATAGTATAACTGTTTTGCCACGCTCTTTTGTGAAACCCATGGGTATTGCCTTAGATGGCGATAAGATGGCTATTGCAACAAAGAATGAGGTGATCAAATTATCGAACTCTAAAGAGCTTGCGGAATATTATCCTAATCAGCCGGGCAAGTATGATGATTTTTATGTGCCCCGCGCTACGTATTATACAGGTAGTGTAGATCTGCATGACCTGCATTTTGGCAAGGATGCTTTGTGGGCGGTAAACACTTCTTTTTCGTGTATATGCAAGATCGATGATACCTATAGTTTTACGCCTGTATGGCAGCCGCATTTTATTACAAAACTGGCGCATGAAGACAGGTGTCATTTAAATGGAATGGTTTTACAGGATGGAGCGCCTAAATATGTTACGGCTTTGGGTAAGGAAGATACGGCGCAAAGCTGGAGAGGTAATATTGTTTCAGGGGGGATCTTGATGGATGTGCTTTCTAATAAGATCATTGCAGAGGGTTTAGCTATGCCGCATTCTCCAAAAGTTTATAAGGATGAATTATATATGTTGCTTTCGGCTTCGGGCGAGTTTATAAAAGTAAATACTGCAACGGGGGATAGGGAAGTGATAAAAAAAACAGACCGGTTTGTGAGGGGCTTATCTATTTATAAAGATTATGCTTTTATTGGTATGTCGAAATTAAGAAAGAATTCTTCTACGTTTGCTCATTTGCCTTTTGCTGAAAAGGCGCAGCAGGCAGGTATTATGGTGATACACTTGCCAACCAAAGCTTTTGTTGGCGAATTTATCTTTCAAGCCAGCGTGGATGAGATCTATGAGGTGCTGGTTTTGCCTGATTGTACAAAGCCTAATATACTGAATACAATAAATGAAGTTCATACCCAATCTTTGGTATTGCCCGGCAGCACTTTTTGGTCGGCTAAAAAAGAAGAAAAGTAGAAATTGCCATGTTTAGGTTTACTGGCAGCAGATTCTGAAACAAGTTCAGAATGACAGTAGAATTTATTTCAGCATCTGTAAGACTTACTACAAATTATATAGAGATCCTGAAACGAGTTCAGGATGACAATAAAATTTATTTCGGCACTTGTAGCATACTCGCTTTTGCTGGCAGCAAAATTTGACTTTTGAGACAACTTCTTTTTTGTTTTATCTTTGCAGGATGACAGAAACTGATTTTGATATTATAATAGTGGGCGGCGGTATTGTTGGCCTTGCTACTGCATATAAATTAAATTTAAAACATCCTGAAAAAAGAATAGCTGTTTTAGAAAAGGAAGCTGAGGTTGCCAAGCATCAAACGGGGCATAATTCGGGCGTTATACATTCGGGGATTTATTACAAACCGGGTTCTTATAAAGCCCTTAATTGTGTGGCCGGCCGCAGAGAGCTTGTGAGCTTTGCCAAAGAGCATAAGATAGCACATGATATTTGCGGAAAAATTATTGTGGCTACCGAAGAGAGTGAGCTGGCGCACATGAAAAAAGTATTTGCTAACGGGCAGGCAAATGATGTGGAAGGCATAGAGCTGATTGATGCTAAAAAGATAAAGGAAATTGAGCCCTATTGCGAAGGCATTGCAGGCATTTGGGTGCCTTGTACCGGTATTATTGATTATACAGAAGTTGCTAAAAAATATGTAGAGCTTATTCACGAAAAATTTAATGGTAGCAGGGTTTTTACTAATCAAAAGGTAAAAACGTTTGTAAACCATGAAGATAAAATTGAGGTTATTACACAGAATAAAACCTACCAGGCAAAATATGTAATTACCTGCGGAGGCTTGCAGGCAGACCGTTTAGCTAAGGCACAAGGCAAGAAAAGCGATGCCAGTATTGTTGGTTTTAGAGGAGATTATTATGACCTGACAGATAAAGGGATGAAGAAGGTGCGTAATCTTATTTATCCGGTGCCTAATCCTAAGTTTCCATTTTTGGGTGTGCATTATACACGTATGATTCATGGTGGTACCGAGTGCGGGCCAAATGCAGTTTTTGTTTTTGACAGGGAAGGGTATAGTAAGACTTCTTTTTCTACACGTGATACGGCTAAGGCATTTGCCAATACAGGTACCTGGAAGTTCTTTAGAAAGCATTGGCGCTTTGGTATGGATGAGTATCGCGGGGCCTTCTCTAAAACCTATTTTTTGAACCGTTTACGTAAGTTAATTCCAAGTTTGGAAGCAGATGATATTGCGGCAAGCCGTTGCGGTATACGCGCTATGGCACTTGCTCCCGAAGGTGAAATGATAGATGACTTTAAAATAGAATACGGGCATCGCTCGGTGCATGTTATCAATTCTCCGTCGCCGGCAGCAACCGCTTCTTTAGCGTATGGAAATGAAATAGCTACTATCTCTTCCACGTATTTTAAGCTTAACTAATTTTTGGGCATAAAAAAACGCACTTAATCAGGGATAACTACAAACCTCAAAAAGTGCGTTTTATGAAAAATTAAAAGGCTACGTTAATAACCGTTTCAAAGGTAGATATAATACGAATTGCGGTTTTTTTGTTTACCTACAAATTTAAGCTGATAGCCTATTTTATCTATTGTGAGAGATGCTGAAACAAGTTCAGCATGACTAAACGATTAAAGCCCGCATATCTTATAATAGAAAAAGCCGCACTTTTCAGTACGGCTTTTCCCTCTCAAAAAACTAAAAACCACCATAGTTTTTAGTAAACCCTGCAGCTGGCATGCCACAGGGATTTTCTTTTAGCGCTTATTTCTTAGCGTCCATTTTATCTTTCAAGTCAGATAACGCAGAGATATCACCTAATGTTGTTCTCTCTTGTGTATCTTTTACTTTTTTAACCGCTTTTTTGGTTTCTTCTTTTTCTTCAGCTTTAACTGCTTTCTCAGCTTTTTCGTGAGCGCGTTTTTCTTCTTCGTGCGTACGAGCGTGTGATACTACGATACGTTTAGAATCTTTGTTAAATTCGATCACTTTAAAGTCAAGAACTTCTTCAACCTGAGCTTGTTTTTTGTCCGCTTTGATCAAATGTTTGCTTGGGTTAAAACCTTCAACTCCGTAAGGTAAGCCAATTACAGCGCCTTTGTCGTTTACAGAAAGAACTGTTCCGGTATGTACTGAATCTTCTGTGAAGATAGTTTCAAATACATCCCATGGGTTTTCTTCCAATTGTTTGTGGCCTAAAGATAAACGGCGATTTTCTGCATCAATTTCCAATACAGAAACGTCCATTTTATCGCCTACTTTAGTAAATTCTGACGGGTGCTTGATTTTTTTGCTCCAAGATAGGTCAGAGATGTGTACTAAACCATCAACACCTTCTTCTAATTCAACAAATACGCCGAAGTTAGTGAAGTTACGAACGGTACCTGTGTGGCGAGAGCCTTTAGGATATTTAGTTGTGATGAACGACCAAGGATCAGGAGTTAATTGTTTAACACCTAAGCTCATTTTGCGTTCTTCTCTGTCTAATGTCAATACAACAGCTTCAACTTCTTCACCTACTTTCAGGAAGTCCTGAGCAGTACGTAAATGCTGGCTCCAGCTCATTTCACTAACGTGAATTAAACCTTCAACGCCTGGTTGAACTTCAATAAATGCACCGTAGTCAGCTAAAACAACTACTTTACCTTTTACTTTATCGCCAACTTTAATGTCAGCGCTAAGTCCATCCCAAGGATGAGCAGATAATTGTTTTAAACCAAGGGCGATACGTTTTTTGTCATCATCAAAATCAAGGATAACCACGTTGATCTTCTCATCCAATTTAACGATTTCTTCCGGATGAGAGATGCGGCCCCAAGATAGGTCAGTGATGTGGATCAATCCGTCAACACCGCCAAGGTCGATAAACACACCATAAGAAGTAATGTTTTTAACGGTACCTTCAAGCACTTGTCCTTTTTCTAATTTAGAGATGATATCACGTTTTTGAGTTTCTAATTCAGCTTCGATAAGAGCTTTATGAGATACTACAACGTTTTTGAATTCATTGTTGATTTTTACAACTTTAAATTCCATTGTTTTACCAACGTAAACATCGTAATCACGAATTGGTTTTACGTCAATTTGAGAACCCGGTAAAAAGGCTTCGATACCAAATACGTCAACAATAAGCCCGCCTTTTGTGCGGCATTTAACGTATCCTTTAATGATCTCATCAGTTTCAAGAGCTTTGCAAACTTTATCCCATGATGCAGTTGCACGTGCACGTTTGTGAGATAAAATAAGTTGTCCGCTACCATCTTCTTGTTGTTCTACGAATACGGGAATTTTATCGCCGGCTTTTAACTCGGGATTGTATTTAAATTCGTTACGAGGAATAACTCCGTCTGATTTGTAACCAATGTTAACCACAACTTCGCGTGGGTTAACGGCTACCACTGTGCCTTCAATTACTTCAAGGTTTACAACGGTTTTTAGGGTTTTTTCATACAAATCTTCTAAGCGTTGGCGGTCAGAAGCAGAGTATGCGTCTTGCTTTTTACCAACCAGGCTCCAATCGAAATCGGCAGTTGCAGTTTCAGTGTGTTTTTCTGTCATTTTACTTTACTTGTATCTGTTGCGAGCAGGGCGCCTCAGAGGGGTTTATAATTATTGTTTTTTTAATTCCGCTTCCCTGAAAGTGGGGTACAAATATACCACAAACTGACGGCGTAATAAAGTTATTTTTTTTAAATGACTGATTTTAAGCCCGTAAAATTGAATTTTAACATTTGGCCTGTAAACCTTGGCAATTTGAGCAGGTTAATGGGGTGAGAAAGGCAGGTTTTTAGCGTGTTTTTGGATACTTTCCTGAGTTTTGCCATTTTTATTATTTAGCTCATTTATAGCTATTTACAAATAAAGTCTGGTACTGCTTTTTGCAAAAAAGGGCATCTGTTTCTGTAACGTTTATACAACCGCTTGAATTACCCCAATTTACGTTTATGGAGTTTGATTTGTCGCCTTTTACCACTTTGCAATCATTAGGCACTGTCCATTCATAGGTTGATTTTTCGTTAAAAGGAACCGAGTAGCTTATATTTTGCTCGCCTGCGGCAACGCTTTTTTTTCCTTCAATAACGGGCGCAGGTATCAAGCCAAAATCATAAGCGGTGAAAAGTGTAGAGAAATAGTTTTTGTCTTTCGAGAAAAAGCCTTTTCTGCCGCCTTGGTATTGGCAGGTTCCCGGATCTACCAGCAAGGCATGGCTTAGCCTGTTTATTTTATAGAAGATAACGGCATCTTTTTTATTAGCTGTTCGGTAAACATTGCGTTCAATATCGGGGTTGTTTACGTATTGCGCAATAGTTTCACTGGGCTGTGTGCTGATTTGATGCAAATTTGTCCATTGCTTCATTAACTCCACACCGTTTCGCTTATTTACAACCCAATCGTTATTGCCCTGGTAAATGATCATGTTTGGATACGTGCCTTTATAATCCGGGTTTTGCTTGCGCACATAATTCCCCCACTTTTCAGGAGATTTTATCCGCCAGCCCATAAAGGCCATGCTGGCTGTTATAAGATTTGTGCCTACTCGGTAAGGCGCCCCGGCAAATATAGCGCCCGAATTGAATATTTCAGGATAATCTGCCATCATCACTACGCTCATAGCCGCACCGGCAGAAAGTCCCGTGATATACACTTTCGCGTTATCAATTGCGTAATTACTTTTCATGTATTCTATCATTTTTAAAATAGAAGCATTTTCGCCACGGTTTTTATTGATGTGCCTTCTTCTGTACCATTTAAAGCACTTTTCTGGATTATTAATGATGCGCTGTTGAGGATATAATACATAAAAGCCATATTGATCGGCTAATTTATTCCAACCGCTTTGTGAAGCAGCTGAACCGGCACATTGCAGGCAGCCATGCAACATAACCACCATGGGGGCAGGCTTTGTTTTATCTATATTGGAGGGTGCATGTACATACATTTTTAAATGCCCTTTATTGCGGCCAAAATGTTTTACGCGCTTTAATTCCTGTGAGAAGGAAAAATAATTGCCAATCAAAAAAACAAACAGGTACAAAAACTTCATACAGGCGTGGGATTATTACTGCTAATATGCAATTTCTTTTTGATAAAAGTTATTAGTGCGGCTATAATTAGTGTAATACAAACGCCAATTAAGCAGCCGCCTACCACGCACAGCAATCGTTCTATGGCGCTATACCAGGAGGCTGATTTTTGCTCGTAGATGAATACGATAATAAGAGTGGCAAGGGCCGTACGGGTTACTGTCATCAGCTTAAAAAGGTAACAAATAACGATTGTTACTACCACGCCTAATAAGATGATGTATAAGTTGGGTTTATAAATTACATAGCACAGCCATCCTACTGCAGAGCCTACCAGGTTGGCTTTCATTCGTTCTATGGCAAGGCGTTTGGCATCTTTGTCATCGGGGGAAAGTACAAGCAGAATGGAAAGTAATGTCCAGTTCATTTCGTGGTTTGGTATTTCTCGTATTAGAAAATAGCCAATGCTAAAGCCCACTAAACATTTTACTGTATAGATACAAACGTTTGAATTAAGTAAAATGGTAAGTAATTTAAGGGTAAATGATTGAGTGGATTTATTACTCATCTAAAACTTAACGAACACTTAAACGTTCTAGAATTTCTTCAAATTCTGTGTCGCTTTTAAACGTTAAGCTTAAGCTACCGCTGCCGTCTTTTTTGCGCTTTAGAGCAACCGGTGCATGGAAAAGCTTGTTTAGTTTTTCGATGATCTTTTTATCTTCTAAAGTAACAATACTTGGTGCTTTTGCTTTCGGAACCTGTGTTTTTACTTTCTCGCCTCGAGCCAGCATTTCCACCTCTCTTACCGAAAGATTCTCTTCAATAATTTTTGCGAACAAGGCCAATTGCAAGTCTTCATTCTCAATGGAAATTAAGGCACGTGCATGCCCCATGCTTATTTCTTTATCGCGGATACCTTTTTGAATTTCGGCCGGCAGCTTTAATAAACGTAAGTAGTTGGTTATGGTTGAGCGTTGCTTGGCCACTTTATCTGCCAGTTGTTCCTGTGTTAAATTACATTCGTCAATCAAACGCTTGTAGCTTATAGCAACCTCAATGGCATCTAAATCTTCGCGCTGGATATTTTCTACCAATGCCATCTCGAGCATGGTTTGATCGTTGGCAATGCGTATATAAACAGGCACTTCGGTTAGGCCTGCAATTTGCGAGGCACGGAAACGGCGTTCGCCGGAAATAAGCTGGTACTGGTCGTACCCCATTTTACGAACGGTGATGGGTTGTATGATGCCGTGTTGTTTAATGGATTCTGCCAGCTCGTTCAATGCATCAGCATCAAAGTGTGTGCGTGGCTGAAAGGGGTTTACTTCTATGGTAGCAATTTTTATAAGATTAACAGAGCCCGCAACAGGGGCTGTGTTACCGTTTTGTTTGGTAGTAATATCTGTTTTAGAGTTTTCCAATAAGGCACCTAACCCACGTCCTAATGCTGATTTCTTCTTATCCATCTTATAATTTTATTTTTTATTGTATGCTGTACCCTGTATTTTGTACGCAAATTGTTATACACAATGCTGCGCACGCGGAATACACTTTTACTCTAATTCTTGCTCCTGCACATCTTCATCAATATCGATAAAACGTGCATCGTTGCTTATTTTGGTGAGCCCGTTTTTTTGCAGGATTTCCCTGGCTAAGTTTAAATAGTTTACAGAGCCTTTTCCTACCGCATCATACATAATAATGGTTTTGCCGTAGCTTGGCGCTTCGCCCAGCTTGGTGTTGCGGTGTATAACGGTGTTGAACACCATATCCTGGAAGTGGGATTTTACCTCTTCCACTACCTGGTTTGAAAGGCGTAAACGAATATCGTACATCGTTAATAAAATACCTTCTACTTCAAGCTCTTCGTTCATTTCGGTTTGAACCAGCTTGATGGTGTGCAGTAATTTGCCCATACCTTCTAAGGCAAAGTATTCGCATTGTACGGGAATGACTACTGAATTGGAGGCTGTTAATGCGTTTAAGGTAACTAAGCCAAGTGAAGGAGAGCAATCTATGATGATAAAATCATACTCGTCTTTTATGTTGGTTAGTACGTTTTTTAATTTTTGATTGCGGTTTGGCTGATCCACTAATTCAAGCTCGGCTCCCACCAAATCAATATCAGAGGGGATAAGAAATAAGTTTGGTGTATCGGTTTCTAAAATGGCTTTTTTGATGTTTATTTCATCCATCAGGCATTCGTAGATACCTATTTTTACGCTGCGGGGGTCTATGCCTACACCTGAGGTAGAGTTTGCCTGCGGATCTGCGTCTATTAAAAGTGTTTTGTATTCGAGCACGGCTAAGCTTGCCGCTAAGTTTATTGCTGTAGTAGTTTTACCAACTCCGCCTTTTTGATTTGCAATTGCAATTACTTTTCCCATTCCTTCAGTTGTTGATTTAATGATTTGTTGATTTTCTATTTTGTAATCTACAATTTATAATTTCTTTATTGTCTTATTGCCTGCCTGATCCTGCCTGATACCTGATCGCTGCTTAGGGTTTGGCCTATTTGCATGAGTGTAAGCTTTTTTCCTGCGCGGGAAAATTTATTGATAGCTTCTTCGTGGTTAATTTTTATAGGTTCGAATGTATCATAGTGCATGCCTATCACGTCTTTGCAGTTAATAAATTCAGTAGCGATAAGGGCATTATCAACCCCCATGGTGTAGTTGTCGCCTATGGGCAAAAAGGCAAAGTTTATGTGGCGATAGTCGCCTATCAGCTTCATATCGTAGGTAAGGGCTGTATCGCCGGCATAGTAAAAGTTACCTTCGCTGCTTTCAACTACAAAGCCCAGGGGATTTCCACCGTAGGTGCCATCGGGCATAGAGCTTGAGTGTTCGGCTTTAACGCATTTAACGTTACCAAAATCGAATTTGGTTTTACCACCTGTATTCATGCCGTGCACGTTTTTAAGGCCTTGTTTCTGAAACCATTGGCATACTTCGTGTGCCGCAATAACAACGGCATTGGTTCTTTGGGCTATGGCAGCCACATCGGCTACGTGGTCGCCGTGTCCGTGAGATACTAAAATATAGTCGGCTTTAAGGGTATTTATATCTATGCTTTTAGCCAGTGGATTGGGCGTTATGTAAGGATCAAACAGCAAATTTTTTCCATTAATTACAACGCCAAAACTTGAGTGTCCGTAATAGGTTATTTCCATGATAAAAATTAAAATTAACGAGCCTTAAAAATAGGCTTAATAAACGCAGCATTTTTTTAATTTTTGAACAAAACGGTCTGTGCTGTTGATAATAAGTTGAAAGTATAAAATGGTGTTAAACAGGGTGTTATTCAATATTTTTCTGATAAAAACTATTTTAAATTATTCGAAATGCTCTTTTTTGTGGCAAAGAAGGGCTAAAAAGGGCGTTGAAATGCAGTTAATTGTCATTGGAACGCCATCAATAATCGTTTGAACGCTTTTGGGCAGCGAATAAACAGCCCGGTTTAGGATATATTATTGGGAAGAGTGATTTTAAAGGAGGTGCCTTCTGAGGGGGTTGATTCTACAGTTATAATTCCGCCAATTTTTTCGATGGCTTCTTTTACAATGTATAAGCCTATGCCGCTTCCTTCTTTTTTGCTGGAATTTCCTACCCTGAAAAAGAGCTTGAAGATGTTTTGTAAATGAATTTTTTCCATTCCTATACCGTTATCTGAAATGATTATGAAGGCTCCTTTTTCGGTTGAGATGACCTTTATGCCAACTTTTGGGTTTTGATTTTTCGGGTTTTGGTATTTGATGGCGTTTGAGACCAGATTTTTAAAGATGACCTCTAATCTGAATTGGTCGCTGATAAAATCGCCTGTTTGGCTGATCTCTGATTCGAGCTGAACGTTTGGGTCTGCATTTTTTAAAGTGTCGAATACGTTTGAGACCAGTTCATTGAAGTTGATATGGTCTTTTACTCCATCGGCATGCGAATTTTTATAATAGTCGATGATGTTTATGATAAAGGTATCAAGCTTGGTTACGCAGGTTTGAATGTTGCTGAAATAATCTTCTATTACTTCTGACTGTTGTTCTTTTTTTGACAGCTGAACAAGCCCGAGTATGGACATAAGTGGCGCGCGCAAGTCGTGTGAAAGACTGTAGACAAATTTGTTTAGCTCATCGTTTGTTTTTTGCAACTCTTTATTTTTTTCTTTTAACTCAACCCTTAGCTGGTAAACAAGGAGAGAGTCTTTAATGATGAGCGAAAGCTCATCCCAATTCCAGGGCTTTTGTATGAATTTGTTTATCTGCCCTCGGTTAACGGCGTCGATAACGAGGTCCATATCTGCATAGGCGGTAATTAGTATGCGGAAGCAATCGGGATATTTTTCGGTGGTTTTTTCGAGGAATTCTATACCCGTGATAGCTGGCATGCGTTGATCGGAAATGATGATTGATACCTCATTGTTTTCTAAGATGTCGAAAGCTTTGGATGCGCTGATGGCTGTGTGTATGTTGTATTCTTTACGTAAATATGCGCGAAAAGAATTGAGGTTGTTCTCCTCATCATCTACGTAGAGTATGCTGATCTTATCTGACATATGTTTTACAGGTTTATTTTTTTATTTAAAATGATCGTGATCTTAGTTCCTTTGCCAAACTGAGTGTCTACTTCAATTTTGGCATTATGCTTTTCAATAATTTTAAATACAATGGCCATGCCCAGCCCAACTCCTTCGCCTACATCTTTGGTAGTGAAAAAGGGTTCGAATATTTTGTTTTTTACTTCGGGGGTCATGCCGATACCGGTATCTTCTATGCTAACGCAAACGTGCGGGCCTTCTTCGTATGTTTTTACAATGAGCTGGTTGTTGTGGCTGTTCTTTTTTTGGTTTATGGCGTAGAGGGCATTGCTTAGTAAATTCATAAATACCTGGTTTAGCTTACCGGGCAGGCACTCTATGTTGGGTATGTTGCCGAGATTTACCGTTAGAGTAATTTCTTTCGAGATGGCATGTTTTAAGAGAGCTAATGTTGATTCAACGCCTTCGTTGATGTTGCATTCTTTTACTTCGCTTTCATCTAACCTGGAAAAGTTCTTAAGGCCTGATACAATTTCGGCTGTTCTTTTGGCGCCATCTTCAATGCCTGATAGAAGAGTCTCGATTTCTTTGGTTACGTAGTTGAGATCGATCTCTTTTTTATAGGTATTAATCTCCTGTAGTTTTTCGTGGAATGCATCGTTTGGCTGTATGGTTTCGTATTTGCGGATGACTTCGAGCAGTTCGGATATGTCCATTTTTAAAGGCCTTAAACTTGCGCTTACAAAATTGATGGGATTGTTTATTTCGTGTGCAATGCCGGCTGTGAGCTGCCCGAGGGATGCCATTTTTTCTATGTTTACGAGTTGTGCCTGGGCGTCTTTTAGGTTTACCAGCGTATCATTTAAATTCTTGTTTGCTCCTTCTAATTCAACGGTGCGCTCGCTTACTTTTTGTTCAAGTATAACATTTTGTTGGGTTATCAGTTTTTCATTTTCCTGCAGGGCCATTACCATTTGCATTTGAGATTGTTCTTTTTCCTGTTTCAGGATATTGATTCTGTCGGCCAGTGCAAAGGATAGCAATACCACTTCGATAGCAGAGCCAAGTTGCATGGTGTAGTGTGTAAAGTTGTTGTAGGGCAGTATGCCGATGTCTTTAAATACAAAGATACAAACGCCTACTAAAAAGGTTGACCAGGCGATGGCAAAAAAACGGGCAGGCCTGTATCCTTCTCTCGAAATTTTTAGTGCTATAAAAATCATATAGAGTGCAGCAAGGGTGGCATCTATTTGTATTATTTTATAGCTCAGGTTAAATTCTTTGATCAAGGCGAGGAATATGGCCACGTAATAAACTACGTAGAACAGTACGAAGCATCTGTGAAGTTTAGGGCATTTTTCTTTGGTGGATAAAAATCTTTTCATAAACTCCATAGCGCTGATGGCAACTAAAGAGCTTAGTATGTATACGGCAATACTTGATATATAGGTTGAGTTTGGCCATAAGAATTTGTATGCGTAGCCTGTAAAGTTTAGCTGGGTTATGCCTACTATAAGAATGTAGACTACGTAGAAGAGGTAGTTTTTATCTTTGGTTGAAAAATAGATAAAGAGGTTGTAGAGGGCCATTACGAGAATGATGCCGAGGTAAATGCCGGTGAGGGTATCTTCATTATAGAGGGATTTTAGGATGGAGGTTTCTTCGCCGATGAAGATGGGAGCTTGTACCTGTTCGCCTCCTTTTAGCCTGAAGAGTATTTTTACTTTTTCATCTTTTTCTAAATGTAATCTGAATACAAAGGCGGGCCTTTCTAACTCCCTGTTTTTAAAAGGTCGGCAGTCGCCTGTTTTTACAGAATCTATATGGCCGTTTTCGTATACTGCATAATAGTCGACGTAATCAATTGTTGCCAATGCAAGCCTTACGATAAAGTCGTGATTATCAGATTTGTTTACGAGGTTAAAGCGCACCCAGCTTGGATAAGGTGAGATACCCAGGTTGGGCACTTTTGATGTTGAGGAAATGAATTGATTGTTATCTATAGCGCTTTTAATTGTGAGCGTATCTTGCCTGTCGGCAAAGGTTTGGATGTAATTGCCGATGTAGCTTTCTATTTTATTGTTTTGCAGTTCAACAAAATTCTGCGCGTTTAAGCCGGCCGGTATGGCAAAGTTTATAATTAACAGGAGGGGGAGAAGGGAGGTAAAGGTTTTCGTTCTCATTTATTAAAATCGGATAATATTAAATTGTAATCTATTTCTACTTCTCCGCGCGGGCCTGTTTCATTAAATACCTGAACTGGGTTTTCTCTCAGGCTTATGATGCGCTCTTTATCGTATTGTTCGGTAACATCTAATGTAATGGCATTCATCTTTCTTAAAACTCTTGCAATGTAATTTTCATTCGGGTAAACAAATTCGCCATTTCTTCCAATGGATTCTTCTACTGTAAAGCCAACTTTTTTAACCATGGGCAAAGAATATTCTGCGCAAATTGTAAACAACGAAGTTAAATTAATTTGGTTTACAATTGAAATACCTGCTCTTACTAAAATTAAACTTATGCCGAAACCCGCTACCTCCTTGGCGTTCCAGAGGCCACATAATTCTCCGGTGCCCTTTTCGATGTAAGTATTTATAATATTATGTATTCTTTGGTCCATTCTTCCGATGGCTTTTTCGAGCGGAAGCTCTTCTTTTCCATCGGCAATGTGTACCCGAACGCCGCCTACAATTTTGCTTCTGTCTTCGTTAAGTGCTACCACAACGTATACATTGGGCGCATCTATCCACTGACGATTGTTGGTGGTGATATTGGTGATGCCATAATCGGTTAACACCTGCACATGCCCTTTTAAAAAAAGTTCGCATATTTCAGGATGTTTAATGGCTTGAAACGAACGTATTAATATCTTCAAATTTCAAATATTATGTTTATAAATAAATTATTATCAGCTTACCTTACGAAACAATAAAGTCTTTTGCATCTCTTCTCAACGATAAGGTTGAGGGGGTATCACTTTTAGATAATCTAAATAAAAAAATATTTGTCTTGCCTGCGTCGTTATTAAAAATCTGATTGAATTTTTGCTCCTGAACTTTTAACGCTTCCTGCATATCGTGCGGGAGATCGTTTTGCTTTGATGATCTTTCGAAAAAGAATAAGGGGGAAGATATGGGGTGAAAGGAAATATGGTGGTGATTTGCCATTAGCCAAATTCGTTCTACATTTCTGCCCGATGCAACATAGTTTACAGGGTTTGCTGTTGTTTTGAGTAGTCCAACGGCCGAAGATGTTTTAACGGCATCTCTGGTAATTTTTTGCAGCCCGCCGCCGCCTTTCCATTTCCGGATATGCGATATTACTTCGGTGTTGCTGGCAACTTTTAAGCCCGTTTCGTCGAGGTGTGATAATTCAAGCGAGGCCATTTCAATGCCGTCTCTTGTTTTCAGGGCATCTTCGTGTGTCCACTTTAATTCTTTGTTAAAGAATTCATAGTGGCCGTTTGGGTTTAGAAAGCGCAGTTTTTCTACCATCGAAACTATTTCACCAAGTTCATTGATCTGTGTTTCGTTATCTATAAAACAAACTTCAAAATCATTTTGTACAGAAGATCTTATGTCTTCTAAAATATTTTTTTCGATAGGTTGCTTAGTTCCTTTTTTTCGGTTAGTGCAACGTATGCTTATTGCGCTGTATAATTCCTGCTGAAATTTATCTTCGTTTTTGTTTTCGATCGGAGAAAAGGAAAGGCTTGCTACTAGCAAAGAATCTTTTTGAACGGGGAAATAGTTTACGGTAGCATGATATCCTGATTGCGCAGCAGACAGGCTAAGGTTTTCGAGGCAAGCGCCAATACCCAGGTGCGCCAGGTGATCAAAGGGATCTGTCCACGAAACGGATTTGTTTTTATCATGGAATAAGTATAAGGCATCTTTTTTTACCAGCCATTTCCAGGGCTGGTTGTTGCCTGCAGAGGGAGCCTTGATAGAATCTTCGATCCATTTAAAGGCTAACTCATTTGAAATAGCTACTCCCTTGTTTTCTTTTTGGGTGATGCTGGCAATCATTTTCTCCATCATCTCTTTGCTGAGCTCAGGAAAATGAAATTCGGTATGTTCTGTTTTTTCTTCTTTTTTATGGCCTATAAGGTCTTCTATATCTACGTGAAATCTTCCCGAGCCTGTGTAGTGGTTCAATAACATCCTGCGGCTTACGTCGGCTGTGATGCCACCACCCATGGTTACAGCAGATGCCAGCTGTGGCCAGGTGCTAACGGTTTGCTCAATTTCAAGCATGGATGCCCTTAATCTTATGGAGGTTGTTTCAAGGCCTATCACATCCAGCATGTATGGTATTTTTTCTTCGTTGGTTTTAAGGCTTTTTAATTTACCCACATCCAGGTGTTCTACCAGCCCGTGCAAAATTTTCCGGTCGGGCTCCAGGTCAAAGCGTTCCACATCTACCATGCACCTGTCGCTGGCTTCCATGATTACGGGTATCTTTAATTCGCGTGCTTTATAACGACTAAGAATTTTAATATCAAAGCCATCCGATTCTTCTACCAACAGATCTAATTTTCCGTTGCCGATAAAAAAATCGTCCATGTTATCTTCTGAAAGCCCTTTGGGATAGCATATGACTTTAATGAATGGATCGATCTCTGCTATTTCCCTGGCTACGGAATATACTTTGGGTAAACCCAGATTGTGTATGCCTGTGCGTATACGATTAAGGTTGGTTAGTTCTAGTATATCAAAATCGGCCAGGCGCAGCTCACCACAAATGCGTTCCATGGCAAGTGTTACAGATACTGATTGGCCAACGGAAAGCCCTATTACTCCAATTTTTTTCTTAGCTAAAATATCGCGCTCTTCTCTTGTTATTTTATTTTGATTGCGACTGGTTCGCAGATCAACAAATTCCTGCTCGTCTAAAATATGAACGAGCCTGTTAGACCAGGGGTAATAAACCCACACGCCGTATTCGTTTATAGGTGTAGTGCAAAGGTGTTCTTTGGCTAATTTTTCGAGTTCGTCTTCTTTAAATTTCTTACTGGGATTTTTGTATTTAATAAGTTCTTTGAGCTGATCGAAAATATAATCGACAACGATAAGGCCGGGATAAGTTAGTACAGTATTGAATGTGTTTTGTTCGACGGGATTGTTTATCCGGTAAAACAGAGGGTTGAACATTAGGTTGATTTCGTTTTGCCTGATCTTAAGATATTCTAAATTCTCTTCGAGGGTTTTCATTTTCACAAAATTTTATTTGATTTATCTTTAGAATTATTGCGTAGAAACAATCCTTACTTAATCAAGAAATACGAATTTCTTGACTTATGTAAAAATAAAAAAAATTATTTAGTAATTAATAACATAGTTTTTTTGTATCTTTAGTATTAGGTTAAATATTTATTTCATATGGAAGGAATGAAAATTAATGTGCTGTATGTGGATGATGAAGAAAATAATCTAACTGCTTTTAAGGCTTCATTCAGGCGATATTTCAATATTTTCACGGCAATTTCGGCAGAAGAGGGTAAAACCGTTTTAAATCAGCATGAAATACAGGTTTTAATTACCGACCAGCGTATGCCGGGTACTTTAGGGACTGAATTGCTTGCACAGGCTGTGAAGGAGTATCCTGACCAGGTAAGGATATTACTAACCGGTTTTTCGGATATAGAAGCGATAAAAGACGCTATTAACCGTGGGCAGATCTATCATTATTTGCAAAAACCATGGAATGATGAAGAAGTGAAAAAGACCATAGAGGATGCCTTTAAAATTTATGAATTAAAAAAGAAGCAGCAGGAGCTCAACCAGCAGATACTTTTAACAAACGAACAGTTGGAGTTTATGCTACGGCAAAAATTATTGTCATAGCCAGTAGCTTATGCTGTAATGGTTTCTATTTCTTCTTTCAAAAAGCCTAGGATCTTTCTTTCAGAAGTATTGTAAGCATCAAACTGTTGAATGGCATCATTTAATTTGGCCTGGGAAATGCCTTTTTTGCTTTTGCCCATTAATAGATTCAACACTTTTATAAATAACAAGCCGTTCAGGTATTTTGATTTTTTGCCATCGTTTATTTTGCGGCTAATGCTTGTCATTAATTCATCGGCTTTATCAAATTTATTTTGCTTGATGTATAGGTAGGCCAACGTAAGCTTGATTTCTATTTCGAAATGAAAGAAGTGGTGCAGGCTCAGGTCGCACGTAAGCTCAAACAAAATATCGCTGCTTTCTTTAATGTTTCCGCTGTTCAGTTGATCGATGGCTTTGCTGAATTTTAAAACAACAATGGTGTAGAAATCATAATTGTCTAAATAAGCTTCTTTGCCTGCTTCATCTGTTTTTTCAAATTTGAAGAATAATTCTGCCTTTGATAATAAAAATTTGAAAGCCATACAATAGTTGCTTAACAACAACCATATTTTTTCGTTAGCATCAATTATTTTTAAATATTGTTCGGCTTTTTTTAATTGGTTGAGTTTATAGTAATATTCAAACCAAAGAAAATCAACTACCAATTTGTAATACCTGATTTGCTTGTCGTTAGAATAGGTTTTAGTTATTTGCTCGCATCTTTTAAGCAGGTCTTCTAAAGGTTCTTCGTCCTGCTGGTCTGTATTTACAAATAACTGCGACTGGATGAGGATAAAATTTTTGATGAGCTCGAAACGATGTGATTTATTTAATGAATAAATATTTTTTATTTCTTTTATGAAGTGATAGATTAATACTTTATCCTCTTCACTGCGCGACAGGTAATAGTTGGCAAGTGTTTTATTGAAGTTAAGCAACAAGTCTTCGCTTTTTTCAAGTGCAATGGCATAGGCTATCTGCTTATTATACAATTGCGAGTAGTGATAGTATTTATCAGAATGAAAATAAACTTTTTTTAAGGCGCTGTATACACTTATCAGTTCTTGTGGAATATCATTGATGGTAGACTTTTTTTCCAATTGGTGAAGGATAGCAATACCCATTTCGCGGGGATACTCATATACATATTGCATCAGTGCGTTTGAATCCTGCAAATCGGTTACTTCCTGAACTTCTACGTTTTTTACGAGCAGTTCCTGTACTTTATCCAAAAGCCTTGATTTTAAAACATAGAAAGAGCCTTTTGTGCAGTTAACATCTTTCATGATCTCTTCATCCGTTGAATTATTCCTGCGATACGAGACCAGTACGTGTAAAAATTTCTTTGAATCATTTTTTAGCAGGGCTGATTTTATCTGGGTAAAATCTTTTGCGCTTAACTGGCAAATAATCTTTCTTAGGTTATCCATAAATAGGGTTATATTATTGTGAGGTGTGGGTTATACTAATAAGCTAAATGATTTAAAACAAGATGCAACAATTTGATTAGGCAAAAACTGATACATAATACTACTACATTTAATTATTTGAGTGTAGATAAACTTTCTTCATTTAAAGGTTTATTAATAAAAGAAACGGTGTTTCCGTATTTGGCAACCATGTCTTTATCATTGGTGCTGATAGACGTGGTAAGGAAAACGATCTTGATCTTTCCTTTTAATTCCTTGGGCAACCTATTGTATTCATCCATAAATTGAAACCCATCCATTAAAGGCATGTTAATATCCAAAAATATCAGGCTGGGTATTAACGTATCTGTCAGTTTTTTATTAACCAGCAGGTTTTTAAAAAACTCCAGCGCGCTTGCCCCGCTTGTATTCACATATATTTTTTCGGCAAAGAAACTGCTTTCTATTACCTTTTGGTTTATAAAGTTATCTAACTCGTTGTCATCAATCAACATTACTGTTTGATGCTTATAAGCTGGTTTCTTTCTTTTGATTGGCTTCCTCATACGTTAAAAAACTTTGTCGTGCTAAAATATATTTAAATTATTATACTTCCAATTAAAACTTAATTCCCATTACAAGAACATCGTCTACCTGTTCGGCTTCACCTTTCCAGTCATCAAATTGTTGCCTTATTATTTCGTGTTGTTCGGCCAGCGTTTTATCCTGCACAAATGTTAAAAGTTTCTTCAGATTTTTTCGCATAAATTTTTTTCCGTTGGGGCCGCCAAACTGATCGGAGTAACCGTCGGTAAATAAATAAACAATGTCTCCGTTCTGTAATGCATATTGCTGGTTGGTAAAAGGCTTTTTTTCTTTGTCATTGCTTGCGCTTATGGCATGTTTATCGGCTTTTAATTCGATCAGCTTATCGTTTCGGGCAATGAGGCAGGAATTATTAGCACCTGAAAAGCACAGTTCTTTGCTTTCGATATCGATGGTGCAAAGTGAGATATCCATGCCATCCCGGATGCTGATGCCATCTTTGCCCGATTTAAGATTTTTAGGTAATTCTTTATTTAAAAAATCAAGCACATCTGCCGGCGAATTTATTTTCGGATTCTTTATGGTTTGATTTAATAAGGTATTTGCAAGCATGCTCATAAATGCGCCGGGAACTCCATGCCCCGTGCAGTCTACAGCGGCTACAATGCCTATGCGACGTTTTGAATGCGTAGTTATGGTATTGGCGCACCAGTAAAAATCTCCGCTCACCACGTCTTTCGGGCGATAAAAAATAAAATAATCTTCGCAGGTTTTCTTTAATTCTTCGTCGGTTGGCAATATGGCTTGTTGTATCCTGCTGGCGTAGTTTATACTGTCTTTGATATCAATATAAGCATCTTCCAGTTTTTCATTTGCCGAAACCAGATCGCGATGCAGTTTTTCTATTTTTTTCTTATTGATGACATGTTCTATGGCAGAGGGCAAGCGTAGCAGATTATATTTAAGGATATAATCGTCCAGGCCTTCTTTCATATAATTGGTTAACATTTTTTCAGATACAGTTCCGGTTATTAAAATAAAAGGAATATTTCTTTTTGATTTTTTCAGCACATGAAAGGCTTCCATACCGCTGAAATGTGGCAAAGAATGGTCTGATATAATAAGATCAGGATCATATTCGTCCAGTGCTTTAACGTAATCTTCACGCTTCCAAACGCGCAAGTGGCTAAACGACACTTTTTCTTTTTTCAAGAAACGTACCAGCAATTCCTCATCAATATCAGAATCTTCTACCAATAATACTTTTAATACCTGTTCCATCAGTTCGGCGCTTGATTTAAGATCATCCAATATAAGCCTATATCATTTACAGCTTTTACAAAGTCGTCAAATGCTACCGGTTTCAAAACGTAGCTGTTTACTCCCAGGCTATAACAGTTTTTGATATCCGGGTCTTCTTTAGAGGAAGTTAATATGACAATGGGTATACGTTTGGTACGTTCATCTACCTTTAGATATCTTAGCACTTCAATACCGCTTACTTTGGGCATTTTCAGATCAAGCAGTATTATTTTAGGTGTATTTTCCACCTTTCTTTTTGAATAAATGCCTTGTGCAAAAATAAAATCCAACGCTTCGTCTCCATCTTTTACGTGATGCAGCTTATTCGTTAAATTATATTTTTTCAAAGCACGGATGGTAAGCTCCGCGTCATCCAAATTATCTTCTACTAATAGAATTTCAACCTCTGTGTTTTCCATCTGCGTTCTAATTAATGGGTAATAAAAATTTAAATGTTGCTCCTTTGTTTATTTGTGCTTCTGCAAAAACTTCGCCGCCATGTTTTTCCATTATTTTTTGTACGATGGCCAGGCCAACCCCGGTGCCTTCAAATTCGTCTGTATTATGGAGGCGCTGAAATACACCAAACAATTTATCGATGTATTTCATATCAAATCCAACTCCGTTATCTTTTACCGTGTATATTACCCGGTCGTTTTTAATTTCAGAGCTTATTGTTACAACCGGCTTTTCGGTTTTTGATGAGTATTTAATAGCATTAGACAACAGGTTAACTACCACTTGGTTGATGAGCCCGTAATCTCCTTTTGAAGAATGCAGTTTTTCTATTGACACGCTTGCCTGGTGGCTGGTGTGTTTATTTATTTCATATAAGGCGGCTTCCACCAATTCATTCATGTTCAGGTCTATTTTCCTGATCTCTTTTTTTCCAATACGAGAAAAGGCCAGGAGATTATCAATCAGGTTGGCCATTTTTTTTGTGTTGTAAAGAATGATCTCGATAAACCGGTTTCCTTCGGCGCCTAAATTTTTGCTGAAATCTTCTTCCAGTATTTTAGCGTAACCGTCTACAGCACGCAAAGGCGCACGCAGATCATGCGATACGTAATAGGAAAATGATTCCAGTTCTTTATTCAGCTCCAGTAATTGTTCTTCTGCACGTTTACGTTCTGTAACATTTGCCGACATAATCGTAACAGCAACTACATTGCCTCTCTCATCTAAAATAGGGTTGTATTTTGTCTCAAAAAAATTGCGGTTTATGTTGCCATATACTTCTAGAGTTGCATGTGCTTTTCCTGCAAAAGCTATGTCGCAATTATCCTTTGCTTTTTGTCGGTCGGCCTCGTCTTTAATACTGCTAAGCATATTCATTCCAGCTGTTATCTCTGTACCGTATGCTTCGCGGGTTGCTTCTTTAAATGCTGTATTAAAAATCAGGTATTCATAATTTTTATTGATGGAAAAAATAAGCACATCTTTATAGCTTTCTATCACCGATTCTAACTGAGAGCTTGCATCTTCAATTTGCCTGATGTGATTTTGTAATTCTTTTCGGAGTATGTTCAATAAATTAGTGATAGCGCTTAAGCCGTCAATTTTTTTATCCAGTAACAGTTGTTTCGGAAAATCCAGTGATGTGTATTTTAAAAGCACATCAAGTATCGTGTTGATTTTTTGATGATTGTTTTTAATAAAAACAGATTGCCCTTGTATTTCGGCACGGCCTGTATTTACCTCTTCGATATCTTTATTTTGTGAACCTATGAACTCTGTAACATCTTCCAGGCGATGAATTACATAGATCACTTCCTGGTTTTCGTTTAGCACAGGCGTATTCAGTTGGTTCCAATAGCGTTCTTCGCATCCGCCTCCTTCAGAAACGGGGCGTTGAAGATGGTATTTTTGAAGTATCAGCGAATCGGGTATTTTATTTTGTAACGTAAGATCAAGCGAGCGGCGTAAATTATTGGTTGTATCGGAAGCATTTCCGTTTTGCCTGTCGGGAAAGACATCAAATAAGCTGCAGCCGTAGATCTTATTTCTTTCTGTCCTGGTTGTTTTTAAGTAAGTATTGCTGGCTCCTAAAATGGTATATCGGGGGGTATCGGGTTTTAACACAAGAAACGATCCGGGCATAGCTTCAAATAGCACCTGAAAATTTAAACCGTTTTGTGTGTATGTGTTTTGCATGCGTAACGTAATTAATGCGTTTTTATGCGATGGTAAATACCATACGGTAACCAAAAATACGTTCTTTAATTCTTATAAAAAATACAAAAACACACACTTTCTTACATGGGTAATGTACCTGTGAAGATTGTATTTTTTATCATTGAAAACGTACATAATTTCGTGAACAAGAAATCATTATACAGCAGATGATTTATTAAGCATAAGATGGTTCAATAAACAATTGCATATGATTTTGTTTTATAAGTAAAATGATTAAAAAATAATATTGTAGAATCTAAAATTGCATTCATGGAATTTATAAAAGACACATATCGCAAGAGCCGCAGATGGGAGTATTTCTTTTACGGAATAACACTTGGCGCTATCCTTGGAGCGATTATCGGCAGCGGTGTTTTGCTGAAGTGGTTTATTTAAAAATCACAAGTAAAACCAGGTAATTCTTGTTTTTATTAACAGGTATAATTAAGTATAGTATTAGCATACATACACGCTACTTATGTATCTTTGTCAAACAATGTATTAAACCGGCAAATTTTAACGAAACATGCTATAATATTACATTGAAATAAATTTGACAATCACGTAACCAAAAAACATATGGATCTGATAAAACAACTTAACTGGCGGTATGCCGCTAAGCGCATGAACGGTAAAAAAGTAGATGCCAATAAAATTGATGTTATTTTAGAGGCTACCCGTTTAGCCGCATCTGGTGGAGGTTTACAGCCTTATACCATTTTAATGATAGAGAACGAAAATCTTCGTAAGCAAATAAACCAGGATATCTGCAAGCAACCCCAAATTATGGAAGCTTCGCATTTACTGGTGTTTTGTGCATGGACTAAATTAACGGTAAAAGAAGTAGATGATTACTTAAACCTTATTGTAACCACAAGAGGGGTAACGCTGGATTCTTTGCAGGCATTGAGAACAAGCCTGACTAATTACGCGAACAGCTTTACGGAAGAAACCTGCTTTAACTGGGCATCTCGCCAGGCATATATAGCTATGGGTTTTGCTTTGGCAGCAGCTGCCGTAGAGGAAGTAGATTGCACACCAATGGAAGGCTTTAATGCCCCTGCTTTAGATGAGTTTTTAAAACTGAAAGAAAAGAACCTGCGTAGCGTAGCTTTGTTGCCAATTGGTTACAGGGACGAAGCCAATGATTTTTTAGCTAAATCAAAAAAGGTTCGCAGGGCAAAAGAAAATCTTTTTATAGAGATCACAGATACATCACTGAGCTAAGTTTCTGTTTAAAGTTATAGTTAATAGCGAATAGTTAAGAGTTATTTAATCTCTCTGTAACTATTCGCTATTTCTTTGATAACTTGTTTACTTAATCAATAGTATAGAACCTTTGTATTCTTTGTTTTCATTTTTTGTGGAAGTAGCTTTGATCACGTAGAAATAAGTTCCTTCGCTGCAATTGCCGCCATTCCAGGTGCCGGAAGCAGAAGAAGACTCCCACATTTTTAATCCCCAACGATCGTAAATAACCATGTTAATGGTAGCAAGGCCTGTAGTTTTTACAAAAAACTCATCATTAATGCCATCACCGTTTGGCGTGAACACGTTTGGAATAGTGATCGTAAATCCTTCTGTAACTACAATCACTAAATAACTTGCAGATGTACAGCTTGTAGCATTGGATGCATACATGGTAACTGTATAGGTGCCGGGTGTTGTATATGTGGTAGCTGTATTAATATCTGCCAAGCTGGTTGTGGTATACGTAGCTGTGCCGTTACCATAATTCCAGGCATAGACCGTTCCGCCTACTGAAGTATTAGAGAACTGAACGTTTAAAGGAATATCTCCTGAAGGAGGGTTGGCAGCAATGGCTGCTGTTACCGGATTTATATTTACAGTTGTATTAGCGGAAGCCGTGCAACCATTGGCATCTGTGCCCACTACGTTGTAAACAGAAGTTACAGAAGTGGTTGCCGTAACTACATTTCCGCTAGAAGAACTTAAATCGGCAGCAGGAGACCAGCTGTATGTTATCGGGCCGTTTACTGTGTTTCCGTTAGCTGTTAAGGTTGCTGTTGCATTAGGGCAAATGGTTTGTGTGGTTGGGGTTACGGTTATTGTAGGAAGCGGATTTACGCCTACGTTAACGGTGCTTGTTGCCACACAGGTGCCCGTTGTAACCGTTAAGGTATAGGTGCCTATGTTAGCCGCGGTTGAGTTTGGTATGCTTGGGCTTTGTGCATGTGCTGTATAACTGTTAGGGCCTGTCCATAGGTAGGTAGCACTGTTTAAGGTGTTGCCCGTTAAGTTAATGGTTTGTCCTTTACAAACAGCGTTAGCTGTAGCTGATGCTGCAATGTATGTTACATTAACAGTAGCGGTTACGGTATTGCTTGGGCAACCAAAGGCATCTGAACCGCTAACGGTATAAACTGTTGCTGCCGACGGATCTGCTGTAATGGTAGCTGTGTTAGATGGGCCACTGATAGCTGAAGCAGGACTCCAGTTATAAACCTGCAAGCCGGTTGATGCACTTAAGTTTGTAGTTAAGTTACTACATACAGTAGTTGAGTTTGGCGTTACTGTTATGGTTGGCAACGGATGAACTGTTACGGTAGTTGTTTGTGGTAAAGAAGGACAGCCTGCTACATTTGTTGTAGCTGTTACTGTATAAATGGTTGGTGTTGCAGTGTTTGTAGGGCTGGCTACTACCATGGTACCAGTGCCTGTACTTAACGTAGATGCCGGTGTCCAGGTGTATGTTGTTGCATCGGCGGTGGTTGGGGTAATGGTTAAGGTTGCCGAACTGCCGTTGCATATAGCTGCGCTGTTTAAGTTGAACGTGGGTATGGGTATTACTGTAACGCTAAAGCTTATAGCATCAGAACAGCCAAAATTGTTTGAACCGGTAACAGTATAGATAGTTGAATTTGCCGGGGTAGCTACCGTGCTACCTGTTGCAGTGCTTGTTGAAACACTTAAGCCTGTTGCAGGACTCCAGTTATAAACAGATGCTCCGCCTGAAGTAGCGGTTAGGGTAGCCGAACTACCGGCACATATTGTAAATGAGGCAGGGCCTACTGCTGTAACCGTTGGTGTTGGATGTACCATAACAGTTACCGTATCATAGCCGTTACAAAATGTACCGGTATGAGATTCTCCATAAATAGCTATCGTATATGTGCCCACATTGGCAATATCTGCCACTACATAATAACCTGTATCATGTGTAAAATGCAGGTTGGTTAAATTATTGGATGTCCATGTATAAGTACTTGCTCCAATGCCTACTAATTCTAAATAATCTCCATAACATGAATTTATAGGTGTGCCTGAAACGATCCCTAAATGATTGCTGATGGTTACCTGTGATACGGCTGTGTCTTTACAACCATTGGCTGCTGTACCAAATACAGTATATGTTCCGGGGGTTGTTGGGAAGTTAACGTATGCTGTATCGCTGGTGACGCTATGGGTTAAGTTGCCCGCCGGAGCCCAGGTATAGGTTGCCGCGCCTGTTGCTGTGATGGTTGCCGAGGTTGCTGAACATACGGTTGGGCTTAATACAGTGATAATGGGTTTTGTAAGTACGATCACCGAATCGGTTACGGTTAGGGAGCAGGTTGCGCCATAAGTAGCTGTAATTGTGTATACAGTGGTTGTGGTTGGACTTGCTTTTACGGTATCGTTGTTTGTATGGTTTAAGCCTGTTGAAGGCGTCCAGCTATAGGTTAGGTTGCTGTTGGAGGCTATCAGTAAGGCTGAATCTCCTTTGCAAAGGTTTACTTTATTAACGGTAAAGGTTAAGGGCCCAACGCTTATGGTTGCTGTTGCTGCGCAGCCGGCTGTTGTTCCGGTAACGGTATAAATGGTTGTGGTGGTTGGTGTTGCTGTAACACTTGCTGTAGTTGTGTTGTTTAAGTTGGTTGAAGGCGACCAGCTATAGGTTGTTGCGCCGCTTGCTGTTAAGGCTGTAGAATCGCCGGTGCAATATGGTGTGCTGTTTATGGTTATGGTTGGCGATGCAGAAGTGGTTACAGTGACAGTTGATGTGTGTGTACACGCGTTTGCATCTGTAGTTGCCACGGTATATGCGCCTGCTGCTAAGTTGCTTGCTGTTGCTGCGTTTCCTCCGGAAGGAGTCCAGGTGTAGGTATAGCTACCTGTGCCTCCGTTTGCTGATACGGTGGCGCTTCCGTTACTTAAATTACAGGTTGCCGGTGTTGTTGTGATTGTTGTTGTAATGGCAGGTGGTTGTGCAATGGTGAGGGTGGTGGTGCCTGTGCATCCTCCCCCGGCATCGGCAGTAATGGTGTAGGTGCCTGCTGCTAATCCGCTTTGCGAAAGGCCGCTTAAGTTGCCCGGTTGCCAGGTGGTTGTATAAGTTCCGGCGGGGCTGATGGATACTGTTGCGCTGCCTGTTGCGGTGCCAAAGCAGGTTACGCTGTTGCTGGCTGCTGTTGAAACGGTTATGGGTGTGCAGGTGCTGGTAACGGCGCAGGTTGGTGTTGAAGCGGAAGAGGTTACGGTGTATGTGTTGCCTGTGTTATCGCTTACAATTAGGGGATAGCTGCCAGGAGGCGAAACGGTAGAGGTGTTTGATGCGTATGGGGTTAGTGATGTGCTGGCTACGCCTGAACAGAAGAAGGGGATGCAATTGCCGCCGGGACAACCGCTGCAATCTGTATAGGAGGTTACGGTTGACCAGTTGTAGGGTGATGTTCCGCCTGATACGGAATAGTTTCCGCTGCCGTCTTTACAAACTGTAAGGGGGCAGGCGTTTACTACAATGCTTGCTGTGGCTACATATCCGCAGGATAAAGAGTAGCTTACTACGTGTGTGCCAACGCCGGCTACAGCGGGATCAAAAACGCCGGTGGCTGTGTTGGTGATGCCTGTGCCGCTCCATACGCCTGAGTTGGTAGGGGTGATGCAGGTGCCTAAATGTTCGGAGGTGGTTAGTGTTACTGTAGAGCCTGAAACGCAAAGGGGAGCGGGAGCGATAATGCTATCGTAACAGCATACGCCGGGAGCAATGCTTACATCGTCGATATAATAGTAGGCAAAGGGGCCTGATAATATGCCGGCTGCGTTATTAACACCTGAGGTGGTGGCTGCATCGTTAAAGAAGTTGCCTATGGTGAAGTATTGTTCGCCTCCTGTGGCGGTGTAGTTCCATTGAAGCCTTACCCAGTTTGTGGTATCGGTGATGGTGCAGGTGTAATTTAGCTGTGGGGTAACCGGAAGCGGGGCTGTTGCGTTGCAATTGTTTACGGTGTATTGGGTTAGTGAGCTTGACAGGTACATGCCAAAGTTATTGCAGTAGAGGTAGGTTTTGTTTGCCAAAGAAATATGGAAGGCCACGCAATAGGTTTGGCCGGCTACCAGAGGGCTTGATAATTTGCCTTCTACATATTCGCGGTAGTTGGCTGTTGACTGGTCTTTTAAAATGAAGCCGGCATAGGCGTTTCCTGAATGTGCTGTTTGATATCCAAAGCTTGCGTTTGGCGTTGCGCCTAAGAGGGTGGTGCATGCTGAATACCAATCGGGGGTGGAGCATGAGTCGGTAGGATCGGGGTTATACCAGTTGTTTACGTTGCCGTAGCCTGACCCTGCGCATCCAATAAGAGGGGCGGGGGTAAAGTTTTCGAAGCTGGGGTTTACTACCAGGTTTTGGGCTTTAGAAGCAAGGGTGCTTACAATTAAAATTAGGGCTGCCAGGTAATTTTTAAAAGTAGATTTTTTCATGTGTTATTTATTATGGGTTGCGATAAGCAATTGATTTTTTAACAAGGTGCCAAATATATAAAAACTAATGTACGGAGTATGCTTTTTGAGGAGTAAACGTATAAATTGTCGGTTTTGTAAATTTTTTTCATGTGGGTTTTAAATGGCCTGAGCTTAGCCAAATTTAGTGTGCAGGTGTTTTCTGTAAAATAGAGTAATCAGCTTATTTATTTGAGGTAATTACTCTATGTTTTTTCATTGTGCTTTAGAATAATGTAGGATGCTCATATTGTTTGTCATTTCAACCAGGGAAGAAATCTTTTATACTTCATTTCTTTGCTTGCCCAAAGAAACGAAGCAAAGAAAGTGCACCACGAACGCCAACTCTCGCTACGATCTCGCACAGGCTGCCCTGCTCGGGCCATCTCCGCTCCAGTTCTAGAAAAGCCTGCCCCACAAGCTGGCTGCTCGCTAAAAAAGCTCACTGAGCTTTTTCTTTACGCTTGCCCCTGTGGACGCCTGCCCCGGAATTAGGTGACCTTAATACTTAAAGATCCTACATCATGCTAATACAATGCTGTTTTCAACAGTATTCTAAAACACTATGTTTTTTCTGATAACAGTAAAGTGTTATGATAGCGCCCTCAAGAATTGAGGAAGCGCCCCTAAAAAGTATGGTAGCGCCCCTGAGTTATGAGCGAGCGCCCCCGAAAAGTATGGTAGTGCCCCCAAGAATTGACGTAGCGCCCTTAAAAAGTATAGTAGCGCCCCTTTGTTTTAATGTAGGGCCCCTTTAAAGTATGGTAGCGCCCCCAAGAATTGAAGTAGTGCCCCTGAAAAGTATAGTAGCGCCCTTTTGTTTTAATGTAGCGCCCCTTTAAAGTATGGTAGCGCCCCCAAGAATTGAAGTAGTGCCCCTGAAAAGTATAGTAGCGCCCTTTTGTTTTGATGTAGCGCCCCTTTAATGTATGGTAGTGCTACTGAGAATTGAGCGAGCGCCCCTGAAAAACATAGTAGTGCCCCTTTGTTTTAATGTAGCGCCCGTTTAAAGTATAGTAGTGCTACAGGGAGTTGACAAAGTGCTTGTGAAAAATATCAGGGTGTTTCTTACTTGTGTTGGGGCGACCTGAGCCCAGACTCCTTAATTATGTTAGGGTAGTTTACGACCTCACCCCCGACCCCTCTCCTATAGGAGAGGGGGGAGTTATGCTTGTGCTAAAACGGTGATGCCACCTTTTACAACTTCGTCGAGTTTTACGTTTACTTTGGTTCCTATTGGCAGGAACACATCTACTCTTGAACCAAATTTAATGAAGCCGAATTGTTCGGTTTGTTGTGCTATGTCGCCTTCTTTGCTATACATTACAATGCGGCGGGCCAATGCTCCGGCTATCTGGCGGAACAGGATCTGTTTGCCGGTTTTGCTTTCTACTACTACGGTAGTACGCTCGTTTTCGGTAGATGATTTGGGGTGCCAGGCTACCAGGTATTTGCCATGGTGGTGCACGGCGTATTTTACGGTTCCGCTGATGGGGTAGCGGTTTACATGCACGTTGGTTGGCGACATGAATATGGATATTTGCAGGCGTTTGTCTTTAAAGTATTCGGGTTCTTCTACTTCTTCAATAACCACTACTTTTCCGTCGGCAGGGCAAATGATCTGTGCTTCGTTTTTGGTCCAGTTGCGGCTTGGGCTCCTGAAAAACTGGAGTACGATAATTAATACGGCTAAGCTTATGGTATATGCGGTGCATTTTGCCACATCGCTTTCGGGAAAAAAGTAGCGGGCTATGCCGATCAAGATGGCTGAAAATACAAGTGCGAGTGCGATGGTTGGATATCCTTCTTTATGTATGGTCATGTTTAAATTTTGAACCGCAAAGCTATAATAATTTGTTGTGTTTTAAAATAATGCAGGGTTGTCATATTGTTTGTCATTTCAACAAGAGGGAGAAATCTTTTTATATTAAAATATTATTGCATCTTCATCTTCATTTAGCTCAATGTTTTAGTTTTTAAATGGTTTCGCTGCGTGCTTCGCAATGCTTTGCTTGCCCAAAGAAACGAAGCAAAGAAAGTGCACCACGAACGCCAACTCTCGCTACGATCTC
>Ga0134128_10000096_pt1 | contig 120104 bp, 87 predicted proteins | sample KB31754_FD_96462 | JGI IMG/M metagenome (GOLD analysis project Ga0134128, IMG submission 96462) | Terrestrial soil microbial communities with excess Nitrogen fertilizer from Kellogg Biological Station, Michigan, USA - KB3-175-4 | ecosystem: Environmental > Terrestrial > Soil > Unclassified ... | reverse complement strand
TGGAAGGCGAGTTGGAGCAGTTGGGATAGCCCGGAAAGTTTCCGCCCTGAAGGACGGTTCGGGAGATTCTATCGAATGGGCCAGTGTGAGGCCCTGATGGAACGGCGGGGATGATGCCCCCACGCGTCCATTACTTTTAGGGCTGAAAACGGTGATTTGTTTTGCGCGAAGTACCACGCCCATCTGGATCGTGAGGTGGTGGAGCTTTCGGCGGACGAGCAGACACTGCTTTCTAATTGGCTATTCCGCGGCATTCAGTTGAACAGCGACACGGGGGTCGCGGATCTGTACCGGGCGGCGCTCGAAATGGAGAAGCGGACGCGGGATCATTTCCGCAAGCTGGCGGCGGACCTGCCCGCGGGGTTAGAGAAAGATGTGTGCTCCGAGCTCGCGGCAGAAGAAGAGGAACACGTCGCTTTGCTGGAAGGCGAGTTGGAGCAGTTGGGATAGCTCGGAAAGTTTCCGCCCTGAAGGACGGTTCGGGAGGTTCTATCGAATGGGCCAGTGTGAGGCCCTGATGGAACGGCGGGGATGATGCCCCCACGCGTCCATTACTCTTAGGGCTGAAAACGGTGATTTGTTATGCGCACCCTCCCGGGTACAACTGACCGTCCGTTTGTGGCGGTTTGTGCACATGCGGCTCACGTTCCGTAAAGGGCGTTAGCTGATCCGAGGGGGGCCGGAGTCCCGAGATTCCGGTTCCCCTACCTGGGATTATAGAACTCGCCTTCCCGGAGTGCAATGCAAAGCTCGCGGGCGAAACCGTCCAGGGCGTTGCGGCGGCGGCGGCGATTCTGGGGCGGACGGACGGATCGGCGGCGTTGCGGATCATGTCGCGCTGCACGAGCTCAAAGCGCGGATGGCCTTCGATATCGCGAAGGGTTCCCGCGCTGGAGGTATAGCGGTTATCGGGCGCCGCCGCTGGATGGCTAGCCTCCGGACCACTTCAATCGAGCGGTCGCCACCTACCAAATTAACTTCGCTCCCAGTTGGATGTTGCGGGCGGGATGAGCTCCTGAGATAGTTCCGAAGTTGCTGCTCGAAATGCTCGTCGACGGGCCCTGGAAGTTCACGTTGTTAAACGCGTTGATGAAGTCGACGCCGAAGCGCAGTTTGAACCGCTCGGTAAAGTTGAAGAACTTCATGAGCGAGAGGTTGTAGAGTTGCAGGCCTGGACCGCGAATGTCGCCGGGCCCCGCTGTTCCCCAAGTGGATTGTCCGGCAGGGACAAAGGCTGCGGGATCGAACCAGCCGTTGGGTCCCGCGTTTGGAAGGACCGCAGGTCCTCCGAGGTAGTCGGCCACGCGGGAGCCGAGGATCGGAGTGTTGCCCGTCACCGTATACGGGAAGCCGGTCTGCAGGTGAATGATGCCGCTGAGTTGCCAGCCGCCAACCGTTGCGCTGACATAGTGCGGCGCGTTGCGGAGCCGCGGCAACTCCCAGACGAAAGAACCGACGAAGACATGCGTCGCGTCATAGGAAAGCGGTCCGTAGAAGGCCCGGAGGTTGTAATAGTTGAGGTCGTTCTCCGTATCTCCGCTGGCGTTGCCTAAGGCCTTGGACCACGTGTACGCGGCCGTGAAGAGCACGTTTCCGGCGCGGCGCGAAAGCCGCGCCTGTAAACTGTTGTAATTCGAATTAGCCACGCTGAGAAACTGCCGGATCTGCGAATAGCCGGCGTATGGCCGCAGGTAGTTCTCGTTGGACGTCGAAGACGCCGCGGCGAGCGTCGCGAGCGTGGGCTGATTGATATCGGGCTCGGTGAGCAGGTGATGGCCTTCGCTGCCGACATAGTCGACTTCGGCAAAGAGATTGATAGGGAGCTGCCGCTGAATTCCGAAACTGAACTGCTCCGAATAGGGAATCTTGAGATATGGATTGACGGTCTGAATCGCGCCCCAGACTGCCTGAACCTGGGCGCCTCCCGTGATGTTGGAGAGGTTACTGTATTGATATGCGCTGGTCTCCACGTACGGCGGATTGTTGAGCGAATAGAACGTAGGGTTGCCCTGTATACGGTCGTAATAGAGACCGAAGCCGCCTCGAATAACGGTCTTATCGTTGATGCCGTATGCGAACCCGAGGCGCGGCGAGAAGGTGCCTTGACTGGGATACATACCGCGCGGCGCGCCTGCCGGGACGGATTGCACCAGCGGGCTGTTGGCGTTCGGCACGAGGTACGCCTGGGACGGATTAATTCCGTTGGCGACGCGCTGCAGCCCATTGAGGATGTTGCCGGAGCCGGGCACTAACTGGCCCTTGGAGTTCACGGTCACGGCCTGCGCGGGATTGTACAGCGATGGGACGAAGTCCACCAGATTATTCACGGTGGAGTACATCGCCATCATGTACTCGTAGCGGATACCGAGGTCTAAAGTCAGTTTGCGGCTGACCTTCCAGTTATCCTCGGCGAAAACGCTCGGCTCCGTGTAGCGGAAGCGGCCCATAGGGTCATACGCGGCTTCGGTGTAGGTGTTGAAGTTGCCGAGGAGCGCGTCGGCGAGCGCGTAACCGGTGCTGTTGGGGTTGCCAGTGGCGTTGAACGTAACGGAGCCATCGTACGGCGACCGGCCATTCTGGTCCTTGCGGTTGCGGATCACCATGACTCCGGCGCGCAGGGAGTGATTGCCCCGCACAAGCGACACTGTGTCGGCAGTCTCGATCTCAGTGGTAGGGGAGAGGAGCGCGTGATCGGGGCCATCCCAACTGGCAAAGCTGGTAATGGATCCGCTGGGAATGCCTCCAGGGTAGCGGCCAACGCCGTCGTATATGTGCGGGTAAGTGAAACCCTCGACACTGGCCAGCCAGGTATCGCCTTGGTTCCAGTAACGCTGGCCATTCCAGCTGGCGCCGGCATGGACCTCATTGACGATGGATGGCGTCACGATCCACGTTTCGGAAAGCAGCAAGCTCTTGCCGGGGCGATCGCGCGTTTCAGGCGTAATGGGAATCGATCCGCCGGGGCCATCGGCGAGAAAGATATCGTTGTAATCGTCGACCCAGCGGCCGTAGAGCGTGTGCTTGGCGCTGATGCGGTAATCGATGCGGGCCAGGTCTTCGCGATAATTCAGCGGATTAGGGTTCTCGAAAGTAGTGTTGTTCGCGACCGGCGTGTTAGTGAAAATGGCGGCTTGCGGCATCACGGCGCGGTAGACGTTCCCGACGGCACGGCCCTCCTGCGTGATCATCGCTTGCGGAATCATGTTGTTCGGGAATGGATTCTTGGTTCCCGGTTCGTAGATGACCGTCTTTGGGAGCAGCGCGGAAAAGTCGCCGTTGAGTTCGGCCGTAGTGGGTAAAGTTGTCCGGCTGGGAGCGCTTTGCTGGCGCAGGCGCTTCCACTCTTCTCCTACGAAGAAGAAGAGCTTGTCATGCTTGATGGGTCCTCCGATGTTATAGCCGAAATCGTTGAAACGGAGCTCGGTATTGTTGGGCGAGAAGAAATTCCGGGCGTCTAGCGCATCATTGCGGAAGTATTCGAAGGCCGCGCCGTGAATGGTGTTCGTCCCGTTCTTCGTCACCACGTTGAAGGCTACCCCGGCCGATCGTCCGTATTGAGCGGAGAAGTTGGAGGTTTGAATTTTGACCTCTTGCAGGAAATCCGGGCTGACGTTGTTGATGAGACTGCCGTTGGCGCCGGCATCGAGGTTCCCCAAACCATCCACGGTCATATTGTTCTGGTTGCTGCGATGACCATTGACCACCTGATTAGTGGCGCTCAGGCTGGTATTGATGCTGAAGGTATCCGGATTTGTCACTGTGGCCCCGGGCACGAGCGTCAGGAGCTCCATATAGTTGCGGCCATTCAACGGAACGTTTTCGACCTGTTTGGTATCGATAACGTCGGCCACTTCACCGGAAACCGTGTTCAAGGTTTCCGCATTCGATGCGACGACATCTACGCTTTGGGTCGCCTGACCGACTTCCAACTTAAAATCGGCAGTGACGCGGCCATCGGCTACCAATTGAAAGCCGCGGCGGATGGAACGCTTGAACCCGGGCCCTTCCACCTCAACGGCATAGGGTCCGATGGGCAGGTTTTCGGCGACATAGAAGCCGGAATTATTGGTGAGGATGGCTCGGGTGGCTTGCGTGTCGGTATTGCGTATGGTGACCTTGGCATTTGGAACGGCGGCGCCGGATGCATCGATGACGGTGCCGGAAATACGGCCGAAATCTGTCTGTGCGGATAACGTTACGACTGAAAGTGCGAGACCGAACAAAACCGCTGCGAGGCGATGGTTCGACATTTGTGGTTCCCCCTGACTGGAACCACACTAACGCTTGGACACCGCCTGCGGAATACGAGCTTTGACGTATACCCCAATGTTTAGCGTTAAAATTTGAACACGGCTTGCTCGGATGTTGCTTTATCCGCGCTCGAACAGCTTTAGAAACTCGCGGACACGCGCTACGTAGTGGCGGGTTTCCCGGTATGGCGGGATGCCTCGGTAGCGATCCACCACCGCAGGCCCGGCATTATAGGCAGCGATTACCCGATTGAGCCAGTCTTTGCGTCCGTGGTAGCGTTCCATCAGCACCCGCAGATAATGAGTGCCGGCGTCGATGTTCTGCGCCGGGTCCGTAGGATCCGCGCCAAACTGCTCGGCGGTTTCGGGCATCAGTTGCATCAGTCCGATTGCGCCGGCGCGGGAGACGGCAGCGGGGTCGAAATTCGATTCGGCTGCGACAATGCTTTTCACCAGGGCCGGGCGGACTTTATGTTTTTCAGCGGCTGCGTTGATCAGTGCCTGGGTTTGTTCCGGCTTCAGGACAGCCGGTTTCAGGAGGTGCAGTTTGAGCACGCGCCGCTCCAGCGCGGGCCCGTGGAGAATCGCTACGGCCCCAGCAATCAGGGCCAGTCGGGCAATCTTCATGCGATCGTTTTCCAGGGTGTTAGACTTTTAATTCAATGGCTAAAGCGACGCATTTAGAGTGCAGCGTGTGTAACAAGAGGGTGGACGCAGGACAGACAGCAAACCTCTGTAGCTGTGGCGGACCGCTGCTGGTGCGATATGACCTCGATACCATCCGAACACGCTGGCGGCGGCGTGATGTTGCGAATGGGCCGTCCAGCATGTGGCGCTATGCGCCGGTTCTACCGCCTAGGGATGAAGCCATTATAACACTGGGAGAGGGCTGGACGCCTCTCATCCGGGCTCGCCGGCTGGCTGCGCGCATCGGCATGGAAGATTGCCTGTGGGTGAAAGACGAGGGGCTGAACCCCACGGGAAGCTTCAAGGCTCGCGGGCTTTCCTGTGCCATTTCGATGTGCTATGAGCTGGGCGTTAAAAAGGTGGCGATCCCCTCGGCCGGAAACGCGGCGAGCGCGCTCGCGGCTTACGCGGCAGCCGCGGGGCTGGAGAGCTTCATCTTCATGCCTAAGGACGTGCCCCAGGCCAATTACCTGGAATGCAAGGCTTACGGCGCAAACGTCACTCTGGTGGATGGGCTGATCAGCGACTGCGGGAAAATTGTGGCCGAGCGGGGCCCTCAGGAAGGCTGGTTCGACATCAGCACGCTGAAAGAGCCGTATCGCATTGAAGGCAAGAAAACGATGGGATATGAAGTGGCCGAGCAGATGGATTGGGAGCTGCCCGACGCGATCTTCTATCCGACCGGCGGCGGGGTGGGCATGATCGGCATGTGGAAGGCCTTCGCTGAGATGGAGAAGTTGGGATGGATCGGCAGCAAGCGGCCGAAAATGATCGCCGTGCAGGCCGAGGGGTGCGCGCCGATTGTGCGCGCTTGGGAAGAGCACGAGCCTAAAAGCCGGTTTTTTGAAAATGCGCATACGGTGGCGGCAGGGCTGCGGGTGCCTAAGGCCCTCGGCGATTTTCTGGTGTTGCAAGCCGTTAAAGAGAGCGGCGGCACCGCGGTGTCGGTGAGCGACGAGGAGATGCTCGCGGACGGCATTCAGCTCGCAAGCGACCAGGGGGTGTATGCGGCTCCTGAAGGCGCGGCGTGCGTTTCGGCATTGAAGAAGCTGCTGGCGAGCGGGTTCTTCAAAGGGAACGAGCGCATCGTGTTGTACAACACAGGGTCGGGGTTGAAGTATCCCGAAGCGTATTCGACGCGGTTCCCGCGCACGGCGCCGGGGGAGCAGGATAAACTCGGCGGATTGATCACCCCGCGATGAAAACGACGGCACTGCGCGCGCTGGATTTATTGAGCCGCGGCGGCGTGGAGTATGCCGATGTGCGGGCTATTGAATCGCGCGACCGCGAGATCACAACAAAGAACGGAAAAGCCGGGCACGTTTCGAGCTCGGAATCCGCGGGCGTTGGCATGCGTGTGCTGGTGGGTGGCTGCTGGGGCTTTGCCGCAACCGACGATCTGAGCGCCCACGGCCTGGAGCGCTGCGCCACTCTGGCGCTGGAGATTGCCCGCTCCAGCGGCATGGCAAAAAAAGAGAACGTAGCCCTGGCCCCGGAGACAGCGTACGTGGCGGAGTGGTCATCACCATGCGCGATCGACCCTTTCAGCATTCCGGTTGACCGTCAACTGGGCGTGCTGCTTGCCGTAGATGCGGAGCTGCGGCGGAATCCGCAGATCAGTCTGGCGGAAGCTTCGATGCACTTCACGCGGGTGCGGCAGGTCTTCGCTTCGACGCTCGGCAGCATCATCGATCAGACGCGCGTAATGAGCGGCGCCGGGTTTTCAGCACTCTGCTACAAGGATGACGAAATACAGCGGCGCAGCTTTCCCAATTCGTTCGGCGGCCAGTATCAGTTGAAGGGCTGGGAGTTGATCGACGAATTGGATTTGCCGGCGCACGCTCCTCTGATCGCGGAGCAGGCGGTGGCGCTGCATGCTGCCGACCAGTGTCCGGAGGGGGAGTTCGATCTGGTGCTGGATTCGGCGCAGTTGGGATTGCAGATTCACGAATCCATCGGCCATCCGATCGAGTTGGATCGCGTGCTGGGCAGCGAGGCTAATTACGCGGGGATGAGCTTCCTCACTCTGGATAAGTTGAACGCCCTGCGCTATGGGTCCGAGATCGTGAATGTGGTGTGCGATGCGCGCGCGGCGCACGGTCCGGGACTGGGAACGTTTGCGTTCGACGATGAGGGCGTGCCGGCGCAGTCCACAGATATCATTCGCGGCGGGCAGTTCCGCGGATACATGACGAGCCGCGAGACGGCCGCGGCGGTGGGCGATTCGCGAAGCAACGGGTGCATGCGCGCGGACGGCTGGGCGCGAATTCCACTGATCCGCATGACGAACGTGAGTCTGCTGCCGGGTGAGCAGTCGCTCGACGAGGTGTTCGACTGCGACGGCATCTACATGGAGACGAACCGAAGCTGGTCAATCGACGACAAGCGGTACAACTTCCAGTTCGGCTGCGAGATCGGCTGGGAGATCAAGGGCGGTAAGCGCGTTCGCATGTTGAAGAACCCCAGCTACAGCGGCATCTCGACGGAGTTCTGGAATGCGTGCGCCGCTATTGCGGGGCGCGAGCATTGGACGTTGTGGGGCGTGCCGAATTGCGGCAAGGGGCAGCCGGAGCAAGTGATGGGTACAGGTCATGGCGCGAGCCCGGCGCGCTTCCGCGGGATCAAGGTGGGGAGCGCGTATGGCGGGTAAGTGCCCGCAATGGTGCGTCGATGTATTCGAGCAGGCGCAGGCCGCGGCGCGAGCGCTGGGCGTTGCGGATGTTGAAGCGATACTCGCTACGGAAGCGGGCGCGCTGACGCGGTTCGCCAACAACACGATCCATCAGAACGTGGCCGAGGAGTCGCGGCATCTTTCCGTGCGGGTGATTGTGGAGGGCCGTACCGCCCGGGCGTCGACGAACCGGCTGGATGCGGCGGCGATTCGCGAAACAGTCGAGCAGGCAACCGCGATCACGCGGTTGACCGAGCCGGATCCGGAGTTGCTGCCTCTGGCCGAACCCGCGGAGTACGCCGCAGTGTCGCGCTATTTCGATGCGACCGCGCGGGCTACGCCCGAGGAGCGTGCGCTAGCCGTCGCGCAGGCGATCGAGATTGTGGAAGACGCCGGTCAAATCGCGGCAGGCATTTATTCGACCGGCGAGAACGGCTTCGCGCTGCTGAATTCGCGCGGCGTCGCGGCGTGGCATAGCGAGACACTGGCACGGTTCTCGATCACCGCGATGGCCGCGGACAGTTCCGGGTGGGCTAAGGCGAGCGCTTGTTACCACGGCGATCTCGATCCGCTGGCGCTGGCGGTCTCGGCGGCTCAAAAATCAAAGGCGTCAGCGAATCCGCGCGAGCTTTCGGCGGGCCGGTACACGGTCATTCTGGAGCCTGCGGCGGTGCTGGATCTGGCGGGGCAGATGTTCGGCGATTTCAGTGCGACGGCGATTCGCGACGGCAGGAGTTTTTTGAACGATCGGATCGGTGAGGCAATTTTCGGCTCGAATATCACGATCGATGATGACGTCACTCATCCGTTGCAAACGGGCGCTCCTTTCGATGGGGAAGGCGTTCCGCGACGGAAGCTCACGCTGGTGGAAGCGGGCGTGCCGCGCGAGATCGCTTACAGCAGGCAGGCCGCGGCGGTTGCGAGCGCCGCGCCGACAGGTCATGGCTTTCCGCTGCCGAACGAGTTGGGCGAGGCGCCCATGAATATCGTCATCGCGGGCGGGGAGAGCAGCGTCGCGGAGATGGTGGCGTCAACCGGGCGCGGAATTCTGGTGACGCGCTTGTGGTACATCCGCGAAGTGGATCCGTACGAGAAGATTCTCACCGGCATGACTCGGGACGGCACGTTTGCAGTAGAGGACGGGAAGGTGGTCGCGGGCGTGCGGAATTTCCGATTCAATCAGGGGCTGATGGAGATGCTGTCGAACGTCGAGGCGCTCGGGCGGAGCGTGCGCGCCAGCGGCGAAGAGACTTTCGATATGGTAGTTCCGGCGATGAAGGTCGGCGGCTTCAATTTCACCGAGGTAACTCGCTTCTAGGTCGATGCCGCGCTTCGTCTGCGGCCTTTGATGCGACGCGGGTGGGAGTTGCCGCCGATCCGGGAGAATTTTTGCTGCGGCGGGGGCAAGAGGTAATCGACCCGGCAGCGGTAGTGCGTGGCATCGCAGCGAATGGCGCTGGGGCGGAGCTCTGCCGGGCATTGGGGATCCCGGAATTACGGTTAGTCCGCGGCGGAAGGGGTGGGGGCTTGATGCCAGGAGTCAGCGGGACTTCCGCTCATTCTCGTTTGGGGAGTCTTAACGCAAATCCGTTGGTGGGCTTTTGGAGCGGGAGACGGGATTCGAACCCGCGACATCGACCTTGGCAAGGTCGCACTCTACCAGCTGAGTTACTCCCGCTCGACGGAAAACCCTATTCTCCTTCAGAACATTCACCATGTCAAACGTTCCAGTTAGGTAACTGATTTTAAACGGTTTATAAACTTGCAGGAAACGTATTTCCTTGTGCTATGCTACTGTCTCGGTTGGCTGGAAGCGTTCTCCTCTCGGCTCTGGCGCGACCGCGGAGCGGCCTCGCCGCTCTTCTTCGGATCGTAGGCACCGACTGACCCCAGACTGCTGTGGAAAAGCTTGTGGAAAACGTGTGCTTGTCGTGTGTGATTGGTGTGTAAAACGATGAATTATTGGGATCAAATCCGCAATTATCTCCGGCAACGGGTTAGTTCGGAGGAGTATGCGAACTGGCTGCAGGGCACAACTGCCGGGGCAGTTGAAGGGGACCTCTTGTGCGTGTCTGTGCCGGACCAGGAAACGCAATCGTGGCTGGAAACGGAATACTCCACGCTCGTGCTCAACGGCATTCGGGAGCTTTCATTGCCGGTGCGCCGGGTGCGCTACCAGGCTATGCCGATCCGCGGTGTGCGGAATCAGGCTCTGGCGTCAATAGACGGGACAGCGGTGGCTCCCGAGATGGAAGTGGCGAGTCCGTTGAACCCGAAATTCACGTTCGATTCGTTCGTGGTGGGCGCCTGTAATCAGTTTGCTCACGCGGCTGCGCGCAGCGTAGCCACGAATCCTTCCCGCAGCTACAACCCGCTGTTCCTCTACGGTGGCACAGGCATGGGAAAGACGCACCTGATGCATGCGATCGGACGGGAATTGACGGCGAAGTTCGGTTCCATGCGCGTGATCTACACTTCCAGCGAGCGGTTCATGAACGAGATGATCGCTTGCATCCGTACGGAGCGTATGGCGCAATTTCAGCGGCGCTACCGGGAAGTCGACGTGCTGCTGATTGACGATATCCAATTGCTCGGCACGAAGGAACGCACGCAGGAAGAGTTCTTCCACACGTTCAACGAACTGCACGAGCATCAGAAGCAGATTGTGATCTCGAGCGATTGCCCTCCGAAAGATATTCCCGGCCTCGTGGAACGGCTGCGTTCGCGATTCGAGTGGGGACTGCTCGCGGATTTACAGCCGCCCGACCTCGAGACCAAGATGGCGATTCTGGATAAGAAGGCCGAACTCGAGAACATCACGCTGCCGGATGACGTGCGCTCTTTCATGGCATCGAAAACCAAGAGCAACGTCCGTGAACTCGAAGGCGCGCTGGTGAAACTGATCGCCTATTCGTCGCTCACGGGAACGCCCATCAATCTACAGATGGCGCAGCAGGTGTTGAAACATCTGGTACATGTGCAGGACCGGCGAGTGACCATCGATGCCATTCAGAAGGGTGTCGCAGAGCGGTTCGGAATCAAGCAATCGCAGCTCAGGGAAAAGAGCAACACGAAGAAGATTGTTTACCCCCGGCAGATCGCCATGTACCTGGTGAAGGAGCTGACTGATGCATCGCTTCCGGAGATCGGGCGCGCGATTGGCGGCAAGCACCATACGACCGTGATTCACTCGATCACGAAGATCGAGCAAATGCGCGAGAAAGATCCGGATTTAAACAGGCTCCTGCACAGCCTAATGGACTCATTGCAATGAAGTTGCTGCGATTTCCACATTTGCCCTTTTTTGGGGCTATGGAAAACTGTGCGAAACTTCGCTGCGCTCCGGTTTTAGGGCGGACGCCCTCCGGAGATCCTCTCTTGTTTACTCCTTCACCGGTGGCGCAAAGTAGTTGAATTTAGTATAATTTAGGTAGTCTTCAACAAATTGCACAGGCCCGATGAAAACGGTTCTTATAGTGCTCATCTATACAGCCTGAATAGAATAGGAGCTCGGTCCAAATGGAATTCACCGTCAGCAAGTCCGATCTCGTAAAAGAACTGAGTCTGTCGCAAGGCGTGGTGGAGAAGAAGACCACGATTCCGATTCTGTCGAACGTGCTGCTGGAAGCGTCCGGAGATCGCGTGAATCTAACGGCTACGGACCTGGAGCTGGGGATCCGCTGCTCCTGTCCGGCGCGCGTGAAGAAGGAAGGCTCCGGAACGGTGCCGGCGCGGAAGCTTTTGGATTTCGTTCGCCTGCTGCCCGAGGGCGATGTAAACATGAAGTTTTTGGAGAATCACTGGGCGAGCATCACGTGCGGACGGTCGCGGACGCGCATCGCCGGCATGAGCCGCGAGAGTTTCCCCGAACTGCCGCAGATGCCGGAGGCGTTGGCTGAAATTCCTATAAAGACGCTTTCGAGCATGATTGCGCGAACTGCATTTGCGATCTCCATGGAGGAATCGCGCTTCACGTTGAACGGGGCGCTGCTGTTGATGCGGCCCGAGGGTCTGACGATGGTCGCGACCGATGGCCATCGCCTGGCGTTTGTGCAGGCGAAGCCCGAAGAGAGCGGCAATGTGGATCAGCAGTTCCGGGCATTGGTTCCGAAGAAAGCAATGGCGGAGTTGGTGAAGCTGGCCGACGATTCAGGCGAGGGCGGTAAGGCGGTTTTCGCGGGCGACGACAATCACCTGTTCTTTCAGGTTGGGCACCGTTTGTTGATGACCCGCAAGCTTACCGGCAACTTTCCGGATTATGAGCGCGTGCTGCCGAAGGACCATTCGCTTTCGGCGACGTTGCAGAAAGACGAGATCCGCGCGGCGATCGAGCGCGTTGCGCAGTTTGCGGATGAACGGTCGCGTGCGATTCGCGTGCAGTTCGTCAGTGGGGAAGTGCGGGTATTTTCCTCGAGCGTGGAAATGGGTGAATCCGAAGAAAGCGTGCCGAGCCAGTACAACGGGCCGGACCTCGAAATCGGATTCAATGCGCAGTATCTACTCGATTTTCTGCGTGCGATTCCGCAAGAGCACGTATCTTTCGAACTGAAGGATCAAAAGAGCGCGGGAGAAATGCGGCCGGCAGGCGACAAGATCGCGGACCAGTACCGCTACGTCGTCATGCCAATGAGAATCTGAGTCTCGAGCAGGCTTTAACGCGCCTTCGCGTATGACTCAGTATTGAGACTGTAGCAGCAAGGGAAATATGGCAAATAGTGAAATGCAGCCGGGAACCGGTGACGTTTACGATTCCTCCAGTATCAAGGTGCTCGAAGGCCTTGAAGCGGTGCGTCTGCGGCCCGCGATGTATATCGGATCGACTGGCGAAATCGGGCTTCACCACCTGGTGTATGAAGTAGTGGACAACTCCGTGGACGAAGCGCTCGCGGGCTTCGCCGACGAAATTAAAGTAACCATCCACGACGACAACTCGGTGACGGTGATCGATAACGGCCGTGGAATACCGGTCGATCTTCACGAAGACGAGGGCGTCTCGGCAGCGCAGGTAGTGATGACCAAGCTGCACGCCGGCGGCAAGTTCGATTCCAAGAGCTACAAGGTCTCTGGCGGCCTGCACGGCGTCGGCGTGAGTTGCGTGAACGCGCTGAGTGAGAAGCTCGATCTTGAAATCTGGCGCGATGGATACACGTGGACCCAGGAGTATTCCTGCGGCGCTCCAAAGGCTCCGCTGGCGAAAGCCGGGAAGGCCGGCAAAAAGACGGGGACGCGGGTCACTTTCAAACCCGATACGTCCATCATGACGACCAGCGTATTCAACTTCGATACGCTCGCGCAGCGGCTGCGGCAACTCGCGTTTCTGAATAAGGGTTTGAAAATTACGCTCACCGATGAGCGCGTAGAGGGCGAGGCGAAGTCGCAGGAATTTCTGTATGAGGGCGGAATCGCCGAGTTCATCAAGCACCTGAACCGCGGTAAGCAGGTTCTTCACGAAAAGCCTATCCATTTCGACACCGAAAAGCCCGGCCCGAACGGGACCATCACGATGGAGGTGGCGCTGCAATACAACGACACCTACTCGGTGAACGAGTTCAGTTTTGCAAACAACATCAACACCGTGGATGGCGGGACGCACCTCACGGGCTTCCGCACGGCCCTGACCCGCACGATCAACTCCTTCGGCCAGGCGCAGGGTATGTTCAAAGAAAAAGAGAGCCTGACGGGCGACGACGTCCGGGAAGGCTTAACCGCCGTGGTCAGTGTGAAGGTGCCTCAGCCGCAGTTCGAAGGGCAGACCAAAGGCAAACTGAACAGCGACATCTCCGGCATGATGACGGCATTCGTCAACGAGAAGTTGACCGAGTACTTCGACAAGAACGCGACGGTGGGCCGCAAGATCGTCAGCAAGGCGATTGAAGCGTCGCGCGCTCGCGAAGCTGCGCGCAAAGCACGCGATCTCACGCGCCGCAAGGGCGCGCTGGAATCGGGTGGCATGCCTCATAAACTCGCGGATTGCCAGGAGCGCGATCCGGAACGCTGTGAGTTGTTCCTGGTAGAGGGCGAATCGGCAGGCGGAACCGCGAAGCAGGGCCGCGACCGGCGTTTCCAGGCGATTCTGCCGCTGAAGGGGAAAATCCTCAACGTCGAAAAGGCGCGGTACGACAAAATGCTGGGCCACGAGGAAATCCGTGCCATGATCACGGCTCTCGGCACCGGCATCGGCAAGGACGATTTTGACGCGGCCAAGGTCCGCTACGGCAAGGTGATAATCATGACCGATGCCGATGTGGACGGTTCTCACATCCGTACCCTGCTGCTCACGTTCTTCTTCCGGCACATGAAGGAGCTGATTGAGCGCGATCACATCTATATCGCGCAACCGCCGCTGTATCGGATCAAGAAGGGCAAGAGCGAGAAGTACATCAAAGACGAAAAGGAATTCACGAAGGAAATTATGCGGCGTGCCACTGAGAATCTCTCGGTAGAGATCCACTCGAACGGCAACGGCGCATCGGCTGTGCTGGAAGGCGCTGAGCTTCGCAGCTTCCTCCTCAACCTCGATGAGTATCAGCAAATCTTCCACAAAGTAGAGCGCCGGATGCGCGATGCCCGTGTGGTCGAGGTGCTCTCGAATGTCGAGCTTAGAATCGATCACAAGGCGGAATTTCAGGAAGAGCTGAATTTGAAGCCGGTCTTCGATGCTTTGACGAGACTCGGGCTTAAGCCGGAGATGCGGAAGGACGAGGAGCACTCGTCATACGACGTGGTGTTCCACGATTCGACGAATGCGGAGCGCAGCATCGGGGTGGCCCTGGCGGCGCAGCCGGAATACCGGCGCTTCCGCGCGCTGGCCCGCACGGTGGCGCGATTCAATCAGCCGCCATTCGTCGCTGTGAAGGATACGCGTCGCGAGACTCAGCCCAACTGGAGCGAGCTACTCGAATACGTCAAGAACGAAGGCAAGAAGGATGCATCGGTGCAGCGCTATAAGGGGCTCGGCGAGATGAACTCCGAGCAGCTTGCCGAAACGACCATGAATCCGGAAAAGCGCACTCTGCTGAAGGTGCGGTTGGAGGATGCGGTGGAAAGCGAATCGATCTTCTCCACGTTAATGGGCGAGGACGTAGAGAGCCGCCGCAAGTTCATTGAAGAAAACGCGCTGGACGTAAAGAACCTCGACGTCTAAGCCGCTACACACGGCCGTACAGTTTGGCCAGCTCTTTCAGGCTCGCTGCCAGTTCGCCCGTCAGGGCTCCAGGTTGTAGGCGCCAGCGCCAGTTTCCGCTTGGGACCGACGGGGTATTCATGCGAGCTTCGCTTCCCAAGCGCAGGACGTCTTGGGCGGGAAACAGCGCGGCCTCCGCCACCGACATCATCAACGTCCGAATCAGAGTCCACGGCATATCGCGGCCATCGGTATTCAGATAAGCTCGCGCGAAAGCCTTCTCCTGTTCGATTTGGGCGGCTGTGCGCGTGCTGTCTTTGCCCTCGCTTTTCCACCAGCCGGCGACGGTATCGTTGTCATGTGTTCCCGTATAGGCGACCAGGTTGCGCACATAGTTGTGTGGGCGGAACGACTGCGCCTGGTCGTCTTTGCCGAAAGCGAATTGCAGGATCGCCATACCGGGAAAGTGGAACTCATTGCGCACCGCTTCGACTTCAGCGGTGATCACGCCGAGGTTTTCCGCGACCAGCGGCAGCGCTCCGAGTTTGGCTTCGAGCGCGCGGAAGAGGGCTGCGCCGGGACCCTGCACCCAGCGGCCATGCTGGGCGGTTTTCTCGTGGGCGGGCACTGCCCAGTACGCTTCGAAGCCGCGGAAGTGGTCCATGCGCACCACGTCGAACATGCGGAGAGCTTCGCGCATGCGGTCGATCCACCAGGGAAAGCCGCGCTTGGCCTCAACGTCCCAGCGATAGACCGGATTACCCCACAATTGACCGGTGGCGGAGAAATAATCGGGCGGCACGCCCGCCACCGCTGTCGGGTTGCCGTGAGCGTCGAGCTGAAACAGGTCGCGGTTCGACCACACGTCCGCCGAATCGTGCGCCACATAGATCGGAATGTCGCCCATAATGCGGATGCCGCGGGAGGCGCAGTAATCGCGGAGGGCGTTCCACTCGCGGAAAAATTCAAACTGGACGAATCGATGGTACGCGATCCCTTCTTCGGAGGCGACTGCCCCCGGTTCCCATTCGGACCAAACGGTTCCGCCGTGGGCCTCTTTCAGCGCCATGAATTGCGCGTATGCGGGAAGCCAGCAGTGGCTTTCAGCGACAAACGCCGCGAGCGCATCGCGGTCGGCGGGGGTGGCTCGGGTCTGGAAACCAGCGAATGCCTTTTGCAAGAGCGCGCGCTTCCAGGGGAGGACCTTCTCAAATTCGACGGCGCCGTGCTGGAACGGCGGATTGGCGACATCGGCAGGCCAGAGGTAGCCGCGTTTCACGAGGAGATCGGGACTGATGAGCAGCGGATTTCCCGCAAACGCGGAGAAGAGTTGGTACGGCGATTCGCCGTAGCCGACCGGACCGAGCGGCAGCACCTGCCAAAGGCGCGCTCCGGCTGAATGCATCCAATCGACGAAGCGGAAAGCTTCCGGGCCGAGGTCCCCGACGCCGTAGGGTCCGGGCAGGGAGGTGGGGTGGAGAAGGATTCCGCAGGAGCGGCCGAGGTCCATACTTAATTTTGCGAGAAGGCGCGGGGCGGCGGCCACTATGTTGGTATCGAGTATGCGAGCCGCCGTACTATCGTGTTTGTGCTCCGTGGCACTGCTGGCACAGGCTTCCGATCCGGCTTATGAGCCCTTGACCCGTGCTTATGCGGCACTGCGGGCTCACGATTACGACGCGGCGATCGCCGGATTTCTGCAGGGCATCGCGGTGGTCCCGGACCGCGTCGCCATCCGTAAGGACCTTGGTTACACGTATTTGAAGGTCGGCGAGAACGATCTCGCGCGCGATCAGTTCGAGGCGGCCATGCGGGTCGACGCAGCCGATGAACAGGTGGCGATGGAGTATGCGTTCCTTTGTTTCGAGACGAAGAAACAGGCGGAGGCGCGGCGCGTTTTCGACCGCGTGCGCAAGAGCGGCAACGCAACCGCCGAGCAGGCGTTCCAGAATATCGATGGCCCGCTGGCGGCCGGCATCGACCGCTGGCAAAAGGCGATCGCAATGGGCAGCGACAGTTTCAGCGCCCATTTCGAGCTGGCGACGCTCGCGGAACAGCGCGACGAGCTGGCTCTTGCGGCCGAGCATTTTCAAAAAGCCTGGAAGTTGCTGCCGGACCGGCGCAGCGTCCTTGTGGACTTGGGTCGGGTGTGGAAGTCGATGGGATTGACGGAGCGGGCGAACGCCGCGCTCCTGGCGGCGTCGCGCGGCGGCGAGCCACGGGCCGCGGAGATGGCGAAAGAGCTTCTACCCGACCGGTATCCCTTTGTCAATGAGTTTCGGAGTGCACTGGAGTTGGATCCTGCCAATGCGGAACTGCGGCGGGAACTGGGATACTTGCTGCTCCGTATGGAGCGGCAAGACGAGGCGGAGGCGGAGTTTCGCAAGGTGACGGAGATTGCTCCGGACGACCTGCTCTCGGCAACCCAACTCGGGTTCCTGCTGCATGCGCGCGGACAGGATGCGCTGGCCCGGCCATTGTTCGAGCGCGTGCTCGCGGGCAGCGACGACGATCTGGCGAATCGAGTTCGCGCGGTGCTGCGCATGCCGCAGGTCCTGCGCAAAGGGGCGGAGGACAAGGCGCAATCCATCGACGCGAAGGTGATGGCTGAGCGTAGTATCAAAGCCGGTTACATGCAGGACGCACTGCGATATCTGAAGGTGGCTCAGGAGAGCGACCCGGGCGATTTCGATGTCATGTTGAAGCTCGGGTGGACTTACAACATCCTGTATCAGGATTCGCTCGCCTACCGTTGGTTCCGTCTCGCGGAGAAGAGTCAGGACACTCGCATTGCGAGCCAGGCGGACGAAGCGGCGCGCCACCTGCGGCAAGGCCTGGAGCCAGTGCGTGTGAGTGTGTGGTTGTATCCGTTGTATTCGCTGCGCTGGAGCGATCTGTTTTCATACGCGCAGGTGAGGGCCGATTTGCGCGTAGCCGGGCCAATTCAGCCGTATGCGAGTGTGCGCATCGTCGGCGATGCTCGTGGCAATATCGGCGTGTTTTCGCCGCAGTACCTTTCGGAGAGCTCTCTGATTTTTGCCCTCGGGGCTCGCACTAAGCCATGGAATGGCGTGACGGGCTGGTTCGAGGCGGGAAACGCCGTGGGCTATCGCAGCGGTCATGCGCTGCCCGATTATCGCGGCGGAGTTTCGGCCGCCCGTTCCTTCGGGCGGACATTGGGTTCGGAGAGCGGTGGCTGGTTCGCGGATTCTACGCTGGATGGCGTTTTCGTGAGCCGCTTCGGAAATGACTTCATCGTGTACAGCCAGACGCGCGCCGGCTACACGGCCGCGTCCGGCGGACTCCGGGCGCAGTTTTACTGGAGCGCGAATCTGACGGTGGATTCCCAGCAACAGTATTGGGCGCAGTTCGGTGAAACGGGTCCTGGTGTCCGATGGCGTGAGCAGTCGATGCCGGCATCCATGTGGTTTTCGCTTCAGGTGCTGCGCGGCGCGTATCTGGTGAATGCCGGCAATCCGCGGCGCCCCAGTTTCGATGATGTTCGCGCGGGAGTGTGGTATGCGTTTAGCCTCTAGCGTTCTGCTGGCCGCGATGTGTTGTTCAGCCCAGCATCCAAACACGCCAGTGCTCCCAAGGCTGCCGTACTTCAGCGTCTTGAGCGACGATCAGGGTGCATGGCCGGCGATTCTCTCGAGCATCGGATTGCAACAGCGTCCTGCGGGTTTGGCTCGCATCTTTGTGGCGCGCGCCGGCGCCGCGGCTTCCAACGAGTGGCGAAGCCGGGTGGAGAATGGCGCCATCCTGATTGTGGAAGGCGAGTCGTCGCTTGCCGGAAGCTTCGGCTTCAAACCGTCGCGGGAGTATCTGAAGGTCAACAGCCTGACCGACATTCACCGGCCGAGCTTGCCGATCGTGTGGGAGAAGGGGTTGGAACTGCCGAAGACTTCGTTGCCTGCAGGCGCAGTCGTATTCGCCAAAGAGCGATGGGGCGGCGCTCCGATGCTGGCCGGCATGCGCCAGGGCGCGGGTGCCGTGCTGTGGGTCGCGGTCCCGCCGGGTGAACGAGGTTATGAGCGGTTTCCGTACCTACTGCAGGCGTTGAGCGACCTGGGCATGGAGACGCCGTTCCGCTCTTCACGGTTGTGGGCTTTCTTCGATTCCGCGTACCGCAGCCGTGTGGATCTCGACTATTTCGCGGCCAGGTGGCGCCAGGCCGGTATTTCGGCGTTGCAAGTGGCCGCCTGGCACTTCTTTGAGCACGATGCCGGGGGCGATGAGTATCTGCGCAAGCTGATCGACGCATGCCACCGGCAGGGAATCACGGTATACGCCTGGCTTGAGTTGCCACACGTCAGCGAGAAGTTCTGGGCCGACCATCCGCAGTGGCGAGAAAAAACCGCAACCCTTCAGGACGCGCAGCTGGATTGGCGAAAACTGATGAACTTGCAAAACCGCGACTGCTTTCAAGCGGTGAGTGCCGGAGTAAACGACCTGATTAACAGATTCGATTGGGACGGCGTGAACGCAGCGGAGCTGTATTTCGAATCGCTTGAAGGCATGAACAATGCGGCGCGCTTCACTCCCATGAATAACGATGTGCGTGCCCGGTTCGGCGCGGCACATGGGTTCGATCCCGTCGAGCTGTTCGGGAATCGCACAGATGAAGCGTCGCGGCGCACGTTTCTGGAATTTCGTAGCGAGCTTGCTGGAGAGATGCAGCGTGAATGGATGGTTGAGCTTGAGAAGGCGCGCGCCACGCGCCCGAATTTGGATCTGGTGCTGACCCATGTCGACGATCGGTTTGACTCGGGGATGCGGGATGCGATTGGAGCCGACGCAGGTCGCGTGTTGCCAATGCTTGACCGGAATAGCTTCACGTTTCTCATAGAGGATCCCGCCACGGTATGGCATCTCGGGCCGGAGCGATATCGAGTGATCGCGGAGAAGTACCGGCCGCTGACGGCGCACACCGACCGGCTGGCGATCGATCTCAACATCGTGGATCGGTATCAGAACGTCTATCCGACGAAGCAACAGACCGGCACGGAGCTGTTCGAATTGGTGCACAGCGCCTCCGGGAACTTTGCGCGGGTTGCGTTGTACTTTGAAAATTCGCTGCTGGCTCCCGATTTGGATCTGCTCAGCTCGGCGGGGGCGGCGGTGACGCGAATGGAGAAGGTCGGGTCGAAAATCATGGTGCAGTCGACTGCGGGTGTCGGTCTGCCGTGGCGCGGCGAAGCTTCCGTGGACGGCCAAGCCTGGCCTGTTTCCGATGCGAAGATAGTGTGGCTTCCGATCGGAGCACATGTCGTAGAGACGGTCGCAGCCGTCGGCGGACGCAGTCATGTGGTGAGGTTCAATGGCGAGTTGACGGGATCGCGATATGCCGGTCCGCAATCCGTTGAGATCTCCTATGCCAGCTTGTCGTGCGCTATCGCCGTGATGGACCGGAACGTGCGGAGAGTTGAGGTGGACGGAGTTGAGTCGGATCCGGTCCGCGCGGGCCCGGCGGCGGTCTTGTTGCCTCGGGGGCAACATGTCGTGACAATCACGACCGAGTGAGCTAGGATTACGAGTGGCTCATGACGGATGTTGCGTTACAGCAGGGATCTCCAGAGATCCCCGATAAGCTGTACTTCCGAATCGGCGAGGTGAGCGATCTTCTCGGCGTGAAGCCATACGTGTTGCGCTTCTGGGAAAAGGAATTCCCGGACGTGGCGCCAAAGAAGTCCGGCACCGGCCACAGGCTCTACCGGCGGAAGGACGTCGAGCTTCTCCTTCGAATCAAGCAACTGCTGTACGAGAAACGATTTACGATTGAGGGAGCGCAACAGGCGCTACATTTGGAAGTAAAAGCTCCCAAGGTGAAAATCGCGAAAATTGAGCGGCAACGGGAGTTGTTCTCCACGGATCCCCTTCCGGGAATTCGCCGCGAGCTTGCCGATATCCTTCAGATTCTAAAGTAGTTACTCTTCCCCAACGATTGCTGCATAAATACGGTCAAGGTCGTCCGAGGAGTAGTATTCGATCTCAATTTTGCCCTTCTGTTTCGCCTTTTCGACGATCCGGACCTTCGTGCCGAGGACGCGCTCCATTTCAGCCACAGCCGCTTTGACGTTGGGATCGGTATCGACCTCATTGACGTGCTTCGGTTTGCGGTCCTCAATCATCTTCTGTGTTGTGCGTTCCACCTGGCGAACACTCCAACCTTGCGCGACAGCTTTCTCTGCGACTTCGCGTTGTAGCTCGGCGGTCGGCAGCGACAAGAGGCACCGCGCGTGTCCGGCCGAGAGGCGGCGCTCACCGACAAGTTGCTGAAGGTCGGCCGGCAGGTTGAGCAGACGCAGCAAATTGGCGATTGTCGAGCGGTCTTTGCCGGTCCGGTTGCCGATCTCTTCCGCGCTCAGGTTGAGTTCTTTACCGAGGCGGTCAAAAGCAATCGCTGTTTCGATAGGATTGAGATCCTCCCGCTGGATGTTCTCGATGAGTGTTACTTCCAGCAGGCGGTCGTCTGAGATGTCCTGAACCGCCACCGGTACTTCGGAAAGCTCAGCCAACTTCGCGGCACGCCACCGGCGTTCGCCCGCTACGAGCTGGTAACGGTCGCCGGCTCTCCGAACCACTATCGGCTGAATAATCCCATTGGCGCGTATGGATTGAGCTAGTTCAGCCAGCCGTTCGTTTTGAAATACGCGGCGCGGTTGCAGAGGGTTGGCATCGATTGCATCGATCGGAATCGTGGTTGGAGTAGCTGGGTTGCCGGCCGGAGGCTGAGCCGCAGTTGGCGCTGCGACGGTGGTCGTACGCGTTGGCAACAACGCGCCGAGCCCCTTACCGAGTGCTCTGCGTGTGGTGTCGGGCTTGCTCATGGTCGAGAATTTCTTTTGCGAGTTGAATATAGCTTTCTGCGCCCTTGGAGCGCGGATCGTAGCTGAGGATCGGCTTACCAAAGCTCGGGGCTTCTGCCAGTCGGATGGAACGTGGAATCACGGTGCGGAAGACCTGATCGCCGAAGAATTCTTTCAGGTCTTGCGCTACCTGGCGGGTCAGGTTGGTGCGGTCGTCAAACATGGTCAGGAGGATGCCTTCGATGGTCAGGGAGTGACTGAAGGAATCGCGGATTCTGTCGATAGTATCTACGAGCTCTGAAATGCCTTCCAGCGCAAAGAACTCGCATTGGATCGGGACTACAACAGAGTCGGCTGCAATCAAGGCATTCAACGTGAGGAGGTCAAGGGCGGGAGGGCAGTCGAGGATGATGTACTGATAATCGCCACGGATGGGTTCCAGCCTTTTGCGAAGGCGGAATTCGCGGTCATCAAGGCCAATCAATTCGAGGTTGGCGCCGACCAGGTTCTTATCGGCCGAGATCGCGTATAATCCCTCGAATTCAGTGGAGATGACTGCATCTTGCGGCGGGGTTTCGCCAAGGAGTACGTGATACAGACTCGGCCGGTTGGGGTCTTTTGCGATTCCGAGGCCGCTGGTGGCGTTGCCCTGGGGGTCGGAGTCAACGATCAGCACCTTGAGGTCATTGGCGGCCAAAGATGCGGCGAGGTTGATCGCGGTGGTGGTTTTCCCGACCCCGCCTTTTTGGTTAGCTACTGCAAAAACTCGGCTCAAGAGGGTAGACTAACACGCTTGTTGGGTTTCGTCATTCGCTGAGGCGGCTGGGTTCGGTTTTGCTATTGTTACGAGCCGCTTCGCTCAAGGCAGTGGGTTGGTTTGGTGATGTAGCGCAGCCAGCCTTCACGAAATGGCTAGGCCGATCAATGTACCGGTGCATGAATGCCAGTGCGGTGACTCAGCGCATCGCCGTAAGTGCCGTTTCACGTGAAACTTGGAATCGCGAGTTTCACGTGAAACGAGAAGGCGACCCACTTTCCGTACCCAGTCTGAGGAATCTCTGTTTGCCCCACGGTAACGGAATAGGCTCCTCCCAATCGAAGCGAATTTTCGGTGGCGGCACCTCTACGCCTGAAAGCAGCGCAGCCGACGATGAGAGCTTCCGAAGAGCTTCTATCAAGTCCTCATAACTTACTGCCCGGGAGATAACCACATCGAACTTCTCTGAAACCGATTCAGCGCGCTGCGCCAGCACGCGGACGTTCGGCAACAGTCGGGCCGCTTCCTTTAAGAAAACCGCCTTGCGTTGATGGGATTCGACCAGCGTAACGCTGCAATCTGGACGCAGAACAGCCACTGGGTACCCCGGAAACCCCGGACCGGAACCGACATCCACGATCCGCAACGGAACCGGCTGCAAATGCTTGGCCAAAAACAAAGACTCTGCATAGTGCCGCTCGACCGCCGCCTCCACCGATGACACCCGAGTGAGGTTTAGCGATTCGTTCCAACGCACCAGGAGCTCAAAGTGGCTCCGAAGTAACTCGACCTGTGCAGGACTAAGGTCGACAATGCCTGCTGTGCAGCGTGCAAGTGCTTCAGCAAACACGATTTATGCTCAAATAGACATCCAGAATTGCAACTGCCGCCGGTGTGACGCCCGGTATCCTGGCTGCCTGACCGAGTGTAGCCGGTCGAACCCGCGCCAACTTATCTTGAACCTCACGCGACAAACCGGGAATTCCGGTGAACGCAAACTCCGCAGGGATGGGACGCTGCTCCGAATGCTTGAGATGCTCCATTTGGCGTTCCTGCTGGGCAATATAGCCCTGATATTTCACTTCGACCTCGACAGTGGTCAGCACTCCGCTCTGCGGCTGCTCTTTCAGCACTTCGCAAACCCAGGTTTCAATCGCGGCGATTCGCGCTTCCGGACGCCTCAACCATTGCCCGTTCCGGTGCGCCGCCAGCGCCCCACTCAGCGTCGCAATCTGTTCCTGCTTTCGAACATAGCGCAACCAGCGCTCCTCGCCAACAAGCCCGACGCGACGGCCTGCCGGCGTCAAGCGAGCGTCCGCATTGTCAATGCGAAGGTGCAGACGGAACTCCGCTCGCGACGTAAACATTCGGTAGGGCTCATCTGCGCCCTTGGTGATCAGATCGTCAATGAGAATGCCGATATATCCTTCCGTTCGACCGATAACTAAAGGCTCTTCGCCGCAGACCTTGCAAGCGGCGTTGATGCCGGCCATCAAACCCTGGCACGCTGCCTCCTCGTACCCGGAAGTTCCGTTGATCTGACCGGCAAGGAACAGTCCTGGGAGAGCCTTCACCTCAAGCGTGTGAGATAGCTCCCGCGGATCGACAGCATCGTACTCGATGGCATATCCCGGCCGGATCATTTCGGCATTCTCCAAGCCAGGAATCGACGCGACCATTGCCGCCTGCACGTCGATCGGCATACTGGTGGACATTCCGTTCACGTAAACTTCATTGGTGTCCAGCCCTTCCGGTTCGAGGAAGATCTGGTGACGGGCTTTGTCCGGAAATTTGACGATCTTGTCTTCGATCGATGGACAGTACCGCGGGCCGACTCCCTCGATTTGTCCACTGTATAGCGGTGACCTGGGAATCGCCGCCTCAAGCACGCGGCGGGTCTCTTCGGTGGTGTAGCCGATATGGCATTGGATCTGGGGCCGGTCGATGTGCCCGGTGAGGAACGAGAATGGCGTCGGTACAGCGTCTCCGAGTTGCGGTTCGAACTTCGTCCAATCAATCGAGCGGCCATCCAGGCGCGGCGGCGTGCCGGTTTTCAGACGAGTCCAATTCAGGCGCAGATTCCGAATCTGGTCGGCGAGCAATTCGGACGGAGCTTCTCCATTGCGCCCGCAGCTATACCGCGCCTCGCCCACATGCGCCAAGCCGTTCAGAAATGTGCCGGTGGTGATGATAACGGCTCCGGATGAAAGGGTCCGGCCGTCCCGCAATCGAACGCCGCCTACCTGCCCATCAGCGATCTCAAGGGCTGCGACTTCGGCTTGGACAATGCGCAAATTCGGCTCGCGCTCGAGCGCCTCCCGCATCCCCACTCGATACATTTTCTTGTCCATCTGCGCCCGAGGTGACCACACAGCAGGCCCGCGACTGGTGTTCAGAAGACGGAACTGAATGCCGACGGCGTCGGCGACCTCCCCCATCACACCGCCGAGGGCATCGATCTCGCGAACCAGGTGACCCTTGGCGATACCGCCTATAGCGGGATTGCAGGACATCTGCGCAATGAGATCGGCATTCATTGTCACCAGCGCCGTTTTGAGGCCCATACGCGCGCACGCACGCGCAGCCTCGCAGCCCGCGTGGCCGCCTCCGATAATGACGGCATCGAACCTCTGGTGCATTGATATTATTGTATCGAATGCGAATTCTGGTCCTTGGCGCCGGCGGCCGCGAGCACGCGCTGGCTTGGAAAATAGCTCAATCGACTGCCGCAAGCGGCGACGGCATAGAGGTGTTTGCTGCGCCGGGTAATCCCGGCATCGCGAGCGTGGCCACTTGTGTTCCGCTGCTCACGGGCAATCCGGAGTCGTACCTCGCGGCGGCGAGAGCAATCAAAGCCGACCTCACTGTGGTCGGTCCCGAGGCGCCGCTCGCGGCCGGGGTTGTGGACGCGTTTCGTGCTGAAGGCCGCCGCATCGTGGGCCCCACTGCCGAAGGGGCGCGGCTCGAATCCAGCAAAGTATTTGCAAAGAACTTTTTCGTGCAGAGTTCAATTCCAACGGCGCGCTATGAAGCTGTCGAGGACGTGAGCCGCGCTCTCCCTGTGGTCGAAAGCTTCGGTTATCCGGTCGTATTGAAAGCTGACGGACTAGCCGCGGGAAAAGGCGTCGCTATCGTGCGCAATCGCGCGGAGGCCGAAGCGGCCTTGGGCGCACTCAGCGGACCGTTGGTAGTCGAAGAGTTTCTCACCGGAGAAGAGGTCAGCTTCATCGCACTCTGTGACGGCCGCGACGCTGTTGCGCTTGCGCCCACTCAAGACCACAAGGCCGCATTCGACGGCGATACAGGCCCGAACACAGGCGGCATGGGCGCCTATTGCGATTCAGCGATCCTCAGCGCGGCACAATCCGAGGACATACTCAATCGGGTCATTCGGCCCACCGTGGAGCGCACGGCCTTCACCGGATTTCTGTATGCCGGGTTGATGATGACGGTCGAAGGTCCCAAAGTGCTCGAGTTCAATGTGCGGCTGGGCGATCCCGAGACGCAGCCACTCATGCATCGGCTGGCGTCGGATTTCGTTCCGGCCCTCGTAGCCGCGGCACAAGGCGGCCTTGGCGATATCAAGCTCAACTGGCGCCCGGAGCCAAGCGTTTGTGTCGTGCTGGCGACAGACGGGTACCCGGGCGCCTATGAAACTGGTAAGCCGATCGAAGGTGTCGAAGCGGCAGAACGCGAAGGCGCAGTAGTATTCCACGCCGGCACGCGCTTGGGAATCGGCGGCTTAGAGACGGCGGGCGGCCGCGTACTAGGGGTGACGGCGAGCGGCGGCAATCTTCCCGCCGCGATCGATCACGCGTACGCTGGCGTACGGCGAATCAAGTTTGAGGGGATGCACTACCGCCGTGACATTGGACACAAAGGCCTGGAACGTTACAATGGGAAGGACGCGACAACGCGGGCACGTAGCTCAGATGGATAGAGCGGTCGCCTCCTAAGCGACAGGTCGGCAGTTCGAATCTGCCCGTGCCTACCAGCACGTACCGGTTGGCCGCTCGTTTGCAGAGAACACTTTACGATGAATCCGGGCGCCACCAAAGGAACAATCCTCATAGTCGACGACGACCTCGTCTTCGCATCGGAGCTACAGCAGGCGCTTGAGGGCGCCGGTTACACCGTACTGGTGCGCCATTCCGGACCGGACGCGCTGACCCTTGTCGAGCAACTCAAAGGCGCGATCGATCTTGCGGTCATCGACGTCCTGCTTCCTGGTATGAGCGGTTTTGAGGTGGTGGGAAGTATCAAGCGGCGGCCCAACGCCATCAAAATTGTACTCACCAGTCTTGTTATGCCGGACCTCTACATGGAGGTGGCGATGACATTCGGCGCCCATGCTGTTCTGCGCAAGACTGTGGAGTTCCAGCCCGCCGAATGGCTGAAATCCATCGGCGACCTTATGGCCGACGCCGCGACGCGGCGGCAGGGCGCAATCTAACCCGCTGTTCTTCATCCTTGAACCGCGGGCGAGCAATCCATGGGTGCGAACGTAGTCCTGACCAGCGACGATCAAGGTCTGGGAAACGTTGCCGGGGCGGGGCACTGACGCACCGGCGCGCCGCGGCGTAGAATGGTAAATGATCCCTCCCCCGGAAGCCGGGATACGTGTATTCCGGCCCAAGGAGCCCTAATTTCGCGATGTCTTTCGTCCACCTGCACTGCCACACGGACTATTCGCTGCTCGACGGAGCTTGCGACATCGATCAGCTGATGCAGATCGTCTCCGAACAGAAAATGCCGGCCGTCGCCATGACGGACCACGGCAATCTTTTCGGCGCGGTGAAATTTTATAACGCCGCCAGGAACGCAGGCGTCCACCCGGTGATCGGGTGCGAGATGTATGTCGCGCAGCAAAGCCACAAGACGAGATCCGATACGGACCGGTACAACCATCTGGTGCTCCTGTGCGAAAACCAGGAGGGTTACAAGAATCTGATCGATCTTGTCTCCACGGCATATCTGGACGGCTTCTATTACAAGCCGCGCGTAGATATGGACCTGCTGGCGCAGCATTCGAAGGGGCTGATCGCGATGTCGGCGTGCCTGCGCGGGCACATACCGGAAACCATCCTTTCCGATAAGTACGAAGATGCGCGGCGGCTCGCACATACTTACTCGGATATCTTCGGAAAGAATAACTTCTTCCTGGAGGTACAGGACCACCACTTAGAACAGGACAGGAGGCTGACTCCGGAGTTGGTGCGCATGAGCCACGAAACCGGACTCCCTCTGGTGGCGACCAACGATTCACACTATCTGCGCAAAGACGATGCGCGCGCGCACGAGATCCTGCTTTGCATACAGACCGGCAAATCGTTCAACGATCCCAACCGCATGCGCTGGAGCACGCCGGATTTCTATTTGAAATCGCGCGAAGAGATGATGGAGTTATTCGGCGAGCTCGAAGACTCGCTGGATCGTACCTGGGAGATCGCGCAGCGCTGCAACGTCAAGCTGGAGAAAGTCAAAGAGCCGTTCCCGAAGTTCGAAGTTCCGCCGGAGCACTCCACCGACACTTACTTCGAGTATGTCGCGCGCCAGGGATTTGAGAAGCGGCGCGTTCGCCTCGAAGCCATGCGCGCCAAGGGCATTCTGAAGCACGATCTCGCTGAATATGCTGAGCGGCTGGACCGCGAGATCAAGATGATTCAGAACATGAAGTTCTCGGGCTACTTCCTGATCGTCTGGGATTTCATACGCTATGCCAAGGATAACGGTATACCGGTAGGTCCGGGCCGCGGATCGGCGGCCGGCAGCCTGGTCGGGTACGCCATGGCGATTACGGATATTGACCCGCTGCAGTACGGCCTCCTCTTTGAGCGCTTTCTCAACCCCGAGCGAGTCAGCTTCCCCGATATTGACGTGGACTTTTGCATGAATCGCCGCGGCGAAGTGATTCACTACGTCACCCAGAAGTACGGCCGCGAGCAGGTTGCGCAGATCATTACGTTCAACACGCTCGGCGCGCGCGCCGCCATTAAAGACGTGGGACGCGTGCTCGAGATACCGTTCGCGGACGTCGAGCGGATGACAAAGATGGTGCCGAACGTCCTGAACATCTCTCTCACGGACGCGATGCAGCAGGAGCCCGGTTTCAACGAGGCTGCCAAAAAAGATCCGCGCATGGACGATGTGCTGAAAGTAGCCCTGCGCCTCGAAGGGCTGTCGCGCAACTGCTCGGTGCATGCCGCGGGCGTGGTCATATCACCGCAACCGCTGAAAGAACTTGTTCCGTTGTACAAGACGAACCGCGACGAAATTGTGACGCAGTTCGATATGAGCGGCCTGGAGAAATTATCGCTGCTCAAAATGGATTTCCTCGGGCTTACAACGCTGACGCTGATTCAGGATGCGCTGCGGCTCATCAAGAAGCGCCACGGCGTTGATCTTATTCCCGAAGATCTGCCGCTCGACGATAAGGGGACCTACGAAGTTTTCTGCAAAGGTTTCACCAGCGGAGTGTTCCAGTTCGAATCCAGCGGCATGCGCGACATTCTCCGCCGCTACCAGCCCAACCGGCTGGAAGATCTCACCGCCCTCAACGCCCTCTATCGGCCGGGCCCTATTCAGGGCGGCATGGTGGACGATTTTATCGAGCGCAAGTGGGGACGGCGCGCCGTGCAGTACGATCTCCCCGAGCTCAAGGAACTGCTCGAGGAAACTTACGGCGTAATTGTGTATCAGGAACAGGTGATGCAGATTTCCAATCGCATCGCCGGTTACTCCCTGGGCGACGCCGACTTACTGCGCCGCGCGATGGGTAAGAAAAAGGCCGAGGAAATGGCGAAGCAGCGCGAACGCTTCGTCAAAGGCGCGGTGGAGCGCGGCTTCAATCAGAAGAAGGTCGAGAAGATTTTCGATCTGATGGAGCAGTTTGCCGGCTATGGTTTCAATAAGAGCCACTCCGCGGCTTACGCCTATCTGGCATTCGTCACCGCCTATCTCAAAGCGCACTACCCGATCGACTTTATGGCCGCGCTGCTCACGTCGGAAACGGGGAACACCGCCAAGGTAGTGAAGTACATCAACGAATGCCGCGAGATGGGCATCACGATTTTGCCGCCTGATGTCAACCATTCCGAGTGGAGCTTCACGCCGGACGGGCAGGCGATCCGCTTCGGTCTGGGCGCTGTGAAGAATCTTGGCCAGGGGGCTGTGGAAGCGATTACCAAGGCGCGGGAGGAAGTGGGCCGGTTCGAATCGCTCCATCAGTTCTGCGAGAAGGTAGACCTGAGCGCCATCAATCGCCGCATGATCGAAAGTCTGATCAAAGCGGGCGCCATGGATTCCCAGGTGGGCACCCGTTCCCAGAAGATGGCTGCGGTGGAAGGCGCAATGGAAGCCGGCCAGCGGGCGTGGCGCGACCGCGAAAGCGGCCAGGTGGGTCTGTTCGGCGAAGCGCTCCCCGATGAGCCGCATACGGCGCCGCTGCCGAATGTGCCCGATTGGACGGACAAGGAAAAGTTGGCTGGAGAGAAGGAGCTGCTCGGCTTCTGGGTCACCGGACATCCGCTCGACCGGTATTCCGATAAGGTTGCGGAGCTCGCCTCGCACGACAGCTCGAGCCTCGAAGGTCTCGCCAAAAATGCCGAGGTTTCCCTCTGCGGAGTGCTGACTGGAATTGCTCGCAAGCGCAATAAGGAAAGCAAACCGTGGGCTGCTATGGCCATCGAGGACCGCACCGGGTCGGTGGAAGCGATGTGCTTCGCTACCAACTATGAGCGGCTTGCCAAGTTCATCGAGGAAGACACGGCTGTGCTCGTGCGTGGTTTGGTGTTGCCGGAAGAAAATGCGGCCCCCAAGATTTCGATCCAGGACATCATCGCGCTTGATAATGTCCGCGTCGATATGCCCAGCGTCATCGCGATCCGCGTGTGGCTGGGGCGCAACGGCGGTAATGACCGGGCCGCGGCGCTAAACGACCTGTTCCGGAAGAAGCCGGGGGACACGCAGGTACGACTCCGATTGGAGGCTCCGCGGGACTTTTCGCTGCTCCTGGATGTCGCGGCGAAGGTGCGGCCTGACCGGCAGTTCAAAGCGGAGCTCGAACAGATCTGCGGCCCGGAGTGCCTGGAGAGGGTCGCAGGGTAGCCACCCGCTCCGCTACTGCTAAAATGTTGCGAGTGGAACCCGAACCGCCGGAAAGCGCCGCGACTGAGCAGCCGCTGGAGACAAAGAACCCCGCATGGCGTCGCGTGCTCCTTGCGCGGCATCCCAAGCGGCCATATGCGCTCGATTACATTGAGCGCCTGTGCACCGGCTTTCATGAGATTCACGGCGACCGCCTGTTCGGCGACGACCCATCCATTATCACCGGCTTCGCCGAATTCGATGAACAACCCGTCATGCTCGTCGCCGAGCAAAAAGGCCGCGACACCAAGCAGCGCCTGCACCGCAATTTCGGCATGCCCAAGCCCGAGGGTTATCGCAAAGCCCTGCGCGCCATGCAAATGGCCGCGAAGTTCGGCCGTCCGGTGATAACGTTCCTGGATACGCCCGGCGCTTACCCTGGCATCGACGCCGAGGAGCGCGGTCAGGCGGAGGCGATCGCGCGTAATCTACGGGAAATGGCGAGACTGCCCGTTCCGGTCCTGGTCATTGTCATCGGGGAGGGCGGTAGCGGCGGCGCTCTGGCGCTGGGAGTTGGAAATGTCGTACTGATGATGGAAAACTCTGTCTACAGCGTCATTTCACCGGAAAGCTGTGCCAGCATTATTTATCGCGATTCCGGAAAGGCTGAACAGGCTGCGGCGGCACTCCGCCTCACCGCCGAAGATCTGGATTCCTTCGGTCTGATCGACGGAATTGTGCCTGAACCGGCGGGCGGCGCCCAGGAAGACCACGACGCCGCGGCGGAGTCCCTGCGCGACGCGGTCCGCACGCACCTGCAGCCGTTGCTTGGCATGACCGGCGAGCAATTGGTGGCGCACCGCTACGCGAAATTCCGCAAGATGGGCAATGCCTTCGCATGAAAAAGACTGTTCTTCTCGGCGTGCTGTTTGCCGTCGTTGTCTTCGGCTTTATCGTTTATTCCAGCTTTAAGCCGAAGGCGTACCGGGTGCGAGTCTGCATCACCTTCAAAGGAAATCGCGACTGCCGCACCGCGTCGGCGGATACTAGGCAGGATGCTCTCCGTACCGCGGCTACAAACGCGTGCGCACAACTCGCCGGCGGCGTTATCGAAAGCAGCCAGTGTGAGAACACACCGCCGGATTCCACCGACTGGCAGTAGAGGCGGCCGGCGCCTGCTAAGAATCGGCCTTCTGCCGCGTCACATACCCTAAGGTCCTCACTGCAAAGCAAAAAGACCTGCGGGTGTAAAATAAATCCTGAACTCCAGCCATTCATATTGCGTCTAATCAAGTGATAGGGAAATCTACGGGAGATCGTCGCCGTGAAGCGTAAATGGAAGATTCTTTTGTCTTTGGTGGGCGTTTTCGTCGCTGCTGCCGGCGTTTATGCCAGCACGGTCTATTCGAAGCGCGGCATCGTGACCGTACAGACCGGCCGCGTGGTGAAGCAGGACCTTGTTTCCCGTGTCACGGCTTCGGGAGAAATCAAACCCAAGAACTACATTAATATCGGCGCCAACGCCATGGGGGACATCACCGAGATTCTGGTGAAGGAAGGCGACCACGTTCGCAAAGGCCAGCTTCTAGCCAGAATCGAAAATGTCCAACCCGAGGCGGACGTAAAGGCCCAGCAAGCCGCTCTCGCATCCTCAGAAGCCGATTCCGCCAGCGCCGAGGCCGCAGTGCAGGTCGCCGACGAGAATATTAAGACCATGCAGGCGCAGGTGGATAAAGACAAAGCCGATCTCGCCCGTATGAAGGCCGAACTCGATCGCAGCACCGAGCTGTTCAATGAAAAGCTCCTGGCGAAGCAGGACTTCGACCTGAAGAAATACACCTACGAGGCCCAGGTTGCCGCTATCCGCGCCGACCAAACCCGGCTCGTTCAAGCGCAAGGCCAGCGCCAGCAACAGGCGGCGCAACTGGCCGGCACACAGAAGCGTATCGCTCAGAGCCGGGCCGGGCTGGTCCGCGTGGAAGACATTCTGCATAAGCATGATGCCATCGCCCCTCTCGACGGCATCGTCACCAATCTGCCCGTGCGCGTGGGCGAAACCGTCGTGCAGGGAATCCAGAACTCCGCAGGCAGCATCATCATGACGATCGCCGACATGAGCGTGATTACCGCGGAAGTGAAAGTCGACGAGACGGATATCGTCAACGTGCGGCTGAATCAGCCCGCCGACATCACCATCGACGCCATTCCAAACAAGACCTTCAAAGGCCACGTGACCGAAATCGGCAATACCGCGATTCTGCGTTCTACCGGCCAAGCCGCGTCCCAGAGCGCGATTTCGAGCCAGGAAGCCAAGGATTTCAAAGTGGTGATCGCAATGGACAACCCGCCCGATGAGGTGCGCCCGGGTCTTTCCTGTACCGCGAAGATCGTAACCGCCACGCGACCGAGCACCCTAACGATCCCGATTCAGGCGCTTACCGTCCGGCAGCGAGGCGATCTGGAGGCTAAGCCGGCCAACGGCGGCACCGCCGAGGCGGCCCCCAAACTCGATCCGGCCGCCGAGAAGCTGAAAAAAGAAGAGCTCCAGGGCGTTTTCGTAATTTCCGGCGGTAAAGCCCAGTTCCGCAAGGTGGACACGGGAATCACCGGCGATACTGATATCGAAGTGCTGAACGGGTTGAAGGAAGGCGACGAAATCATCACTGGCACATATCAGGTGATTCGCACCATCCGCAACGAAACGCCAGTGAAAGTAGATAACAAAGTACCCGATACGGCGTCTAAAACGTAGCCCGAGCGATCATCATGGCAGCTATCGCAGAAAAGACACTCCTCGAGCGCGGCGCGCAGCTCAAGCGTGACGGCATCGTCATTCGAACCTACGATCTCTGGAAGACCTACATCATGGGCGACCAGGAGATTCACGCCGTCTCGGGAGTCGACATCGAGATCAAGCGCGGCGAGTACGTGGCGATTATGGGTCCTTCAGGTTCGGGAAAGAGCACGCTCATGAACCTGATCGGCTGCCTCGACACCCCGACGAAGGGGCAATATTACATCAACGGCAGTCTGGTCAGTGACATGACGGACGATGAACTGGCGCGCATCCGGAACAAGGAAATCGGGTTCGTGTTCCAGACGTTTAACCTGCTGCCGCGCGCGTCTTCCCTGCACAATGTGGAACTGCCGCTGATTTACGCCGGCATTTCCGCGGCCGAGCGCATCGAGAAGGCCAAGCTCGCGATGCGCCAGGTGGATCTTGAAAAGCGCATGGATCACAAACCCAATGAGCTTTCCGGCGGACAGCGTCAGCGTGTCGCTATTGCCCGCGCCCTGGTGAACAACCCTTCGATTTTGCTGGCCGACGAACCCACCGGCAATTTGGACACGGCGACTGGAAACGAGATTATGGGTCTTTTCGAGAGGCTTCACTCGGAAGGGAATACCATCGTGCTCGTCACCCACGAACACGACATCGCGCTCCACGCTCATCGGGTCATCAGCATCCGCGACGGCAAAGTGGAGCGCGACGAGAAGATCAAGTAGCGCTACTGAACGATGTGAGCCGTGAGTACCAGGAACAGCGCCTGGTTGCGTTCGATTCCGAGCCGTCCCACCACCACCTTCTGCCCTTCCTTGATGTCGATATCCGTATCGAGGCCTAAGTTCCGAAAACTCACTCCACCGCCGGTATCATATGGGACCTTGCTGTTGGCACTCATGCCGTCCAAGCGCACGGTGTTCCCGTCTGGGGTGGTACTGGCCGAATTGATTCGAAAGGAAGTCTCTACGGGGACCGGGCGCCCATTAATGTCTATCGCGCCACCGGAGCTCTGTGTGCTGGCTCGTTGACCGGTACGGGTGCGCAGCGTGAGCAGGTCCATCAAACGGTACCCCTTGAACGGGAACGCGTTCTTTAGCTGCGACACCACGGGGTCTAGGTCCTTCGGTATGGTTCCCTCAGCTTCGCCTCCGACGATCAGATATACGGTCAGGTCAATGTTCTTTGGAGCCGACGCGGGAACATCAAGCCGATTGATGGCGTCTTCGATCGCGGGCATCTGAGTCGAATTCCCGGATACCGAGAGCGTGTGCATCTCCTTATTGGGAATCATTTGCGTGTCCGGGAAGATGCGAACCGAATTGAAGAGCCGCTCCGGGTCGGCGTATTTCAGTACGAAGAGTTTGGTCACACGGTGCGGCGGCTCCGTCTGTGAGCTCGTTGTTTGCGCCAGCAGCGGCAGCGTGAGAGAGAAGATGGCGAGTACTGCACGTTTCATGTCTATTCTCCTGATTTAGCAGTGATCCAATAAATAACTACATTGGGGTCATCCGTTACCAGCTTGACCACCAGCGGTTTCACTTCCGGTGCCGATGGGGCCACCGGAATGAGTTTCGGCCGGAGCGCGCGGTGCATCGCGACACGGTGAACCCGTAGCGGCACCGGAGCAGCAACAGGAAGGGATATCGAAGGCGCAGGCGGCAGCGCGATGGCGCGTACCGGAAGCTGCTCCGGCCGCGATGGAGCCTCAAAAGCGAACAGTAGCGCCGCTGCTGCAGCGAGTGCCGCTGTCGCCGCCCATTGCCAAAGCCTGCGCCGCGAGGGTGCTACACTCCCCAGGACCCGCGCGCGCACCGCCGCATAATCCGAATCCCGCAGCACAGCGAGGCAGGCGCGCATCTCTTCGGCAGCACGCCGGCACACAGCACACGTGCTCAGATGGGCATCCACGGCAGCAGCCTCGGCTGCATCCACCGGACCGCTGCAATATGCCGCGACCCTTGCTTCCCACTCTGCGCAACTCATCGGACCCTCCTGAAATACCGTTCCACAAACGCCTTCATTTTGATCCGGGCTTTCGAACTCTGACTCCGCACCGTGGCCTCAGTCACTCCGAGCGTGCGCGCCACCTCCGCGGTCGATTGCCCCTCCAGATCCCGCATCGTCAGCGCCGCCCTTTCCCGCTCGCTCAATCGCCGGAGGCTCACATCGAGCGCCAGCCGCCGCTCTCGCTCCACGGGATCGAGCGCCGGGTCTTCAGCGCCTGCTTCGGGCGCCGATTCCAGAGGCTCTGACGCCGGCGATCGCCTCCGCAGGTTGTGACACTCATTCACAGTCACGCGATACAGCCACCCCGCGATGTTCCGCGGCTCCACCTTCCCGACGTTGCGATACAGTTTGAGGAAGACTTCCTGGGACACATCCTTCGCGTCCTCCAGGTTGCCGGTAAAGCGCAAAGCGGTTGCGAGCACCAGGCGCTCATGCTGGCGCATCAGCAGCTCGAAAGCCGCCGTATCGTTCGCGCCAGTGCCTTCGGTCGCCGCTAGCACCGGTATCGCCGCCGCCGTAAGTTCCAGTGGCTTCATCCTCTACCTGATAAACTCGCCGGACGGCGAAAACGTGTATGCCAATTTGCATCCTGTTACCCTGTAACGTCCATGGCAGACGCGCTTCTTCTATCGGCCGACGAAATCCGCGCCCTCGGAGGGCGGGTGCTCGAACTGGTCGCCGAATATTACGGTAGTCTAAATACCCGCCCGGTGCTCGAGCCGGCCAGTTCCGAGCTGCTTCGCGCCACGGTCGCCGAGCCGCTGCCTCGCGAAGGAGCTGCTTTTGACGATCTGTTAACCACCCTCCGCGACGTCGTGATTCGTTACAGCCGCCACAACGGCCATCCCCGCTTTTTCGGATATGTAGCTTCACCGGGCACCCCGATAGCGTCACTGGGGTCGCTACTGGGGGCTGCGATGGCAGTGAATGTGACAGCCTGGCGGTCGGCTCCCGTCGCGACGGAACTGGAGCATGTGACGGTCGGGTGGCTGAAGGAAATGCTCGGGTACCCGGCGTCCGCCATGGGCCTGCTGGTCAGCGGCGGATCGATGGCGAATTTCTCGGGACTCGCGGCTGCCGTTGCCGCGAAAGCGCCCGGCAACGTGCTGCGCGACGGCCTGATCGGCGGACCCCGGCTACGTGTGTACGTTTCCGAAGAGTCGCACTTCTCTGTGGCGAAGGCTGCGGGCATGATGGGCATCGGCGAGGCGAACGTGCGTCAGATCGCCACTGACGAGGCGTTCGCCATGAACGTCGCCGAACTGCGCCATGCCATCGCGGAAGATATCGCGGCCGGATACCTACCGATTTGCGTGGTCGCGAATGCGGGAGCAACCGCGACAGGAGCCTTCGATTCCATCTCCGGCGTAGCCGCCGTGGCCCGCGAACACAACCTATGGCTGCATGTCGACGCGGCCTACGGAGGCTTCGCCGCGCTCGCGCCGTCGTCGAAGCACCTCTTCCGCGACATCGCGCTTGCCGATTCGGTCGCGCTCGATCCCCACAAGTGGCTGTATCAGCCCATTGGCTGCGGCTGCATCCTCTATAAAGATGCCGCTGCGGCGCGGGCGGCCTTCAGTCATTCCGCCGAGTACACGCGCACCATCGGTCTTGAGCGTGACGAGGCCTTCGCCTTCTGGGATTACGGCCCGGAACTGACACGGCCCTTTCGCGCGCTGGATCTGTGGCTCGCGATCAAATTCATCGGCGTCGACCGGCTTGCGGAGGCGGTGGAAGAGAACATTCAATGCGCGCGCTATTTCGCGGAACTCGTGGCGGGTACGGACGATTTCGAGATGCTCGCGCCGGTGGGACTCTCCGTCTTCTGCTTCCGCTATGTGCCAAGAAATTTCGCGGGAGATCTCGACGTTCTCAACGAGAAGATTCTCGTGGATCTGCAGCACTCCGGCAGCAGCTATGTATCGAACGCCAAGTTGAGAGGCAAATTTGCGCTGCGGGGCTGCGTGCTCAATTACCGGACGACGAGAGGCGATATGGAGCGTCTCCTCGCCGATGTGCGGGAAAGCGGCCTTCGCCTCAGTTCTCGGTCGGAACTTTGAGTGCCGACTCGATGATCAGATAGTCGAACGGCATCTTCCGCCTGTCCATCTGAAGCCCAAGCTGCTTCACGGCTGCGACAAGATCCTCCGGCTCACCCGACCATGTCAGTGAGAAATCGAAGTCGCCCGCGACCTTGGTGAGATTGATAACGGGATGCGTCATTTCGCCAGTCAGCCACGTAACGAGCTTACTCATAGACTGGTGCTCGGCTTTGACAGTGGCGCGTCCGTTGACGAACTCCGTACGCAGTTGCGGAGTGCTTCCGGGGTCGGCGGATTTCATCTTTACACCACTCTTCGCCACGGTCAAACCGTAAACGGGAAGGTCACGCTTCTCCTTGCTCACCTTCAACTGAAACCGCTCGGTGAGCAGGTTGCGCATCATCGCATTCGCCTGCTGACGCGTCGTCCCGGCCGGCACCTTTGCCATGATGTCGTAACGTAGATCACCCATCCAGCCGGGGTGCTCGATCTGAAAGTTTCGAATTCCGTAGGCATCGATAATGAGGTTGCGTAGCGTTTTGTTCCCGATCGCGATATGGCCGGGGTCGTCTGTGCCGGGCCCGCCCTTCTGCGTAAAGCCGCCCTTCTCCCCGGGCACGGGCACATGCGGACGCACCGAAGCCACCTCGAACGCGACGGAATCGTCCGTGCCCTGAGCTGCCGCGGCGTACATAAAGAAGAAAAGCGCTAGCGCGGAACGCACGTAGAAGCCCCTCCCATTGACGCTTTTAATCATACTTGCGTCACATTCCGCTTGCATTCCCTTTTTATTCGCCTCAAAATGGAAAGGGGTTTTTATGGCGCTCACAAAACGGCAGAAGCAGGTTTTGGATTTCATCGCGAATTTCGTGGACGAAAACGGATATTGCCCCAGCTATGAAGAGATCGCGCGAGGTCTGCAACTCGCATCGCTCGCGACAGTCCACAAACACATTTCGGTGCTGGAAACCAAGAACTACCTGAAGCGCGGCTTCAACCAGAGCCGATCTCTCGAACTGGCGCCGAAGTTTCTGCAAGAGCATCGCCGGGCCAAACCGGGACCCCAAGAGGTTCCGCTGCTCGGCCGCATCGCCGCCGGCGCCCCCGTCGAGACCGTCGAACAACGCGAAACCCTCAGCTTCTCCGATTTTACCGGCAACGGCGACACGTTCGCCTTGCAAGTGCGCGGCGATTCCATGATCGAAGACCACATCTGCGATGGCGACATGATTCTGCTCGAACGAGTCACCGAAGCACGCGACGGCGATATCGTAGTCGCGCTAGTGTCGGGGTCGGATACCACGCTGAAACGCTTCTACCGCGAGAGCGACAGCACCGTTAGACTGCAGCCTGCCAACGCAGCGCTACAGCCCATTCTCGTACCTGCGCAAGACGTGCAGATACAAGGCCGCCTCCTGGCGGTGATGCGCAAATATAAGTAGGCGATCTGAAGTTACAGAGAACGAAGGGACTATCGGGTACGGAGTTCCTGCTCGGCGCGGACCCAGTCCTCTTCAGGCGAACCGCCCTGGCAGCCGCGACCTTCCCAATAAGAATAGGCCAATCGTGCGATCTCTTCGTAAACGGGTTCCGTGCGGCCGGCAATTGCTGCCGCTCCTACGGTTTCAGCGACGTCCGCGTTCAAGGGCGATGCGACTGCGTTTTCTACAGCCGAGGCGGTGTGCTTCTTGCGAACGGGACTCACTGCCTTGCGTCGAACCGGTGCGGCGGCCGCTCCGGTAGACACCACTACCTCTTTGTCGGATGTTTGCTTTCTTGCCATGTTTGTATCGGTTCTCCCGGTCGTTGTAACTCTCTATATTTTACCCGAAGGGACTATAAACCACGATTAATTCTTTCTATCTACGCGATTGACCGGCATCTGCGAGCGTGTGTTTTCAGACCAGTTTATCCGGGTAGTGTATATTTGAGGTGAGCGAGGGACTTATGAGACTGTCGTTCGCGCTCCTTCTGTCTGCCGCCTGTGCTCTAGCCGCGCCGCGTGCCGTGCTCGTTGACGTGGACGGCATGATTCATCCCATCACAACCGAAATTGTCTCCGGTGCTATTGCCCAAGCTGCCGGCGAACATGCCGAGCTCCTGATCATTCGCCTGAACACGCCGGGAGGACTGATGGACGCCATGCGCGACACCATTCAGCAGATCCTCTCCTCGCCGATTCCAGTGATTACGTATGTCGGCCCCAGCGGCGCGCGATCCGCCTCCGCCGGGTTCTTCATCCTGGAAGCGGGCGATCTCGCCGCGATGGCGCCGGGTACTGCGACGGGCGCCGCCCATCCTGTCGCCATGGGTGGCGAGATGGACGCCACCATGAAAGAGAAAGTGGAGAACGATGCCGCGGCTTACATGCGCAGCATTTGTTCCCGCCGGGGCCGCAACTCCGAGGTGGCCGAAACCGCCGTCCGCCAGAGTAAGTCGTTCACCGAGACGGAAGCTCTGCAGCAGCACCTTATCGATCTTACTGCCGGTAACGAAAAGGAGCTGCTTGCGGCCATCGACGGCCGCACCGTCACCCGCTTCAACGGCACGAAGCAAACGCTGCACACAGCAGGCGCCGCCATTGAGGTCTACCACCGGTCATTGCGGCAGCGGATCGTCTCGGCGATTGCCGATCCCAATATCGCCCTCGTCCTGCTGGTCATCGGTGCACTGGCGATCTATGTCGAATTTACGACTCCCGGCATGATCGCGCCCGGGGTAATCGGCGCTATCCTCCTCTTGCTTGGCCTCTCCGCCCTCAGCGTGCTGCCGATCAGTTGGCTCGGAGCGGCGCTGATGGTACTCGCCTTCGTGCTGTTCGCGCTGGAAGCGAAATTCACAGCTCACGGGGTGCTCGGGATCGGAGGCGCTGTGGCCATGGTGCTCGGCGCGCTCATGCTCATCGACACTCCGGCTCCTGAGATGCGCATTCACCTCAGCACTGCGATCGCCCTCGCCCTGCCCTTCTCGCTCATCACCATTTTCCTGCTGTCCCTCGCCATGCGCGCTCGCCACGCAAAAGTGGAAACCGGCCGGGAGGGCATGATCGGCGAAATTGGCGCCGCGGTAACTCCGCTCGCGCCGGACGGCAAGGTTTTCATTCACGGAGAATACTGGAATGCACGGGCGGCCGCGCCCGTCGAACCCGGGGCCCGCGTCAAAGTTACCGCGATCGACCAACTCCAACTCACAGTCGAACCAGCGAAGGAGTCCCACTCATGACCGACGTAACCGCCATCGTTCTCGCTATCGTCGTGCTCTATCTGATCAGCTCCATTAAAATCCTGCGAGAGTATGAACGCGGCGTCATATTTCGCCTGGGCCGCGTGCTTTCGCAGCCCAAGGGGCCCGGTGTCATCCTGGTGTTCGCGCCACTCGACCGCATTGTGCGCGTTAGCCTTCGCATCGATACGCTCGAAGTGCCCGGCCAGGACGTCATCACGCGAGACAACATCAGTGTAAAGGTGAACGCGGTGATTTACTTCCGGGTCATCGATCCGCGGCTTGCCGTTCTGGAGGTATCCAACTTCCTCTACGCCACCAGCCAACTCGCCCAGACTACCCTGCGCAGCGTCCTCGGCGAAGTCGAGCTCGACGAGTTGTTGAGCCAGCGCGAAAAACTCAATGTGCGGCTGCAATCGATTCTGGATCAGCACACCTCCACGTGGGGAGTCAAAGTCACCGCCGTCGAAGTCAAGCAGGTGGATATCGCCGAGCAGATGATCCGCGCCATCGCCCGGCAGGCCGAAGCCGAACGCGAGCGGCGCGCCAAGATCATTCATGCGGAGGGCGAGTTCACCGCGGCCGACAAACTCGCACAAGCCGCGGCACTCATTCAAAAGCAGCCCGCTGCGATACAACTCCGCTACCTGCAAACCCTGGTGGAGATCGGCGCCGAGAAGAACACCACCATCGTCTTCCCCCTCCCTCTCGATATAATTACTTCTTTGGAGCGAGCCCTGGATCGCGTCGCGCGGCCGGGCAGCAGCCCCGGGGAGAATCCGTAGTCGCATGAGAAATAACGAAACCGGCGAATTCGAACTCGTGGTGGGCAACCGCCAACTGCTCAGCGGCTTCTTTATCGTGGTGCTGCTGTTTGCTGTCGGCGTGGCCCTCGGCTACATTCTGGGCCAGAATTCCGAAAAGTCTCTCAAGGTGGCGGACGCGTCCAGCACAATTCCCGCCGTGCCCTCGCAAGCGCGCCCGCAACCCTCCTCGCCCCCGGTAGAGCAGGTCCCCGCGCCGGCCGAAAACGCGCCGCAAGCAGCAGCTCCGGCGCCCGTCGAAACGCAGCCCGCGCGGGATGCCGCGCCCGCGAGCGCCGAGAAGCCTGCCGAGAAGCCGGTTGAGGAGCCAGCCGCCGCGCCTGCCGATGTTCCGGAAGCAGCGCCTGGCACTTATTGGCAGGTCATGGCCGTTGCTCGCGGCGACGCCGACAAAGTGGCGAGCACGCTGCGCCGTTCGGGCTTTCCCGCAGTCCTCAGTCCCGGCACCAAAGGGCTGACGCGCGTCCTTGTGGGTCCGTACGCCGACCGGGCGGCGCTCAGCAAAGCCAAAACCGATCTACAGGCCGCCGGTGTGCCCTCACCTTACCGCGTCGAAGTGGGCAAGTAGTGACCGAACCTCTCGTCCAGATCGCACCCAAGCGCCCGCGCCTGCCCGAGTGGGCCCGTCGCGGCCGCACCCATTTCGAATCGCTCAATAAGCTGAAGAGTGGATTGCGTCAGCTCAATCTACACACCGTTTGTGAATCCGCGCGCTGCCCGAACATCCACGAATGTTTCCATCGCGGCGCGGCCACCTTCATGATTCTCGGCAACTGGTGCACGCGCGGCTGCGGTTTTTGCTCGGTTCCCAAGGCGAACCCCGCGAAACAGGACATGCGCCTGGACCCCAGTGAGCCAGCCAACGTCGCGCGCATGGCAGCCGGCATGAATCTACGCTACGTGGTGATCACCAGCGTCAATCGCGACGACCTCGACGATGGCGGTTCCACCCACTTTGCCGAAACAGTCCGGGAAGTTCGAAGCGCACTCCCCGCCGCTCGCGTCGAAGTGCTCACTCCCGATTTTTGCGGCGATCTCGATGCCGTCGCCCGAGTGCTCGATGCCGGACCGCACGTGTTCAACCACAATATGGAAACCGTGCCGCGGCTGTACCGGCGCGTTCGTCCGCAGGCGAATTACCAGCAATCGTTGGACGTGCTCGCGTTTGCCCGCCGCCATGCTCCGGACGTGTTAACCAAGAGCGGCTTTATGGTCGGACTGGGAGAGACCGCCGATGAAGTGCACGCTTTGCTGCGCGACCTGCACGCCTCCGGCACCGAAGTGGCGACCATCGGTCAATACCTCCAGCCCACACGCCGCAATCTGCCCGTGGCCGAATTCGTCACGCCGGAGCAATTCGATTCATACCGCGACTACGGCCTTACGCTCGGCTTCAAATACGTGTTCTCCGGCGCGCTCGTCCGCAGCTCATATATGGCCGACGCCGTCAATGACGAAGCGCGGCGGGTTTCGTGCTGAACTGGCTATTCGCGCTCACTTCCGCGCTCCTGCTCATCCTGACATTTCCGAACTGGAACGTGTGGTGGCTGGCGCCCGCCGCGATGTGCCCCATGCTCGTCGCAGTTGCACGCGAGCCCCGTCCCTTTCGCCGTTTTCTCATGGGCTGGAGCGCGGGTATTGTTTACTGGTTTGGCGTCTGCTATTGGATCCAGATCGTACTCGCCGTCCACGGCAATATGGGCGATTTCGAAGCTTGGGCGCTATTCTCTCTATTTTGTCTCGCCAAGGGCCTTCACATGGCAGTCTTCGCGCTGCTCGCCGGCATTCTGATGCGCCGCTGGTGGGCGGTGCCATGTGTCGCGGCGCTGTGGGTGGCTATCGAAGCGACGCACGGGGCGCTCGGCTTCGCGTGGCTCACGCTCGGCAATGCGGGAGTCGGCATGAGCCTGCCGATGCGCCTGGCGCCCATCACGGGCGTTTACGGCATCTCATTCCTCTTCATGCTGATGTCCGGCGCGCTGGCCATCGCCGCACTGCGGCGGCCAAGCCGCGAACTCGCCTGGCTCGCGCCAGTTCTGCTCCTTGCCGTTCTGCCCGCGCTCCCCGGGCCGAATCGAGGCACCGATACCGCGGTTCTCCTGCAGCCCAACATCTCCGAAACTGAGGACTGGACGCCCGCTGGTGTAAACGAACTACAGCAGCGGCTGGTCGAGCTTTCTCTTCGCGGGGTCCTCAGCCAGGTTGGAAAACCACCCAGCATTATCGTCTGGCCGGAAGTGCCCGCGCCCCTCTACTATTACGAGGACCCGCGCTTCCGCCAGTACCTCGATACCCTCGCGCGCGAGATCCACTCGTACCTGCTGGTGGGTATCGTCGCGCATGCTCCCGGGGGCGCGCCGCTGAATTCCGCGGTACTGGTAAATTCGAACGGGATCGCCACCACTCGCTACGATAAGGTCAACCTGGTGCCCTTCGGCGAATTCGTGCCGTGGCCCTTCGACAGTATCGCCAACAAAGTCTCGACAGAGGTGGGCGACTTCGAGGCCGGTAAACGCGTTGTCGTCTCACCCGTGGATAATCACCGGATCGGCACATTCATCTGCTACGAAAGCGTGTTTCCGAATTTCGTACGCAAGTTCGCCGCTAACGGCGCGGAGGTCCTCTTCAACATTTCCAACGACGGATGGTTCGGCAAGAGCGCCGCGCGCGAGCAGCATCTTGAAATCGTGCGCATGCGCGCCGCCGAAAATCGCCGTTGGATTCTGCGCTCCACCAATGACGGCATCACGGCGACCATCGACGCGGCCGGCCGGCTGCGCGGCACTCTGCCCACGTACACGGAGGGCACTTCCTACACCGGCTTCGAGTACATTAAAACCAAGACCATCTATACGCGCTTTGGCGATTGGTTTCCCTTCCTGTGCGCCACAATCGCGTTGATGGGTTTAATCGCGGAGAAGATCTTATGACCACTGCCGAAATGGATCGAGCTAAACAGAATGTCACTGCTGCCGAAGAGGCCGTTGCCGCCGCCATCGCCGGACTTACGGACGCGCAATGGCACTTCAAGGAATCGCCCGGCCGCTGGAGCATTGCCCAATGTGTCGAGCACATGACGATCTTCAACGAGCTCGTGACCGGCCCGGTCCGCGTGGCGCTCTCGCAAGCCCCGCCTTCCACGAACCCGGCGCCGGATGAGGTGATTCTCGAGAGGATTCCGGCGCGCGAACAACGCTTCTCTGCCCCGCCGACAGCGATTCCGACGGGTTCGGCCAATCCGGCCGACGCGCTGGCGCGTCTCAGGAAGGCCGCCCGAGGTCTGATTGAATATCTGGAAGCAACTCCGGACGCGCGCGATCATGCCATACCCTCCCCGCCTCTGAAAGCGATCAGCGGCGGCCAGTATGAGCTGATGGACGGTTATCAGTGGGTGCTCGCCGCAGCCGGCCACATGCAGAGACACACTGCTCAGGCGCTGGAGGTGAAAGCCCACCCGGCCTTCCCCCAGGACCGCTCCTAAAGAAATGCAGACTTGACGACAGGAATCCTTCCTGTCGTGCCGCGCTTGCGCGGCCGCGGGACTGATTCGTTCGTGGCCCGAGTCCTTCTTTCGTATAATCCAAGGATCATGCGCCTCTTCGGTATCGCCCTCCTCTGCGCCGGTATCAGCACCGGCCAAGTCAGCGACAAGCTCCTCAAGGGTATGCAGTACCGGCTCGTCGGACCGTTTCGGGGCGGCCGCGTGCTTGCCGTCGCGGGAATCGCCGGCGATCCGCAGACCTACTACTTCGGCGCGGCCAGCGGCGGCGTTTGGAAGACTGCCGATGGAGGCGCGCACTGGTCGCCTGTTTTCGATAAGCAGGACACCGCGTCCATCGGCAGCATCGCGGTCGCGCCGTCCGATCCAAATATTGTCTATGTGGGCTCCGGAGAAGGCTGTCTGCGCGGCAATGTCTCCTACGGCAATGGCGTCTATCGCTCCAACGACGGCGGCAAAACCTGGAAAAATCTCGGACTGCGCGACACGCAGCACATCCCGAAAGTGATCGTGGATCCTCGCAACCCAGACGTGGTTGTGGTCGCGGCGCTCGGCCACGCGTTCGGGCCGAACGCAGAGCGCGGCATCTTTCGCACGGCCGACGGCGGCAAGACCTGGACCAAGGTGCTCTTCGTGGATGATCGGACCGGCGCTACCGATCTCGCCGTAGCGCCCTCCAATCCGAACATCATGTTCGCCGCGATGTATCAAGTGCAGCGTCAGCCCTGGACGTTCATTAGCGGCGGACCCGGCAGCGGGCTCTATCGATCGACCGATGCCGGCGTGACCTGGACCAGGCTCTCGGGCCACGGACTGCCCGAGGGGCTGATCGGCAAAATCGGAGTCTCCGTCTCGGGCGCCGATCCGGAGCGCGTCTATGCCCTGATCGAAGCCGAAAAAGGCGGTCTTTTCCGCTCCGACGATGGCGGCGACAAGTGGGAGCGAATCAACGACGACGAGCGCTATCGCCAGCGCGCCTGGTACTTCAGCCACATCTTTGCGGATCCGAAGAACGCAGACACGGTATACGCGCTTAACACCGGCATGTTTCGCTCCACCGACGGCGGCAAGACCTTCGGCCTTCTCCCGGCGCCGCATGGCGACCATCACGGCTTGTGGATCGACCCGGCCAATCCCGCGCGAATGATCAACGGCGACGACGGCGGCGCCACGATCTCCATCGATGGCGGCAAGAACTGGACACCGCAGTTGAACCAGCCCACCGCGCAGTTTTATCATGTCGCGACAGATAACCGCTTCCCGTATTACCTCTTTGGGGCGCAGCAGGATAACACCGCGCTCGCCACCGCATCCTGGAGCGACTACGGCCTGATCGGCGCGCGCAATTGGTACGAAACGGCGGGCGGCGAAAGCGCCACCATGGCCCCGGACCCTCGCGATGGAAACATCGTCTACGCCGCCGGTCAGGGCGTGGCGCGCTTCGACAAGCGCACCGAGCAGGCCTACGACATCTCGCCATGGCCGATCGATTTTGCCGGTCACGGCGACGGCGATTTCCCGCATCGCTTTCAGTGGACCTCGCCGATTTTTCTTTCGCCGCACGATCCGAACCTGATCTACACGGCGGGAGAGGTGGTCTTCAAGAGCACCAATCAAGGCAAGAGTTGGACCGTGATCAGTCCGGACCTCACGCGCAACGACAAAGCGAAGCAGAAAGCATCCGGCGGCCCGATCACGGAGGACAACACCAGCGCGGAGTATTACGATACGGTCTTCGCGCTGGCCGAATCGCCCGTCGAAAAAGGAGTGCTCTGGGCCGGCAGCGACGACGGCCTGATCCATGTCTCGCGAAACGCCGGCGCGTCGTGGCAGAATGTGACGCCGCCTGCGATGCCGGAATGGGCTACGGTCAGCATCATCGAAGCTTCGCCGCTGACTGCGGGGACGGCGTACGTCGCGGTGGACCGGCACAGGCTCGACGATTTCAAGCCGTACATCTTCAAGACCACGGATTACGGCAAGACGTGGAGCAGCATTGCTGCGGGAATTCCAGAGGGCTCGTATGTGCACGCCGTCCGGCAGGATCCCAAGGGCAAGGGGCTGTTGTATGCGGGCACCGAGACCGGTGTCTTCTTCTCGATCGACGACGGCGCCCACTGGCAGAGGCTGCAACTGAATTTGCCCGTGGTTCCGGTGCACGACCTGGTAATCAAAGACGACGATCTTGTGGTTGCGACGCATGGCCGGGCGTTCTGGATTCTGGACGATGTGACGCCCATACGGCAACTCGCTTCAGTTGCGCCGGACAGCGCGATGAAACTGTTCCCGCCCCACCCTGCGTACCGGCTCCGCATGCCCGATGCGGTCGACCGCCGCGTACCCGCGGGCGATAATCCGGCGCCCGGCGCGATGGTGTACTACTATCTCGGTGCGGCGCCGAAGGATGAAGTGAAGCTCGAAATCCTCGACAGCGACGGCGCCACTGTCAAGACATACTCCAGCGTAAAAAAGGAACAGGATGCCGGTCCGTCCGAATGGCCGGACGTCCAACATCTCAGTGAGACTCTTCCGGCCGAAGAAGGGCTGAACCGCTTCAACTGGAACCTTCGTTATGAGGACCCTGTGAAAGTACCGGGCACGTTCTATGAAGCGGATATTCCTCCCAAGGGTCCTATGGCTCTGCCCGCCACGTATCAGGTTCGCCTGACAGTGGGCGGCCAAACCCAGACTGCGCCGCTGGAGCTTCGCAAAGATCCACGCATCGAAATCTCACCCGCCGAAATGGAAAAGCAGTTTGACCTGGAGCGGCAGATCGCGCGCCGCCTGACTGCGCTGCACAACGCCGTGAACGGCGTGCGCGATGTCCGCGCGCAGATCCAGCACGTGGAGCAGCGCTATAAGACCACGCCCGTCTGGCAGCGCCTGCAACCACAGGCTGACGAGCTGCTAAAGAAGATCTCGGCCATCGAAGACCATATCATTCAGGCCCGGATGAAAAGCACGGAAGGCGATCTGCGGTATCCGACAATGATCGATGAGCAGTTGATCTATCTGAACTGGAGTGTGGACGCGACCGATTCCGCGCCGACCGATGGTCAGCAGCAGCTTTTCGCGGAACTCAGCGCCAAACTGCAGGATCAATTGAACGCGTGGGACCAGGTGCTGAGCCGGGATGTTCCGGCGTTTAACCGCTCGGCAGAACAGCAGAAGGTAACGGTGCTGGATCCGCGAGGAAAATAGCGCTTTCGAAACCTAACGCCTGCTACTCCTCCTTCGGCACTACATAGCCTTTTCGCGCGACTACTGTCGAATCCGGAAATTGCGCGCTCGTTGCGGCGCTGAGCTTCACCTGAACCTGCCGCCGCCGCCCGGGTTTGCCCGGCGGCATCGCATAAAAGAGCGTGTATCGCGAGCGTAAGGCGGCGATGCTTTCGGCAAAGGCGCTCCCCGGATTGTCTCCGCCATAGATAACGCGGCCGCCCGTGTTGTCCACCACCGGGAGGACGTCGTCCGGTGTGTAGAGCCGGCGAGCATGCATGGCGAAGCTCTCCGCGCTGCCGAGAAGTACAGTGTCCAGCACCGCATCGGCTTCCCAGAACCGGCGGATCACGGCCTTTGTCAACTCGCGCCCGTAGCCATCGTTATCGGTGAAGATGATGACGGCGCGATTGCGCTGCGGGTCGGCAACCCCCTGCCGCAGAAGATAATGCGCCGCACCGTCGAGCGACTCCTGCAGCCAGGTGCTTCTCGTGAAGGCCGTTCGCGGCAGTCTGGCCGCAATTGCACCGGCAGCGAAAGCAAGATCGGACGTGAGCGGAGCCTCCAGATGCGCCCCGGTGTCGAAGGACATTACGGCAAGCCGGTCCCCGGCACGCAGTTGAGAGAGCGCCGCTGTGGCGGAAGCGGCGATTCGCCTCATCACCGGTCCCATACTACGGCTGATATCGAATAACAGAACGACGTCCAGGGCATTCTCGTCGATAGTGCAAGCCACAACAGTCTGCTGCTGACCGTCGTCCAGGATGTTGAAATCCTGCTTTTCAAGGCCTTGGATAGACCGGCCGTCGGACGCGGTTACGCGGGCATCGATTTTGACCAGGTGGACACCGCTGCGGAACGTGGGTAGTTCCTGACCGGCCAGTGTGGCGGCAGCCAACACTAAGGAAGCGAAAATTCCAGCGGAGTGCACTGAACGGACATTATACTGGCGGGAAACACCTTGGTGGGGCCAGTCACTGGCTTAAAAAAGGCATATAGCATGGCCGTTTGCGGGGGTTTTGACCCACCGAATCGCCGCTTTTTCACCCAATCCGCCTCCCTCTTCGAAGCTACTCCCGCCGTAGAATTCCTCAACATAATGATACTAAAGGATTTTCAATTCCTAAATTCCGGTAACCGTTTGGCCTGGAGAATGCTTTGACGGGAATGCTCGGTCTTTTCGGCAGTACATCTTGGATTGGGGTGGGTCGCTTCCCAAACCAGCCGGATGATATAGCAGTTCAGGTTTCTTATTTTGGAGAATAGTATGCGATTTCCTTTTTCGGGCAAAACGGTAATCCGGACGGCCGCCCTGGTGGCACTCGCCGCCGGCTCCGTCGTGCTGGTGAACGGGGCGAGGAAGACCCCGTTTTCGAAGCATGAATTAGCCGCTTATGCCGACCCGAACCTGGTGCAATATGTGCAACCGGGTCTGAGCATTTCCGTAGTGTCCGCCAACGTGGCGACCGACGGCACGGTTACGGTGGACTACAAACTGACGGATCCGAACGGCGCCGGTCTGGACCGTTCCGGCATCGTCACGCCGGGCGCTGTCTCGACGAGCTTTCTGATCGCTTACGTGCCCAAGGGGCAGTCGCAGTTTACCTCCTACATTTCCAGGACGGTGACCGCAGCCGTCGGAGGCGCGACCGCCGTTCAGGCAACCGGAGATTCCGGCGGCACCTACACCGTCGTGTCTACGGGCGAATATATCTATAAATTCAACACCAAACTCCCCAGCGGCTTCGACTCCTCGGCGTCGCACCGCATTGGCATCTACGGGTCGCGCAACCTGACCCAGTGGAGCCTGGGAACGAACTACGCGGATACCACATTCGACTTCGTACCGGCGGGCGGTAAACCGTCGCCGCGCGATGTCGTTCGCACCGCGGATTGCAACAAGTGTCACGGCAGTTTGGCCACCTCGACGGGCGCCAACGGCTTGGCCGCGCACGGCGGATCCCGGCGCAGCGTCGAGCTTTGCATTATGTGCCACACGCCGCAGACCACCGATCCCGACACCGGCAACACTGTCGATTTCAAGGTGTTCATCCACAAATTGCACGCCGGTTCCGTGCTGCCTTCCGTACAGGCTGGGACGCCGTACCAGATCATCGGTTTCGGCAATGCGGTGAGCGATTGGTCGACGGTCAATTTTCCTGCCGACGTCCGCCGCTGCGAGGTCTGCCACAACCCGAAGAACGGTGCGGCTCAAACCACTGCCTGGATCTCCAACCCGAACCGTGCGGCTTGCGGCTCCTGCCACGATAACGTCAACTTCGCCAGCGGCTTGAACCACGTCAATCTGCCGCAGGTGGACGACAAGCAGTGCACCCAGTGCCACATTCCGCAGGGCGAACTGGAGTTCGACGCGTCCATCCGCGGCGCGCACACCATTCCCGACCAGTCCACCCAGATCGGGGGCATCAACTTCGCCATTCTGAAGGTGACCGGTGGAACGGCTGGAACCGCTCCCACGGTAACCTTCACCACGAAGGACAATAGCGGCACGCCGATCCCGATGAGCAAGTTCGCCAGCGGCGGCAGTCTTTCGTTGAGCATGTCCGGTCCCACGACGGACTTCGGCACCACGAATTTCGGTTCCGACACCACGAGCACCCCCGGTTACGTCACCGAATCGATCGCCGCGGGCGCGAACTGCGGCGGCGACGGCACCTGCACCTACACGTTCAAGCACGCCGTTCCGGCCGGCAGCACGGGAACCTTCATCATCGGCGGCGAAGCCCGTCTGAGCGCGACCCTGAATCCCGGCACCACGACCGCCCAGACCGTTCAGTATGCCGCCAAGAATCCGGTGACCTACTTCTCGGTCGACGGCAGCAAAGTCGCCGCCCGCCGACAGGTGGTCGCCACGGCCAACTGCAACAACTGTCATAGCTACCTGGAAGTTCACGGCGGTCTCCGCAATCAGGTGGAGTACTGCGTGATCTGCCATAATCCGTCCAACACGGACTTCACCATGCGCCCCAACTCGAAGACCGCCGCCGATAAGGCCCTTCCGAACCAAGCCATAAATTTCGCCCTGATGGTCCACAAGATCCATACGGGAGAGAACATGACCGAATTCGGCCAGACCTACACCATCGTTGGTTACGGCGGAAGCCACAATGACTTCAGCGATGTGCGCTATCCGGCGATGAGCCCCACGGGTTCCACTGGCGATACGGCACAGTGCTATATGTGCCACGCCAATAATTCCGAAGCCGTCTTCCCCATCGGGAAGAATCCGGTCACCGATCCGCAGGGTCTCATGAACCCGGCTCCGGCGACCACTTCCGCTTGCACGGCGTGCCACATGAAGATGTCGGCCACCGCGCACGCCGCGGCCAACACCGATCCCAAGTACGGTGAAAGCTGCGACGTCTGCCATGCCGCCGGCGCAGAATTCGACGTGCAGAAGATGCACGCCGGCAAGTAGGTCCGCGCCAGTAGCAGTTCAGATCGCGCACCAGTGTGGGGAAATCCCCCGCTGGTGCGCGATTTTGCGTTTATCGGACCCCTTTGGGCGATTTAACCCATCACATCCGTAATTCACACTATCCAGTCCGAGTTCGTAAGTAACGTGGAAACAGTAGCTTCGCGTTTCCCGGGTGCCCGTGAAGGGTTTGGACGAGTGGGTGCTATTCAGTTTGAATTCAGCGATTATGAGAGCCATTATGCGATCGCGGAGCCGGTGGTTGCGCCTGGGGCAGGCGCAGCGCCTGGGTCTCGCGGCGGCCGTGCTGCTGCTGAGCGTTTTCCCGGCGGCTGCGCAAGATGCCAAGCCGGCGGACGCAAAGCCGCCAGAAAATAAACCGGCTGAGTACGTCGGCAGCGACACCTGCGCAGGATGCCACGAGGATATTTCGAAGGCATTCGCGCAGAATCCGCACCACCTGGTGGAAACCGCCAAAAAATACAAGCGCACGACTCAGGCCTGCGAATCCTGCCACGGCCCCGGCAGTAAACATGCCGAGAGCATGAACGCGGCGGACATCCGCAATCCGGCCAAGCTTCGCCCCGCCGAAACGGATAAGCTCTGCCTCACCTGTCACCTGAACGCGCCTACGCACGTCGGCCGCATCAACAGCAGTCACGCCAGAAACCAGGTGAGTTGCGTTTCCTGCCACTCCATCCACAAGAACGGCCCTCACGGCCTCGTGGCGCGCACGAACACCGCCATCAATGAGCAATGCGCGAGCTGCCATCAGGCGGTTTGGGCCAGCTTCCAGAGGACCTATCGTCACCGCCTGCCGGAAGGGGCCATGAACTGCGTGGATTGCCACAACCCGCATGGGTCGGCCTCACCGCGGATGATCCAGACCGTGAATGCCAACGAGCCGGGCTGCTTCCGCTGCCACGGCAATCTGCGCGGGCCCTTCACGTTCGAACACGCGCCCGTGAAGGTGGAGGGCTGCACCGCCTGCCACATGCCACACGGCTCTCAGAATCCGAAAATGCTGACGCGCGCGGAGGTCCGCTTTGTCTGCCTGGAGTGTCACAGCAATCTACCAGGGCCCACCGTTCCCGCTAACGGTACGCTCGGCACAACTCCTCCGGCCTTCCACGATCTTCGCGATCCCCGCTTCCAGAACTGCAACGTCTGCCACCAGAAGGTGCATGGCTCTTACGTGAGCCGGGATTTCCTGAAATGAGATTCCTACTGGCGCTACTCATCGGCGCGGCGGCGTACGCGCAACAGACTTCCCCACCGCCTGCGACGGCGGCTCAGACCCCCGCTGCGACCCAGACTCCCGCTGCCGACCAGAAGCCGGCGGCCGCGGCGGATCAGAAACCGGCAGAGGCCGCTAAGCCGGAATCGCCCACCAATCCGGCGCCACCGCGCGGAGAGTGGTTCACCGGCAGCATCGATCTTGGGTACCGGTTTGTCGACGTTGGCGGGAACAACCAGCAATATCGCAGCGTCGTCGACCTGCTGGAGCGGCCCACGCTGCTCGGATTCGACCTCAGCCTCGTGGACGCCAGCAAGCGGTTCTTCGATACGCTCCACGTCAATGCGAGTGGCTGGGGCGGCGAGCAATACAACACCGCTCATCTCGACGCGCGCAAGCTCGGCAAGTACGATTTCAACTTCGATTACCGCAACATCGCCTACTTCAGCGAGAGCCCGAGCTTCGCGAATCCCCGCCAGCCGGCCGGCCTCAACGAGCAGTCCCTGGACATCCGGCGGCGCATGATGGACATCAGCCTCGACCTGTTCCCGGGCGGTCACTTCGTCCCCTTCCTCGGCTTCAATCACAATTCCGGCAACGGCACCGGCATCGAGACCTGGGTGAATGAGGCCAGCAACGAGTATCCCGTCCCGTACACGCTGCGCGACGGCACCAATAACTATCGCGGCGGCGTGCGCGTCGAGTACAGCCGGTTTCACCTCACCCTCGCGGAAGGTGGGACAACTTACAAGGACGACGACGCGACATACGAAACCCAGCCGCAGCCAGGCGATCGCACCGCGCCGCTTCTCGGCCAGACCCTGGCCCTCAACGGTCTCGCCCAGGCGTACGGTATCCGCGGGACGTCCACGTACTCACAGGCGCTGCTGACCGCTAGCCCGACGTCATGGCTCAACGTCTACGGTCAGTTCCTTTTCAGCGAACCCAAGACCACAGTCCACTTCAACGAAGCGGCCAACGGCAACTTCGTCGAAATCAGCTCCCTCCTCTTCTACACCGGCAGTACGACCGTCGGCACCGGCAACGCGAATCAGCCGCACACCACCGGTAATTTCGGCTTCGAACTCCGGCCCATGCGCCGTCTCCGCATCGTTGAATCGGTGATGACAGATCGATATCACGACGCCGCGTCGCCGTTCGTCACCACGACGCTTCTCCTGACTGCCTCGGCGCCGCAAACTGCCGCCAACGCCCTGAACTACTCGCAGATCGTCAATTACAACCAGCAGCAGGTTGACGTATTTTACGACCTTACCAATAAGCTCACTGTCCGCGGCGGCTATCGCTTTGTTTGGGGCGACGCCACCGTGCTCGCCGGGCAACTCAGCCAGACCGGCCCCCTTGTGAATGGCGAACTTCGCCGGAACGTCGGTATCGCCGGCCTGACCTACCGCGCGAGCGAAAAGCTCAGCCTCAACCTGGATTACGAAGGCGCATCCAGCGACCGCGTCTACTTCCGGACGAGCCTGAACGATTACCACCGCGCCCGCGCACGGGCGCGCTACCAGCTCAATTCTGCGCTGGGATTCCAGGCGAACTTCACTGTTCTGAATAACCAGAATCCCGATCCCAGCATCAGATACGATTTCCAGAGCCGCGACAATTCCGTCGCCGTCTTCTGGACGCCCAAGAGCTCCAAACGCATCAGTTTCACCGGCGAATACGACCGCGAAACGCTGCGCAGCAGCATCGCGTACCTCGGCCTTTTCCTCGCGCCAGGTACATCGCTCTACCGGGAGAACGGGCATATCGCCACTTCGGCGGCCAACGTCGTTCTGCCGCATAATGGAAAGCTGACGTTCGGCGGATCGCTTTTTGTATCCGCCGGCAGCCGGCCGACGCGCTTGTATGAACCGCTCGTGCAACTGTCCTTGCCGTTGACGAAGCACATTTATTGGAACACGGAATGGCAATACTTCGGTTATGGTGAGTCCCTCTACTCGTACGAAGGATTCCGGGCGCGAGTCATCACGACGGGGCTCCGTCTCATCAAATAGGAGATCCAGCATGCAGACCTTTCGGATCGTCGCCCTCTGCGCCGTCGCGGCAGGTTGGGTGTGGGCTGGCGGCGTCACCGGCGATGCCAAGCGCGGCGAACAACTCTTTCGAACCGAGCAGTGTGTACAGTGCCACAGCGTTGGCGGACACGGCGGCGGCAGCGCGCCGGACCTCACCAGGCGCATCGACCGCGATTACACGCCGGCCGTGATGACGAGCCTGATGTGGAATCACGCCCCGGCGATGTGGCAAGCGATGGAGAAGCAGAACATCACGCGGCCATCCCTCGATGCCAATGCGGCGGCGGACCTGTTCGCCTACTTTGTTTCGGCGCGATATTTCGAGAAGCCTGGCGACGCCGGCCGCGGCAAGGCCGTTTTCACGGCAAAGCATTGCGCCGAGTGCCATGGCATCACGGACTCCAAATTCCCGGGAGCTCCGCCAGTCGCCAAGTGGGAATCGCTGGCCGATCCCGTTATCCTGGCGCAGCAAATGTGGAACCACTCGAGCGCCATGCGACAGGCATTCGCAGCGAAAAAGCTGGCGTGGTCGCAATTGAGCGGTCAGGAGCTGACGGATCTTCTGGTCTACCTGCAGAATCTGCCGGAGACCAAAGCCCTCACAGGCACTTTTGCATTCACGCCGTCCCAGCCCGGCGAGAAACTGGTCGCCGACAAAGGCTGTAATGGGTGCCACAGCGGCAATTGGGCGCTGCGCAATCAGACGCTGACCGACATCGCGGCGGACATGTGGAACCATTCGCCCTCCATGAAACAGCCCGCCCCGCAACTGACGCCCGACGAAATGCACCAGATTCTCGGCTATATCTGGGCGCGGCAGTATTTCCGCGGCCAAGGTAATGCGGAGCATGGGAAGAAGGTCTTCGCGGACAAGAGCTGCGGCTCGTGTCACAACGATCCCTCGAGCGGCGCGCCTAAACTGGCCAAAGGCAAGGATGCCTACTCGGACATCACCATGGTCTCGGTATTGTGGCAACACGGTCCGAACATGCTGGACAGGATGAAGCAGCGGAAGATCGCCTGGCCGCGCTTCAACGCTCAGCAGATGAGTGACCTCATCGCCTATCTGAACTCGCTGTAACATTAGGGTTTGGAACCTAAAGCAGCCGCATTCACTCAAATCGGGTTATTCGCCGGGTTGACCCCGGCCGAAGCTCAAGCCCTGGCGCAGCGCGCCGTCGAACGCCGCTTCGACGCTGGCGAGATGCTCTTCTGGGAAGGTGAAGAGTGCGCCGGCATTTTCGTCCTGGTGCAGGGCAGCGCAAAGATCTTCAAAACGTCACCGGCCGGACGCGAGATGATGCTGTCGCTCGAAACGGCGCCCTCGACTGTGGCGGAACTACCCCTGTTCGATGGCGGACCGTATCCCGCAAGTGTGCGCGCGGTGCAGCCCGTAACAGCGCTGTTCATCAACAAGAACGATTTTCAGCAGGTCTGCCGGCAATATCCCGATGTCGCTCTCAAGGTGCTGGCAGTGGTCGGAAAGCGCTTGCGCCACCTGGTCATGCTCGTCGAGGCGATGACGTTCGGCAGCGTCACTCAGCGTCTGGCCCGCCTGCTCTTGGACGAATCCGCGGGAGCGGACGCTTTCGATCTGAAAATGACTCATCAGGAGCTCGCCTCGCGCCTGGGCACTGTGCGGGAAGTGGTTTCGCGCAATCTGGCTCGCTTCAAGGCGCAAGGTCTGGTCACGATGCAGGGGCACCGCGTGGAAATTGAGGACCGCGACGGCTTGGCGCGCGAGGCCGGCGAGTAACGGTTACGCCGTTTTCACCCAGCACCTCAGCACTTCGGCGACACTCCAAGCCTGCGCGATGCACCCGCGCGGCGTATATGGCGCTTCGGCATCGAAGATTTCGCTGATCGAGCCGACGCACTGTTCATCCAGGTGCGGGAGCAGCCCCAACAAAAACTCGCGTGCGCCGGTGGGGTTCTCGGGATGCAGCTTGATCCACGCATCGACATACAAGCCGATCAACCACGCCCACACCGTGCCCTGATGATATGCCGCGTCGCGCGACCGCAGGTCGCCATAATATTTTGGCTTGTAGTCAGGACTGCCGGGCGCCAGCGAGCGTAAGCCAAGCGGTGTTAACAGGCGATCGGTAACCACCTTCATCACCGGCTCCCACCGCGCTTCGTCGAGTACCGGATGATCCAGCGAGATCGCCATCACCTGGTTCGGACGGCACGATGGATCGTTGCCGCCGCCTTCGGCATCCACCACATCGTAAAGATACCCGCCCTCGGCGTACCAGAAGCGCTCGTTGAAGGATGTCTGCGCGCGCGTCGCATGCTCGCCGTAACGGGTGGCTCGCTGCTCGTCGCCGTCTTCGCGCAGCCACGCCTCGGCGAGCCGCAGAGCGTTATACCAGAGCGCGTTGATCTCCACTGCTTTGCCGCGCCGCGGCGTTACCACCCAGCCGTCCACCTTCGCGTCCATCCAGGTGAGCTGATACCCTTCGGCTCCCTGGTGCAGCAAGCCGTCCTTCTCATCCACGCAGATGCCGAAGCGTGTGCCGGCGATGTGATGCTCCAGAATGTCGATGAGCTTTGGCAGAATCATCCGCAGCGTGGTCCGCTCGCCAGCGAGTTCCGTATAGCGATGCACGGCATGGAAAAACCAAAGGCTCGCGTCTGCCGTATGGTACAGGCCGTCCTTTTGGCCCTCAGGAAACATGTTCGGAATGAGGCCATCCTTGACGTAATACGCGAAAGTGCGCAGAATCCACGCGGCCTCGTGGAACCGGCCGGTGGTCAGCGCGAGGCCTTCCAGCGAGATCATCGTGTCGCGTCCCCAATCGGTAAACCAGTGATAGCCCGCGATCACAGTGCGGATCTCGTCGCCCGTTGCACGGGCGCGTGCCGCATCTTCGGTGCGGCCGACAGGTGTGATGACGAACTGGTCGGCGGCGAAAACAAGCTCGGCCGCCGGGCCTCTGCGCGCCTTCGGCGAAGCGGCTGCCAGCAGCAGTTTCCGCCGGTCCGTGTCGGCGTTCAGCGCCGTATCGGGCGTGAGGGCCTTCACCGTCTCCCACGGCTCGGTGGACGCGATCAGCGTGGTCTGGTCGCCCGCGCTCAAATCCGTCCGGAAGTACCCCGGGCTCCACAGCGAGCCCTGCCACTCGTAGCCGCGACTTTTCTCTGTCGGATAGGGAATGCTGCTGGTCTCCTTGCGATCGAACGTGAATGCCGCAGCGGGCCCGCGCACCAGCAGCCGCAGTGTGGGCATGGTTTCATCGCTCGACAAAATTTCGAACTCGTCGTCGCACACCATCAGCTTGTATTTCTCGTTGTTATTCTGGCTGACCGGTGCATCGTGCGAGCGGAAGTGGATCGCGGGCCGCAATCCGAGCCGCAGCTTACCGGTCCCCGATAACAACCGGTAAGAAATGTGCACCGTGTTCTGCCGGTACGGCATCAGCAGGCGTTTTTCGAGAGCGAAACCATGCGTCTCATAGCGCCAGATGGGGAGCCCGGCTTCCAGGCGGAATTCGCAGCAGCGCAGCGTCCTCTCAGGAGGAACCGCTGAGAGTTCTTCAGCTCCGGTGTAGACGACCTCCCCGCCAGGAAGCCGCATGCGCTCGGAAAGGCCGTTGAGCATCATCATGCGCCCTAGAGGATTGGGAAGGGCGGCAATCAACAATCCGTGGTAGCGGCGGGTGATGGCGCCATTCACCGTGCCGGAGGCGTAGCCCCCGAGCCCGTTGGTGACCAGCCACTCCTCATTGAGGTGTGGATCGCTTTGCGGGTCGCGGAGCTCGCGTTGTGGGAGAACTCGAATCAGATCTGCCATGTCTCGTTCGGGTGTGTAGGGCGCATCACGATGGCCGACTGCCCCGCGATGCGCCAGTTATCGGCCGATTCAGGCGGCGCGGTTCCGCATCCGCCGTACGCCGGGTCCTCGCTCGACCAAGCCGTTTGCCAGAGCGTATCTTCCGGCGGCGCGAGGAGCGGTTCGGGCGCCGGGTCGAGCTGCAGATCGCGGCCGAGATTGACGATCAGAAGACGATCGCCATGCTCGCCGCCAAAAAAGCGAAGCACAAAAGCATCGGACGAGAGCACCGCGCCATCCAGGCTGGAGCTCTGCGAGCGGAATACCGGATCGTCCCGTCGAAGCCTCAGCAAATCTTTGTGAAGATTGTAGATAGATGCAAATTGGGTTCGTTCCTGAAAATTCAATTTGCACCGCTCGAACGTAGACGGGTCGCCCGGATCCGTAAAGCAGCCATACATCTCCGGCGTCGCCAGGCTGCGGAACTGAGAGAGGAACTGAATGCGCCCTTCCTTCACCAGCGGGCGCAGGTCCGGACCGTGGTCGGCAAAAAACAGGAACGGCGAAGTCGAAGCGAATTCCTGACCCTGAAACAGCATGGGAGTTGCGGGCGCCAATAGCAGGTACGCGGTCAGCGCCTTCAGCTTGGCGGGACTGGTCAGCCGGTGCAGGCGATGCCCGAAACCGGAATTCGCGATCTGATCATGATTATCCAGGTAGGCGACGAACTGCTCCGGCTTGAGGCCCCACGCCGGAGTGCCGCGACGCTTCGCCTGCCATTTATAGCGCTGGCCTTGGAACAGGTAGCCGTACTTGGCGGCGGAGACGAATTCCTGCGCGCCGCCGAGGTAATCGGTGTAATACGCTTCGTTGCGGCCGGTCGCGGCCACGAAAGCGCTATGGTGAATGTCGTCGTTCCAAAGTCCGTCGAGACCGTAACCGCCCTTGGCGGCGGGCCGCACGAGCTTGCTGTGCTGCGATTCGTTTTCCGCGACGATGAAAATCTCGCCGCCCTTCGCCGCGGCACGCATCTCGCGCGCCAAAGCGGTCATGATGTTCTCGGGCGAGGAATCGAAAATCTGCTGTGTTGCGTCCAGACGGAGACCGTCCATGTGATATTCGGCGGCCCAGTAGGCGGCGTTCGCTGCCACGAATTCGCGCACGGGTCCGGAGTTCTCGCCATCGTAATTGATGGCCTCGCCCCACTCGTTGGCATAACGATCCGTAAAGTAATCGTCGGAGTATTGCTTCAGGTAATTGCCGTCGGGGCCGACGTGGTTGTAGACCACATCCAGAATCACCGCGATCTTGTGCCGATGCGCTTCGTTGACGAACGCGCGCAGCTCATCGGGCTTGCCGTAAATAGCGACCGGCGAATACCAGCCGACGCCGTCGTAGCCCCAGCCGAAACGGCCGGGGAAATCGGCGACCGGCATCAGTTCGACGCACGTGATTCCAACACTGGCAAGTTCCGGGAGTTCGCGCGCGGCCGCCGCCCAAGTTCCTTCCCGTGTGAAGGTGCCGCAGTGCATTTCATAGATCACCTGACCGTGTATGGAAGCGCCGCGCCAATCCGAACCGGTCCACGAATACGCGGCCGGGTCGACGACTTGGGACCAGCCGTGCGGCCCCTCCGGCTGAAAGCGCGATGCCGGGTCAGGGAAAGCATCGCCGCCGTCGAGCCGGTATTTGTACAGCGCACCCGCGGAAACACGCGGTGTTCCGGAGAAGTAGCCGTCGTTTTCGCGCGTCAGCTCGAATGCTTCGCCGGAGGACAGCAGCACCTCCACGCGCTTGCGTTTAGGCGCCCATACACGAAAGGCTGTGGTGTCACCGTGCGCTTCCGCGCCTGCCGGAAAACGTCGCGAAGGGTTCATGTTCAGTCGGTAAGCTGCTTGAAGAGAGCGATCGTCCGCGGAATGAGCTCATAGGGCTCGCCCGCCGGAACCACCGGGCCCTCGCCACGGTCGGGGTACGCCGAATCCAGAAGGGTCCGCCAGGCCGTGCCCTGCTGCGGCGGCATGTAGAACTTGATCGGCCCGGTGTGCGGATTCAAGGCGATGAGGAACGTCTCGTCGCGAATCGCTTCCCCGACGCCATTCACATCGTCGAGCGTCTGTCCGTTCAATTGCAGGCCGATGCAGCGGACCCATCCGGCGTCCCATTCCTCCGGCGTCATCTCCAAACCGTCCGGACGAAGCCACGTGATATCTTTCTCGCAGCGGCCATCCACCTCGCGTTGTCCCTTGCCTGGGTCGATGGTGCGGTCCTGGAAGAATTTGCGGCGATGAAGGTTCGGATGGCTCCTCCGCGTTTCGACGAGCTTGCGCGTGAAGCCGAGCAAAGTCTCGGCATTCTTATCAAGGTCCCACCGATACCAACTGGTTGGGTTGTCCTGCGCATAGGCGTTGTTGTTGCCCGCTTGCGAGCGGCCGATTTCGTCGCCGCCGCAGATCATCGGAACGCCTTGCGAGAGCAATAGCGTTGCAAGCAGGTTGCGCTTCTGACGCTCGCGAGTGGCCACGATTTCCGGATCTTCCGTCAAACCCTCGGCGCCATAGTTGTACGAGTTGTTGTCATTGGCCCCGTCGGCATTGCCTTCGCCGTTGGCTTCGTTGTGCTTATCGTTGTAGCTGACCAGATCGTTGAGCGTGAACCCGTCGTGCGCGGTGATGAAGTTGATGCTCGCCGTGGGATGGCGGCCGTCACGCTGATACAGATCGCTACTGCCGGTGAGCCGGTAACCGAGTTCGGCGAGTTGGCCGTCGTCGCCCTTCCAATAGCGGCGGACCACGTCACGGTAGCGCCCGTTCCACTCGGCCCACAACGGCGGAAATTTTCCCACCTGATAGCCGCCCTCGCCGACATCCCAAGGCTCGGCGATCAGCTTCGCCTGGGAGATCACCGGGTCCTGGTTGATGATGTCGAAGAAGGCGCTCAGGCGATCCACCGCGTGCAGTTCGCGCGCGAGTGTGGCGGCGAGATCGAAACGGAAGCCATCGACGTGCATCTCCTGCACCCAGTAGCGGAGACTGTCCATGATCAGCTTGAGCACTTGCGGGTGGCGCACGTTCAGTGTGTTTCCGGTGCCCGTGTAATCCATGTAATAACGCGCATTGTCCGGCATGAGACGGTAGTACGTGCCGTTATCGATGCCGCGGAAACTCAGCGTCGGGCCCATCTGGTTGCCTTCGGCGGTGTGGTTGTAAACCACATCCAGAATGACTTCGATGCCGGCGCGATGCAGCGCGCGCACCATGGCTTTGAACTCGCCAATCTGGTCGCCGCTATCGCCGGCGGCGGAGTAGCGAGAGTCCGGGGCAAAGAAATTGATCGAGTTGTAGCCCCAGTAGTTGTGCAGGCCTTTGTCGAGCAGATGCTTGTCGTCGACGAATTCGTGAACCGGCATCAGCTCCACCGCGGTGATGCCGAGCTTCTTCAGGTAATCGATGGCGACCGGATGCCCCAGACCGGCGTACGTGCCTCGCATTTCCGGCGGAATCTCGGGATGCTGGGCGGTGAAGCCTTTGACGTGCAATTCATACAGCACGCTGTCATGCAACGGTGTGAGCGGCGGCCGGTCGTTCTCCCAATCGAAGTGCGATGTCGTGACTACGCTTTTCGGTACTCCCCAGGCATCGTCGGCGGAGTCGCAGGAGAGGTCTTGCGCGGGGTCGCCCATTCGATAGGCGAACACCGGGGCGTCCCAGTTAAGGCGGCCGGCCAGGGCGCGCGCGTACGGATCCATCAGCAGCTTGGCGGGATTGAATCGCTCCCCTGCTTCCGGATTGTATGGCCCGTGGACGCGATAGCCATAGAGTTGCCCCAGCTTGACGCCGGGAAGATAGCAGTGCCAAACGTATCCGGTGGATTCCCGGACCGCAATCGTCTCGCAATCGCCCGCTTCGGGGTTGTCGAACAGACACAACTCCATTGCGGTCGCTTTTTCAGAGTAGAGGGAAAAGTTTACGCCAGTCCCATCCCATGTGGCGCCTTGCGGGTAGGGCTTACCCGGCAGTATGCTTCTTGGCATCGTTATTCCAAGCGCGGAAAGTGCAAACTATGTACCATCCTAGCGGCACAGAACAGCACGCGGTGTACGCTCGAACACTGGTACAAAGGTTGCATATCTAACACCGCCATGAAGACCACAACGCTGGAAATGGAAGAGGAAGAGCGGCTGGAACGCCAGAGCGAAGATCCGGAAGCGCCGCCCGTAGCCTCCATCAAAGATGATGCCGAACTGGACGCGCGCACACCTGAACACGACAAAATCTGTCAGCTTGCGTATGAACACTGGATGCAGCGCGGCTGCCCTGACGGGTCGCCGGAAGAGGATTGGTTCCGCGCGGAACAGGAGTTACGCGGGACGAAGGCCTGAGTACCCGGTCGGTCGCAATGTAGACGAGCTTAGGTCGCATCCGGCCGTCAGGCCGGCCGCTACTTCCGTTCCGCCGCCGTGATTCGAGCCTGCGCCAGTTCCATCTGCTCGAGTGCTACCGCCGGGTCGACCCCCACCGCGGGGTTCATCACCTGCTCCTGCGCACGCTGAAGATCCTGCCTCGCCCGTTCCACATTGATCTCCTCGGCGTGTTCGGCGACATTCGCCAGAATGCGCACATGGTCCGGAAGCACTTCGATAAAGCCGCCCTGTACGGATAAATACCGTGTCTTGCCGCCCGCCATGTAGCTGAGAAATCCCGTTCCCAAAAGACTGAGGAGCGGCGCGTGCCCCGGCAGAACGCCGATGTAGCCGTTCTTTGCGGGGATCTGCACTTCCGCCACTCGTTCACGCACAATCTGGCGCTCCGGAGTGGCGATTTCAAGTTCAATGAGTTCGGGCATGCTCAGCCTCGCTTCAGAGCTTCGGCGCGCTCGAGCACTTCTTCGATCGTCCCCTGCATATAGAAAGCCTGCTCGGGGATCTCGTCGTGCTTGCCTTCGGCGATTTCGCGGAAGCCCTTAATGGTATCGGCGAGCTTCACGTATTTGCCCGCGAAGCCGGTGAACTGCTCCGCCACGTGGAACGGCTGCGAAAGGAAGCGCTGGATCTTGCGGGCTCGCGACACCGTCAGCTTGTCCTCATCGGAAAGTTCGTCGATGCCCAGAATCGCGATGATGTCCTGCAGATCCTTGTAGCGCTGCAGAATTCCCTTGACCAATTGGGCCGTATCGTAATGATCGTGTCCGATGATCAGCGGATCGAGAATGCGCGATGTGGATGCCAGCGGATCGACCGCGGGGTAGATGCCTAACGCGGCGATGTCGCGCGAAAGGTTTGTCGTCGCATCCAGGTGCGCGAAGGCGGTGGCAGGCGCGGGATCCGTGTAGTCGTCGGCGGGCACGTAGATCGCCTGCACCGACGTGATGGACCCTTTCTTTGTCGAAGTGATGCGCTCCTGCAGTTCGCCCATTTCGGTGGCGAGGTTCGGCTGATAACCCACGGCGGAGGGCATGCGCCCCAGCAGCGCGGATACTTCCGACCCGGCCTGCGTGAATCGGAAGATGTTGTCAATAAAGAGCAGTACGTCCTGCCCTTCCTGGTCGCGGAAGTACTCGGCGACGGTTAGTCCGGTCAGTCCGACGCGCAGACGGGCTCCGGGCGGCTCCGTCATCTGGCCATAAATGAGGGCCACCTTCGATTTCGTGTAGTCCTTGGGATCGATGACGCCGGATTCCTGCATTTCGAGCCAAAGATCGTTGCCTTCACGCGTGCGCTCGCCCACGCCGGCAAACACCGACACACCGCCATGCTTCATGGCGATGTTGTTGATGAGCTCCATGATGATGACGGTCTTGCCGACGCCGGCGCCGCCGAACAGGCCGATCTTGCCGCCGCGAAGATAAGGCTCCAGAAGGTCGATCACCTTGATGCCGGTTTCGAACATCTCCAGGCGGGTGGACTGATCTTCGAAAGAGGGTGACGGGCGGTGGATGGGAAAGTAGGTCTTGGCGTTTACCGGACCCATTTCATCTACGGGTTGGCCGATCACGTTGAGCACGCGGCCGAGAGTTTCCGGTCCGACCGGCACTTCCACCGGGCGTCCGAGACTAATCGCCTTCATTCCGCGCACCAGGCCCTCGGTGGGCTGCAGCGCGATGGTGCGCACGCGGCCTTCGCCGATGTGCTGCTGCGCTTCGCAAATGATATCGATGGGCTGCGGAACGTCATACCCTTCGCTGGTCACGCGAATCGCGGTGTAGACCAGGGGAATGTGACCTTCCGGGAATTCGCAGTCGACGGCCGGTCCGGCCACCTGGACTACTTTTCCGACTACCACTCCGTTTGTTTCTGCCATGATTGCTTCCTTTGGGGCGCTCTTCCTACGGCTCGGCCGCAGCGGCGCCGCTGACCACTTCGATGATTTCCTTGGTGATGCTCGCCTGGCGCACGCGATTCATGTAGAGCGTGAGCTTATCGATCATCTCGCCCGCGTTGCTGGTGGCTGCTTCCATAGCCGTCATGCGCGCGGCGTGTTCGGCCGCGGCGGATTCCAGCAGCGAGCGGTAAAACTCCATTTCGACGTATCGCGGCAGCAGCGCCTCCAGCATTTCGATGGGCGGCTGCTCGAAGATGTAATCCATCGGCGCGGACTGTTCCGGCATTTCGACCGGCAGCACGCGGGTGAGCGTCAACTTCTGCGCGATTACGCTTTTGAACTCGTTGAACAGCAGATACACCGCATCGATCTGCTCGTCGCGGTACAGGTCCATCGCTTTGCGGGCGATGGCACTGGTATCCGCATAGGCCACCTTCGCGGCCAGCCCGACGTGCTCGCCGGAGATCTGCGAGTCGCGCTTTCTGAAGAAGTCGCGACCCTTGCGGCCGATAAGCTCCAGGGTGATCTGCGCGCCGCGATGGTCGTTTATGAACTGCAGCGCGCCTTTAATCAGATTGGAGCTGAAAGCGCCCGCCAAGCCCTTGTCTCCGGTGATGAGCACCAGCAGGATGCGCTGCTCGGGACGGCGCGCGAGCAGCGGATTTTCGCCCGCCTTCTCATCCGTTGCGGCGGCCGCAGCTACGTTCGCGAGAACCTTGCGCAGCAGCGCGCCGTACGGGCGCGAAGCCACCACGCGATCCTGCGCGCGGCGCAGTTTTGCGGCCGAGACCATTTTCATGGCCTTGGTAATCTGCTGCGTGTTCTTCACCGAGCGGATGCGCCGCCGGATGTCGATCAAACTAGGCATGTGCGTGTGCCGCCGGCAACTCCGCCACGAACCGCGCCTTGAACTCCTCGATCGCTTTGGTGATCTGGCCGCGGAGGTTATCGTCCAGCGCTTTCTTCGTGCGGATCTCTTCCCAAATGCCGCGATGGGCATTGTCGATGAAGCGGTACAGCTCCTCTTCAAAGCGGCGGCACTCTTCCACCGGGAGATCGTCCAGATAGCCCTTGGTTCCGGCGAAGATGATCACAATCTGTTTTTCCAGCGGCAGCGGTTGATACTGACCCTGTTTCAGAATCTCGACCAGGTGTTTGCCGCGATTGAGCTGATCCATCGACGCCTTGTCGAGATCGCTGCCGAACTGCGCGAAGGCGGCCAGCGCGCGGTATTGCGCCAAATCGAGACGCAAGCCGCCCGCAATCGACTTCATGGCTTTCGTCTGCGCGTTCCCGCCGACGCGGCTCACCGAGATGCCGACGTTGATGGCCGGGCGCACATTGGAATTGAACAGGTCGGCTTCGAGGAAGATCTGCCCGTCTGTAATAGAGATGACGTTGGTCGGAATGTACGCCGAAACGTCGCCTGCTTGAGTCTCGATGAACGGCAGAGCGGTGAGCGAGCCGCCGCCGAGTTCGGCATTGAGCTTCGCGGCGCGCTCCAGCAGGCGGCTGTGAAGATAGAACACGTCGCCGGGGTACGCTTCGCGCCCCGGAGGACGGCGGAGCAGCAGTGAAATCTCGCGATATGCGGCGGCGTGCTTGGAAAGATCGTCGTACACGCAGAGAGCGTGGCGCTTGCTGTCGCGGAAATACTCGCCCATGGCGCATCCGGCGAACGGCGCCAGGTACTGCATGGGCGCGGGGTCCGATGCGGACGCGGAAACCACGATGGTGTATTCCATCGCGCCGTACTGTTCCAGCGTCTTCACCACCTGCGCAACCGTCGAGCGTTTCTGGCCGATGGCGACATAGATGCAAATCATGTCGCCGCCCTTCTGGTTGATGATGGTGTCGATCGCGATGGCTGTCTTGCCGGTCTGGCGATCGCCGATAATCAGCTCGCGCTGGCCGCGGCCTACCGGAATCATGGCGTCGATCGCCTTGATGCCGGTCTGCATCGGTTCCTTTACCGGCTGGCGCGCGACCACGCCGGGAGCGAGGCGCTCGATGGGAGAGAACTGCGTTGTCTGGACGGGTCCCTTGCCGTCGATCGGCTGACCAAGCGCGTTCACCACACGGCCGATGAGCGCTTCGCCCACGGGCACGCTCATGATGCGGCCGGTACGCTTGACCTCGTCGCCTTCCTTGATCTCCGCGAAGTCGCCGAGCAGCACCGCGCCCACCTGGTCTTCTTCCAGGTTCATCGCAAGGCCCGCGACGTTGTGGGGAAACTGTATGAGCTCGCCGGCCATCACCTTTTCCAGGCCGTGGATGCGCGCAATCCCGTCGCCCAGGCTGATGACGCTTCCGACCTCGGAAACATCGATCGCGCTTTCGTAGTTTTCAATCTCCTGGCGGAGAATACTGGTGATTTCGTCCGCTCGAATTTGAGCCATAAATCCCTTCCCGTTACGCTTTAGATTTCGCTTCCGAGGCGCCGCCCCAGCGCTTCGAGTTGTCCGCGCACAGAGCCGTCGTAGACCGTCGATCCGATGCGCGCCATCACCCCGCCGATGAGAGACCCATCAATGGCGAAGCGCATCCGAATCTGTTTGCCGGTCAATCGCGCGAGTTGCGCCTGTAGCGCTGTGCGCTGCTGTTCAGTCAATTCGTTGGCGGAGATCACTTCCGCCTGCTCGATGCCCAGGCGCCGGTCCAGAACCTGTTCGAAGCTCTCCACAATCTCCGGCACAGACCCTATGCGCCGATGATCGATGAGCACGTACAGGAAGTTGCGGGTAATTTTGGACATGCCGAGCCGGTCCGTGATCCGCGTGATCACGGCCTTCTTGCGCGCGCTCGGCACTGCCGGCGTAATGAGCGCGTTGTGCAATTCCGGCGATCCCTGCAGGGTGGCGACGAAGGAGCGCAACTCGGCCGTAGCGTCCTGAGGCTTCAGCGGAGAGGCGGGCCCCGTCACAACGTCGGCAAGGGCGTTGGCATATCGTACAGATACAGCAGAAATGGGCATGAACAGTCTCTACGTGGTTTGCGCGCGGTTATCGCCGTCCAGGTGGCGCACAAATCCCTGGACCAGCGCTTCCTGCGCCTGCGGCGTCATGCGCTGGCGAATCTTCTGTTCCGCCAGGCCTACCGCCAGCTCCGCTGAATACTGCTTCAATTCCATGCGGGCGGCCTTGCCGGCAGAGACGATCTCCTGCTCGGCATGAGCCTGAATTTTGGCGATCTCGCCTTCGAGATGCGCGGCGCTGCGGCCCCGTTCGGCTTCGGCTTCGCCTTGGGCTTCGTTGCGCAGTGCGGCGATCTCCGCTTCCAGATTGGCCAGCCGGCGCTCGACTTCCGCGGTGCGCTGTTCGGCGGCGCGGCGCGCGTCTTCAGCGTCTACAATGTCCTGCTTGATCTGACGGTTGCGCGTAGCGAAGTAGGGACCGGCTGTCTTACGAATCAGGAAACCGAGCGCTCCGGCGAGCAGCAGGAAGTTGGCCCATTTCCAGATCTCCAGGCTGCCATGTTCACCCTCGCTGGGAGACTCGGCGGCTCGTTCCACGGCATCCGGATGGGCAGCGTCCTGCGCGCGGCAGACCGGCACGGCCACCGTCATCGCGGCGGCTAAAAAAATCGGCAACAGGCGTTTCATGCCGCGCTCCGCCCCAGAATCGAATCGGCAATCTGGTCGGCCAGCAGACCCGTCTCGGCGGCGAGTTGCACTTTGGCGGCTTCCACGTCGGCGTGAAGCGCTTGCTTGGCTTCTTTGATTCGTGCTTCCACGCGCGCACGGGAATCGGCGAGCGCTCGTGCTTCCTGCTCCTGAAGCTGACGGTGAACCTGATCCTGCGACTGGTACACATCGCCGCGAGCCTGCCGGATGGCGGCTTCGTACTCGGCGGCTTTGGCGGCGGCGCGCTTGAGACTTTCTTCCGAAAGCTGTTTGGCGCCTTCAGTTGCCTCAAACCGCTTATGAAGCACGCTTCCGAGCGGCTTGAAGAAAATGTACTTCAGGTAGAAGTGAATCAGAATAACAATCAGGACGGTCGGGATCGCCCGACGCAGTAGTTCACCCAATTGCTGGAAAATTGCATCCATGATGTAAGGAGGAGAAGGCCCGCTAAGCACAACAGGATATCATCTGGCGGAAAGCCGGGTCAACCGCACGGAACGGTGGTGTTACCTTGACGTTGCCACGTTCGTCGTACATCAAGGTACAATAGGGAAATCCACCCCAAGAGAGGTTCTATGCGTCGTCAAATGACCGGCTGCTTCGCAGCGGCCGTGTTCGCGGGTACGGTGTTCTTTGCGTTCTCCGGCAACGGTGTTGCCGCCGACGGCAAAGGCACTCCCAAGAAAGGTCCGGCGGTTCCCGCTTATGGAAACTCGGACGCCATCACCCAGGATGAGCTGAAAGTCTACGATTACTTTCTGGCGTCCGATCAGCTCGAGGGGCGGAACTTTCCGTCGCGCGGGTACGACACTGCGGCGCTCTACGTCGCCAGCCATTTGGCCGAATGGGGCCTGAAGCCGGGCGGCAGCACCGAAAAGACCATGGGTCCGCTGCAGCCCTACCTGATGCCGATCGAAATGGTCTCTCGCGCCATTGTCCCCGATGAGAGTAAAGTGTCGGTGACCGCGCCGGGCGGCGGTGGTGGCCGCGGTTTCGGCGGCGGCGGCGGCGGACGGCAGGGCGGCGGCAGAGCAAACAATGAACCCCGCACCACCGCCTTCGAATATGGCAAGGATTGGACGGCAGGTGCGGGCGGCGGTCGCGGCGCATCTCCGGAAGCATTCGATTTCTCCGGCAACCTGGTCTTCGCGGGCAACGGATATCTGCTCAACAAAACGAACGTCAACCCGTACCAGGGCATCGACGTCAAGGGCAAGATTATCGTTGTCGCAGGACTACCCGCCGAACTCGCGGCGCTGCAGAATGCCGGTGGTCGCGGACGAGGCGCGGGCGGCGGCGGTCGCGGAGCGGCACAGAATCCGCTAGGTGAGAATTGCACAGATTACCTCACGCCGGAAGAGTACGCCGCCAAAAATGGCGCGCTCGGCGTAATCACAATCGCTAATTTCCAACAGGCTGCTGCGCTGGCGAACCCGAACGCGGGCGGCTTCGGTGGGGGCGGTGGACGCGGCGGCGCCAACCTGAACGGTCCGAATTTCCAGGTGGTGAAATTTAAGCAGGCGGCGGCGTGCCCGGCGGCTCCTTCGATCACCGCCGGCATGGAATTGACGAACGCGCTGTTCCAGGGCGAAAAGCTCTCCGGCGCGCAAGTGTTTTACGCTACCGATTCGAAGACCAAAGTGGACTCCTTCGAGCTGGAAGCGGCCAAGAAGGTGTCCCTCAAGCTCGCGGTCAAGGGCACTCCGGGTCACGGTGAAAATGTGGTCGGCATTCTGGAAGGCAGCGACCCCGTGCTGAAGAACGAATACGTCGTCATGAGCGCGCACCTGGACCACATCGGTCTCAGTGCGCCGCTGCCGGACGGCCATAACGTCAACAATGGCGCCGACGATGACGGCTCCGGATCAACCGGTCTGCTCGCCATCGCCCACGCCTTTGCCGAGGGCGCCGCGAAGGGCATACGGCCCAAGCGCAGCATCATATTCCTCTGGAACGGCGGCGAAGAGAAGGGACTCCTGGGCTCACAGTATTTCGCGGAGTTTCCGCCGGTCGATCTGACCAAGGTAGTCGCCGATCTGAATATGGATATGATTGGCCGTTCGCAGAATCCGGCGAGCGTCGACAACAACAAGCAGCACGTTCTCGTCAAGAGCGGCGAATGCCTGCTCATCGGGCCGAACATCAGCAGCGATGAGCTCGGCAGCGTGATCGATAAGGTGAACGGCGGATACCAGAAGCTGGCGATGAATCATTTCTACGATGCCACCGCGCCGGACGCCACGCACGACAACCTCGGGCCGGAGCCGAACGGCCAGCGCATCTTCTACCGCAGCGATCATTACAACTTCGCCAAGGTGGGAGTGCCCATCGCGTTCTTCACCACCGGGCTGCACGTCGACTATCACCGTCCAACGGACACGCCGGATAAAATCGACTACGTGATCATGCAGCAGATTGCCAAGACGGTCGCGGCGACGGGCTGGGAGCTCGCGAATTCACCCACGCGTCCGAAGCTGAATGCAAAGCTGCCCGAGCAATTGACGAAGGACATGAAGACCGTGCAGGAGCAGGGTTGGGGCAAAATGACCCCGGTGCTGCCTCCGCTGCCCGGCATGCCCTACTAAGCGCTTCCGCTTAAAGAAACTTCGGCCCGGCCCGATATGCTCTCTGTGAGCGTATTCGTCAGCCGGGCCGAAGACATTTTGAGCATCGCCACAGCGGGAAAGAGCGGTTTGGGAGATACCGTGGTGGTGCTGGACCGCCAGGGCGGAATGCGAATGGTGCAGCCGGAAGGATGGTCGCTGCCGGCGATCGCGGCGGAATTCGGTGCTGAAGCGGTTTACAAGGTGGAACGGCGCGGGTCGCGGGTGCGGGTGGAAGGCTGGAACGGCTGGGAACGGTGCCTGTTGCAAGGGGAGCTCAAAGGGCAGCGTACGCAACGGTTACTCGGCCTGCCCATTGTTCCTCTGGTTTCAACGCCATTTCCGGTTCTGCTTGCGGCTACCGCGTAGGCTAGCTAGCCCTGTTACCCTGATGGACGGAGGCTCCGTCATGGTGAAGCTGCTTTCCCTGGCAATGCTTGCCCTTGCCGTTCATGCTGCCGACGACGCGTGGGCGAAGGTTCAGGCGCTCAAAACCGGCACCGAAATCCGCGTTTACAAAAAGAGCTCCACGCAGCCCGTTTTGGCGAAGTTCGCAGACGCGCGCGAGGACTCGCTGCTGATCGTGGTGAAGAACGCCGAAGTGGCCGTGCCCAAAGGCGAAATCGACCGCATCGATTACCGCCCCCCGAAACCCGGCGGGCGCGTGACGAAGGAAACGAAAACGACCGAGGAGGACCCTACGAAGGCGAAGGAGCCTCCGGCGGGGATGAACGCCCGGCAAGAGGGTGTCGGCTCGTCAACGTCGACATCCTTCAGCGTCCAGGGGAAACCGGATTTCGAGACCATCTATCGCCGGCCGGCCGGGAAGAAGTAAGTCCGGCGCTCAGGCGATAGTGCCGCGAGTAACCCTTTAGAACACTGCGATAATACCTGCTTGTGCTTGTCTTCATCGATGAGTCAGGCGATTCCGGCTTCAAATTTGACCACGGATCATCGAAGTTTTTTATCATCACTGCCGTCATCTTTGATGGAAACTTTGCAGCCGATGCATGCGATCGGGCGATAGAGGGTCTCAGGCGGAAACTCGGGTTTCCAGCGCAGCGGGAATTCCACTTCAGCGAATGCCCTGATAGGATTCGCGAGGAGTTCCTTCGGTGTGTATCGACTGAGGAGTTTCTTTACCACGCCTTTGTCATAGACAAGCAGCGGCTATACCGAGGAGCGCCGACGTTCCAGGACGGGAAGAGTCTTTATCAATTCGCCGTCTCCATCATTTGCGAGAACGCCCGCAGCCTTCTCCGGGACGCCAAAATCGTAATCGACAAGAACGGAGATCGCAGCTTCAGGCAAGAACTGGAAAAACACCTGCGAAAGCAAATGGTCGATACGGATGGAACCTGCTTGATTCGCAAGGTGGCAATGGAATCGTCGCACTCGAATAACCTTGTGCAACTCGCTGATATGATCTGCGGCGCAGTGGCCCGTTCATTCAACAGTGCTGATGAAGCGAAAAAAGATAAATTCCGGCAACATCTCAGGAGACGAGAAAGGCGTGTACAGCTCTGGCCAAAATAACAAAGCCCGCCGACCTATCCCTTTCGGGAACGCAGACCATAAAGGCCACAGTTCGGTCAAACGGGCAATTCCAATAACAGTATGGCGTCTTAACAGGTTGTCGTCAATGGAAGTCTGACGGAAATCATCCAATCTTAACATCAGAGGCAAAATTGGCGATGCACCGCGATGTAACCACATTTTCGCTTATTCGCCTAAAATCAGGTACTTACGCGATTGCTGGAGGCGTCCCGCCTTCGAGCACGTCCTCCGCGTGATCGCAGATCGCATGGACCAACTGGCGCAACGCCTTGATCGCCTGCACTCCGGCCAACTGACGCTCTGCGCCCGAGTGAAGGACCTCCGCGAGAGCTTGCCCATGCAGAAAACCGGTCGGGCTTGGGTGCATGAAACCCCGCCACGCCATTGTCTAGCGGGCACGATTTGGGCTCGTGAAATTTCAGCGCTCCGAAGTTCTTGAAACCACTGTGAGATTCTGGCGGAGGAAGAGGGATTCGAACCCCCGTGCGACTTACGCCGCAAACGGTTTTCAAGACCGCCGGTTTCAACCACTCACCCATTCCTCCGCGTCAACCGCTTCGGGCTGCCTCCATTTTAGACCACTACTTACCTGCCGCGTTTCTTGCGGCCCACGAATCATCGCCCGCACGCCCGCGGATGCGTCGCAGAGCGAATCGACGAAATTCTTGCGGCGTGCAACCGATAACGATCCCGCGATTTCACAGGCGCCTGCGTCGCGTTACGAACGCCGCCAGCAGCACCAGCCCCGGCCAGATGCCGAAGAACACCAACGCCGCCCCCCTCGGCTGAGCCGAAAGCGGATGACCGCGAAACTCCACGTCCTCGTCCTTCGGCGGCGAAACGCCGGAGACCGCGTAGATCGCCTCCAGCACTCCCTCTGCTGTTGTCGTGCGGCTCATCTCCTTCTTCCCGTTTAGGAAATACCAGATTTCCCCGTACCCGGCGTTCGCCTGTTCGAAGATACCGATCGAAGTGGCGGACTTGTAGTCCACGCGCAGATCCGGCATCAGGCGCCGCAATTTCGCGAGCGCCCGATTCTCCAATTCCACCCGGCGCGGATCCTCGGGCGCCAGATGCACTTCGATTCTCAGGCCGTGAATTCCGCTGAGCGCGCGCTCGTCGGCTTCGGGGAAAGAGTTGGCGCGCGCTTCGGAGAGATCCCAACTGCCGCGCACAAACGTACAAGCCAGAATCGCAACAGCGATCGCCGCCGCCAGCCCCACCGATTCCACCGCCCGCCGCCGCGTCGCCACGCCGAGCCGCATCCAGATCGCCGAGTAGCCCAAGCCCGCCACAACCAGCAACGCCGCGATCAACACCACGTCCAGCCGCACCAAGCCGTGCTGAAACTCGGACACCACCGCCGTGGGCGTATATTCCGCGGCCCGTTCCCACCATCCGCCCTGAATCGCGGCAAAGAAGTTCAGGATCCACGTTCCCACGGTCACTCCCAGTGTCAGGATAGCGGCCGTCGATGGATGTTCCGCAACCGCAGCCATGGCAGCGCCGAGAGCGATGGTCAACCCGGCGTTGATCACATGCCCCGCGATCACAGAGCCCAGTTCCGGCGGATAAAGTGTGCCGCCGTAGCTCTTCCAAAGCGCCATCGCGAGGAATGGCGGCAGCATGGCAATCAGCCAGCCGATCAGCAGCACGATCGTCTTTGCCGCCACCAGCCCCGCGGCCGGCATTCCCTGCTGCAATTCCAGCTTGAGCGCGCCGCTCTGCCGGTCCCCGCCCACCAGCCGGATGGCAACGAACGGCAACAGAAACACTGCCGCCAGCTCGCAAGCGCTAAATGTCGGCGCCCATACTCCGATCAGCGGAGCCATGGCCTCGCCGACGCCACCCGCCGTGCCGCCGAGTCCGCTCACTTCCGCATACGTTCGCACTGCGCTGATGAACGAGATGCCGACCAGCGGACCAAGGGCGAGCAACAACACCCACCAGGACCGCGACGCCACCAACTCCCGGCGTTCTTTGTCCAGCAGCCACAAAAACGCCCGGCTACGTGAGCGCAAGAAACACCTCTTCCAGATTCGTGAACGCGCCCGCCGGGTTGCGCGACGCGGCGTGCGCGGCCAGCTCCTGCACCGTGCCCTCGCCGCGAATCCGGCCGTTGCTCAAGAGCACGAAACGGTCGCACATTCGCGCCGCGTCGGCGATCTGATGGATCGAGAGGAACAGCGTCCGGCCGCGCGAGGCATGACTTCGCAGCGCCGCTGCCACGTCGCGCGTCTGGCGAAGATCCAGACCATCGAAAGGTTCATCGATCAGTAGTGCAGGCGGCGATGTCAATAGTCCCACGGCCAGCAGCGCACGCTTCCGCTGGCCTTTCGAAAGCGCGCCGATGGGCCGGTCCAGTAACCGCTCCAGGTCGAGTTCCGCCACCACCCCATTCCGCAGTTCCGCTTTGCCGCCGAAGAAGCCGACCGTGTAATCGAGCGCCCAGCGTACCGATTGCGACCCCCAAGGCGCAATCGTATCCGGCATATAAAAGAGGAGCTGGGAGCGTTCTCCACCCCGCACTTCGCGGCCGCCGGCGCGCACCACGCCGGAATCACTCGGCAGCACGCCCGCCAGGCATTCGAACAGCGTTGTCTTGCCCGCGCCATTCGGCCCGATCAGGCCCAGCACTTCGCCGGCGCGAACCTCAAAGCTGACATCCGTCAGTGCGGCGAGTTCGCCGAAGCGTTTCGACAAACCGCTAATTTCGAAAAGCATCAACTTACGAGGATAACCGGACCAGAGCGAATTCCGATCAATGGTAGTAACTTCGAGCCTTCGCTACAATGCCCGGCATACGATGAAAGTACTGTCTTTCCTCATCATGAGTGCCGTCATCGCGCCGCTGGCGGCACAATCTCCGAACTCGGCATCCATGACCGTGGTCGTGGTCGATGAGAGCGGCGCCGTGTTGAACGGCGCAAAAATCTCGGTCGTAAATTCGGCGACGGATGCAGTTCGCGAAACGGTTTCAGGAGCCGACGGAAGCGCCACAATTCCGGCGTTGCCGCTAACCGGAACGTACGTCGTCAAGGTGTCGAAGAGTGGCTTCACCGATCAGGCAGCCACGGGCATCGCGCTTCGATCGGGGGAAACCGCCACCGTTCGCGTCAAGCTTGCGGTGAGCGGCGCCAAGTCCGAAGTGACCGTTTTCGGATCCACTGAAGGCGTGCGGTCCGATCCCGAAATCGGTGTCAGCTATGAGGCCGCGCAACTCGACGAAACTCCCGTGCTCGGGCGGAAGCTCTCCTCCATCACCCTGTTGAATTCCGCCTTCCGCTCCGCCAAGGGCACAGGCGACCTGTTCGTGAACCAGACCTACGTTGCCACCGGCGCAGGCTCGCGCCGCACTATTACCACGACGCTCGACGGCGCAAATAATGACGAGGCCTGGGGCCGCCAGATCGCGATGTCCACCCTTCCCATGGCCTCCGTGCAGGAGATGACCGTGCTCACCAACGCGTTCTCCTCCGAGTACGGTTGGACGTCCGGCCCCGCGTTGAACATTGTCACCAAATCCGGCACCAATGATTTCCACGGCGAAGCGCTCTATCTCGGCCGCCCCGGCGATTGGCAGGCGCGTGGGTTCACAACCAAAAATTTCTGCGCGCCGTCCGTCGCGTCCTGCGTAACACCCTCGACGCTCGCATCCATCGCGCCAGTCGATATCCCGGACTCGCTCAAGCAGGGCTCGGGCGCGCTTGGCGGCCGCATCATCAAAGACAAAACCTTCTTCTTTCTCGCCAACGACTACACGCAGCAGAGTCGCACAGCCGTCCTTTCCTCGACACTGCCTTCCTTCGTTCTCCCCGCCAATGGAAATCTCAGCTACGTGGGCCACTATCACCAGGAACTCTTCGATGGGCGCGTCGACCACCGCCTCACCGATTCGCAAAACCTGATGCTTCGTTTCAACGTGGACCGCTTCTTTGACGATAATCCGCAGGACGCGGTCGGCGGCACCAACGCGCCGAGTGTCGCCCGCCTCTACGCGCGCCGCTCGTGGACGGTGCAGTTGAATCACTCCGCCGCCCTCAGTCCCACGCTGTTCAACGAGGCGCGCTTCGCGTGGCTGAATGGCGACCCTGTGACCGAATGGGACGCACAGACGCTGTCCACTACCTACACGCGTACCGGTTCGGTTCCGTTCACCATCGGCCAGTCGCGAGTTTCCAATCTCTACGGCCACCAGGCGCAGTTCTCCGATACCCTTTCCTGGACCAGGGGCAAGCACTACGTCCGCTTCGGCGCGAGCGTCGTCCGGCACACCTCCGGCGGTTTCGGCAGCGAGCCAGGCCAGGCGCTGCTCGGCACTTTCACCTTCAAGAGCACCACCACCGCGCCGCTGGATCAGCTCACCCTGAACGATGTGCAGCAGTATTCGCAGCCCATCAATTTCGGCGTCAGCACTTACAATCTGCAGCAGTGGCTCTATGCTTTCTTCGTGCAGGATACCTTTCGCGTCAGCCGCGACCTCACGCTCGATCTCGGCCTCCGCTACGATCGTCAAACCCTCACCGATGCCACCAGGAATTTCGCCCCGCGCGTTGGCTTCGGCTGGCATCCCGGCGGCAGTTCGCGCTGGGCGATTCGCGGCGGCTATGGCATCTACTACTCACAAATCCAATCGAACCTGGTGGCCGGGTACCTGACCGGCGGCCTCGATGGTCTCACCACCTACACCGCGGTCCCCGGACAGATTGGTTTTCCGGCCTGCCTCACCGGCTCCTGCCTGCCGCTGAACTTTGACCCGCATTCGCTGCTGCCTTCCCAGTTGCCGGCGCGCGACATCACCATACAGGCCGGCCGCCGCGCGTTCTACGAACAGCAGTTTGCGAAATACGGCCTGAACTTCGATCTGCTTCCGAACTATCCGGATAAGCTCATCAGTCCGCAAAGCCAGGTGGTCTCTATCGGCGGCGAGCGCGAAATCGCCAAAGGCCTTTTCGCCAGCGCCGACTATGTGCATCAACACTGGAAGGACCTCGACCGTACCGTCGACCTCAATGCGCCGGCGCCCTTCGACCGTACCGCGCCCGGGCAGGTTCGCACCGTCGCGGCAGCCAACGCGACTCGCCCGATTCTGCCGGTCAACGGCGGCGTGCGGCAGGTGAACGTCCTCATGAATTTAGGGGTCGCCGATTACGATGGGCTGCAGACGCAACTGAACTATCGCGGCAATAAGCGCATGTTCGCCTCCGTCAGCTACACGCTGAGCAAGGCGACGAACACCACCGAGCCGGACGGCAACGGTGTGGGCCCGAATGACAGCAACATCGCGCGCCTCGGCGAAATCGAGCGCGGACCCAGCATTCTGGACCAGCGGCATCGCGCGGTCTTCTTCTACAGCTACAGCTTGCCGCATGGGCTCACGCTCGGTACCGTTACGCAAGTGGCGTCGGGGCGCCCGTTCAACGCCACCACTGGCATCGATAACAATGGCGACGGCATCAACAACGATCGTCCCGTGATCAATGGCGCCGTGGTCGCAAGGTCCGCCTTTCGAAGCACGGCGACCTCCGATGTCTCCCTCTTCGCCGAGGAGCGTATCCGCGTTACCGAGCACGCCGCCTTCGTCGTTCGCGCCGAAGGGTTCAACCTGTTCAACCATGGAAATTATCTGGGCCGCGGACAGACCGTTTATGGCGATACTGGCGTCCCAAACCCAACCTTCGGCCAGCTTGCGGCCGTGGGTACAGGCTCCGTCGCGGCGCCGGCGTTCGCCAATGTGGATCCGCCGCGTATGTTCCAATTGCAAGTGCGCTTCGTGTTTTGATTTTTTGGAGACCATGATGAAGAGAACATTGCTGTTTGCTTGTGTATTGGCTGTGGCGCTCTGGGCTGCCGACCGTAAGGTGGATCTCAGCAAAGAACAGCCGGGCAAGCCGCCCACCACGTTTGAGCCGATCGTCGGCACGTGGATCGTGGCTCAGGATGGTGGCCAAAAGGTCATCATGGTGGACGGCCGCCCCTGGGTCGCCAGCAAAGATACCCCCACGAAACTGCTGGTGGAATCCGCGCGTAAACTCTACGGCACGAATAACGAAGAATTGATGGATGGCGCCAAACAGTTCAGCTACTATCCGGTGGCGCTGCTCAAGGGTGTCGATAATTTCTCGAACGGCAGCATCAGCTTGAAGTTCAAGACCATTGCCGGCGACGCCGACCGCTGCTCCGGCATTCTCTTCAACGTGAAGCCCAACGGCGAGTGGCTCGCGATTCGCTATAACGACACGGAAAACAATGTCGGCCTTTGGGAATTTCACAACGGCATCCGCCGCAATGTGCGGTTCAGCGATCGCACCAAGCCCTTCATGCTGGATCGCGCCGCCTGGCACGAACTCAAGCTGACCGTCGATGGCGCGAACATTAAGGCGACCCTGGACGGCGCGCCCGCGCTCGAATACACGCTCGGCAGCGAACCGGTTGCTGGAAAGAAAGGGCCGCCGAACGCCGATCTATACCCGGCCAATAATCCGGTGTTGCGGCCGCCCGTTTCCGGCCGCATCGGACTCTGGTCCAAGACGGACAGCACCAGCTACTTCAAAGACTACGTCGTCAGCCCCAAGTGAGCTAGTTTGAGAGTGTGACTCCGCTCCACTCCCAAACTCCCATCGCATGGGGAAAGGCGGTGCTGGCCGACCCCATCAGCCTGCTGATCGACCACGCATTTCTGGAGAAGAAAGCCGCCACGAATGCGCTGGAGCTACTGACTCGCTGGCCTGACGATTGGCTGGACGGGTGGGTGGAAGCTATGACCGCTGTGGCGCGGGATGAGGTCGCGCACCTCGCTCAGGTGATCCGTATCCTGCTGGCGCGCGGGGGACGGCTTGACCGGTTTCACAAGAATCCGTACGCCGGCGCCTTGCGGCAGCTTGTGCGCAAGGGCGAGCGCACGGAATTGCTGGACCGCCTGCTGGTCGCCGCGCTCATTGAGGTCCGCTCCTGCGAACGGTTTTCGGTGCTTGCCGCCGCCACCGAAGACGCGGAACTCGCCGCGTTTTACGGGGCGCTCCATGCTTCCGAACTCGGTCATTACAAGCTGTTCCTCAACTTGGCGGGCAAATTCACGCCGCCCCGGCACCTGGCAACGCGCTGGCAGGAAATGCTCGCCTCGGAAGCGGAAATCCTTGCGCATCAGGAGCTTGGGCCAAGAATTCACTCCGGGGTCCCAAGTAGCTGTTGACTTCTGGCGGGCTTTGCGGCAGATTATAAATTATAGATTATATGAAAGTCACTTGGCAAGGCGTCTTCCCCGCCATCACCACCCAATTCCGGCACGATCAGTCTCTCGATCTCGCCGCAACCTCGAAACACCTCAACCACATGATCGAAGCCGGAATCCACGGCGTTGTCGCGCTCGGCACCGTCGGCGAGAATACCGGTCTGGATTATCAGGAGAAGCTTGAGGTCATCCGCGAGCTGAAACAAACCGCTCGCGGCCGGATTCCCGTTCTGACCGGAGTCGCCGAGTACACCACGGCCCTCGCCTGCAAGTTCGCGCGTGACGCTGAAAAGGCCGGTGCGGAGGGTCTGATGGCGCTCCCCGGAATGGTGTACAAATCGGACGAGCGCGAGACGCTCACGCATTTCCGCACGATCGCGCAATCCACCGGGCTGCCGATCATGATCTACAACAACCCCGTATCTTACGGCGTTGACCTGCAGCCCAAAGCTTTCGTCGAACTCGCCGGCCAGCCCAACATCGTGGCCATCAAAGAATCGTCCGAGGACGTCCGGCGGCTCACGGATCTGCGTAACACGGTCGGCAACCGCTTCATCCTCTTCGGCGGCGTAGACGATCTCATCCTGGAAAGCATCGCGCTCGGCGCCGAAGGCTGGATCTCCGGCCTGGTAAACGCCTTCCCGGCGGAGAACCGCGAATTGTGGGACCTCGCCACCACCGGTCAATGGCAGAAGGCGCTCGAGCTGTACCGCTGGTACACGCCGCTTCTCCACCTCGATACCAAAATCAAGCTTGTGCAGTACATCAAGCTGGCGATGCAGGAAACCGGCTTGGGTTCGGAATTGACTCGTGCGCCGCGCCTCCCCATCGTCGGAGCGGAACGCGAGGAGATCCTCGGCATCATTCGTCACGCGATCGCTACACGGCCTTCGCTCACCACGGCAGCCGTACAGTGAGCTTATTCGTCCCCAAGACCGATAACAAACTCGAAGCGCTTTCCCAGCAGTTGGGAAAGCGCGCACCGGTCGCCGAACAGATCGCCGGCTTCATTCGCAACATGATCGTCGCCGGCGACCTCAATCCCGGTGAGCGTATCGTAGAATCGCGAATTGCGCGCGAGATTGGAGTCGGTCAGCCTACCGTTCGGGAGGCGCTGGTTGCCCTGGAGCATCAGGGGTTGGTGGTGCGCAACCCGAACCAGGGGTGCGTAGTAACTGCCCTGACCCGTACGGAAATTTGCCAGCTGATTCGCATCCGCGCGGAGCTGGAAACACTCGCCGTGGAACTGGCCGTCGAAAGCGCGTCGGATGAGGAGGTCGCCGGCTTACTCCTGGTGACCGATCGGATGAAAGAAGCGGCTGCTTCCGGCGACCCCCAGCAGTTTTTTCAGCACGATCTCGCCTTCCACCAGGTTCTTTGGAGCTTGTCGCACAACACCATGCTGCCGCGCCTGCTCGAACAAGTGCTTGCGCCGCTGCTCGCCTTCCTCTTCATCCGGAATCTGAGGCGCAACCTGGATATCGACATGATGGAATCCGCCCAGGCGCACGTCGATATGGTGGATGCGATTCTGACGCGCGATAAGTCCACAGCCAGGCGAGTTACCCAGGAACGCCTGACCATGTTCGCCGACCAACACTTAGCGCTGTACAAGTAACGACCGGTCTCCAGACCGGTCGCAAACTAATTACCGGGCGACCGGAGGCGAACGAAATTCGCCCACGGTCGCGCTTTGCGCACGTGGCAACAGCAATCTTTCCTGTTGCTCCGAACGAAGTTCGCCCCTTACTTACACCCCGGCACAGCGAACGATCCGATCCTCGTCCGTGAAGTAGTTGCACCGCTTGCCAGGTAATTCCCCACGAACCAGAACGTGCAATCATCCGCGGGATCCACGGCGATGTTCGTGTAATCCTCCCACCGCAAGCTTCCCTGCTGCGACGCCTGGCCCTCAGCTAATACCGACTGATGAAATCCGAACTCGCCCTTGGGATCTTTAACCGCCCGTGCGGCGAATCGCTGACCCGGATAGTTCGGCACACCGCCAAATGAGTAGCCCATCCCGATATTCCCCTTTTTGTCGAACGCCATGCTGCCCAGCCAGCGGTATAAGCCGTCGCTCGGCGCGTAAGTGCTCTGCTGATACAGCACCGGATTGCGCTGCTTATCCAACCGGAACTCATACCACCGCACGCCGCCGCCGTGCGCGGAAGTATCGATGGAATGCTCCGCCAGCAGCGCCTCATGGTCGCCGAAGTTGCGGTATACCAGCCGCTGAATCAACTTATCGCCCTGCGAATCCAGGCGCCGCTCCGTTCCGGGCTGCGACACGCAGTTACTCAATTGTCCGTCGCACAGGTAATGATACGGAGCCACCGGGATCTTCTGCGGTTCCGATATCGTTGTCTTCGATGGATCGTTCCAATCCACGTGCACCTTATAGTAGTAAATGCCGTCATCCTCGAAGATTTTCATAAGCTGAGTTCCGCCCGTGGACATCATGATGTTCGGCGCACCCTTCGGCGGAACGCGCTTGCCGTCCACGTCGCTGTTCAACATGAACACACCGCCATCGATGATCACGCATTGCTCGGTAGCCGGGAGTCCCTTCAGCATCTTCTCCCGATCCGCAATGCAGTCATGCTTCTGAGTAATTACTTCCGGCAGTAAGTTGTCGCTCGTGCTCGTCGGATTATAGTAACCGTCCGGCCAAACCGCGGGACGCGGATAATCCGGAAACAGTGGACGCTGATACTCGTAGCGATAATACGAACCCAACGGGTCGTTCGTCGCACTCACCGCATAACACATGGCGTACCCGCCCTCCGGGTTACCCTGCGGACGGGTAAAGATCGGAAGAACGAACAGCCAGCGGTCGGCAAGCTGGTCATATCGCACAACAGTGTCGCTCGTATTGGTGGTCCCGCAGCGATTGCCGAAAGCGGTGAAGATCGTGTTATTAGGGACCGGGCCGTACAGCAGCTTGCCCTTCTTGTCGAAGATGGCGAAACTGCCGTCCAACACTTCAAAAACATGCTGCGGACCCACGGCAAGGCTGATATCGATACCGCCGCGGCGTCCGCCACGCCCCGCGGGCGCGTCGTCGGCCGCGTTCTCCGCGCCGGGAAAAATGCGGCCCGTAAAGCCTTCGCCCAATCCATCGAAGGCAACGGCCGGCGCAATCGCGGCGCGCTTACCTTCAGCTTTCTGCTCGATTGCTGCGGCGGCCGGCGGAATATCCGGTGTCGGCGGAGGCGGCGGAACCGGCGGCGGCCCACCCGCGCGCGCTCCCCGGCCGCCTCTACCTGCGCCGGCGGGCCGCGGCGGCGGAAGATTCGGCGGAGTGGCGCTCAAACCTGTTCCGGGCCCTTTCACACTTCCGGCCGTATCATCCTTACTGACCACCGCCGGATGGATGACGACCTTTTTGTTCGGAATGAACTGAGGGATGTCGACCAGCGCCGGCGACGCATCGAACGCCACCGCCATTCGCGAAATCGCGCCATGCACGGCCGGCACTTTTGGCTTCGCAGGCCCAGCCGTCAACAGGCAGGCGTAAGCCGCCGCCCCAAACCCGACGGCCGAAGCCGCCAGAGTACGTCGTTGCATTTGTCCCCTCCCTAAACTAGGGCGTCAATCAAACCGGCGCCGGTCCCGTGCTTTGTCGAATTACTAAGTCCGTCTGAACTTCGTAATCGCCACCCGGCGATTCGTGGATCAGGCTCCACAGCGACTGAAACGCCAGGCGGCCGATCTCTTCGCGCGGCACTGCGATAGTAGTAAGTGCCGGCTGGGTAAACTGCGCGAAGTTGATATTGTCGAAGCCGATGACCGATAGGTCTCCCGGCACTGCAATCTGACGGTCGAAAGCATAGTGGAGCGCGCCAATCGCCATCAGGTCATTGGCCGTCATGATCGCCGTGGCAGCAAAGCCGCCGAGCACGCGCGAGGCTCCAAAATAGCCGCCCTGCACGGTGAAATCGGAATCGAACAGCCGCGTCTCCATGCCGCACGCGGCCGCGCACTCCTGGAACAACTTCTTGCGCCGCTGCGCGAACATGCCGTCCGCCGGACCCGAGATGAACCCGACCTTCTTATGGCCCAGCGCCGCCAGGTGGTTGACGGCTTCCTGAATCCCGTGCCGCTGCTCAATAGCGATGTTCGATAGGTTCTCGCCCGGACCGCCAAACCCGAGATATGCCGCCGCGATGCCCTTTTTTGTGATGAATTCCTTCAAGGGAGCATCTACCTGCGACGTCAGAAACGCGATCCCCGGAGCGCGTAGCCCCAGCAGCCGCTCCACCAGTGAGCGCGTCCGGTGCGGATCGTTATTGCCGTCCATTGCCACCGTTTCCATGCTGTATAAAGCCGCTTCAGCCTGGAAGCTCTTAGTGATTTCCGGAAAGAACGGGTTCAACATGTCGGGGACGATCAGCCCGAGAATGGAGCTGTGCCCGAGTGCGAGGCTGCGTGCCGCCGTATTGGGCTGATACCCGAGCTCGCGCGCCGCCCACAAGACCCGCTGCTCAGTTTCGGGGCGCACTTTGCGCACGTCGTTGAGCACGTAGGATACGGTGGCGGCGGATACACCTGCCTTTTCGGCGACGTCCTTGATGGTTGCCATTCCGGATTTTGGCCATGAACAGGTTGCCAGAATTGCCCGCTGCTGTCAAGGCTCGGTTAAACGTTTAAACAAATAAATGCAAGCGCTTGACAGCTTCATGCCTGTGACATATACTTCCAGACACTTCTCTCGGGAGTTAATTTTGTTCACCGGGGTTGTCGTGTGATCCAAATACCCGGGCGTTTAGGAGGTTGAATGCTTCAGAGGTTCTTGCGTGCTACTTCTTGCGCACTCGCTGCGTTATGCTTAACTGCCGTCGCGAGCGCACAACTTACAACAACAGGAATTCACGGCGTTGTCCGCGACCCATCCGGTGCGGTCGTCCCGGGCGCCACCGTTTCGGCTGTCGATACCGGAACCGGCCTTGAGCGAAAGACGACTGCTGCCGAAGACGGCGGGTTCGTCTTCCAGAACCTGCTCGCCGGCACGTACCGCGTTTCCGCTACCGCCAGCGGCTTTCAAACCGCGGTACTCAGCTCAGTCGTCGTCGATACCGGCCGCGTAACCGACGTCGCCATCAAATTGGATATCGGTGCGGCCACCGATCGAATCGAGGTTTCTGCAGCCGCGGCTCAACTCGAGACCACTTCCAACGAAGTCGGCACCACCATCAACAACAAGAACATCGCCAATTTGCCGTACTCCAGTTTGGATTCACTCAACTTCGCGCTGCTGATGGCCGGAGCGCAGGGCGGCAACGGCGGCAGCACCTTCAATAACCTGCCGAACGCCTCCATGGCTATCACGATTGACGGCATGGACAACAACTCCGAGCGCTTCAAGAGCGGCGGCACCAGCTTCTATGCATTTGCGCCAGAGCGCATCGGCTCCACGGAAGAAGTCACCGTCTCGACGACGGGCTTGGGCGCGGACGCCTCCGCAATGGGCGCAATGAGCATCCGGTTCACCACCAAGCGCGGCACCGAACAGTACCACTTCAGCGTGGGTGAGCAACTCGTTAACGAAGATCTCAACGCAAATACCTGGTTCAACAATCTCCGCGGACAGAGGATTTCCAAGAGCAGGCAGAACAACCCTTACGGCGGGATTGGCGGTCCACTGATCCCCTTCAGCGACAAGTGGCGCCACAAGCTGTTCTTTTACGCCTACCTCGAAGCGCAGCCGCAGCCCGGATCGTCGATCTTAACCACTAAGGTTCTGACGAATGACGCCGCCCAGGGCGTCTTCACCTACAACGGCATCGATGGCCAGCAGCACACCGTCAACCTGCTCACCGCCGCCGGCGCCGCCGGTTTCAAGAGCACCATCGACCCGACGGTTGGCAAGATGATGTCCGACATCGCGGCTTCTCAGTCGCAAAGTACGGGTTATCTTTCGATCACTGGCCAGCCTTACTGGAACACCATGCAGTGGAGGCAGGCGACCAACACGTTGCAGCTCTTCCCGTCGGCCCGCCTGGATTATCAGATCACCCCGAAGATCGCATGGCACGGTTCCTGGAACCTGCGCTATCAGAACATCGATGGCAGCGCGCCGCCGTACCCCGGCGAAAATCAGTATGCCTTTACCAACGGCTACAAGATCACCACGTATGTCGCAACCATGGGTGTGGATTGGACAGTCACTCCGCACATGATCAACACGGTGAACTTCGGCGTTCAGAGCAATGGCGAGTATTTCTATCACGGCGCCGATCCGTCGCAGTGGGCGCCTTACGGCAACCGCGCGCTCTACTCTCCGCTGATCAATACCACCATTCCGAACCCGGTGAGCGCCAACGTATTGCCGTTCATTCGCAACAATCCCGTCTACCAGGTTCGTGACGACGTGAACTGGGTCAAGGGCCGCCATACCATTCTGCTCGGCGGTATCTACAAGGCCACCCATTTCTGGGAAACTTCTTACGGCACGGCCGGCACGCCGACTTACACCCTCGGCATCGCCTCGGGCGACCCGGTTGTCACCGCGCTGACCGCCGCACTTCCGGGCATCAACAATAGTAACGGCGACCTCACGAACGCCGAGAACCTGTATGCCCTGCTTACCGGCCGCGTGAGCAATATCAGCGGTAATGTGAACGTAGACGAAAAGTCGCACCAGTACACGCCGGGTCAGCCCAACACGCAACGCTGGGCCTATCGCACCGGCGGCCTCTACGCTCAGGACAACTTCCGCATATCCTCGCGCCTCACCATCAACTACGGATTCCGTTGGGAGTTCGACGGCGCTGTGAATAGCTACAACGGCATCAACGCCGAGCCGGGCCCGGGTTCCTTCTACGGGCCGTCCAATGGGCTCTTTCAGCCTGGCGTCTTGAACGGCAACCTCAACCCGATGTACGTGGCTGTCTCGGCGCCGTACAAGAGCGACTTAGTCAATCCCGCGCCGAATTTCGGCTTCGCGTGGAATCCCGCCGGCAAGTCCGGCCTCCTCGGCAAGTTGCTGGGCGACAGCAAGACAGTAATTCGCGGCGGCTTTTCCCTTGCTTACTACAACGAGGGAATGAACACCATCTCCAACACCATCTCCAACAACCCCGGCGCGACGCAGTCCATCTCGGCGACGCCCGGCGGCCCCGGCTTCCCGTTGGGCGGTCTCAACCTCAGCTCTCCGGCGCCGCCCTACAACACATTCCCCTCCTCGTTCGGCTTCCCGTTCCCCGAATCGCAGTTCGCGCTCAACGGCGGACAGACGCTCGGCTACGTCAATCCGAACCTTCGCTCCCCGTATACCGAGAATTGGAATATCGGCATACAGCGAGCCTTGCCTGGTAAGGTGGTCTTCGAAGCGCGCTATATCGCCAACAAGTCTACCCACATGTGGCATTACCAGAACATGAACGAGGTGAACATCTTCGAGAACGGCTTCCTGCCGCAGTTCATCCAGGCGCAGAACAACTACAACATCAATTTTGCTAACGGCAAGGGCGCGACGTTCGCCAACAACGGCCTTCCGGGTCAGGCTGCGTTGCCCATCTTCGACACCGCTTTCGGCGCCAACGGCAGCTTCGGTCCTCTCGCGGCCAGTTCCGGCTACACCAACAGCACATTCATTACTGACCTGCAGCAGGGACTTGCGGGAACGTTGGCTGGATCTCTGGCCAGCACCACCAGCACGAGCCCCGGTTACTACTGCCGCCTGGTTGGCGCAAATTTCGCGCCCTGCGCCTCCGCGGGCTTCACTACCAAGACAGCGTACCCGTTGAACTTCTGGACGCCCAATCCCTTCGCCAGCCGCCTGCAATACCAGGATTCCAACGGCGACAACAACTACAATGGTCTGCAACTCGAAGCCCGTAAGGCCTTCAGCCACGGTTTGAGCTTCACGGGTAACTTCACCTGGAGCCACTCCATGGGCGATTTGTTGAACTCTAACGACCAGACCGCCACCTACCAGTGGTTCACGCAGCGCAATGCCCGCCTCAACTACGGTCCCTCGCCGTTCGACCATCGCCTCGCGTGGAACTCGTTCTGGACGTGGGATCTTCCGATGGGCAAGGGTCGCGCCCTGAACCTGAACAACGCGATTCTCGATCGCATCGCCGGCGGCTGGACCATCGGCGGCGTGGAACAGATCTCCACCGGCGCTCCGAGCATCATCAGCAGCGGCCGGGACACGGTCAACAACCTGTCGCAGAGCGGTGTCGTTTTCGGCAACGGGCTCACCCCGAGCCAACTGCAACATGACCTCGCCACTATTCCTAACAAGAATGTCGTGGTGGGCGGCAACCTCATATCAAACGTGGCGAGCATCGTCCAATCGAACGGCACCGCCAACCCGACCTCCTATGCTCCGGCGTCCACCCCCGGCCAGTTCAGCCAGTTCGTCTACATGTATGCGAACAGCGGCTTCACGCTCAATATGAGCCTCAACAAAGCGGTTCGGATCAAGGAGCGCCTGAACGTGGGATTCCGCGTGGAGGCGATCAACTTCCTGAATCATCCGTTCTTCGGGCTCGGCAGCAACTCGGTTACGGCGAACAGTTTCGGCCAGATCAGTTCGGCCAGCGGTAACCGCACCGTCCTGCTCCGCGCCTTCCTAAGCTGGTAATTAAAATGAACCTACGCTTCTCTCTTTATGCGTTGGTCCCGGCGGCACTGCTTCTTGCAGTGCCCGCCGGAGCCCAGCGCGGCGGCCGCGGCTTCGGCGGCGCATCCCTCCCGCAGGATCTCTCCTTCCGATTTATGGGTCCGGCTAACGGCAACCGCATCGCAGCGGCCGCCGGCGTAGTCGGCGATCCCAACACGAATTACGCGGGAGCCGCGTCCGGCGGTGTCTGGAAGACCACGGATAAAGGCGCCACCTGGACGCCTGTTTCCGATGCCATGCCCGTCGCCGCGATCGGCGCTCTCGCCGTCTCGCGGACCGATCCCAAGCAGGTTTGGGCCGGCACGGGAGAAGCGTGGGCCATTCGCGATTCCGACATGATGGGCAACGGCATCTATAAATCCAGCGATGCCGGAGCCACGTGGCAGCACATGGGGCTCGATGAGACCGGCCGTATCGGGCGCATCATCGTTCACCCCACCGACGCCAATATCGTCTACGTCTGCGCTCTCGGCCGCACCACCGGGCCGCAACCAGAGCGCGGCGTTTTCAAAACCACGGACGGCGGCAAAACCTGGAACCGCATGCTCTTCGTCGATGGCAATACCGGCTGCTCCGGCCTCAACATCGATGAGAACGATCCCAACACGCTCTTCGCCGGCATGTGGCAGGTGGAGATGCACACCTACGCGATGTTCAGCGGCGGTCCCTCCAGCGGCGTCTATGTCACCCACGATGGCGGCGCGCACTGGACGCACATTGAAGGCCACGGTCTGCCGCACGCGCCCCTCGGTAAAATCGATGTCGCCCCCGCGCCCTCCAATTCCAAGCGCGTTTACGCCCTCATACAGACTGCCGACCAGGGCTCCATCTGGCGTTCCGACGATGGTGGCGCGAACTGGACCGCCGGAAGCTGGCAGCGCGAGCTCATCGGCCGCGCCGGGTACTACATCAAGCTCGCGGTAAATCCTAAGAATCCCGATGAAGTGCTCGTCGCCAACAGCAGCTTCTGGCAATCCACGGACGGCGGGAAAACCTTCCGCACGCTCGGCTGGGGCGGCGATACGCACGACATCTGGATCGATCCCACGGACCCCAATCGCATCATGATGACGCACGACGGCGGCATGTTCATGACCTTCGATCACGGTCAGACGTCGCAGCGCGTCACCCTGCCCATCGGCCAGATCTATCACGTCGCGGTGGACAATGATGTCCCCTATCACATCTACGGCAACATGCAGGACAACAGCACCATGCGCGGACTCAGCACCGTGCAGGAGCAGGGCGCCAATGTGCCCGGTCAAGCTCCGGCCGCGGGTGGCGGACGCGGTGGACGCGGCGGCGGACGTGGCGGCTTCGGCGGCGGCGCCGGCGGCGTTCAAGTCGGCCAGTGGGAACACAATCTGGGCGGTTGCGAATCCGGCTTCACGCTCCCCGATCTCACCAACACCGACATCATCTGGGCTTCCTGCTACGGCAACGAGGTCACGCGCTACGACGCGAAAACCAAGATCTCGCGCTCCATCAGCCCGTGGCTGCACACCCTCGATTCCGAACCGAACAAAGCCAAGTACCGCTGCCACTGGACCCCGCCGCTGGCCGTCGATCCGTTCGACCATAACGCGGTCTACTACGGCTGCCAGGTCATCTTCCGCACCACCAACGGCGGCCAAAGCTGGAATACTATCAGCGAAGATCTCTCCACGCGCGACCCCAAGTACGTCGTGTCCTCCGGCGGCATCGTGCGCGATAACCTCGGGCAATTCTACGGCGAAGTGGTCTTCGCCATCGCGCCGAGCGAAATTCAGCGCGGCCTCCTCTGGGCCGGCACCAACGACGGCAAAGTCTGGTACACGCGCGATTCCCTCTCCTCCTCGCCGCACTGGACGGACGTTACGGCCAACATCAAGGGCCTGCCGCCGCTCGCCGTTATTTCCAAGATCGAGCCCGGACATTTCGATGCCGGCACCGCTTACGTCGCGGCCGATTTCCACCTTATGGACAACCGCGATCCGTGGATCTACAAAACCACGGACTTCGGCAAGACCTGGACGAAAATCACCGGCAATCTGCCGACGGGGCACCCGCTCGATTACGTCCGCGCCATCGCCGAAAATCCGAATCGCAAAGGCATGCTGTTCGCCGGTAGCGGCAACGCTCTGTTCTATTCCATGGACGACGGGCAGAACTGGAAACCGCTGCAGCAAGGCCTTCCGCATGCGCCCGTGAGCTGGATCGTGGTGCAGAAGCAGGCGCACGATCTCGTCATCTCCACCTACGGCCGCGGTTTCTACATCATGCATGACATCACTCCGCTGGAGCAGGGAGTGATGGAACCGAGCTTCAGCGAACCCACCGCGCTCATCGCGCCCCGGCCTGTCTTCCGCGAGCCGCGCGGCGCCAACGCCGAGATCAGCTTCAAGCTCGCGTCGGTCCCCAAGGGTCCGGTCCAATTCGAAGTCCTGGATGCCAAGGGCGCGGAAGTCACTAAGCTCGCCAATGTCACCGGGCACGCCGGCCTCAACCGCATCGCCGCCGATATCCGCTACGCCCCGCCGCGGCTCGTCGCTCTCCGCACTACGCCGCCCGAGAATCCGCACATTTGGGAGGAACCGCGCTTCCAAGGCCAGACCACGCGGCCCGTGACTCACTGGGGCATCGCCCAGGCCGAAGTCGGGCCCATTGCCGGACCCGGGGACTACACCCTCAAGATGACCGTGGACGGCCAGAGCTTCACCAAGCCGCTGCACATCACCGTGCCCACAGGCTCGCACGGCACCGAAGCCGATCAGAAGGCCGCCGTGCAGCTTCAGCTCAAAGTCCGCGACGATATCAGCACCGTTTCGGACATGGGCAACCAGCTCGAATGGATGCGCAAGCAGCTCGAAGATCAGAAAAAGACGGAGCAGGGCAAGGATGCCATCCTCCGCGCCATGACGCAAATCGATCGTAAGCTGAAGGACGTCGAGCTGAAACTCATCACCGAGTCCGACATGCTCAGCGACGATAAGTATTACCCTGAGCAGTATCAGCTCTACTTGAACTTCATTTGGCTGAACGGCGAGGTCGGCACTGGAGCTGGCGACGTCGCCGGAACGGGCGATTACGGCCCGACCGAGACCGATACGGCCCTTGTCCTCGATCTCGAACGGCAGCTCCAGGCCGTAAAAACGCAGTACGCCTCGGTCATGGATAAGGATGTGCCGGCTTACAACCAATCCGTCACGTCCAATGGTGTTGAGCCGCTGAAAACGACGGGAGCACCCCCGGCGCCGGCGAGAACCGGCCGGGGCGGCAACGAATAAAAGTAGCGGTAAGCGGCGCCTCCATGCGGGGCGCCGCTTCTGACGCAGCAGTAATTGAAGCAGGAGGTCCCATGAAAAACAAACTTCTCGCCCTGGCCCTGGCCGTCGCGCCCGCGCTCCTGGCACAAGGCACACTCGCCGACTATCAAAGAGCCCAAGGGCTGCAAGCCAAAGCCCGAGGACTGGTAGTGAACGCCCCCGGCGCCCCCACGTGGATCGGCAAGACCGGCCATTTCTGGTATTCGCGCTCCGTCAAAGGCGGAACCGATTTCATTCTGGTGGATGCCGCGTCGGGAAACAAGAAACCAGCCTTCGACCACGAGAAGCTCGCCTCGGCGATCTCCACTGCTACCGGCCACACCTACACCGCGCACAACCTCCCCTTCGCGCCGCAAACCGGGCGGGGTGGCGGCGGACGCGCCGCCGCGGGAGCCGCGCCGCAAACCGCGCCGCTGACCATCGCCGACGATGAGCAATCGCTCACGTTCGGAACGGCCGGCAGCATGTACAAGTGCAGCCTCTCCGATTACACCTGCGCCAAGAACGGAGCCATACCTGCCGGTTTTGGCGGCCGGGGAGCTCGCGGCGGAGCGCCCTATGACGATGAGCAGCCCGCGCCCTACGTCACCGAAGAAAACGGCGGCGACCCCGTGGACGGTCTCGAGTTCCAGCCCTACCCGCAGCAAGGCGGAGCCGGTGGTTTTGCCGCCCGCGGCCAACTCGCATGCGCCCCGCGGACGCCAACTGCTGCGCCCCCTCAAGGCGGAGGCCGTGGCGCCGGACGCGGAGGCCGCGGAGCCGCAGCCGCGACGCCTACTGAAGCCTGCCGCTCCTTCGACGGCAAGTGGGACGCTGTCATCGAGAACTACAACATCTTCCTGAAGCCGGTCGGTTCCACCGAGCCCGCTACGCCGCTCAGCTTCGACGGCTCCGAAGGCAACTACTATACGCTGCGTTCCGTCGCCTGGTCGCCAGACTCCAAGCACATCGTCGGCTACCATACGCGCCCCGGTTACGATCGCCAGGTCCACTACATTCAGTCGTCGCCCACGGACCAGATTCAGCCCAAGCACTTCACCACTGAAACCATGCCGAACTCCGCCATGGGCGCGATGTACCGCAAGCCCGGCGATGCCGTCGATATCGCCTACCCGGCGCTCTTCGATGTAGCAACCAAAAAGGAAATCGAAATTGACCGCGCGCTCTTCCCCAACCCGTACGACATCACCGTGCCGGTATGGTGGAAAGACGGTCGCGGCTTCACCTTCGAATACAACCAGCGCGGCCATCAGGTCTATCGCGTCCTCGAAGTGAACGCGCAGACCGGCGCCGTGCGCCCGATCATCGATGAGCAGAGCAAAACGTTCATCTATTACAACCAGCTCGGACCCGGTCTCTCCGCCGGCCGCCGCTTCCGCCGCGACCTCAATGACGGTAAGGACATCATCTGGGCCAGCGAGCGCGATGGCTGGGAGCACCTCTATCTCTACGACGGCCTCACCGGCAAGGTGAAGAACCAGATCACCAAGGGCCAGTGGCTCGTCCGCAACGTCGAGTATGTCGATGAGGACAAGCGCCAGATCTATTTCGAAGCCGGCGGCCTCATCCCCGGCCAGGATCCGTACTTCACCCAGCTCTGCCGCATCAACTTCGATGGCACCGGCCTCACCAAGCTCACGGACGCCGATGGCACCCACACCGTCACCTTCTCGCCCGACCGCAAGTATTACATCGACACCTGGCAGCGCGTCGATCTGCCGCCGGTCGCGCAGCTCCGCCGCACCGAAGATCAGAAAGTCGTCGCCGACCTCGATAAGGGCGACGCTTCCGCGCTTCTCGCCGCCGGCTTCCACTTCCCCGAAGTCTTCGTCGCCAAAGGCCGCGACGGCAAGACCGATATCTGGGGCGTCATCACCAAGCCGATGAACTTCGATCCCTCGAAGAAGTATCCGGTGATCGAGAACATCTACGCCGGTCCGCAGGGCTCCTTCGTCCCCAAGACGTTTTCCGCCGTCTCCGGCGATCAGGCGCTCGCCGAACTTGGTTTCATCGTCGTCCACATCGATGGCATGGGCACCAGCAATCGCTCCAAAGCCTTCCACGATGTCGCCTGGAAGAACATCGCCGATGCCGGTTTCCCGGATCGCATCCTCTGGCACAAAGCCGTGGCCGCGAAGTACCCGTGGTATGACATCAGCCGCGTCGGCATCTTCGGGACGTCCGCCGGCGGCCAGAATTCGCTCGGCGCTCTGCTCTTCCACCCCGAGTTCTACAAGGTGGTGGTGACCAACAGCGGCTGTCACGATAACCGCATGGACAAGCTCTGGTGGAATGAGCAGTGGATGGGCTGGCCGCTCGGTCCGCAGTACTCCGCGTCTTCCAACGTCGATAACGCTTTCCGCCTACAGGGCCGCGCGCTCATCATCATCGGCGAGCTCGATACCAACGTCGATCCCGCCTCTTCGCTCCAGGTGGTGAATGCGCTTCTCAAAGCGCACAAGCACTTCGAGATGCTCTACGTGCCCGGCCAGGATCACGGCGTCGGCAGCATCGCGGGCGATCACTTCCGCGATGACTACTTCGTCCATTACCTGCTCGGAGTCGAGCCGCCGGATTGGAACCGCGTGTCGCTCCCGGCGCCTGAGCCGACCACCGGCAACTAGCGGTAACGACCGGGCTCCGGCCCGGTCGCAAACCTCCAACTCATGCCCCTCAATCGCCGAGACCTCCTGAAAACAGCGTCCGCGGCCGCCTTGATCCCGAATCTCAAAGCGGCCGCTGATGAATTCGCGATAGAAGTTTCCACCGTCAGCCCGAAGACTGTCCGCATCACGTTCCATCCCTTCAAAGATGGTCAGCCCGTGCCCGTCCTCGACGATGGCTCGCTCGTGCGCCAAAGCTGGGGTCAGCCCATCGCCAAACTAGGCCCCAAATCGGCCGCCCGAACCATCAAATCCGGCGACCTGCGCCTGCAATTCAAGCCCGATCCGCTCACCTTCGCGGTCGAAGGAGTCCAGCAGCTCAAGATCGATCCCGCGACCGGCGGCCTCACCTTCCTCACCGGCGATGCTCCGCTGCTCGGCTTCGGCGAAGGCGGTCCGCAGTTCGATCGTCGCGGCGATAACGACCCGATGCGCAGCGGCCAAGGTGGCTACCGCCTCGGCACCAACGGCGGCCGTGTCCCGATTCCCTGGCTGATCGGAACCTCCGGCTGGGCGATCTTCATTCACCAGCCCGCCGGTGCATGGGACCTCTCCGGTCCCGAAGCCAAGTTCACTCGCGCCGTTCCCGTTGCTCCGCGCGGATCCACCGCCCCACCGCCGCGCGCCGAACCGGCAGCCCTCGACATTTTCCTATCCGTAGCGAAAGAGCCCGCCACTCTCATCCGCGAATACACGCGAATCACCGGCCTCCCCGAACTCCCCGCGCTCTGGACCTTCGGGTATCAGCAATCGCACCGCACACTCGCCAGCCGAGAAGAAGTCCTCGACGAAGCCAAAACGTTCCGCGAAAAGAAGCTGCCCTGCGACACGCTCATCTATCTCGGCACCGGCTTCTGCCCGTCCGGCTGGAACACGGACAACGGTAAGTTCGACTTCAACCAGAAAGTCTTTCCCGATCCCAAGGCGATGTTCGATCAGCTTCACAGCGAGCATTTCAAAGTGGTCCTGCACGTCGCCTACCCCACCGGCATTCGCGAAATGCGCGGCACCGTCAAAGATCCCTGCGACCCCGCGGTGCGCGCCGAACGCCAGCCGAGCTGCTACTGGAAGATGCACGAGCCGGACTTCGCCCTGGGAGTGGATGGCTGGTGGCCCGACGAAGGCGATGCGCTCGATGGTCCCTCGCGCCTGGTGCGCAACCGGATGTATTGGGAAGGGCCGCAGCTCGATCGCCCCAATGAGCGTCCCTTCGCGCTCCATCGCAACGCCTATCCCGGCATGCAGCGCTATGCTTCGTTTCTGTGGTCCGGTGATGTTTCGTCTCTCTGGGAAACGCTGAAGCAGCACGTCCCGAACGCCGTCAACACGTCCCTCAGCGGCATCCCTTATTGGGGCACCGATATCGGCGGCTTCGTGCCGACCAAAGAGCTCACCGGCGAACTGTACGTCCGCTGGTTTCAGTTCGGAGCGTTCAATCCGCTCTTCCGCTCGCACGGACGCTCCTGGAAACTCCGCCTGCCATGGGGCTGGAACACGGGCGACCCCGGACCGGTCGAGATCCAAGGCTACAGACAAGGCACGACGCCTCCCGAGAGCGAGCTACACAACGCGCAAGTCGAGCCCATCTGCCGAAAGTATCTCGACCTGCGCTATCGCATGCTGCCCTATCTCTACAGCGCCGTCCGCGAAGGCACCGTCACGGGAATGCCCATCATCCGCGCGCTCTGGCTGCATTACCCCGATGACCCGGTCGCTGTCGCCAGAGGCGATGAGTTCCTGTGGGGTCGCGATATTTTAGTCGCGCCGGTATTCGAACAAGGAGCCACGGAGCGCAAGCTCTACTTGCCGAAAGGAACCTGGTACGACTACTGGACCAGCGAGAAAATCGAAGGAGGCCGCGAGATCACAAAGAAGGTCGATCTCGAGATCATGCCCGTCTATGTGCGCGCCGGAGCAATTCTTCCGCTGGGTCCTGTCAAGCAATACACCGGAGAAAAACTGGACGAGCCGCTGACGCTGGCGATCCACCCGGGAGCAAACGGAAGCTTCCTCCTCTACCAGGACGACGGAGAATCCTTCCGCTACCGCCAGGGAGAATGGACGGGAATCCAAATGGACTGGAACGACGCCCGCCAAACGCTATCCCTCCGACTAGCCCCCAACTCAAAACTCCTGTCGAAACAAAAGCTGCTGATCAAAGTAGGCGATAAACAAAAACAAGAAATCTTCGAAGGCCGCCCGCTATCGATCCGCCTGTAGCATTGGTCAAGCTACCACAGAGACACAGAGAAAAAACAAAGAGGACACAGAGAAACAAAACTGTTTTCTCTGTGTCCTCTTTGTTTTTTCTCTGTGTCTCTGTGGTGAACCAGCGCTGCCGCTATCTTTACGACACCGTCCAGTAAACCGAATACCGCTTACCGAAGATGCTATTAATCGGCACCAGCGCGACATCCTTGCTCTGCCCCGTCGTACGGAAACGCAGCGGACCATCCGCCGGCTTGATCCACGAGCTCACATCTCCGCGAGCCTTGAACGTAGGAATCTCGATCGCCGGCACCTGAGGCGGCGCATCCGGATTCCGTGGCCGCCCGTTGAACCCCGGCCGCGGAATCCGCGGAGCATTCGGCCCCACGATCATTCGCTCCGTCAGTCCCTCGCTCCCCAAGTCGCCCGCCAGCACAATCGGACCGTACACGAACGCCTGCATCGAATGATCATCCGGCATCTCGACCACTCCCAGATGCATCGGCATTTCCATTTCCACCTTATCGCCGGCTTTCCAGGCCCGATGGATCGTCAGATAGCTGCCCGGAGCCGCCGAAGCTTCCAGCACACGGCCATTCACCTTTACCGTGGGAGCCGTCCGCAGCCAGCCGGGGATGCGCAACCGGATCGGCATCGCAGAGCCGCGAGCCGCCGTGACCGTCAGTGTGGTCGAAGGAGTCTCGGGGAACTTGGTCTCCTGCCGCAGCTTGAAACCCTTGCTGTTCCAGTCCAGCTCGCTCGGCACGAACAGATTCACGTACAAGCCGTCGCCGTCATGCCAGTAGATACTGTTGTTGAGCTTGGAATACTCTTCCACGCCCGTTCCCGTGCAGCACCAGAAGCTCTGATCCTCTGTGTTGAACGTCTTCCACGCGCCCGGCGTCAGCGACAGGTAATACTGCGTGTAGCCGGACTTCGGCTGAATCGTGCCGATCCGGTGATTCAGCAGCACCTTCTCGTAATAATCGAAGTACCGCGGATCCGCCGTCCAGCTATGGAGGTGGCGCGTCAGCTTCAACATGTTGTACGCGCAGCAGCACTCCGCCGTCGCCACGCTCATCTTCAGCTCGTGCGCGAGCTCGCGCGGCTGACCTTGCCACGATTCCCCATTGCTCGTGCCGCCCGTCACGTAAGCGCGCGCCGTCGTCACTTCATACCAGAAGAAGTCCGCCACATCGTGGAAGCGCGTATCGTCCGAGATCTCGTACCGCCGGGCCGCCGCGATCACCTGCGGAATGTGTGTGTTGACGTGCAGCCCGCGCAGCTCGTCGCGACGCGACGCCAGCGGATTCACGAACCGCTTCTTCGTGAACCGGTCGCCGACGCGCGCCCACTGGTCGTTATTCGTCGCCGCCGATAAGTTGTAGAGCACCTCGGCCATTCCGCCGTACTCGTCGCCGAGTATCTCCTGCATGTGCTCTTCGCTCTTCGATCCCGTCCACTTATCGGTCCAGTCGGCCATCTTCTCGACTACGTCCAGCGCCTGCTTGTTGCCGGCGATCTGGTTCATGTCGAGCAATCCCGCCATGATTTTGTGGATCGTGTAGAACGGAGCCCACGGCAATTGCGGAGCGCCGGGTTCCGTCGATCGCGGCTTGCCTGAGAGCGCATCCAGCCGGTCGAACAGCTCCGTCGGGAACGCGCTCAGATAACCGCCGCCCAACTTCTCTTGGCACTTCGCGAGCTCGGCGACCATGTAGTCGCCCTTGCTCTTCGCGTCCTTATCGCCATTCGCCGCGCGCTGCGCCGTCGCGGAAAGAAAATGACCCCCGGTGAAATGGCCGCGCAATTCCGTGCCGCGCTTTCCGTCCGCCGGAGCCTCCCAGCCGCCCAGGGGCTTGGCATCGCCCACGCTCAATCCGGCATTCTGGCGGAAGTTGTACAGCAGGCGATCCGCCGGGAGGCGGTCCATATACCCGCTATTCCATTCCGCCACTTCCGTGTACATGCTCGGCAGCAGCTTCACCTCACCCATCTCGAAAGGCCGCGTCTTGGGCGCTACATCCTTCCGCGCGAATTCGATCTTCCCTTCGAACGGTGGCACCTCGGGCGGCGGACCGGGCCTGCGCCGTGCCGTGTTGGGATCCGGCGGACCGGCCGGCACCGGCTGACCCGGTTGCCGCGGACTCTGCTCCGTCGTATGTGTCTGAGTCGTGGTCTGCTGCGCCACCAGCGGAGCCGCGGCGCCTGCCATTATGCCCATCGCGAACTTTCTTCGGTTCATATTCACCTCACTACCCATTCGTGAATCCCGGCGCTAAACTTCGGCTGCGCCGTCAACTCTACCCTCAGTTGCGTCGTAGCTACCGGCTTAAACGTCACTTTGTTGAACTTGTCCTTCTCTACCCCGTAAGCCGCCGCCGCTTCCACCGGTTTCCACTCGCCGCCGTCGAAATACAGCACTCGCCAGTCTGCCGGCACGCGCACGCCGCCGCGGCCCGTATCGTCGAACCAGTACAGCTCGCACTCGCTCACCGTCACCGGTTTGGCGAACGCGTAACTCACCCACTCTGTTTCGCCCTGTTTCGGCCACCAGTCGAAATACGAGCTTCCATCGTTGCTCGCCCGCGGCGTCTCGCCGTCGTGAATCGTTTCCGGACTCCCGTGCGGAGTCCCGCTCGCCGCGACCTTCGCCGTCGACGCCAGCGTCGGGAACGGCTCCGGCCGCGCGACACCCTCCGTCTCCGGCAGCCACACCATCATCTGCCCGCGACCCCGATTCGCCCACGCATAATACGGAATCGCCGTGAACTGCTGATCCGTCTTCGTCACCTTGCCCTGAGCATCGTACGCCAGAGCCTGCGCGCGGCCCGTCACCACCTCGACGCCATTCAGCATCGCCGGCCGGTATTCCGCTGTCAGCTTCGTCGAAGCCGGCAAAACCAGGTTCCGCACCTTTCCGTTGGGATTGTCCACCCATTCGGCCGTGTACACGATCGGTCCCCGTTGCAAAGCCACGCGCCCGCGGTCGCTCGCCACCGCTTCGTTCGCCACCACGCGACGCACCGGCATGGGCAGATTCAATTCGATCGAATCGCCCCTCTTCCACGTGCGATTCAAATCCACATAGCCCTTGTCGAGAGCAATCGCCACAGGCTTGCCGTTCACCTTCAACACCGGAGCGGCATTCGACTTATCCGTGAAGCGATACAGATCCGTCGGCACCGGCTCGTTGCGCGCCCATCCCGGAATGCGCACGTGGATCGTCAGGGGCATCGCCTGCGCGCCCGGGTCTACCGTCATCTTCACCGCGCCTTCCCACGGGTAGCGCGTCTCCTGCACCAGCTTCACCGTCTTGCCGCTGTCCAGCTTGACGTCCGCAGCGCTCGCCACAAACAGGTTCACCCAGATCGCGTCGCCGCGCTGGCCGTACACATATCCCGGCACGCTCGCCATGAAGCGCGTGATGTTGCCCGGGCAGCACGCCACGCCGAACCACGGGCTGCGCTGGTCCTTGCCCGCGTACCCCGTCGCTTCCAGGGGATTCTGGTAGAAGAAGGTCTTGCCATCGAGCGACACACCGGAAATCAAACCGTTGTACAGCGTCCGCTCCATCACGTCGACATACTTCGCATCGGCGTGCAGCAGAAACATCCGCTCGTTCCAAAAGTCGTTGCCCACCGCCGCGCATGTCTCGTTGTAAGCGGTCAGGTTCGGCAGTTCATAGTCCGCTCCGAAGCTCTCCCCCGCTCCGCGCGCGCCCACGCCGCCGGTGATGTGCAGTTTCTTTCCGGATACGTTGTCCCAGATCTTGTCGAGCGCGTTCAGATAAGATGTGTCGCCCGTCAGCGCCGCTACATCCGCCATTCCGGAGAACATGTACTCTGCGCGGACTGCATGGCCGCCGGCAGGCGCTTCGGTCTGATCCACCGGCCGCTTGTTGGCCTCCACGTACGGGTTGCCCGCTCCGCGCTCCTTGCTCTGCGGCCCGCGCACATCCAGCATGAACTTCGCCAGATTCAGATAGCGCACGTCGCCGGTCGCGCGATATAACTTCGCCAGCCCCATTTCCGCGATCTGATGACCCGGCCAGATCTCGCGCTTCTCAGGACCGAACGTGTCGCACAGCAGATTCGCACTCTTGATCGCGATGTTCAACAGTGTGCGCTTGCCTGTGGCCTGGTAATGCGCCACCGCGGCCTCGTACAGATGACCGAGATCGTACAACTCGTGGCTGTCCACACCCTCCAGAATCCAGCGCTCGTTGCCGCTCCACGGGTGCGGATTCAGCGGATTGATGGTGCGTGCGGTGTACAGGTATCCGTCAGCCTCCTGCGCCGCTCCGATCTTCTGAATCAGCGTATCGACGTATGCGTCGAGCTTCGGGTCCGGATGCACGCTCAGCGTATAACTGGCGCCTTCGATTACCTTGTAGACATCCGTATCGTCGAACGGATACCCAGGCGCTTTCTTATCTTCGAGTTGCCCCTTCAGCGCCAGCGCGGCCCTCTCGAAATTGTGCACACGGCCGGTCTCCTCGTCCTTCTGAAACGCGAACGGAATCGTGACCGCGCGATTGGTCTCGATCTTCGGCGCCCAAAAGCCGTCGTCTACATGGACAGCCGTAAACGGAACCGGTTTCACCGGATAGTCGGGCCCGCTCTGTGCCAGTGCGGCCGCCGCCATAAGAAAGAGTGCTGCAATCGCTTTCATAACCACTGCCATTATACGTCCGCCATCCCGGCGCGGCGGTGCTGTTCGGTGATGCCTTGACCACCTTCATCCTGCCTTTTCTGTATTGTTTTTCGTCCCCGGCCTGCTGCAATTTGTGACATGATAGCGCTTTCAGGAGGAAAGCCAATGGACCGCCGCCAGTTCCTGCAATCCGCAGCCCTGCTCAGCGCCGCTACCACCCTCGACGCCGTTGCCGCCGACGAAAATCCCATCGCCGAATTCACCCACGCCAATGAGACCTGGAAAGTCTACGAAACTCACGGCCTGAAAGACGCCGCCATCACCTTCGTTTCCTCCAAAGGCACCCGCCGTGTTCTCGCCAAGTCCAACGAAGCTGCCTTCGCGCACCCCGATCCCCAGTTCCTCGGCATCCCCATCGCCGATATCGGCACCGCGGCCCGCGACCTTCTCGCCGATAAGCTGCTCGAGCATGGCGACCCCGACCCCGAACAGGTCCGCGATGCCGCCCCTCCCCTTGGCTCGCGCACCGGCGGCGGAGCCAATCAGCGTCCCGCCTGGAACGCCATCGTCGGCACCGTCGAATGCGCGGACACCATGCCCGTGTTCCCGGGCGGCAACACGCGCACCTATCACCCGACGCAGTATTTCCCGGAACTCCGCGCCCCCAACATGCTCCAGCACCGCTATGAGGGAATGCTGGGCGGCTGGATGCCCGCTGTCCGCAAGGTTTTCCCGCTGGAAGGCGACGCGCACATCGAAATGATCGTCTTCGGCGATGTCAACGCGCATGACCGTTTCATCGTTCAGACCTGGCATCGCACTGCCAAGATCGAAAACGGCAAAGTCACCAAGGTCGTCTACGGCTATAGCTATCCGGCCTATCCGCCCGCCCGCGAAGATCCCAAACCCGAGGCTTTCTACCGCGCGCTCCTCGCCTTCGCCGACTACTGGGACCGTCACCTCGCCTCCTGCGCCAAAACCAAGCTCCCCGATGAGCAGTGGACCGATTTCACCAAGCACGCCTTCGCCAAAGAGCTCGTCGTTCGCCCCGGCGGCGTTTATCCCAAGTACGGCGCAGTGGATCGCGACTACTACGGTTCTGAATACGACGGCTTCCAGGACATCTTCACCATGGCGATGATCACCAACCTCGAATGGGGCCGCTTCGATGAAGCGCGCAAGATCATCGACAACTACCTCACAGACTTTACCGATTCAAAAGGCATGATCAACATGCGCGGACCCGAAACCGCGCAATTCGGCATGACGCTTTCCTACCTGGCGCGCTATTACAACTACACGCGCGACGCCGCGCTCCTGCAAAAGCACCGCGCCAAAATCGAAGCTACCGCCGCGATGCTCATCGCCATGCACGATATCAGCCTCAAGCTGCCCGAAGACAATCCCGGGCATGGTCTCATCGCCGGCTGGAGCGAATCGGACGCATGCCTTAACGCCGAACCCGCCACGTGGTGGCAGCCCTACTACGCCAACACTGCGTTCACCGTACGCGGTTTCGTGGATCTCGCCCGCGTCTGGCCCGCAATCGCGCCCGGAGCGCGCGTCGACGAATGGAAACGCCGCGCCGATCGCATGAAATCCACGCTCGTCGCGAGCATGGAAAAGAACACGCGGCATGACCTCAAGCCGCCATACGTTCCCCTCCTTCCCGGGTCGAAGCTGACCTTCCGCGAATCCATGTCCACCGAACGCCCCAGCCCCCAGCAGTGGCCGCATCGACCGTACACGGAGCTGGTGCACGCGGACGTGCTCCCCGCGAATCTCGCTAATATGACGCTCGACACCATGCGCGCCTACGGCGCAACCACCATGGGAGTCGTCGCCAACGTGGGCCGCGCGAATCCCAATGGCCGCGCCATACTCGGGTTCATTTCCTACGGCTACGCGCAAATGCTCATCCGCCTGGACCGCATCGAAGAGTATCTCCTCTTCATGTACGCGCATCGCTACCACGACTACACACCCGGCACCTGGACCGCCGGCGAAGTCTCCGGGATCACCGGCGGCACCGCCATCTTCTGCATTCCCGCGCAGCAGACCGTGCCCGTTCTCGTCCGTTGGATGCTTGTTCTGGAGGACAGCGATGAAGATCGGCTGTATCTGGGCCGGGCGCTTCCGCGGCAATGGGTCGCTTCCGGCAAGGAAATCTCCATCCATGAGGCGCCTACGCGCTGGGGGCGGGTCGATTTCCATCTGCAAGGCGACTCGTCGGCCAAGCGAGTGCGTTCGACAGTAACCCTGGCCAAAGCCGGATCGCCCAAAGAACTGCACGTCAAACTCCGAATGCCCACGCAATTCAAGCTGCAATCGGCAACCGTCAACGGCAGGCAAGCCCGCATTGAAAACGAAACCGTAGTCGTCCCCACGGGTATGGCTACGCACTTCGAAGTAGAAGGAGTTTTCGCATGACCTCGCGTTCCATCCGCGTTCATCTGCGTGTATCTGCGTCCCTAATCGTTTTCGCCGCGTTGGCGGCGCAAGCGCAGCCCTTCCGCCAAGCCGGACACCCCATCGGGAAGGCCACCGTCCAGGGCAACCTCATCGTGCTGGAACTCAACGAAGGAGCCCTCGGCAAAGCCAATATCTTCGACCTGAACCATCGAACCCTCCGCTTCACCCCCGATGGCTCACGGTATCGCGCGGAAAACGTTGCCTTGCAGTGGGACAACGATTTCGGACCGGAAATGCAAGGCAGCCAGGCGACGCTCAAGAATTTTTCGTTCCCGTTTTCGGGCAAGACCTGGAACACCTTCGGTGTGGGCATGACGGGCTCGATGACCTTTGGCGAAGCGCCCGCCGCCGCTCCGGCTGGCGGCCGAGGTGGCGCAGGCGGCAGAGGGGGTTTCGGTGGACGCGGCGGCGGCATTTCCGTGGCGCGCTTCGACGAGTTGGCGATCGCCGGGCGCACCATCATCAACACCGTGCCTGCCATCAGCGTTTTCTTCAAGCCGCGCATGAGCGGCACGCGTTACATGAAGGAAACCGAAGACCGCGCGGTGATTAGCTGGAGCCTCACCGAACCTCACGGCGGCGTTCAGGATATGTACTGGGCGCCCACCGTCAATCGCTTCCAGTGCGTGCTGCACAAAGACGGCACAATCGATCTCTCGTATGACGCCGTGCACGCTGACGACGGCATCGTCGGCATTTACCCGATGGTAAACGCGGACTCCGAAACCGAAATCGCCACGCTGAACGGCGCAGCCGCAATCAAAAGCATCAAGCTAAGCGCTGCCGGTGGCTTGTTCCTCAAAGCAACCATCCAGACCGCGGCCCCGCTTCCCGCCGAACCGGACGGGCAATCTGCCGGACCCTGGCGGCTTTGCCTCAACGCGAAGAAGCCAACCGGAGACTGCACCGCCGATTCCACCGCCGACGCTGTGTGGACCATTCAAGGTGGACGCGGCGGTCGAGGTGGACGCGGCGGCGGCCAGCCTCCGCGTTACATCGCGACTGGCCCGGGCGCGATGCCTGCCGTGACTGTCAACGGCGACAGCATTTCGATGCAAGGTTCTCTTCCCGAAGGCTATAAATCCGGCGACCAGATCTATGTCTCGGCGCCCGGCGTCGCGCCGCAAGCCGTGAAACTCGCCGGCATCAGCAGTCCCGAAGTGCACCTGGCGAATGTCAAAAAAACCGATGGGCCGTTCCCCGTCGTCTTCGAGGCGTTCCACTATCTGAAGCCGCCGCGCGCCATGGATCTGACCTGCTCGGTCATCAAATCCCTCGGCGATAAGTACGACATGCTGGCATACTATTCCGACTTCCGCATCGATAACCCGGAAGCCGGCACTTCCAGTACCGGCCCAAATGGCGGTGGAACCGTGGGCGGCGAAGTCACCGGTATCGGAGCGCCGCAGCGCAATCTCGCCAGCTTTTGCACCGAAGGCCGCTTTCAATGGCAGTACATTCAGCCCGTGTGGGTCAATGCCAACCAGATGCAGGAGTACCCGCCCGCGGATTTGAAAGATACCAACAACCACGATATCGGCGGGTATCTGCACGAGCTTAGCCAGCGCACGCAAAACGGAAAGGTCCCGCCGTACGATTATGCCGTCAGCCAGATCGGCCACGAAATGGGCCATCGCTGGAGCGCGTTCGAATCCGCGAAGGTCAATGGCCGTACCATTCCTCTCGGCGCAGGGTCGCACTGGGTCCGCGGACTTCAGGCCGTCGTCCCCTTCCCGTACCAACGTCCCACGGAAGCATCGATGATGGGCGGAGGCGTCTGGCAGGACAACTTCGACGGCACTTACACCCAACTCGATGACGATTACTACGTCCCCGCGACCGGCTACTCGTATCTGGACCTGTACAACATGGGCCTCCTCGCACCTGAGGAAGTGCCCGACTTCTTCATCCTGGAGAACCTCACGCCCGCCGGCCGCGATCCCAATGGTCATTCCATCTTCAAAGCCGACCGCACCAAGCTGACGATCCAGGACGTCATCGCCGCCGAAGGTCCGCGCAAGCCCGACATCGACCACTCGCAGCGAAACTTCAACACCGGTATGGTGCTCGTGGTGGAGCACGGCAAAAAGCCCTCCAGGGAACTCATCGAAAGAACCAACGGAATCCGCGAACGCTGGATGGATTACTTCGAAACAGTAACCAACCACCGAGCCCACATGACCACGAATCCAAAGTAGCGACCGGTCTCCAGACCGGTCGCAAATGTACGGCCGAAGAGCAACATCACTGAAGGCCAACTTATTCGGGTACCCGGCCGCCGATTAACGCCGATTAACGCCGATTAACGCCGATAAAAACGTGCGGGTTCTGAAGTAACGACCGGTCTCCAGACCGGTCGCAAAATGTACCCTGGTGAACACCATCACTAAACGTCCGTAAAGTACCCTCAAAAGCGATGCGGGTGTTAGCCGCAACACACAATTTTTACAACCACTTGCCCGCTAAATGCGCGCTCGTCTCCCAGCACAGGTTAACCGTGTAACCGGATGTTGACAAACCAATCTGTAATCGCTTACACTTTCCCCCAGAAACCATTGCTCAGGGAAGGGAGACTTCATGTCTATTCGGTTATTTCCATTCACACTGAAAACTGTCTTGCTTTGCGGATTCGCTGTTTTTCTCCTCGCCATAGCACCTGCCGTCTTTGGTCAGGCCGGCAGCGTGGGAACTGTCAATGTCACCGTCACGGATCCGGCCGGCGCCGTCATCCCGGACGCGACGCTCGAACTCAAAGACCTCGATACCAACGTGATACAACGCGGCGCCACACAGGGAAACGGTGCCTTCAGTTTCCCGTACGTCGCCTTCGGTCACTACCAGCTCACCGTTTCGAAGACCGGCTTTCAGAGTCAGGTCTTCGGCAATCTGACCGTCGAAACCGGCCGTACCACGGACGTTAAAACCACCCTGAAAGTTGGCACCACTCAACAGACCGTAACTGTTAGTGCCGAATCGCCGATCATCGAAACCGATACCAGCACCATCGCCTCCACCATCGATACCAAGCAGGTTGTGAACTTGCCGCTGCAGGGCCGCAACATGTTCTCGTTAGCCTTGCTGAGTCCCGGTTGGGCTTCCACCGGAATCACCACCGCCGGCATCAGCACCGCCGGAACGTTTGACAATCTGCCCGGCGGCGCCATGGGCGGCGCGGAATTTGACGGCACCCAAGCCGTCAGCAACCGCTTCCGCAGCGGAGGCTTCACCTACGGCACCAGCGTCGTGCAACCCCGCATCGAAGATGTCGCCGAAATGACCGTCCAGACCGCGCAGCTCGATCTCAGCGGTAACGGCGTTTCCGCCATGCGCATCGCGCTTGTCACCCGCCGCGGAACCAACGCGTTCCACGGACGCCTCTTCGAAGATTTCCAGAATAACGCTCTCAACGCGAATTCCTGGCTGAACAACGCCCGCGGACTGCCCCGCGCCGTGGTCAAGCTCAATGATTTCGGCGGCAGTCTGGGCGGCTCCATTATTAAAAACAAGCTGTTCTTCTTCGGCACCTATGCCGAATCGATCCAGCCCGTGAGCAACGGAGGCAGCGCCTCCGTCCTTAGCCCGAGCGCTCAGGCCGGCATCTTCCAGTTCAAGGCCAGCAACGGCAGCATCCAAAGCGTCAACGTGCTTCAGATCGGGGGCGCGAATGGTGGCGCCGCGGCGGTGAACGCGAATATCCAGTCCCAGCTCACTGCCATCAACGGCGTCCTCGGTCAGGGGGTCCTCACTCAGACTTCCGACCCGAACATTTCCACTTTGAGCTGGCAATATGGAGCCCGCCGCACCGTCTACTACCCGGCCGTGCGCTTCGACTATAACCTCACCGACTCGATTCGCTTCAGCCTCTCCTATAACCAGACCAAGACGGTTTACCCCGGCGCGAACGCCCCGGTGTTCCCGGGCGGCATCGATACCGTCGATCTCACCAGCAGCAACAGCAACAATAAGATCGCCGGCTTCGGCATGGATTGGACTCTTCGCCCCACGCTCATCAACCAGTTCCACGCCGGATTCATGTACCAGTACAGCGTTTTCGATCCAGAAAACGAAAACATCGATCTGACGAAGATCTTCCCTCAGGGATGGGCGTACGGCACCAGCGTCTTCGGCGGCGCTTACCCCCGCCAGCCGATTTCGTCCTATTACCCGTTGTTCAGCTTCAGCGACAATCTGAACTGGCAAAAGGGCAGCCACAACATCGTGTTTGGCGGCGGAGCGTATCATGAGCAGGATCACTACTGGAACGGCCCCGGCGGCTACCCCGTCACCGATCTCGGCATTACCAGCAACGATCCCATTCTGCCCGCGTTTACGTCCGCTCTCGGCAGTTCGGGGCTGAACACCTCGCAGCAGTCCAGTGCGGAAGGCCTCTACGCCACCCTCACCGGCCGCGTATCCGGAGTGTTCATCGGCGGCGGCGGACGCCCGCTTGATCCGGCGACCGGCACCTACCGGCCCTTCGGCTCCTACAACCTCGATGAATCCATGTGGGCCGGCAACATGTTTGTGCAGGACCGCTGGCGCATCTCCAACAGCCTGACGTTGAACTACGGCTTGCGCTGGGACATCGTCGGCGATGATCATGACGTCAATGGCGGCTATTCCAGCCCTGCGTCGGTCGCGGACTTCTGGGGCCCCACGCCCGTCGGTGCCATCTTCCAGCCCGGCACTCTCGGCGGTGTTGCCAACCCGCAGTTTACGGCTAAGGTGCACGCCTACAAAACATCGTGGGTGAACCCGCAGCCCGCCATCGCCCTCGCCTGGGCGCCGGCGTTCAAGGGTTTCCTCGGCGGCATCTTCCCCGAAGGGAAGACCGTCATCCGTACCGGATGGTCGCTGCGCAATTATCAGGAAGGTGCACAGAACTTCTGGGCCTACGCGTCCAACCAGGGCTCCTTCTTCTTCCAGTCGGGCAACCTGACTGCCGATACGTCCGGCGCAGTCGGCACTTACCAGCCTGGCTCCCTGACCTTGGGCCAACCCCTTCCGCAATTCGGCTTGTTCCCGACGTCCTGGGCGCCGTCACTGCCCGCGTCCACGCTGACGTTCGGCAACTCCTTCTTCGCCATGAATCCGAATATCCGCCAGCCCTATACCGAGCAGTGGAACTTCGGCATTCAGCGCGAGCTCAGCAAGAGCACGGCTATCGAAGTCCGCTATGTCGGCAACATGGCCAACCACATCTGGTTCAGCGAAAACCTGAACGAAGTGAACATCTTCGAAAACGGCTTCCTGAACGAGTTCAAGAATGCGCAGGTGAACCTGGCGGTCAACCAGGCAAACGGCAGAGGCAACAGTTTCCAGAACAACGGACTGCCGGGCCAGTCGCCGCTGCCCATCTTCGCCGCGAATTTCGGAACCACCACCGGCTCGCTCTATAACCAGTTCCTCACTCAGCTTCAGACCGGCCAGGCCGGAAGCGTCGCCAACACGCTGGCCCGCAACCAGAGCGATATGTGCAACATGTTCGGCGCGAAGTTCTCGCCCTGCGCCGCTCGGGGCCTCGGCGGAGCCGGAACAGCCTACCCCATCAACTTTTGGGAAGTGAACCCGTATACCGCCGGTCTCTCTCTCAATTACCTGGATGCCATGGGCCACTCCAATTACCATTCGCTGCAGGTGGAAATCCGGCAGCGCTTGAGCCACGGCATCGAATTCAACGGCAACTATACCTTGGCGCATTCGCTGGTTCTCGGACCGGTCAATGGCTATCAGGCAAACGCCGGCGGTTCCTTCATCACAGACCGCAACTTCCAGCTCAGCTACCGCCCGAGCAACTACGATATCCGCCACGTCTTCCACCTCAGCGGAACGTATGACCTGCCGTTCGGCAAAGGCCATGCCTATCTGCGCAACAGCAAGATCGGCAATGAAATCCTAGGCGGCTGGACCATCGGCACCATCGTGGTATTCCAGAGCGGACCGCCGAGCCAGATCACGGGTGGCTACGCTACCTTCAATCAGAACGACGGCGGCGTGAACTTCGCCCCCGGCGTCACCGCGCACACCATTCAGGAAGCCGTCGGCGTGAACCGCACCGGCAATCCGTGGGTGCAGACCGTCAGCCCGAGCCTGCTCGCGGCCAACGGCGGAATCAGCTCCGCGTACTACGTCCCGAACACCACTCCCGGTGTCCTCGGCGCCAGTCCGTATATCTATGGCCCGCACTGGTTCAATGAGGACGCCTCGTTGAACAAGAGCCTGCCCATCACGGAACGGCTTCGCGGCACGCTGCAGTTCGAGTTCCTGAACGTCTTCAATCACCCGGCGTTCGGACTCGGCAGCGTCGCTGCCCAGAGCTTGAGCTTCGGCCAATCCACCAATGTCCTGACGGTGGCCCGCCGAATCGAAATCAGAGCCAATATCGAGTTCTAACCCTCATCCTTGACCCTCTGACGGCGGCGTTCGCAAGCGATTGCGGCGCCGCCGATTTTATTGGCGGGGCACAAACTTCCGCAGATCCTCGTACTGATCTGTGGCAATCAGATTCACTCCCGCCGCGACCGCTGCCTTCCACCGGGCCTCCACCGCCTTGCGCGACTTCGCTGAGCTTTCGAGGGATACTCAATATCTGCCAAGTCACGTCGTCTATTGCAGGACGCAAGCTTGCAGTAAGTTCGCTCACGAGCGAAACCAGTATTCTGAATGAGGAACACTGATTGCGGGTACGATGGCTTATTGGGCTCACTCTGATTCGCGAGGGTTGCCACCGGAGGATCCTCAGGCGCATTGGCAACAGCTTGCCGCACATCTTGAAAATGTAGGCCGAATCGCCGCTGAACTGGCACGGCGGGCCAGGCCAGGAGACGAAGCCCTGGAACTTGCCGCGAAATTGTGCGGGTATCTGCACGATTTCGGCAAATACACAGATTGCTTTCAGAAGAGGATTCGAACGGGTTTTGGCCGCTGCCCGCACGCAGCCCACGGGGCGGTCCTTGCTCAGAATGCCAAATACCCCGACGTCGCTTTCGCTATTGCCGGCCATCATTCCGGAATACCGGACGGGAAGGGCGGAACTGGGACGTTAGAAGCCCGAATTCGAGATTCTGAGCGAGAGGCGATTGCACTGCTGCCACGTGCCACAGCAGATGCCCCACTGATTGAGTTTGTTCCTACTTTGGGGTCTGCAAAGATTTCCCGTGAAGAGTTCGACTTACGAACAAGAATGCTGTTCAGTTGCCTAGTAGATGCCGACCGGCTAGACAGCGCCGGGCGCGTACCGGAGTTGGCTGCATTGGACGCAGGCAGGAGGCTGAGGCAGGTGCTGCGTCACATCGAGACCCTGGCCGACAGCGCGCCTGACGGGCCGGTGAAGCAGGCTCGCCGTGAAGTGCTCGACGATTGTCTGGCGGCCGCCTCTCTGGACCAGCAACTACTATCGCTCGCGGTGCCGACCGGGTCGGGGAAAACTCTGGCGACGATGGCGTTCGCGTTACGGCGCGCCGCACTTTATCCCGACCGATATCGCCGCGTGATCGTCGTGATCCCATACCTGTCGATTATCGAGCAGAACACCGACGTCTATGCGAATGTCTTCGGGCGAGACGCCATTCTGGAGCATCACTCGGGCACGGCGGACCGGCTTCGCACGATTGTTAGGAAAGAGGGCGACAAGTTCGTGCCAGAAGATAAACCGGAGGAGGAGTACGTGCCGCCGGATAGACGGCCAGGGACGGAAAACTGGGACGCTCCAATTATCGTGACTACATCGGTGCGTTTTTTTGAGTCGCTGTTTTCGAATCGCCCTTCGGACCTGCGGCGCGCGCACAACGTCGCGCGCTCCATAGTCATTCTGGACGAGGTGCAAACGCTGCCCCGAAGCTTGTTAGCACCGTTGCTGAGCATGATTCGCGAGCTTACGGAGCAGTGGGGATGCACCTTCGTCTCCAGCACAGCAACCAAGCCGGCATTTGAAAAGCCGGCAGGAGCAGGCAGGAAAGGCTTCTGATGGCAGCCGGGCGCGGTTCGCGAGATCGCCCGGGACCCTAAGCGGCTTCACGAGTTGCTGAAGCGGGTAGTGATTGAGTGGGAACTCGACCGCCCGATTAGATGGGCCGAACTCGCGCGCCGGATTTTGACGGAACAGAGCGTTCTGTGCGTAGTGAACTTCCGGGACCATGCAGGGACGCTTTTCGACGAAGTATGGGACCAATGCGAGCCGACGGAACGGGATTCTCTGTTTCATCTCTCCACCAGGATGTGCGCCCGTCATCGGCTGGACACTTTCGCGGCCATCCGCGCGCGGATGGAACAGCATCTGCCGTGCAGGGTGGTGTCGACGCAGTTGGTGGAAGCCGGGGTGGACCTGGATTTCGACGTTGGATTTCGCGCTCTGGGGCCCCTGGATTCGGTGTTCCAGGTGGCGGGACGGGTGGACCGAAACGGGCGGCTCACGGCGGCGGCGGGCCAAGCCGCAGGCCGGCTGGTGGTATTCCGCCCCGAAGATGAGGGAATGCCTCCGAGTGAATACTCCGAGGCAACCAGTCGAACCTCCACTATGGCCAAAGAAGCGCTCAATCGGGGTACTTCGATTCAGCCCGAATCACTGGAAACGATGGAGCATTACTGGAACAGGTTCTACGGAGAAGGAGCGGAGCAGGGTGAAAAATTTCAAGACTACCGACGTGAGTGGAAGTTCGCCACACTGGCAAAGGAGTTCGAAATGATCAGCACGCGCACCCTTGACGTGTATGTTCCGTACGATGCGGAGTCATGCCGAGATATCAAGAGGCTGCTCGGAATTGGTGAAATGACCCTGGAACTGCGGCGCAGATTACAGAGGTATGTTGTCGGCGTTCAGCCGAATGAATTCCAGCGAGCGCGGCGGGTGCTGGAAGAGGTCCGGCCGGACACTGGCATATGGGTGGCCTTTGAGGCCGCATACGATTCAAACAAAGGACTCAAGGTAGCGCTCGACGCCAGCCAGACGATGATATAGGCAAGAAGGTTTCGGGGGCGTTTCGCCCCCGAAACATGGTCTTTGAACTACCTACGAGCCAACATTTTTCAATCCACGCTGCTCAGCCGTCCAGAGCAGAACAAAACCCTTGACACAGCGGTACATCAGGCCTAATCTACCATACATGTTTGAATGTCATGTTTGTTCGAAGGTAAAGCATTATGACATCTAAAGTGCGCATCAAGGTGTCCGGAGAGTTCGCCTGTTTTACGGCGCCGACCGAAAAAGTTGAACGCGTGTCCTATCCGGTTCTTACGCCTTCGGCCGCGAGAAACATGCTCGATTCTATCTGCTGGCGTAAAGAGATGCGATGGGTGGTGACCTGCATTTCGGTTATGAAGCCGATTCGTTATGTTTCGCTCCGACGAAACGAGGTGCAGAGCAAGATCTCGCCAGCGGCGGTAAAGAGTTGGATGGCGGATCCGGAGAAGTACGAGCCACTGGCGGCGGGCGCGGGTGCGGGGAGGGATGGCACGCAACGCAATTCGGTTGTACTGCGCGATGTCGAGTATGTAATCGAAGCATACCCGCTGGTTTTCAACGAAACGGGCGACAACACGCCCATGAAGTACCGGGCAATGATGGAACGCCGCGCTGAAAAAGGACAATGCTTCCAGCGTCCGTCATTGGGGTGCCGCGAGTTCGTGGCTCACTTCTCACTCGCGGACGAATCCGAAACGCCCGCGCCCATCACCGAGGATTTTGGAAGAATGCTCTACGACATTGTTTTCCGCCCGAGCGGAAATCGCGCGATCTTCTTCGATGCGAAACTCGTGGACGGCGTCATGGATACCAGACCGGAGGTCGTGGTACAGGACGAAGCGATGCGAATGGAGGTCCTTCAATGTTCGTACAGGCATTAGCGGCGTACGCGGACGAATATCTTTCGGAGGAGATGGGCAGCGAAGCCTGGGAGCAGAAGCCGGTTCCGTACTTTATTGAGATCGGTTTTGATGGAACGTTCCTGGGAGTTGTGTCGCGCTCCCGGCAGGAGGCCCGCGGCAAGGCGACGGTTACTATTGCCGAGCCATTGACCGTACCCAAAACCCCACTGAAACGAAACAGTGGCCTGCACCCGCTGCTGGCGGCGGATGACATTAAGTATGTGCTAGGGCCTGGCCGCTGGACTTCGGCGAAAGACAGCGACAGGGAAAACGCGTCGGAGCGCCACCGGGCATTTGTGGACTTCATCGGGACGGCGGCAAAGGCGACGGCCGATGAGGCGCTGATCTCCTGCGTCCGATTCTACGAGCGCGATGAGCAAGTGCAACGAGCGCGCGAGGAATTGAACGTGGCTAAGGCGGGGAGTTTTGTAGTGCTTTCGGTGGGCGGTCCGGTGATTTCGCGGCTTGCGCCTAGACGGTATTGGGAGCAACACTATCGCGACGCAAAGGAACGCATCGCATCAGGCGCATTGGTGGCGGAGTGTCTCATTTCCGGGCGCGTCGGTCCAGTCGCTCCAACACATGACCCAATCAAAGGACTAGGCAATGTGGGGGGACAGCCCGCGGGGGTGGCGCTGATGTCCTTCGATAAAGCCGCGTTTCGGTCGTATGGCTGGGACCAATGCGGCAACAGTCCGGTTTCTATGGACCGCGCCGCGGCATACGTTTTGGCGCTTAATGACCTCTTAAAGAGCGACAGCCGCAGGCGAACCATTATCGGTGGGGTCGCTTTCGTGTACTGGACGAAGCAGCCGGCAGACTTCGATCCGATGCACTTCCTGTCCGCGCCGGACGTGAAGTCAGTGGAGGCGCTACTGCGCTTCGATCCCGAGGCCGATCCCGACCCGAACGAGTTTTATCTGGCCGGCCTGTCGGCAAACGGAGCGCGCGTTATGATGCGCTACTGGATGGCGGAGCCATTACGCAAGGTGAAAGCGAATCTGAAGGAGTGGATCGAGGGGCTGCGGATCGTCGGCCTGAATGGCCAGGGTGCGAAGACGCCGGAGCGCTGGCAACTCTACCGGGCGATCGACCCGGACGAGAAATGGGGCGCACGGCGGATGCTTCCTCTGATACGGCGCGCGGTCGAAGGTCGAGCCAAACCACTGGGATACGACATGTTGTCCACCGTCCTGCGATATCTGCGGCATCCGCCCGAGAGCAAAGGAGGCGGAGAAACAAAGAAACAGGAATTGCGCTTTACCGTGCCGCGCATGGCGCTGCTTCGGCTGTGCGTGAACGATGTCATCAAAGGAGGAAGAGCCATGACGGAAAAGCTGGACGTCGGACAGGACCATCCCGCGTATTTGTGCGGACGCCTGCTGGCGGAATACGAGAATCTGCAGGAGACAGTTTATCGCTGGGCGGGCGAGGCGAAAGTGAACGTAACGATTGCCGACCGCTACTATTCGCTGGCTTCCACGAACCCGAAAGCCGCATTTCCGAAGGTCGAAGCGCTGGCGAGAAACCACTTTCAGAAACTGCGACGCGACAGGGTGCAGGCGATGATCGCTATCGAGCGCACGGTGGCAGACCTGCACCAGCGAATTGGAGCGGAGTTTCCGGCCGTTCTCGATCTCGACGGCCAAGGACGCTTTGCACTCGGGTTTTATCACCATAAAGCGGAAAGAAACGCACGGATTGCCGAATTCACGCGGCAGAACGATTCCAGCAGCGACACAGAAAAGGAGACAGCAGAATGAGCGTTGTAAAGAACCGGTATGATTTCGTTTTCTTATTCGATTGCCAGGATGGCAATCCGAACGGCGACCCGGATTCCGACAATTCTCCGCGGTTCGATCCGGAGACATTTCAGGGTCTGGTTTCGGATGTTTGCCTGAAACGCAAGGTCCGCGATTACGTGCTTTATGCGAACAGCGAAAGTGGAACGGTGCGGAACGGGTACGACATTTTTGTGATCGCAGGAAACACGCTGGAGAGCAGGCAGAAGATGCCGTACCAGGAGTTAAAGGAGGAGATCAAACCCGAGGGATCGAAGACCAAGGCGGCAGATATTGAGAAGGCGCGAGCGTGGATGAGCCGGCGGTTCTTCGATATCCGGGCGTTCGGGGCTGTCATGAGCACGACAGAGTTCAACTGCGGGCAGGTGCGCGGGCCGATTCAATTGACGTTCGCCCGCTCCATTGACCGCGTTCTGGCCACCGAGCATACGATTTCCCGACAGGCGTTCACCGGCGAGAAAGACATTAAGAACAGCACGGGGACGTTCGGCCGCAAACACACGATCGCGTACGGCTTGTACGTCGCGCATGGGTTTATCAATCCGATGTTCGCGGAGCGGACGGGGGTTTCGGAAGAGGATCTCGCGACCTTTTGGAACGCGCTGCGGTGCATGTTCGATGTGGACCGCTCGGCGGCGCGGGGTCTGATGTCGACCCGCGGGCTCTACATTTTCAAACACGAGTCGAAGCTGGGAAATGCGCAGGCCCAGACGCTATTCGAATCGGTTTCGGTGACGCGGAAAGAAGGAGTGGCCAGCCCGCGGGCGTTCTCGGATTACGCGATTACGCTACCGGCGGCCACGCCTGCCGGGGTCGAGTTCCTCAACGGGACGGTACAGGCGACCGCGGTTTAGGGCGATGTACGGGGAAGACGATTTGCTGCCGCTTTCGGGGTTGCAGCATTTCACGTATTGCGAACGGCGTTGGGCGCTGATCCACCTGGAATCGCAATGGGAGGAAAACTCGTTCACGGCCGAGGGGCGCGTTCTGCACGAGCGCGTCCATTCGGCCGAGGTGGAGTCACGGCCAAGCGTGCTCACGCGACGGACTCTGCCGCTGCGCTCCTACCGGTTGGGACTGGCGGGACAGGCTGATATCGTCGAGTTCCTACCGGTCAACGAGGCGGCGCTTGGGGTGAGGCTGGAAGAGAGACGGGGCTTCTGGCAACCCCAGCCGGTGGAGTATAAGCGGCGAAAGGGACGCGCGGGCGCCACCGCATACGCAGTGCAACTGTGCGCGCAAGGACTGTGCCTAGAGGAGATGTTGGGGGTTCCGGTTCCGCAGGGCATGATCTACGATGGGACGACCCGCCGGCGCACTGCAGTGGCGCTCACCCGGGAACTAAGGGCTACGGTGGAGACCGCCGCGATGCGAATGCACGAGTTGTTCCGGACGCGGAAGACACCGGCGCCCGAATTTCGGCCTGCGTGCGAGAAGTGTTCCTTGAGAGAGGTGTGCCAGCCTGAAGCGCTACACGAGAGGCATTCGGTCGATCAGTATCTAAGGCGGGCGCTGGCGGCCAATCGCACCGAGGGGGATGAGGAGTGAAGCCGCTGCTCAACACGTTGTTTGTCACGCTACAGGGAGCTTACGTTCATCGCGAAGGCGAAGCCGTGACGGTGCGCCACGAAGATGAAGTGAAGCTGCGGATTCCAGTGCGCACTCTGCAGGGGGTCGTATGTTTCGGGCAAGTGACCTGTAGCGCGTTTTTGATGAGCCTGTGCGCCGAATTCGGCGTGGGAATCTCGTTCCTCACGGCGAACGGGCGATTCCTGGCGCGCGTGAACGGGCCTGTATCGGGCAATGTGCTGCTGCGGAAGGAGCAATACCGTCGCAGCGACCGGGATAGCGAGTCGCTGCCGATTGCGCGCGCGGTGGTGCTGGGGAAAATCGCGAATTGCCGTACGGTGATTCTGCGGGCGGCGCGGGAACGAGAGGCCGGCGATTCCAGGGTGGAACTGGAGCGAGTAGCGCTGCGTTTGGAGCGGACACTCACGGATGCCGAGGGTGCCAGTTCGGTGGATAGCCTGCGGGGGTTCGAGGGCGACGCAGCGCGCGTGTACTTTTCGGTATTCGACGAACTAATTGTCGCCAACAAGCCGGATTTTCAGTTCGCAGGCCGATCGCGGCGGCCGCCCCTCGACAATGTCAACGCCCTTCTGTCGTTCATCTATACACTCTTGACACACGATACGGTGGGCGCGCTGGAATCGTGCGGTCTCGATCCGGCGGTGGGGTACCTTCACCGCGACCGCCCGGGCCGGCCGAGTTTGGCGCTGGATCTGGTGGAAGAACTGAGGCCCGTGCTGGCGGACCGGCTGGCACTGACGCTGATTAACCGTAATCAAATAGCCGGAGCGGGGTTCCACAAGACGGAAACAGGCGGAGTTGCGATGGAGGACTCCACGCGAAAAGAGATCTTGCTGGCGTGGCAAAAGAAAAAGCAGGAAGAGGTTATGCATCCCTTCCTGCGCGAGCGAGTGCCGCTTGGGCAATTTCCGTATGTACAAGCGTTGCTGCTGGCGCGGCATTTAAGGGGCGATTTGAACGGCTACCCGCCCTTAATCTGGCGCTGATTGCAGGGTGAGGGCTTGTCGCGATGATGCTGGTTCTGGTGACCTACGATGTGTCGACGCTGGATGCGCAGGGCAAGAAACGACTGCGGCGAGTGGCGAAAGTGTGCCAGAACTACGGACAGCGGGTACAGAAAAGCGTTTTCGAATGCTGGATCGATCTGGCACAGTGGGTGGGTTTTCGCTCGAAATTATTGGCGGAGATCGACAGCGTGCAGGACAGCCTCCGATTCTACTTTCTGGGAGACAAATGGCATGGGCGAGTAGAACACGTCGGAGCTCAAGCCGGCTATGATCCGCAGGGTCCACTGATCGTATAAAGTGGCCGCGCGGACCCTCAGTACTCATGAATCCATTAGAAGGTTCGCGCGCACTGTAAGTTCCTGTTTGGGGACGGTTAAGGCATTTCGGTAAAGAAAAGCAGCGGTGTCCTGAGAGTCGTTTTCCCCGGTTCGCGGATACTGTTTGTAGCGGCTTATTTTTTCAGCGATTTAGCGAATCGCAGTCGCGCCCCGCGTGGGCGCGTGGATTGAAATTTTGAAAATCAGTGGCTTATCTCTGCATCCTTTGGTCGCGCCCCGCGTGGGCGCGTGGATTGAAATAGCTTGTCACCGGCGCTGGCATCGCTGCCGGAACGGTCGCGCCCCGCGTGGGCGCGTGGATTGAAATACATCCAACCAGTCAACGCGCGTGCGGCGCTATGTCGCGCCCCGCGTGGGCGCGTGGATTGAAATATCACAGACGGCAACACCACTTGCTCGACAGGCCGTCGCGCCCCGCGTGGGCGCGTGGATTGAAATAATGGCGACTGGCTGTGCGCTCATACGTACTTGTCGCGCCCCGCGTGGGCGCGTGGATTGAAATCACGCATCCGGCCGCAGAGCCGAACTTCGCTATCGTCGCGCCCCGCGTGGGCGCGTGGATTGAAATATCGCCTACCGCTTTGATCAGGACTGCCTCAGCTGTCGCGCCCCGCGTGGGCGCGTGGATTGAAATATCACGACGTTGCAACCGCAGTCTTGCGGCTTTGTCGCGCCCCGCGTGGGCGCGTGGATTGAAATGTACCTACTTCAACTTCCAGCTCCACGTCGATCGTCGCGCCCCGCGTGGGCGCGTGGATTGAAATACGCCCAACTGAATCATAATCGAGGCGTGCGCGTGTCGCGCCCCGCGTGGGCGCGTGGATTGAAATATCGTCCCAATGGCACAAGATTTCGCCGGCCGCCGCGTCGCGCCCCGCGTGGGCGCGTGGATTGAAATAATGGCTAACGAGATCTTACGTTTTCAGCAGCGGGGGTCGCGCCCCGCGTGGGCGCGTGGATTGAAATTCGCGCTTATCGTCGAGGACGTGGAAGAAGAAGGTCGCGCCCCGCGTGGGCGCGTGGATTGAAATCACCAGTCCCTGGAACGAAGCCGCAGCTTATTCGGTCGCGCCCCGCGTGGGCGCGTGGATTGAAATAGCGCCAGTTCGAGGCTGGCCACATCCAGATCCGTGTCGCGCCCCGCGTGGGCGCGTGGATTGAAATATCGTCATCGCTTCCTTTCCGTCTATAGCTCCCCGGTCGCGCCCCGCGTGGGCGCGTGGATTGAAATATAATGCCCTGCGCCTGGCTCTTGCCCTGGCCCTGTCGCGCCCCGCGTGGGCGCGTGGATTGAAATGCAAACGATATTCGCGCGGGGCAAGTGGTGGCGAGTCGCGCCCCGCGTGGGCGCGTGGATTGAAATCACCCCAAGCGCCTGTCTCTCGACGGTCGCTAGGTCGCGCCCCGCGTGGGCGCGTGGATTGAAATCCTGTGGAGCTGAGCATGAGTGGGGCTGCGAAAGTCGCGCCCCGCGTGGGCGCGTGGATTGAAATCTCGTAACTCTTGCCGTCCGAACCGTCGTACTTCGGTCGCGCCCCGCGTGGGCGCGTGGATTGAAATGTTGCACTCGGGCGGATCGTCTTGCGGCAGCCGGTCGCGCCCCGCGTGGGCGCGTGGATTGAAATACCAGCGGGTAGTATTCCGTCCCCTGGATATTGGTCGCGCCCCGCGTGGGCGCGTGGATTGAAATGTTGCACTCGGGCGGATCGTCTTGCGGCAGCCGGTCGCGCCCCGCGTGGGCGCGTGGATTGAAATAAACCCGCTACG